>ERZ761602.408-NODE-408-length-94856-cov-10.953228_pt1 | contig 94856 bp, 78 predicted proteins | sample MGYA00512165_ERZ761602 | MGnify/ENA primary metagenome ERZ761602 (study PRJEB28899, sample SAMN02445085) | bioreactor sludge metagenome | biome: EBPR sludge; isolation source: Thorneside wastewater treatment plant | place: Australia: Brisbane, Thorneside...
CATCATCGAGAAGATTGCGAGGTGCAGGGCTATTAATGAGACACTACACTAGCCGGGCCCCAGTCAGAAGTCTACTGGGTTACCGAAGTACAGTGGCAAGACTGCTGGAAAGATCTCCGGAACAAGGTCCATGAGGTAGCCGGTCTCTTGCGTGATGCAGAGGGACATCTATCAGAGGCCGCCATGTACCACGAAGCTCTGTTGCAGCCTGGGAGCAAGCATCTCGAAATGCCAGATACTAGAGGCAACATCGTCGGCCCGATGACGATCGATCTGGTCGAGCAAGCACTTGAAGCCTTGGCAAGGCTCGAGGCCATGAGGCGATTTGCTGGTGACCCGAGGCTGCAGTCGTACGCCGAGGCGACAGTCAAGGCTCGCGAATCCGTAGTTGCCTGGATTGCCTACAAGAACCGCGAGGCGCACGCGAATGGCAGGACCGCCGAGAGAGTCGAGCAGGCTCGCGCAGAACTTGATGCGAACCTTATGGCCCTCCGACTTGCCTGGGAACAGCTCCAAATCGAAAGCCTTGGGAGCGAGGATGCCGCGCGAGTGATCAAGTTGCGGACCGCTGAAACGGCAAGGCTTCAGGGACTCCTCAATGGCAACGGCATTCTATCCCTTATTGATGCCCTGCACGATGCTGAGACGTCGGTACGTCACGAGGACTACGCTCAAGGGCTGACAACAGTGGTCGAGAGGCTGCAGCGCACACGAAGTACTTTAGAAGAGGCCTAGCCCATCGCGGTGATCGGCTCAGCGACCCGGGAACAGCAGGAATACCAAAAACGCTCTGCGTTCTGTGGCTGGCATTGTGGCGAGCCGATCCACGGCATCGTCGGCCTCCCGCACCAAGGCGATCGCTTGCGCACGGGTGTAGCGCGAGTTCGGATCGTAGTCCGCCGAGAGACGCTGGGCCTGAAGCTGCACGAAGGTGTTCGCAATCGTCCTGGCATCAACGCTCCAGCTTGTGTCCTTGACGACTCGCTCGCACGCTTGCTTCGCGAGCCCATGGTTCAACGCTCTGGCCACTCGGCACCAAGCGTCGTTTCCGCGTACGGCGGCACTGCGTCCGACGAACAGGTCGGCCGCCTCTTGGGACAAGGACCGAAAGAGCGCGTAGTACGCCGTACTCACGGCTCGTGCCAAGTTAGCGTGGGTCGGACGACGCCGGTCAGCTCGACAAAGCGTGGACGCCGCCCTGATCAGGGTGTTCAGGACGCCTCCAAGACTGCCTGGTCCTCATACAGCAGGTGCCGAATGTAGGGGTACAGGTCTCCCAGATCGTGCTGCTCCAGCACCGCTACCACGCCATCCACCAGAGCGAGAGTGCGCGACGGATCGAAGGGTGCCTGATTCGCTCGGGGGGCATAGTGGACCTTGACCAACACAGACCAATCCCCATCGTGATCACGCTCTACGGACACGTCGGCACCATCGAACCCGTAGGCAGCCAGTTCCTTGCGAAGGAACTCGGTGATCTCGGTGGCGGCCGCCGGAGGCAGCTTGGGCTTGGGGTCGCGCATGCCTCAATGTAGCACAGGACGCGGCCAAACGCCAACCAGAATATGCCCCGCGCGCCATCCGGCCCCGGCTGGCCGTACAATGAAGCAACGATGACCCGAAGATGGATCCTCGCGGCTGGCGCAATGGCGATGGCGTGGTGCGCCGCGCCCGCCGTCTCCGCCAAGGACGAGCGGCAGACCGTCGTGGTCTGGGGCCTCGGGCTCGGCCCCGATTCCAAGGGCCTCGAAGCCACGATCCGGGAGTTCGAGAAGCGCTGGCCGCAGTACAAGATCCGCATCCTCAGCATGGGCGCGGGGCGAATGAACCCCCAAAAGCTCATGACCAGCATCGTCGGCAACGTCCCGCCCGACGCCATCCACCAAGACCGGTTCACCATCGGCGACTGGGCCAGCCGAGGCGCGTTCCGCCCGCTCGACGACCTGATGGCCCGAGACGCCGGCAAGGACCCCTACACCCCCCGGCCCGACCAGTACTACGAAGCCACCTGGCAGGAAGCCAGCTACAACGGGCAGGTGTACGCCATCCCCATGGCGGCGGACAACCGCGCCCTCTACTGGAACCGCAAAATCTTCCGCGAGAAGGCCAAGGAACTGCGCGCCGCAGGCCTGGACCCCGAGCGTCCGCCGCGCACGTGGAGCGAATTGCTCGCCTACGGCAAGGTCCTCACCGAGTACAACCCCGATGGCAAGACGCTCAAGCGAGCGGGGTTCCTGCCCAACTTCGGCAACTCATGGCTGTACATGTACGCGTTCCAAATGAACGCGAGCTTCATGTCTCCCGACGGGCGGACGTGCACGCTGTACACCCCCGAAGCCGAGAAGGCCCTCGAGTTCATCGTCAAAGGCTACGACCAGGTGGGCGGCTACGAGAACGCCAAGGCGTTCGAAACGGGCTTTCAAGGCGGCGAGAACGACCCGTTCATCATCGGCAAAGTCGCCATGAAGATCGACGGCGACTGGATCATCGGCAGCCTTGCCCGCTACGGTCCGAACCTCGACTTCGCCACGGCGCCGCCTCCCGTGCCCGACGACCGCTACCACAAGCGCGGCGCGTTCGCGAACGAAACCGAAACCTACGTTTCCTGGGTGGGCGGGTTCAGCTACGCCATCCCCAACGGGGCGCGCAACGTGGACGGCGGGTGGCAGTGGATCAAGTGGGCGACGAGCACCGAGGCCCGACTGATCGACATGGCCGCCCAACGCGATTGGGAGCGCCGGCGCGGCCGCACGTTCGTCCCCCGCATTCAAGCGAACAAGGAAACGAACGAGAAGATGTTCGTTCAGTTCAAGCCCGGCGACCCCAAGTTCGCCGAAGCGGTTAGGTCGCACATTGACCTCATGCCCGTCTCGCGCATGCGCCCCGTGACGTTTGTGGGCCAACCCCTGTGGGACGAACACGTGCGCGCATTGGAAGCCGCCGCCATGCAGCGCAAGTCTCCCGAGCAGGCGCTCAAGGACGGCCAAGCCGTAGTCCAGCGCGAACTCGACGCCGTTCTCGGCGCGTCGGCGTACCCGACTCTCGACATGCGCTTGCCCCAAGGCATCGGCATCGGCCTGACGGTGGCGGCGGTGATCGGCTGGATGATCTGGCTCAAGCGTCAGCGTCTCGGCCCGCTCGCGAGGGCCGAAGCCAAGTGGGCGTACCTGTTCATCGCGCCCTGGCTGATCGGCTTTTTGGTGTTCACGCTGGGCCCGATGGTGGCTTCGCTGTTCTTCAGCTTCACCCAGTACAACGTGATCTCGCCCGCGCGTTGGGTCGGGGTCAAGAACTACACCGACCTGTTCGCCGGCGACTGGGTGAACATGTCGAAGGCGCTCTACAACACGCTGTACCTGGCCGGGATCGGCGTGCCGCTGGGCGTTGCGACCGGCTTGGCCGTGGCCCTGCTGCTGAACTCGGCGGTGCGCGGCATGCGCTACTACCGGACCCTGTTTTATATGCCCGCCATCGTGCCGACGGTGGCGAGCGCCGTCCTGTGGATCTGGTTGCTCACCAGCGACCCCAACAAGGGGTTGATCAACGCGGCCTGGAACGCGACGTTCTCCCAGTGGTTTGGCACGCCGCCGCCGGGATGGCTGAACGCCGAGGCGTGGGCCAAGCCGTCGCTCATCCTGATGGGCATGTGGGGCGCGGGCAGCGGCATGATCCTATGGCTCGCGGGCCTCAAGGGCGTCCCCGGCCAACTCTACGAAGCGGCGTCGATCGACGGCGCCACGCCGCGCCAGCAGTTCTGGGCCGTGACGTTGCCGCAACTCAGCCCGATCGTGTTCTTCAACCTGGTGATGGGCTTTATCGGGGCTCTGCAGGAGTTCGACCGCGTGTACGTGATGAAGCCCGCCGAGGGCTCCGCCGGCCCTGCCGATTCGTTGCTCGTGCCCGTGTACCACCTGTTCGTGAACGGGTTCAACTACTTCAAGATGGGCTACGCCAGCGCCCTGGCCTGGGTCATCTTCGGGGTCATCCTGCTGCTGACGGCCTTCCAATTCAAACTCGCCCCGCGATGGGTCCACTACGAGGCGGAGAAGTGAGGGAGAGTGTTCAGTGTTCAGTGTTCAGTGTTCAGTGTTCAGTGTTCAGTGCGGAATTTCAGCTTGAGTCGAGGTGAGCGTTGGCGTACCAATCGTTTGAAGAGCTAGAGGTTTGGAAGCGGTCGATGGGCGCAGCGGTGCTGATCTACACGTGCCTCCGGGACTGCCGCGATTTCGGCCTTCGCGAACAGATGCAGCGATCGGCGGTTTCGATTCCGTCGAACATCGCCGAGGGTGCTGAGCGTGGGGGATTGGACTTTGCGCGCTATCTGAAGATTGCCCTCGGCTCCGCCGCTGAACTGCGAACCCAGTGCTACATTGCTCGAGATGTCGGCGCTCTGAAACCCGAAGATGCAGAGACTCTGGTCGCCGAGTTGAAGGAGGTTTCGCGGATGCTCTCCAGTTTGTCGCGAACCGTGACCTCGCGTGCCAAGACGCCCTTTGCCAGCACCTCCGACCCTGAAGACTGAATCCTGAACCCTGAACACTTAGACCATGTCCCCCGAAATCCTCTTCGCCATAGGAACGCTGGCCGCCTGGGTTGGTGCGTTCGCCGGGTTGAGGGCGGTGTACTTGGTCCTCCAACTCGTGTTCCGGACGCCGGGGACCGATGGCGTCAGGCTGCGCGGCGCGTTGATCGCTTCCTCTCTCACCGCTGCGCTCGGATTCATCGTCGCGGGCAGCACGCCGTTCGACCCCGGACGCGAGGTGGGCGAGGGTATTCGTGTCCCGCTGGTCTGGATCTACATGCCGTTCTTCGGCTGGGCGGTGGCGGCGTCGGTCGTGATGATCGCGTTGCGCATGATCCAAGCGTTCCTTGCCCTCTCGCAGATCGAGCGAGTCGAGAGGCTGAAGGCGTCGGGCGCATGGACGGTCTTCGGCATCGTTTCGGCGTTCGGGGCCAACGCGACGGGAGTCCAGGCTACGCTGTTCCGGGGCGTCGTGCCGGTATCCGTCTCGTGGCTGGCAGGAACCGTGTTTCTGGCCGTGGCCGCAATGGCGGCGATGGTTTCGGCGGCGAGGTTCACCTCGGGACGGGGCGTCTCTAAGGCCATCGCGACCCACTCGGCGCTGGTCGTCGGTTCGTTCGTCTTCGGGCTGCCGTTCGCGTGGCTCGTCATCACCAGCTTCAAAGAAGATCGGGACATGGCCTCGGCGAACGGCATCGTGTGGGTGCCGCGCGTGCAGATCGAGGTCCCCTACAACGACCCCGACGACCCATTGCTGGTCACCCAACACGAAGGCCGCCGCGTCGAGACCTCGATCATCGAGCGCCGATCGGATGGCATGCTGATCTTGGACATCGTGAAGCCCGCCGCGTTGCGCGGCGTCACGCTGGAGCGGCGAACGGACGAGGTCACCGAGATTCCCAAGATGATCCCGCTCGTATCGCAAGTGCAGGACGGCGAGACGGTCATGGGCAAGGTGATCAAGGAACTCGACGACGGACGCCGACGCGTCGAAATCCTGGAGCCCGCCAGCCGCAAGGGCGAGGTGTTCGAAAGCAACCCCGGCGACCTGGAGCCCGTGCGCAAGATCGGCCTGCGCACGCGGAACTACTCCGATGCGCTCGAGTTCCTGCCGCCCGAAACCCAGATGGGCTTGGTCTATCTCAAGAACACGCTGCTCATCGTGGTGCTGAGCGTGCTGGGCACGTTGGGCAGCTCGGCCATCGTGGCTTATGCGTTTTCGCGCTTGCGGTTTCCGGGCAAGAACGTGCTGTTCATGGTGCTGCTGAGCACGATGATGCTCCCCGGCGCGGTCACGCTGTTGCCCACGTTCCTCATCTTCCGGGCGTTCGGGATGATCGACACGCTGTATCCCATTTGGATTCCCGCCTTCTTCGCCTCGGCGTTCAACGTGTTTCTGTTGCGCCAGTTCTTCATGACCATCCCGATGGAACTTGAGGATGCGGCGAAGATCGACGGGTGTTCTTACCTGCGGACGTTTTGGCAGGTGATGCTGCCACAGGTGAAGCCCGCTCTGGCCGTCATCGCGATTTGGACGTTCATGGGCGCGTGGAACAACTTCATGGGCCCGCTGATCTACGTCAACTCGCCCGAGAACATGCCGATCGCCTATGCGCTGCAGCTGTTCCAAGGCGACCGAGGCACTGAACCCGGCTTGCTGATGGCGATGGCGACGATGTCCATGCTTCCCGTTTTGGCGCTGTTCTTCTTCGCGCAGCGGTACTTCATCGAGGGTGTGACGCTGAGCGGCTTGGGTGGACGGTAGCCGGCGCTTGCGGTTGGCGGTTGCTCCTCAATCTGGGCCATGCAATCGTCTCACTCGGCATTGTCGGGCTGGTTCCGCAAACGAGCCACCAGTTCGTCCACACGAGCTGCGACTTCGTCCCGAATCCGCCTGACGACTTCAAGCGATTGGCCAGCGGGATCGTCCAAGCCCCAATCTTCCGCCACCAGGAACTTGGTGGGGCAGGCTTCCGCATTCACACCACAACCCATGGAGACGATCCGCTCGGCCCAGGACACCATCTCGGGCGTCAGAGCCTTCGGCGTTTGCCCATCGAGAGGGACTGCGATTTCCGCCATCGCCTGTGCGACCACCGGGTTGATCCTTCCGCCGCCCAGAGTCCCAGCCGACATCGCATGAGAAGCGATCCCTTGAGATTGCGCCGCGCGATTGAACAGAGCCTCCGCCATTTGGGAACGCCCCGCGTTGTGCACGCAAACGAAGAGGACCTTCATCGGGCACCGCCAGCACCAAACCACCGCTTTCTCAAGGCAAGCGAAACCGCCACAAGGCCGATCAGAGCGGGCACCTCGACCAAAGGTCCGACCACGGCGGCCAAGGCCTGACCCGAGCCGATCCCAAACACCGACACGGCCACCGCGATCGCCAGTTCGAAGTTGTTGCCCGAAGCCGTGAACGCCAGTGTTGCTGCCCGGGAATAATCCGCTCCAGACTTGCGGGCGAGCCACAGGCTGACCAAAAACATGAACACGAAGTAGATCGCCAACGGTGCCGCGATGCGCAAGACGTCGAGCGGCAGCCGAACGATCAGGTCGCCCTTCAACGAGAACATGAGCACAATGGTCCCAAGCAGGGCGACCAAGGTGATCGGGCTCACCCTCGGCAGAAACCGCTCGCGGTACCAAGTCTCGCCCTTCCACTTTAGGGCCAGGGCACGGGTGGCCATTCCTGCGGCGAACGGGATGCCGAGGTAGATCATGACCGAGCCAAAAATCTCGCTGATCGTGACGGGAACGATGGCCCCCTGCAATCCGATCGCCGGAGGAAGCACCGTGATGAAGAACCAGGCGTAGACGCCGAAGAACAGCACCTGAAAGATGCTGTTGAAGGCGACCAGTCCGGCAGCGTAGTCGGTGTCTCCTTCGGCTAGATCGTTCCAGACCAGCACCATCGCGATGCATCGTGCCAGTCCAACGAGGATGAGTCCGGTCATGTACTCGGGCTTGTCTCCCAACAGTGTCACGGCCAAAGTGAACATCAAGACCGGACCAACCACCCAGTTCTGCACGAGCGACAGGGCGAGGAGGCGCCGATTGCCAAACACGTCGGGGAGGCGCTCGTAGCGGACTTTGGCCAAGGGAGGGTACATCATCAGGATCAACCCGACAGCAAGGGGCACGTTGGTCGTACCGACCTGCATGCGATCGATCGTTGCCTCGAGACCGGGCGCCAAGCGACCCAGCAGCACGCCGCCCGCCATCGCGAGGAAGATCCAGACCGTCAGAAAGCGATCCAGCAGGGAGAGCGACTTACGTGTCATCCGTTGTCCTTGTTGGAGTGGGCAAGAAGCAGGAAGTGGTTTCCCAACTCATGCAGGGCATCCCGGTTCGGCGTGCAGATCATCCGTCTGCCCTGCCGCTCGATGGTCAGAAGACCGGCGCGCCGGAGCTTGTGCAGGTGAAACGAGATGCGCGAATCAATGCCGTCCTTGCCGGTGAGGCGGCAGCAGACCTCGCCTGCGGCTGCGCCTTCCAACGACACGTCTCCCTCCTCGCCCACACCTACGGGTCCTCCGCAGGCGAGCAAGAACTCGAGGATGCGGATGCGGGTCGGATCGCTCAGGGCCTTGGACAGCTTGGTGAGCTCAACGATGTCCACGATCCGATTGTGGGCGATGCTTCAATGTTTGTTGAAGCAACTGGGTCGTTGGGCCGGGGGGACCCAGCCGTCCCGGTTGTTTGCGCTGTGTCGCCTTGCCTGCTGGGAGCCCCCTCCGACGCAAAGCGGCATCTCCCCCACGGACTGGGGAGATGCCATTGGCGGTTCCGTCCTGCTTCAGCGGAGCGGGATGCGGAGGTTCACGCTCTTCACGTCCGACGTGATCACGAACACCGCTTTGCCGTTCCCGTCGTTCCGCATCGAGATGCCCGACGTCGGCGAGTAGCCGGTCGCGACCATCGAAGCCGGCACTTCGAACGCCATGTCCTTCAGCGACTCGGGGTTCATCATCGTCACGGTCATCTGGGTTCGAGCCGTGTTGACATACGTTTCGAACGTCGTCTTCACGTACCGCCGCATGAACCGCGAGAACTCGGGCATGGTGTCCACCCGGAGCTTCCCGGCGTTCTGCAGGTTCTGCAGATGGTCGAGGAACAGGTTGAAAGTGTCCTCGTACCGCTGGTTGATCAGGTCGTTCGGGTGGCTGTACATCAGGCGCACCGTCTTGGCGTTGGCGGCGAAGTCGGCCAAGCCGTTCAACCATGCCAGGGTGTCGGCGTCGCGCACTCGTGCCCGTCGGATTTCGTAGAGGCTGGCGAAGGTCTGATAGGTCGAGAGCGGGAACGCCCAGACGTCTTCGGAGACCAGCTTGTTGTCCCAGAACGTGCGGGTGGGCGGGCTGCCCGTGTCGCCAACGTAGTAGTAGCCTTCGATGCCCTGCTCCGCGAGGACCTGGGTTGCGATGGGTTGCGGATGGACGCCCTGCGGCGCCGAGTAGCTGCGAACGGGCTCGCCGGTCACGTCCGTCACCGCCGCGCTGTTGAGCGCGATGTACTGGCGGATGTCCTCGTCCTTCAGCACGCCGTTGAGGATGCCGAACGCGAACCAGTCGTGAGCCCAACCACCGTGCGAGCCGATTTCACCATAGGGGATCAGGTTCTCAAGGAACGGCCGCCCCACGGTCGTCGCCTTGAAGCCTAGATTGTCGCCGACCGAGATGAAGTCGGGACCCGCCGTGACATTGAAATCCTGACGCAACATGGGACGGAACAAGCCCGCCGAGTGCACCTTGGGCAGCGCGTCGTGCTCGACGGCCGAGTCCACGTGCCAGTTCATCACGAGACCACCCATGCCCTCGGGGGTCGGGATGAGCCTCGGCAGCTTGGCGATATCGAACAGGAACGCCTGCATCGTCGCGAACAAGAGCATGCTGTCGCCCCGTGCCCGCAGGTAGCCGAGCGGCATGCCCACGTACACCGCGTTGCCGGTGCCCAGTCGGCGGCGCGCGATGGCGGGGGTGTTCTCTTCCCGGGCCAGAATCTCAAGGCCCGACACGGGGTCGGCGACCGCGTTGGTCATCGGGTACCGCAACTGGCCGTAGTAGTAGCCCACGACCGAGTTGGTGGAGTCCAGGCGCCCGGGTTGGATGTACCACGACTTGCCGGCCTGCGCGTTGGCGAACGTGACCCGTCCGAACAGGAACGCCGCGACGCCCAGTTCGTCGTACCGGAAGTAGTCGAGGCCCACGACCGAGCGCAGTTCGGGCTCGGGGAGGAAGAACTGGCGTCGGTCGCGGATGCCCGCATCGAACACCACGAGCGTGTTTCCGCCCTGCTGCACATAGGATTGCAGCTTGGTGCGGATGCCGGGCGTCAGTTGCTGGGCCACGCTGTCGGGGAAGACGATCGCCTTGTACTGGTGGAGCATGCCGCTCACCGACATCCAGCTCAGTTCCTGAGACGACGTCCACTTGACGTTCACGCCCATCTCTTGCATGGCGTAGTCCCACGCCTTGCGCACCGGCCAGGCGTTGTTGAGCGACGTGTTGTCGTACACGAACGCGACCCGGTTGGTCGGCTCGAGGACCTGGGCTTGAACAGGGGGGGCGGACAGGCCAAGGCCGAGCCCGCCGACGACGAGCGCGCTGGCCGCCCTCAGGCTCCGACGAATGAAATGGGCACACTGCATAGCACCCCAATGATCGGCCCTGGCAGACCCCCGATCCAAGTCGTGTTTAGGGGGTCCCACGCAACAGGCTGGCAACGGTACGGGCTCTACAATCCCGGGTTGAGCGACTGGACGGTCTCGTGGTTCCAGTTGATGAGGATCACCGAATAGTCGTGGGGCTCGCCTTGGCGCTTCTCCACTCGGATCGCACCGCAGTCTTCCAGGTTCGAGATGAGCGCCTTCCGCTGGTAGTCCGCCAGTTGATCCATGTGGTTGCGCAGCTTGAACAGATACGGGCTGAGGAACACCTCGGAGTGGTGGCCAAAGTCGCGCAGCAACAGCTCCAGCGCCTCCAACTCGTCCTCGTTGGTGATCGGCTGCGACCGGGCGAACGTGCTGGGTTGGCCGATGCGCGTGCCGTTGGGTCGCGGCGCGGGTCGTTTGGGTGCTTCGGAGCTCGAACTCCTTGGCTGGTCGGCCTGCATCTTGGAGACCTTGGCGGCCAAGAACCGCTCCAGCATCTCGTCGCTGAGCAGCTTCTCGGCGTCGATGAAGTTCTCCTCACCCACGTTTTGCAGCAGGTCGCCAGAGAGGAACTTCTCCTTGAACGCCACGGCCAGCACCGTTCGCGCCTGCTGGGTGAGGTGTTGGATCACGGGGATGTAGTCACGGTCGCCGGCCAGAAAGATGAACGTGTTGATCTCGGGCCGCGTGTATAGGATCTCCATCGCGTCGATGCACAGCCGCATGTCGGCGGCGTTCTTGTGTTCTGTGCCCAGCACGTTGTGCGTCTCGACGCCGAGCAGGTACAGGGAACCTTGAGGGGTCGTCCCCAACCGTTCAAAGTCGGCGTACGCCTTCTGAACGATGACGCGTTCTTCGCGGGTCCGTAGCACCATCGTCCGCAGGTTGCGGATCATGTCCAAAATGAGGTCGGTCGGCTCGTTGAGGGATATATAGTAGTTTTTTAGGTAATAGTAGACGTTTTCAAAGTCAATGAAGACGGCGGCGTAGTGGTTTCCGACATAGCGGGAGACGGACGACGAGGCAGAGTGGGGCTCGCGGAGGAGTGTCATATTGAGATTCAGGGGTGGGCGTCAACCGCCCGAAGGTTGTGGCGCGGAGCCCGTGGCGGGGCGCGCTGGCTGGTCGAACTCGGACGTGTCCACGACGGCGGCGGCGGTGTACTTGTTCTGGGCGTTCCAGAGCAGATACTCCGTGTAGCCGAGTTCGCGCGCCGCCTTGATCTGGGCGCGGACCTCGGCCGCCCCATATGGGATGCCGAGCGAGAAGTCTTGAAGCCACGGTCGGAGCGGCTTGTCGGGAAGCTTGTCGCGAAAGTCCTTCAGGCTTTTGCTGACGATGAGATACGGACTGGCGTTCGGGTTGGCGACCCCGTATTCGCCCCTCGCGTAATGCGACGGGTAGACCATGGGGCAGATCAGGTCGAAGGGCGCGCTGCTGGCCTGCAATTCCTGGCCGATGCCTTGGTCAGCGTTGCCCGAGCTGATGATGCCGAACAGGTCGGCGCTGTAGACCGCGCCCTTGTCCCGAACCCGCTTGCCGATGAAGTTCGCGAACTCGGCGATCACTTCGGCGGGCTTGGCGTCGGGCTTGGGATACTTGGCTTTGCCGGGAAAGACCATGGAACTCATCTTCCCCTCGCTGGGGAATCGCACATAGTCCAACTGGATTTCGGGGAAGCCCAGTTCCAGCGCAAAGTCCACGACGGCGGCCAGATACTCCCAGTTCTCCTTGTTGTAGGGGTCGAGCCAGGCGTAGCCCGCCCGGTCCTTCCAAGGCTTGCCGTCGGGTGTCTGGACGGCTCGGTTCGGGAACTTGATCGGCACGAACTTGTCGCGGAAGCACGCGATTCGCGCGATGGGATAGACCTTCGCCTCCTCAAGCCGCGTCATCAGCGCCTCGGGCTTCGTGACGGCCACTTGGGTTGCACCGGCAGCGGCGGCATCGGGGATGTCGGTCTTGAAGTAGATGATGCCAGCATCCCGAATGTCAATGACCAAAGAGTTCAACTCTGTGGCTTCCAACATCTTCAAAACATTGTCCATCCGACTGTTCAGCCCGGCGGACCAGGCGGTGAGGTAGATGCCGCGAACATGGTCGGGTTTGGGGAAACGGATCTTGGGCGAGGGCGGCTTTTCGGCTTCGACGGGCGGTGGCGCGACAGGCACCGACTTGGAAGGGCCGGAGCAAGATATGATGGACGCGAGCGCTAAGAAACCCACGCAATGACCAAGATGGCGAAGCCGGCCCACCTCCTCATTCTAGCCCTTGCCGCGTGCCTGTTGGGGGGGTGCGGAGCAACTTCTCGCGAAGAAAAACCGCCCGTTGCGGCAGCCCCTTCCACCCCCGTCGCCAAGCCGGCGAAACGCGTGACCGACCGTCCAGCCAACACCGATGGACAAGTGTTCGTCATCGAGTATCACAAGATCGCCAAAGAGGAGGCACGCTGGGACCGCTCCATTGATCGGTACAAGAAGGACCTTCAGAAACTGTACGATCTCGGCTTTCGCCCGGTGACCTTGACCGAGTATGTCGAGGACCGGATGGTGCTGCCCCCGGGAGCGAGTCCGATCGTGTTCACGTTCGACGATTCGCACATCAGCCAGTTCAGGTTCTTGGAGGACGGCTCGATCGATCCGGACTGTGCGGTGGGCATCTGGTTGGATTTCGCCAAGATTCATCCCGATTTCCCTGTCAAAGCCTCGTTCTACGTCCTCCCGCCAACGCCTTGGGGTCAGAAGGACTCCGTCGAGAAGAAGTTCTCGATGCTCAAGGAGTGGGGTTGCGAGGTGGGCAGCCACTCAGTGACGCACGCCAACCTTGCCAAACTGGACGACGAGGGTGTGCGGCGCGAACTCGCGGATTCGATCGACTTCGTGGCCTCGCACGGGTTCGAGTGCAAGACGATCGCCCTGCCGTACGGCATCTCGCCTAAGAACGCCTCGCTGCTGGAGGGATTCGAACGCGGCGGCAAGCGGTACGGGTTCTCGGGAGCGCTGCTGGTCGGCGCGAACCCCGCTCCTTCGCCCAAGTCGGCCAAGTTCAACCCCATGCGCATCCCGCGCATCCAGTGCATTGACGGCGAGTTCGGCCTCGACTACTGGCTCGACCAGTTGGCGAAGGGCAACGTTCGCCCCTACGTGGCCCCGTGAACCCCGCAGGCAAGATTCCCGACTCGTTCCGCCGCACGATTCTCGCTGTACACGGCGAGGCGGGCGAGGCATGGCTCGAAGGGCTTCCCAACCTCCTCGACGAGTGCGCCGACCGGTACGGCCTCGAGTGGGAGGCGTTGTTCCCCAGGCATTGGTACAACTTTCTGGCACCTGCCCGAATGCCCGACGGAAGGCGTTGCGTGCTGAAGTGCGGTGTGCCCGGCCGGGGAATCCGCGCCGAAATCGCCTTGCTCGACGCCTATGCGGGACGGCCGACCGTGCGGCTCTTGGCCAGCGATCCCGAGATCGGCGTGGCGTTGCTGGAACGGATCGAACCCGGCACCACGCTGGTTGACCTGGCTTCGGACGACGACGACCTGCGAGGGGTGCAAGCGGCTTCCGATCTGATGGTGCGCCTGCGCATGCCGCCCGACACCGTTCCGTGGATCGAGCCGGTCGGCGAGTGGTTGGAAGTTTTCGACCGCATCGCTGCCCGAGACGCTTACGCCGCTGTGGCGGCCCTGATCGCCGACGCTCGTTCGGTGGCACGCGAACTGCTTGAGTCGTCGCCCGAGGTCTACCTGCTGCATGGCGACCTTCATCACCAGAACATCCTTCTCGACAAATCGCGCGGCTGGCTCGCGATCGATCCGATGGGCGTGGTGGGCGAGCCAGCGGTCGAAATCGCGGTGTTTGTGCGGAATCTTTGGCAGGATCGCCACAAGCGGACCGATCCAGCCGCCACGATGCGCCGCCGAATCCATGCGTTCTGCGACTTGCTCGGTCTCGATCGCCACCGCGCCCATGCGTGGTGTTTCGTGCTGTCCATGGTTTCCACCGCTTGGAGCATCGAGGATGGCGAGGACGATTGGCCGGATAGCGCGGCCATCACGCGGATGCTGGCTGTGGACTAGCCCAGCGCCCGTTCAGCCTCCCCGTACAGAGCCTCCACAAGCTCCGCGACAAAGAACCGCCCTCGCTGCTTGGCCAGTTCGTACCACGGGCTCATCATCACCGAGCGCATCAAGAACACGCCGCTCTCGGCGTAGTCCTGCGGCGTCGCGCCCAGCCGCTCCAGCAGTCCGCCGACCGCCGATGGCCCGCAGCGTTCCGCCGAGAGCGTGGTTCGGCTGACGAAGAACCGCCGATCGAAGACCCGCTGATCGGAACCGGGCCCGGCATCGAACGCCTGATGGATGCGCCGATTGAACCGGTTGATCGCTTTCAAGGGCATTCCCCCCTCTGCGGGGGCGAACAGGTAGCACACGATGTTCGAGCCCGGCGGGCAGAGCACATGCGCCCGCACCTTGCACTCGACTTCGCGCGGGTATGCCTCGAGGAGGGCGTGGAACTCGCACGCCGCACGCACCTGGTCGCGCAGCATCCGCCCGTGCTGGCTGGCGTCCAGAGCGATCAGCGAATGGCTGAGCCAGACTCCGGCCGCCGCCGCGCCGGGCTTGCTGCCCTCGAGAACGTACACGCCGATGCTCTGTTCGCCCGCGCGCGGCTTGTCCGGGTCGTCTTCCAGGTATGGGGCGTCTTGCCGCGCCACGGCCTTCACCCACGGCGACTTGAAACAGATCGCGCCAGCGGGATACGGGATGAAGCCGAGTTTGTGCGGGTCCACGGTCACCGAATCGGCGTGGCCCGTCGCCCCGAGGGCGTCGCACGCGCCCTGATCGGGCAGCGAGAGCGGCAGCGACACGCTTCGCCCCGCGATGCGCGATTCTGTCGTCGGCTCGCCGAGCCCGATGCGCTCGGGGAGGATCATGGTCCGCAGGTAGCCCCCGTACGCGGCGTCCACGTGGAGCCAGAACGACCCCAAACCCTCGGCTTCTCGCTCGTTGCGCAAAGCGACGATTCCGTCCACCGGGTCGATCGCGCCTTCCTCGGTGGTTCCAGCCACTGCCACAACGGCCAGCACATGGTCCCCTGCGGCCCGTGTGGCATCCAGCGCCTCAGCCAGAGCGCCCACATCCATTCGGAAATGCCGGTCCACCGGCACGGCATGGAGCGAACGCGTGCCGAGCCCAAGCACGTCCATGCACTTGGTGAAACAGTAGTGGTAGGTTTCGGGCACGAAGAGGCGCGGCCTGGAACCCAAGGCGCGGATCACTTGCGCCGTGCCTTGGGAGGCCGGATTGAACCGACTGCTCCAAAGCGCCTTGGCCACGCGCTTGTAGCCCTTCTGCGCGCCCCAACGCTCCTCCGCGTCGGCCCAGGTGTCGGCCAACGCACCCAGAATAGCCGTCGGCGATAGCCCGAACAAGTCGTCGCCCTGAGCAAGCGCCGCGTGCGTGGGCAGACCGAGGCGGCTTCGAGCCTGCCGCAGCGCGAACGGCAGATACTTGACCGAGCGCGCCACCCACAGGGCTTCGAGGTTCGCCACCGTGCCGCCAGAGGTCAGGTGCGCCCAAGCGGTTTCGTCGTAGCCCATCATCTGGGCGATCATCGCGGCGGCTTCGAGTTCCAAACGCACGGTGACCGGGGCGGATTCGGCGGTTACGTTGTTGGGGTTGTAGAGCATCGCCGCGAAGTAGCCGGCGATGCTGGGCAGCGTCTGCTCCGAAACCATGTGCGCGGCGTAGCGGGGGCTTTGGAATGGCGGGTCGGCCTTCAGCCGGGCGAGCAGCTCCCACAGACGATCATCGAACTGGTCGGCGAACGGCTCGCTGGCACGTCGAAGGTGCGAGTCCACGACGAACCCATCCTCGGGGAAGTAGTTGCGCCGCCACGCGTAGTGGTCGTGGACGATGCGCGAGACGAGGTGGGCGAAGGCGTCTCCGTTTTCTGCCTTGGGCCCTGCAAACCAAGCCGAAACGCCTTCGAAGGGAGGAACACCGTTGTTCATCGAACTCGCCCGAGTCTACGCGAGTCGGGTGCTCGCGCTTGGGCCGCCTTGCGTTTGTCGGGGCGGTTCGGCTGAGGTTCGGCTTGGGACGACGCGTGGGATGATGCGATCGCGTCGAGCATCGGGCGCGGCCAGCCCTACACCTTGTGACGGTGCGTCTTGTTGTGGCTCTTGTTGCCGGTCGGCTTGCCCATCTCGTGGACCTCCGGCGCGTGACCCGCGTTCGGTTTGTCCTTGAGCTTGTCCACGGCAGCTTTGATGTCTTTCTTCGAAGGGCGCTTCATACCCATGACCATACTCCAACCCGAGCGCGCCACGCGTCCATTGGTCGCAATTCCCGCCGAAACTCACCCCTGCGGCGAGCGTGCCCGACTCAAGAAGTCGAAGCTCATGCGGATGCTCTCGAACGGATCGCGCCAGCAGTCGTCCTGCTCGACGATCCACCATTCGACGCCTTTCGCCTCGGCTGCGGCGAGGATGCCGGGCCACTCCAGGTTGCCGTGCCCGACTTCGGCGAAGCGGGGCACGTTCGCGGCCACCTCTTTGTCCTTCAGGTGGATCAGGGGTTGGGGGCGGTCGCAGCGCATCACCCAGCTTGCCGGGTCGCAGCCCGCGTGGTTCAGCCAATACACGTCGAATTCGGCGCAAAGGCCCGGCGCTTCGGCGAACATGAGCTCCCAACCCGTGACGCCATCGAAGCGCTCGAACTCGAACGCGTGGTTGTGGTAACTAAGGGTCATGCCTCGCTCGGCAAGCGACTCGCACGCGCCGCGCAGCCTCTGCCCGGCCTCGACGAACCCGGCTCTGTTGTGCAGTTCCTGCGGCAGCCAAGCGAGCGCCGTGTGGCGGCAACCCAGCGCGGCCATCTCGTCGGCCACCGACCCGACCGCTTCGGGGGTCAATTGGTCGTAGCGGCAGTGGGTGGCCATGCACTCTAGACCCGCGTCGTCAAGCATCCGTCTCAGTTCGCCGCCGGATGCGCCCCGGACTCCGGAAACCTGGACGTACTGGTAGCCGATCTCCCGAACCCGGCGCAGGGTCTCGGGGATCTGGCCCGCCTCGGCCATGTGGTCGCGAAGCGTGTAGAGCGTGAGCGCGATTTGGGCCATCAGCCGAGGTTCTCGATGAGGATCGCCGTGGCTTCGCCGCCGCCGATGCAGGGCGAGCAGACCGCGTAGCGGCCGCCCCGACGCTTGAGTTCGTGGATCGCCGTGAGCACCAGCCGGGCACCGGTCATGCCGATGGGGTGGCCGAGCGCAACCGCTCCGCCATTGACGTTCAGCTTCTCGTGCGGGATGCCGAGTTGCTTCGCCACGACCATGGCGACGACGGCGAACGCCTCGTTGATCTCGAACAGGTCCACGTCGTCCACGGTCAAGCCGTGTCGATCCAGCAGCTTCTTCACCGCAGCCGCAGGCGCCGTCGTGAACCACTGGGGTTCTTGGGCGTGCTGAGCGTAGCCGACGACTCGAGCGAGAGGCTTGAGTCCCCTCTCCCGAGCGACCGCTCCCGAAGCCACCACCAGAGCCGCCGCGCCGTCGTCGATCGAACTGGCGTTGCCGGCAGTGGTCACGCCATCCTTGGAGAAAGCGGCACGAAGGCTACCGAGCTTGGCCGGCTGACCCTTGCCGGGTTCCTCGTCTTCGGCCACGACCATAGGATCGCCCTTGCGCTGCGGGACTTCGACGGGGGCGATCTCGTCGCCGAAGCGGCCCGAAGTCTGGGCTTCGACGGCTCGGCGGTAGCTCTCGGCGGCGAACGCGTCCAGGGCCTCGCGGCTGAACTCGAAGGCGGCGGACGTCGCGTCGCCGCAGTTGCCCATATGGCAGTTGTTGTAGGGGTCCCACAGGCCGTCGTGAACCATCGAGTCCAAGATCGAGCCGTTGCCCATCCGGTAACCCGTGCGCGCCTTGTCGAGAAGATACGGCGCGTTGGACATGGATTCCATGCCGCCGGCCAGTACGAACCGGGCATCGCCAACGCGGATGGCTTGCGTGGCCATCATTACGGTCTTCATGCCCGAACCGCACACCTTGTTGACCGTGGTGCACGGAACGCTTTGCGGCACGCCGCCGAAGATCGCGGCCTGACGCGCGGGCGCTTGGCCGATGCCGCCCTGCAGCACGCATCCCATCAGCACTTCGTCCAGATCCGTGGCTTCGATGCCGGCGCGCGAGACGGCCTCGCGGATGGCGACGGCGCCGAGTTGCGGGGCGGTGAGCGAACTCAGGGAACCAAGAAACGCACCGATGGGCGTGCGGACGCCGCTGAGGATGACGACTTCGTCATGGGCTTGCATGGTGCGAGGGTACCTTGGCCCGCCGTGCCCCGGGAGGTCGTTCGCGCGTCCAAACCCTACGTGGGTTTTCGAGCGTTGCTTCCGTTCGGCATCGGCGTCGGCGTTGCGTGCGCCGCGCTCGGCGCAGCCGCCGATGCCCCAACCGTGACGGCCCTCTCGGCGATTGCGCTGGACGCCGAAACCGGGCGCGTGCTGTTCGAAAAGGACGCCGACGCCATCCGCTATCCCGCCAGCACCACCAAGGTGATGACGGCCCTACTCATGATCGAGCGGCTCGACCACCAGAAGTGGTACGCCGCCCCGAAAGAGGTCGAAACCGTCACAGGCTCCAGTCTTTACATGAAGCCCGGCGAGCGGCTGCGCGGCTACGACCTGATTCAGGCCGTGATGTTGCGCAGCGCGAACGACGCCGCCGTCACGGGCGCCGTCCACATCTCCGGCTCGGTCGAGAAGTTCTGCCAACTCATGAACGAGCGGGCCAAGGCGCTGGGCTGCGAGAACACGCACTTCAACAATCCGCACGGGCTGAACGACGACCTGCACACGACCACGGCCCGCGACCTGGCGCTCATCACGCGGGAAGCGATCAAGAACCCGCTGTTCAACAAACTCGCCCGCATGCAGCGCACCACGATCCAGCGGCCCGAGAACCCGCAGGACGCCGTCTTGGTTAGCAAGAACCACTGGCTGCGCCAAGAACCCACCGCCGACGGCATCAAGACGGGCTACACCGATCCCGCTGGCCGGTGCTTCATCGGCAGCGCCACGCGAAACGGCTTCCGCGTGATCACGGTGGTGCTCAAGAGCGAGGACACGTGGGCCGACACCTCGGCATTGACCGATTGGTGCTTCGACCAGTACCGCGTGGCGGACCTCGGTGAACCGGGGACGGTGGTCACGGCCGAGTCGGGCGCACGGGTCGAACTGCTGCAATCGGTGCGGACGCTCGTGGGGGCGGAGGACGATTGGGAGGCCGACTTCGTCGAGCCGACCAGGGGCGAACCGTACGTGCGATTCGTGGCCCGCGACGGCTGGGCGGTCCGGGTCGCCGCGCGCAAGCAGCCGCAGATGATGGCGGGGATGGGCTCGCCGACCACGTGGGCGCTGGTGGCGCTGTTGGTGGGCGGTGCCTACGCCATGCGGCGCAAGTCGCGCAGAATCTCCCTGCCATGAACAAGCCCCGTGCCATACAGCCCGACGATGGACGCGAGCGCCTCCACAAGCGCATCGCCGCGTCCGGACTGTGCAGCCGCCGCGCCGCCGAAGAACTCATCAGCGGCGGACGCGTGACGGTCAACGGTCAGGTCGTGGTCGAAATGGGCGTCAAGGTCGGCCCGAACGACAAGGTGGCCGTGGACGGAACTGCCCTGCGCAGCGCCAAGCTCGATTACGTCGTGATGAACAAGCCTCGCGGCGTGGTCACCACGATGCGCGACCCGCAGGGCCGTCCGACCGTGGCTTCACTTCTGCCCGATCTGCCAGCCACGCTCAAGCCCGTCGGGAGGCTCGACCAAGACACCGAGGGGCTACTCGTGTTCACCAACGATGGCGAATTGGCCAACCGCCTGATCCACCCGCGGTACGGCGTGGAGAAAGAGTATCTGGCGAGCGTGAAGGGTGTGATCGACGAGCGAGCCCTGGAGCAACTCCGGAGCGGCGTGTTCATCGAGGGCCGCAAGACGCGTCCCGCCCAGGTGTCGGTGCGTTCGCGGGACGAATCGAGCAACACCAGCAAGCTGTGCATCGTGCTGCACGAGGGGCGCAAGCGGCAGATCCGCCTGATGTGCGAGATGGTCGGCCACCCCGTTCGGGAGCTGCGCCGCGTGCGCTTTGGCCCGCTTTCGCTGCGAAAAATGCCCGTCGGGGCATGTCGCCGCTTGGGTGTTCAGGAAGTGGCGGAACTGAAGCGGCTCGTCGGGTTGAGTTAGTTTCCTTGCATTGGTTCCGCCGCCCTCATCCGGCCCCAGCCACCTTCTCCCCCGAGAAGGACCAACTCAAACGTTGACAGCCTTGAGCCTCTCCACCGCTCGCGGGGGAGATGTCGCTTCGCGACAGAGGGGGGTCGCCCACGGTGGTTTCCGTCCCCTCATCCGGCCTTCGGCCACCTTCTCCCCAAGGAGAAGGACCGACTCGAAACGCTGGCAGACATGAGCTTCTCCCCCGGGAAACGAACCCAGGCCCAACCTCAGCCGAACCAGCCGAATATCTGGGTGTGCCTCAGAACCGGCTAGCGAAGCCCTTCGTCATCCAGCGGTCGGGCTCGGTGGACGTCGCGAAGCCGAACCGCTCGTAGAGCGAGTGCGCGTCCCGCGTGCCGAGCATCCAACGGACGGTCTGCAGGTCGGGGTGATCCATCACTTCCGAGACCAGCCGGACCCCTACGCCCCGACCTCGGCATTCCGGGGCCACATACACGTCGCACAGCCAAGCGAACGTGGCGCTGTCCGTGACCACCCGCGCGAAGCCCACCATCCGGCCCTCGGCGTGCGCCGAGAAGCACAAGGAACCCGCCAAGCTCCGCTCGATGGTCTCGCGGGTCCGGGTTCGGGACCAGTACGCCTCGGCGAGCCACTCGCACAGCAGGTCAACGTCCACGTCGGCAAGTTCGGTGGACACGCGCACATCTTCCATCACCGGAATTCTGGCCCGGAACGTCGCGCACGGAGTGGCGCGTACATAATCGCGACATGCGCGAACCCCTCACGTTGGTCCTGCTACTGGTGCCCGTGGCCATGGCCGTGGCCCAACTCGACACCGTCAAGGCCACCCCACCCAAGGCCAAGAAGGTCCCCGTTGTCTCCGAACTCCACGGCGACCGACGCGTGGACGACTACCGTTGGCTTCAGAAGAAGACCGACAAGGAGGTCATCGCCTACCTCGAGGCCGAGAACGCGTACACCCAGACCGTCATGGCCCCCACCAAGGCGCTGCAAGAGAAGCTCTACGCCGAGATCGTGGGCCGCATCAAGGAGACCGACCTCGATGTACCCGTCTTCGACCGCGGCCACTGGTACTACACGCGCACCGAGAAGGGCAAGGACTACCCCATCTATTGCCGCCGAACGGGGACGATGGACGCACCGGAGCAAGTGCTCCTGGACGTCAACGCCTTGGCGAAAGGCGAGAAGTACATATCGGTGGGAGCGTTCGAGGTGAGCGACGACGGCAACCTGCTGGCCTACTCGGTGGACAACACGGGCTTCCGCGAGTATCAACTGTATGTGAAGGACCTCCGCACGGGCCGCTTGCTGCCCGACCGCGTGGGCAAGGTCAACCAGGTCGAATGGTCCAGGGACAACAAGACGCTGTTCATCGTCACCGAGGACGACGCCAAACGCTGGAACAAGGCGTGGCGCTACGTGCTCGGTTCGCGCGCGAAGCCCGCCCCGATCTACGAGGAGAAGGACCGGCTGTACTGGTTCTACATTTCGCGCTCGCGGGACGGGCACTACCTGTTCCTGAACTCGGCGAGTTCGGAGACCACGGAGGTGCGTGCCATTCCGCTGGCGAACCCGACCGCAACGCCGGACGTGGTGCTGGCCCGCGAGGAGAACCACGAATACGACGTGGAGCACCGCAACGGCACGTTCTATATCCGCACGAACGACAAGGGCCGCAACTTCCGCTTGGTGTCCGCACCCGCTGCCAACCCTGCGCGCGACCAGTGGAAGGAACTCATCCCGCACCGCGACGACGTGATGCTCACCGGGGTGGACCTGTTCGAGCGGTACATGGTCGTCTCCGAGCGGGCGGGCGGCTTCCCCAGGGTCCGAGTCACGCGCTTCGCCGACTACTGGACGCAGCAGATCGAGACGCCCGAACGCGTCTGCACCATCTCGCTGGGGGACAACCCGGACTACAAGGCGACGAAGTTGCGCTACTCCTACGCGTCGTACCAAACGCCCCGTTCGGTCTATGAGTACGACCCTGAGAGCAACGATTCGGTCCTGCTCAAGGCGACTCCGGTGCTTGGCGGATTCGACTCGCGCGACTACGTTTCGGAACTGCATTACGCCACGGCCCGCGACGGCGTCAAGGTGCCGATCAGCCTGGTGTACAAGCGGACGACCAAGCCGGGGCCAAACACGCCCCTGTACCTGGACGCCTATGGATCGTACGGCGCGCCCTCCTTCCCCGGGTTCTCCATCTCGCGGTTGAGCCTGCTCGACCGGGGCGTGATCTACGCCACGGCCCACATCCGGGGTGGCGGCGAGATGGGGACCAAGTGGCACGACGACGGCAAGATGATGAAGAAGATGAACACGTTCTTCGACTTCATCGACTCGGCCGACCACCTCGTCAAGATCGGCTACACGTCGCACAAGCGACTGGCGATGACCGGGGGCAGCGCCGGCGGTCTGCTCATGGGCGCAGTCCTCAACCTCCGTCCGGACCTGTGCCTCGCCGCTGTCGTGGACGTGCCGTTCGTGGACGTGCTGAACACGATGCTCGACGATTCGATCCCGCTCACCACGGGCGAATGGCTGGAATGGGGCAACCCCAACAAGCCGGACGAGTACGCGTACATGCGCAAGTACTGCCCCTACACCAACGTGGGCGCCCTGAACTACCCGCACTTGCTGGTCAACACGTCGCTGAACGACTCGCAGGTCATGTACTGGGAGCCCGCCAAGTGGGTGGCTCGGATGCGCGACCGCAAGATCGGGGACAACGTGCTGATGCTGAAGACGAACATGGCGGCGGGCCACGGTGGGGCAAGCGGACGTTACGAGGCCATCAAGGAAACGGCGTTCGACTATGCGTTCCTGCTCACCCAGTGGGGCATCAAGGAGTAGCTCCCGCCCCGGGAACCGAAGGACCGCCAAAGCCGTTGAAGCGGGGGGCGGTCCTCCGGGCCGTATAATCGCAAGCTGTGAACGCGACGACTCTCAACCGAATTCTGATGGTGCTGGCATTCGGCGGCATCTTTGTCGCCGGGATGCTCAGTCTCGCGCATGTCCTCAACGCCACCGTGCCGTGCGGTGCGAACTCGCAAGGGTGTGAGACGGTCGCCCAACACCCGTCTTCGGCGTGGGCGGGCATCCCCGTCGCGTTCTTTGGGCTCGGGGCCTACTTCTTCTTAGCCGCCTTGGCGTTCCTTCGGACCGTCGTGGACGGCAGCCAAGTCGCTCTGCTCACCAAGATCGGGGCGCTCGTCTCGGGAGTCGGCACGGCCCTCAGCCTGTACCTCACGTACATCGCTCTGAACGAGATCCACGCCACGTGCATCTGGTGTCTCGCGTCGGCGGCGATCATGTCGGTCACGTTCCTGATCAACGCCTGGCTCGCCCAGAAGGAGCCGAACACGACCCTCGGCGCCAAGTTCGACAAGCTGGCGTTCGTCGGCTTGTTCGTGGTCGCGTTGGGCGGCTTGGGCGTCTATAGCCAAGAGCTGAACCGCAAGGGCGCGGAAACGGGAGTCGCCCGCGAGACGCTCGACTCGCTCACCATCGAGAACTACGCGACGGCGAACCCCGACACCAACACGTCGTTGCACGTGTATGGCGATATGGACTCGCCGGTCACTATCGTCGAGTTCGCCGACATCTTCTGCGATCACTGCCGCACGCATTATCCCAACGTCAAGAATCTGGCCACGGCAAACCCCGGCAAGGTGCGCGTCGTGTTCCGCCACCTGCCCCTGTACATGCTGGAGGGGCACGACCTGAGCCTGCCCGCTTCCATCCTCGCCGAGTACGCGGGGGAAGAAGGCAAGTTCTGGGACTTCATGGATGCGGTGATGATGAGCGACAAGGAGCAGGTCAAGTCCGCTTCCGGGTTGCTCAAGGTGATCCAGACCATCGGCATGGACCCGGACAAGGCGCGCCGCGTGATGAGCGACACCGAGAGCAAGTACTTCAGCACGGTTTATCGCGACATCGAACTGGCGAACAGCGCCGGCGTGAGCCGCACGCCCACCTACCTGGTGTTCGCGCCGGGTCACAAGACCGAAGCCGCCACACCGAACAACATCGCGGGCATCGTCGAGACGCTCGTCAAGAAGTTGAATGGCTAACCGCCGCACACGCGGCCCCGTCCTCGTAGCCATGTCGGGCGGGGTGGACAGCAGCGTCGCGGCCGCGCTCATGGTCAAGCGTGGCTACGACGTCGTCGGTGTGACCCTCCAGATTTGGCAAGAGAGCCAGACCGACCCGCGCCATGCGGGATGTTGCTCGCTGGGTGCGGTCGAGGACGCACGCCGCGTGGCCAAGAAGCTCGGCATCCCCCATTACGTGTTCAACTTCAAGGACGCGTTCCGCCAGAGCGTCATCGACAACTTCGTCGAGGAATACGAGCGCGGCAGGACCCCGAACCCTTGCGTCCAGTGCAACAAGCACGTCAAGTTCGACCTGCTGGTGCAGAAGATGCGCGAGTTGGGGTGCGAACTGCTGGTGACGGGACACTACGCCCGCATCCGCCGAGCCGCCGATGGCCGTTACCGGTTGCTCCGAGCGCGTGCGGCTTCCAAGGACCAGAGCTATGTGCTGTACATGCTCGACCAGGCGCAGCTGGGTTGCGTCTACTTCCCGCTGGGCGAGCTTTCGGGCAAGAGCGAGGCGCGGCAGATCGCGCGCGACTTCGGCCTATCGGTTGCCGACAAGCCCGAGTCGCAGGACATTTGTTTTGTGAGCGAGGCGGGCGGCTACCGCGAGTTCTTGCGCTCCAAGCGGCCCGAGATGTTTCAGGGCGGCGACATCGTGGATGCCGAGGGCCGGCGGATCGGCGAGCACGAGGGGCTACCCGACTTCACGATCGGCCAGCGGCGCGGACTCGGTGTCTCTTCGGATCGTCCGCTCTACGTGCTTCGCCTCGATGCGGCCAACCGCCGCGTGGTCGTCGGCGAGAAGGATGCGCTGGCCACGCGCGAAGTCGCCGTCGGCGAGGTGGTCTGGGGCGTCCAGCCCTTTGGTCCGATGCGCGTCGACGCCAAGATCCGCTACAACATGCCCGCCAAGCGCGCGACGCTTCTGCCCGACGGCGAGCGTTCGCGATTGCTGTTCGACGAGCCGGTCTCGGCCGTCACGCCGGGGCAGATCGCCGTGGCGTACGTCGGCCAGACCCTTGCAATGGGCGGGACCATCGAGCCTGTGGCCACCGTGTGATACAACAGCACCATGAGCGAGAACCACTCCGTCGAACCCATCAGCGTCTACACCATGGTCACGGCGATGGTCGAGCAGATGGCCTCCGTGGCCTGGCAGAAAATGGGCCTGCAACCCGACTTCCTGACCGGCAAGATCCACAAGGACCTCGCCGAAGCCAAAGTCGCCATCGACCTGACGACGCACCTCGCATCGTTCATCGAGCCCCACCTGGACGACGACGACAAGCGCCAGATCCACAACCTCATCCGCGACCTGCGCATCAACTACGTGAACCAGACCAAGGGCGAATGAGGGCCACCGGTACACTCACCGCTCACGCTCGATGAAGCCCGTCCTCTTCCACATCGGTCAGTTTCCGGTCCACAGCTACGGTGTGGCGATCATGGTCGCGTTTCTCGCGGGCATGGCGCTGGCTCGGGCGCGGGCCATCAAGGCGGGCATCGACGTCGGCAAGGTGCTCGACATCGGGATCTGGACGCTGATGGCAGGCATCCTGGGCGCGCGGGTCACCTACATCGTCCAAGACCTCGATTACTACCTGAAGCACACGGACGAGTTGTTTTCGCCCCAATTCCAGGGGCTGACCAGTTTTGGCGGGCTGATCTTCGGCATCCCGGTGTTCATCTGGCTGACCAAGCGGGCTGGCATCGAGGTGCGCACCATGCTCGATGTGGCCGCGCCCTCGTTTCTGCTGGGTCACGCGATCGGGCGAATCGGCTGTTTGCTCAACGGGTGCTGTCACGGGGGGCCGTGCGACCTTCCCTGGGGCGTGCCGCTCGCCAATCGCGCGGGCCTTTACCACCCCGCTCAGGTGTACGATTCGTTCCTGAATCTAGGGGCGCTGGCGTTGCTTCTGGTCATGGAGCGACGTTGGACGGGGACGGGCAAGACGTTCGCCATGATGCTGGTGCTGCACGGGTTGACGCGGTTCGCCTACGAGTTCTGGCGGGCGGGGTCGAGCTCGACCTACTGGGGCTCGCTTCCCGTGACCGAGGCCCAAGTCGCGGCCTTGGTCGTGAGCCTGATCGGCGGCATCCTGTTCTGGCGGTTCGGCCGGGCGGTCGCAACCACGCCCGGGACCCCCTGAAGATTTTCTGAAAATTCTTGTGCACAGAGACCAAATCTGTGTTATCTTACGAAGTGGTTGTGGCGCTGCGGCGCCTTGGTTTGATTGGAAGACCTGCGTTAGACGGGTCTCCGAGGAGGATACGTGAATTCTGCAAAACGGCGTCTAAGCGCCTGTCTCGGCTTCGCTTGGTGCGGGGTCGCGGTTCAGGCATCTCCCGTTCTCTTGGCGGGCACCGGCGATGTGCTCGCTTCCGGACTCTCGCATCAACTTGCCTTTGCGCGTCCCAGCGCCGCGCCAGCGATCTTCAGCGCACTCGGCCAGCCGAACGCCAGCACGTTGGCTTCGGGTGGTCAGCCTCCTGTCGAGGTTTCGCCCCCCATCGAGGCCTTGCCACCCGATGCGGCGGAATCGGCGTGGGCGACGGAAGCACAGGAGTCGCTGATGTCCCGCGTCGGGTTGGATCCGAGTGCCGTGATGGCAGTGGCCTTGGGGTTGGCCACGCTGAGCCGCAAACGAAAACGGTGACGTCCTAGGGTTTTCTTCGGACCTTCATCCTCCCTCAAACCAGAGGTCGAACCTTCGACCGAATTCCCCCGGTGTCGGCATATGGACACCGGGGGCTCTTTTCCCGAGATCGCTTTCTAGCGCTCGGCGAAGAGCTTGCGGAGCGCTTCGGAGTTGTCGCGCGGCACGAGGGCGACGACGGTGTCTCCAGGGGTCAGGATTGTATCGCCTTGCACCATCAGCCCTTGGCTGTCGCGCAATAACCAAACCAGATTCGTTTGCGGTGGCAGAACCAAGTCACGCACGCGTTGACCTGCGGCCAGCGAGCGATTGCTGAGTTTCACTTCCACCACCTCGATCTGTCCGCGCGCCAAAGCGCCGACGGGCAGCATGACATCGGGAGTCACCTGCTGTTCGAGCAAACTGAAGATGATGCCGGTCGCCGAGACCGTGTTGTCGATGCCCACCTGAGCGAACAGCGGTTCGTGGTCTGGGTCGTTCACGCGGGCCAAGACTCGGTCCACATCCCAAACCACCTTGGCCATCTGGCACACGACGAGGTTGTCTTCGTCTTCGCCCGTGACGGCGATAACCACGTCTGCGCGCCCGAAACCCGCACGCTTCTGGACGGCCATCTCGCAGCCGTCGCCCGCCATGACGTTCTCGGCGCCCAGCATCGAGGAAAGGCGACCGACCGAACCGCCGTCTTTCTCGAGAAGCAACACCTCGTCGCCACGCTGGAGCAGGCGCTTGGCCAACTGGATGCCGACATTTCCACCACCGACGACGATCGCGTACATAGGCTTAGATTTTGAGAGCGTCCGGCAAGACGTTGTAGGCGTCGATGGGCTGGCTGGGCTCGCCGAGGAGCCAGTCGCGCATCAGGCCGGCGGTCAACAAGCTGGGGGTGATGCACACGTAGCCGAGCCGCCGATAGGCTTCGGCGCGCAACGGGTCGGCACACTTGATGCAGATGCGGGGGACCTGAAACCGGAAACGGGCCACCTGAGCGGCCATCAAGTTGCTGTTGTCGCCGCGAGTGGCGGCAAAGAACACATCGGCCTCGCGGATGCCCGCCCGCTCCAACGTGTCTTCTTCAAGGCCGCTGCCCAACACCACGTTGCACCCGTGGTTCTCGCCGAGGCGAATCAGGGCGCTGGGGTTCTGTTCGATGAGGGTGACTTCGTGCCCTCGACGGACGAGTTCGAGCGCCAGCGTTGACCCGGTGCGGCCGCACCCAAAGATGAGTACCTTCATGGAAGGGGAGTCCGGATGATACCCGGCTCGAACACGGCCCGAACTTCCTCGGGATGGACCGGGTCGCCGTTGAGTTTGGCGATGTAGAAGGCCGCCGCGCCGCGACCGGCCCATTGTCCCACGCGCGCCGCCAGAATGTCCCACCCTTGCTGGGTGATCAGGCGCGTGAACCGATAGGCCATGCCCCGTCCACGGGGCGTCTGCAGCTCCAAGATGCCGGGAACGCCCGGCACAAAGCGGTACGAGAACAGCCTCTGTCCCCGATCGGGGTCTTTCCCACGCTTGCGTAGAACCTCCTCGACCGACGTCTCGCCCGCCACCACCGCCCGGATCGTCTTGGCCAACTGCCGCGCCGTCGCATCCGGAACGGGCCGGTCGCCAAAGCTGATGTGAAACGTGTCGATGGCGATCGGCGGGTCCGACTTCGTGGTGCTGGCGCGGATCGAATGCACGCGCAAGTCGTACGCGTACACCACACCCAAAATCGAGCTGAGCAGCCCGCGCCGGTCCGGGGTGCAGACGGTCAGTTCGTTGCCGCTGAGTTGCTCGTCCCGCGTCAGGTCCACGGTGCTCTGCCCCTCCATCGCCTTCTTCATCAAGCCGATGTGGAGCTTCACCGTCTGCAACGGCTGGCTCATCACGTAAAGGGGCGGCATCGCGTCGAGGAACGTGCTGATTTCCTCCTCGGCGAGTTCTTGACGCGCCAGGTCGCGCACCAGCCGCCGCCTGTAGGGGTCGGGCGTCGGTTCCGGCACGTTCTGCTCTTGGAGGATGAGCGACGTCCGGGCGTGCAGTTCGCGGGTGAACGTCTCCAGCACGGGCGTCCAAGACTCGCTGCTCACCGAACTGATGTCCGCCCACGTGAGCAACGTTAGCAGGTCGAGCCGGTCTTGCGTCTCGACGACTTGGGCGAACTCGCGAGCGGTGAACGGGTTCATCACGTCGCGCATCCGCACGATCTGCGGCATGCTGAGGTGGTAGCGAACCAGCCAGACCACCCGCTCGGCCAAGTCCTCCCGAACGCCCCAGCGATCCAGCACGTCGGCGGCGATCTCGGCCCCCGTCTCCTCGTGCGGGCGACCGGGCACGAACTTGCCGAGGTCGTGCATCAAGGCGGCGAGGTAAAGGGGCGCGAGATCCTGAAGCCCTTCCTTGAGTTCGCCGAGGAACGTCCCCGGCTGGATGGCGTCAATGAACTCCACGACGCGCAGCGTGTGCTCGAAGACTGTGAACGTGTGCACCGAATCCTGCGGCATCAGGGCTCGGCACCGGGTCAGTTCGGGCAACAGCATGGTCAGCACGCCGCATCGGTCCAAGTTTCGCAACACGGCCGCTCCCGAGCAGAGCGTGTGGACGGCTTCTGGACCCTCGATGCCCGTCATCGGCGGGGCTTCCAGGCTCAGCACCCGCAAGCCCAGACGCGTGGCGAACGAAACGCCGACGGCGGCGCGGCTCAGACGCGTCCTGCCGAAGAAACGCACCTCGCCCCGCGACGCGATCACGCCCTCGCTGAGCGTGAAGCGAGTCTCGTGGAGGCGCTCCAGTGCGGCATGGTACTCGCGGTGCAAATCGCGCATGGCGAGCACCAAGTCGCTCATCGCGGCCATCGGCTCCCTCCCGAGCATGTCGGCCAGTTCGCCTTGGCGCGTACGGCTGAGCAGGTCGAGCTTCCGTCCCGCCAGGGCGTGCAACACGTTCCGCTCGCGCAGCACGCGGTCGTACGATCGCGAAGGACGCGTCGGCCGCCCGCCCACGGCCATGTCGAGCCAGTTGGAACAATGCCAACACCTCAACCCGCCCGCGCCCTCCTTGAGGTGCGGTTCGACGATCAGGGGCGTGTCGTGGTGCTTCGCGAACATCCGCTTGCGCTCCTCGATCTTCTCCAGAAGGAACTCGCCGACGGGCAGGCTATCCCAGAACGCCTCCATCAGCCGCTCGAAGGGCTCGTGGCTTCCGGCCACCAAGCGGGCGTCAAGCAACCCGGTGCGCGACTTGGGGTCGAGCCCCGACATGTCGCCGACCAGGCGATATGCGTAGCCCACTTCAATGCCCATCGTCCGGTCAAACGTGGCGAGCAACGTCCGATAGATGGTGCGCACGGCGGCATCCAACGCAGGGTGGGACTCGTCCAGCGGGACGATGGCGATGTCAACGTCGGAATAGGGCGCGAGTTCCGATCGCCCGTAGCCGCCCGTTGCCACGATGGAAATGGGCGGGACGTCGGGGTGGATGCGGTGGACCTCCTCGACCACCAGGCGCATGGCTTCGTCGGCGATGGCCGTCTGCTCGCGGCACCACTCCAGGCCCGAAGGCTGGGTCCGCAGACGCTCGATGCCTTGGCGGCGCAGTTCGGCCAACCTCTCGATGCGCTCGCGGAACTCGGACGTGTGTTCGTTCATGGCAAGGTGAACAGGAGCGAGCGGCCCTCTTGCGCCACTGGGACGAATCGGCCCGAAGCCACCGCCTCGGCCAGCAACCGCTTCCACTTGGTGCGGAGGTCGGCGTCGAGTCCCGTGGCCTCCTCGGGCGAGAAGCCCGCTCCGCCGGGGCGCATCGCCTCCAGCCACCGGTCGCGGAACGCGGGGTCTTGGAACGCGAGGTTCAGATACACGTGGGTGAATCCCATGCCCTTCAGATGGTCGGCCAACGCCGCGCCGGTATCCAGCGTCGCATAGGGGATTTCCGTGCTGTGGCCGGGGTTCGCCCAAAAGTACGGCACGTCGAGCCAATACCCGAACACCTCGTCATACAGGGCCACCTTACCGCCCAGCGCTTCACGGTTGATCGTCTGCGCGCGCGAGAAGAACGTGCCGGCCCGGTAGGCGTCGGGTTCGACGCGCCCCAACACCACAGGGAGTTGCCCATCGGTGACCGTTGTCTTGACCAATCCCAACGTGTACACGGACTGCAGCGCCGCGACCACGGCCAACACGGACCCCGAGCGTGGCCAAGCCACCGCACCACCCAGCAATACCGCCAAGGGCACCCCGAAGTTGGCGGCGTATCGGCTTTGCTGGCTGAGGGCGAACCACAAGACGAAACTGGCAAGCAACCCGCCCAAGGCGGCCGATTCCATGCGTCGCAACCGTCCCGAGGCCAGCCAGCACACCGCTGCGGCGAACACGGCGACGCCCAACGCTTGGACGGGATGGCCCATGCCTTGGGTGGGCGCGGGGTTCGTGTAGCGTCCGGGTTGGTAGGCCATGCCGAACACGGCGTGCGGGAACTGCGACCAATCGCGACCGCCGCCCTCTTTGCGCCCGACACCGAACGTCTGCTGCTCGTCGCGGTAGATGTCCGCCGAGAACTGATCCCAGTGCTTGCCCCCGAGTTGTTCGTAGAAGAAGGGGAACACGGGGTTGCCCACTAGCATGGCGTTCCGGACGTACCAGGGCGAGGCGATGGCTGCGGCCAACCCGATGGTCAAAGCGGCCGGCTTCCATCCCGTCCGAAGGACGACGGCGGCGACGCCCAAGACCAACGCGCAGACGGCGATTGTCTGCAGCCCCGTGTACTTGCTGCCCGCCGCGAACCCGAGAAACACGGCGGCCAGGACGGCGTCCTCGCGCTTCCACGTTTCGATCAGCCGTGCGCATTGCAGCAAGCCGAGCCCCGCGAACAGTCCGTGCGCCACGTCCACGTAACCCGTGCCCGCTTCCCAAGCGACCACCGGCATGCCGACGAACGCCAGCGCCGACCACCACCCCGCGAAGCCGCCCCAACGCTCGCGGGCAAACCCGTAAATCGCCAAGCCGCCGAACAGGGCGAACATCCACGAGAACCCCTTTGCCCCGGATTCGCCGCCCCACTGCAAGCCCCAAACGTAGAGGTTGTCCACGACGAACGGGAAGTTCGAGTGGTGGATGAAGGACACCGAGTACGCCTGCCCCGCTTGAATCCACAGTTTGGGCACGGCGAAGTGGTAGGCCAAACTGTCCCAGTCCATCATCGTGCTCGGAGCGAGAACCCCGACCAGTGCGAAGAGCCCGGTCAGCAGATACGCGCCGACGAACGCCCACTCGGCACCGACGGGTTTGCGCCCGGTACGCAACATCGCGGCCAACTCCTTCCAGCCGAGCGCCAAGCCTACGAAGACCAGCGCGATGGGCAGCCCGAGGCCCCACTTGACGCCGCCAGGAAACGAGAGCACGACCAAGCTCGCCAAGCCTAACGCGCCCAGCCCCACCAACCCTACTGCCCCGAGCCGGAAGCAGACGTCCCGCTCGGAGCCGAGCCGCTTCAACACCGCTATCCCCAGTCCCGACAGCGCGACCGAAACGGCGACGGTGATGAGGAATCCGAGCATCCGTGCGAGTATATCGGCTCGCCCGCCGTCTAGCCCTTCCTGGCTTCAGACTCGGGGCTGTGAGACTCGGGTCGCCGCTACCGCAGTCCGCCGGAAGCCAACAAGCCCCCGACCACCGCAAGAAAAATCACCGGCGCCGCCGGATATTGGCAACTCGGTCACCCCGGGTTTGTGCGTTGCATCAAAGCGACCCAGCCGACTCCGGCCGCGCCGCCGATCACGACACCCAGAAGAGCTTTGAGCGGGACGATCATGTCCTGATTCTATCGCTTCCGCCTACGGATCGTCTCACCCATCTGTTCGAATCTCCAAGCCCGCCGACGCCAACGCCTCCAACGCCCGGCTCGAATCGGCGCGCTTGATCAAGACCACGTCGGAAGCGTAGGTCGAAACCGCGAAGATGGGCACCTCTGCCTGGGCCAACGGTGCAAGCAGCCGCAGCAGCACGCCCACTTGGTCGAACGGAATCGGGCCCTCAATCTCCAGCGCCATCCAGCCTGGCTCGACCTGGGCGTTGGCGGGCTCTTTGCCTTCGGTAACGATCACCGTCGTTTCGCTAGGCGTGCGGATGGCGGCGTTGAACGGGCCTTCAAGCCTTTCGCTCCAGCCAGGCGGGAGACTGCACACGCTCAAGCGCCAATCGTGGACCCGTACCTTCATCGTTCGAACAGCCTCTCGTCTTTGTCGAAGCATGCGACGGCACGGACGACGGCTTTGGAGTTCTCGAGGGTCAGCGGCGACTCGGCCGTGTAGTTGCGCATACGGCAACCGAACAGCGAAACGGTCAAGGGGTCGGCGCCCCGGATCAGCATGAAGTCGCGGCTCTTGTCCAGCGTGGTCAGCGCTCCGTTCGGTCCGGAGAACGCTTCCACGTTCGAGACCGCGAGGTGGCCCTTGCCCTCGACGATAAACGGATGCACCTCGTCCACCGATCGCCCCGTGTTGGCGATGATCGAGCCTTGGGACACTTGCCAGTTTCGGTTGAACGTGTTGTCGCCCGACTTGTGAATGCCCACCGTGACGCAGTCGAAGTTGAAGCCGGTCAACTGCCCATAGGTGGCGGGGCCGAGCCAAGCGCCACCGAAGGTGCCGAACGTGAACACGTCCATCAGCACGGCGTTGTCGGTGGTGTCGATCGCGAACGCGAACGTCCCGCGCGCAACCACCGAATCCACCACCGACTTGGAGAAGCCGCCCTTGAAGTTCCTCATGTTGGCGGGATTGACGTGGGTGTGAAGGATGCGCGGGATGTCGTAGCACTTGGAGATCGCCACGAACGTGCCACCCAGCGGGTACCCGTAACAGTGTTCGACGAGGATCTGCTCGCATGGCGGCCCTCCGGCGCGAAAGTCCATCGCGAAGAACTCGCCGTAGAACGTCAGGCATGAAAGCGTGACGCCTTGCGCCGGCACGGTTTGCGAGACTTTGATGGTGGGCGGATAGGCGATCACTTTGGCGGGATCGTCGAGGGTTTGCTCGGGGTACCAGAACTGGAGCCCGCGCACTTGCGTGGCGGATTCGACGGTCAGGAACGGCCGCTCGCGGTCGCGGATGGCGAACACCGAGCCCACGGGGTGACGCCCGCCGGGGTTGACCGTCCCCCGGCCCACCGGCCCGTGCGGTCCGAGCAGCGACACGTTGGCCTTGAGGACGATGCCCCCATCCACTTCGTAGGGCTTGTCCGAAGGTTCGAGGTAGAGGGCCTGGCCGCGAGGGGCCGCCCAATCAATGGCGGCTTGCAGCTTGGCCGAGTTCTCGGAAGCGGTGTTGGCGGCGGAGACGCCGAAATCGGAGAGGTTGCGCGGCGAGGAAGCCAGAACGGCTGCGCAAAGGAAAGAGAGCATTGCACCAGCTTATCTGGCGCGCGATCCGAGGAGTTCAGAAAAAAAGATTGGGATGGACTCTCTCAAATCCATCCCGAAACTCTTCTCAGACATGTATGGAGTAGGTGTTCAGGAAGTGAACAGGACGATTAAGCTGTGTTGCGTCGGCGTCGGGCCAGAAGGCCGAGAGCGCCGGCGCCAAGGGCGATCATGGTGCCCGGCTCGGGAACGGCTGTGCCTTCGAGCACGAACGGGGCCTCGTAGTTGAGGAACGAGCCAGTGGCCGTACCGTTGTTCGTAATCGCGCTTTGGAACTGGCCGAACGAGCCGAAGTTGCTCGAGATCATCGCGTTGGCGATGCCTTGATCGGAAGGGGTGACCGGGGGCATCCAGGGGCCGGTGAGCGCCGTGCTGCCGGTGAAGCCCCAACTGATCCAGTAGGTGCCTTCGGTGAGGACCAACGGGGTGCCCTGTGCGGCATCCACCTGCATGATGGGCCGGTTGTTGGCGAACGCCCCGCCGCTGGCGATACGATAGATGCCGGTGAACGAGGTGCCGGTCATGCGGTTCGTCGTAAAGTCGCCGAACATGCTCGCATCATCGGGATCGCCGGGTTGCGAGGACCAAATCTTGAAGTAGACGCCGGTGAGCGTCGAGGTCGTGCCGCTGCTGGTCTGGTATCCGAAGAATCGGAAGTTCGTGATGTTCCAGATCATGCCGACGGGCACGGTGAAATCGTCAGCGACATGCTGCGGGTTCGAGCCGGAAACGGCTTCGTTGCGCACCGCAGTGCCGAGAAGGCTGTTCGTCGCGCCGCCAGCGGCAGTACCGATGGACTCCGCCATGCTGACGTTGTTGCCGGAAAGCGTTCCAGTCTGCAATGGTCCGTTGTCCCAAAGCGTTTGGGCGGACAAGGGGAGAGTTGCGCCGAGGGCGCACGCCAATAGGGCAAGTCGCTTCATTCCTGTCTTCCTTCCTGAGCGTCCACTCGGTCACCTTTCGGTGCCGCGCCTCTTACGGGCGGAGACGTCTCGTGAGGAATGATAGCAGACCATGCCCGATTTGACAAGGGGCTTTCGGACTTTTTTTGAAAATTGTCAGGAAGCGCCTGCGAGCGACCTCAGCCGCTCCTTCCTTTCGGGTTCGTGGTCGAGGTTTCCGGACTCGCCAAGCAGAGCCCAGGCCTTCTGCAGGTGCGGCAGCGCCTGTTCGTCCTTGGCCTGCGCGAGCAGGCACTCGCCCAGTTCCTCGTGGACAAAACCGTCGGCTTCGCCCAATTCGGTCGCCGCCAAGGCGTTGAGGATCGCCAGCGCCTCGTCCAACCGGTTCAGGGCGCGCAGCGTCCGCGCCACGCACCACTTGGCGATGTGCAACGAACGAGGCGAACCGTGTTGCTCGCGAACGATCTGGGCGCGAGCGAACTGCGCCAAAGCGGCCTGGTGCTCGCCCCGCTCGAAGTAAGTCCAGCCCAGATTGTTGTGCAAAGGTCCCAACATTGCCTTGGCGCGAGTCATGCCGCTTTGTTCGGCCAGCCGGATTCCCCGCAAGCCCCATTGGATGGCTTCGGCCTCCGGAACGACGATGGCGATCATGTGGGCGGCATCGGTGGCGATGTCGTCTTCACCCGCCGCGGCCGAGAGGTTGAACGCCTCGGTGAAATCGGGCAGGCCCATCGAGGCATCGCCCGAGGATCGTGCGATGCGACCCAGCTCGAGCTTCGCTGCAGCGCGAACCCGAGCGTCGGGGGCGGCGTCCAGGGCCGATTGCGCCACCTCGCGCGCCTCGTCGTACCGCCGCGCAAGGCCAAGCGCGCGCGCCAATTGAGTCCGCGCCTCCTGTCGCGCGGCATCGTCGGTGGCCGAACCCGCATACAGAGCGAAACGCTCGGCGCTCGCCAGGGGGTCGTCGTAATCCCAAAGACTGTAGAGGTCGTCCATCGAAGCCTCACCCATCATACGCGCAACCATACCCGCCTGATCACCGGGCGCCCCTCACGTTGCGGAGCAGCACGGCCCCCAAGAGAAAGCACCCGCCCGCGAAGGCGAACAGCGAGGCGTACCCGTTCCACGAATAGACCTCGACGTTCTCCCCTCCCGATGCCGACGCGACCGCATAGCCGAACGACGTTAGGATGAGCCCTGCGAGCGGCGCACCGATCGTCTGCGGCGCCGTCATCGAGATGTGCCAAATGGCCATGTCCTTGGCCGCATCGTGCTTGTTGGGCAGCACGTCGGTTCCTAGGGCCCAGTCCACGCTGATGTACGCACCATAGGCCAAGCCGAACACCACGCCCACCAGCAACACGTGCTCCAGCGACCGGCAGAACGGAAACGCGAACGCCATCACGGCGATCAGCCCGTTGGCCACGTAGATGACGGGCTTGCGGCCGACGCGTTCCGAAATCGCGCCGCCCCAGACTCCGGTCAACGAGCTGAACAAGAGGATCACGGCCATGACCTTGGGCACCTCGGCAGCCGGGTCCGCCACCTGGACGACATCGCGCAGGTAGTTCTGGAGGAACGGCAAGGGCGCGTAGAAGCCCAACATGACCAAAGCCCTCGTGATCCATACCCACGCGAAGTCGGGGTGCTTTCGCGGGTCGATCCAGAGGCTTCGCACGTAGGAACGGACGTCCCATCGGGGCACCGGCCCTTCCAGAGGGATCTCCTTGAGGCCGAAGACCGTCGCCAACCCCGTGAGAGCGAGGGCGAAGCCGATCACGGCATACCCGACCATGAACTGGCGGGCATCGAACAGCAAGCCCGACGCCACCCCACCGCATAGCGTGCCGAACTGGGACATCACGCCCATCCACCCGCTGGCCACACCCCGCTGGTCGTCCGGCACCAAGTCGGGGATGATCCCGCTGTAGGGCCCCGTGGCCACGTTGTTGCCCAGCTGAACCACCAAGTACGAGATCGCGAAGCCAAACAGGTTTTGAACCTGGGAGGCCCAGGCCATCATCGCCAGGCCGACCAGATTGACGGCGACCCCAAGCACGATGTAGGGTCGCCTCCTTCCCCACCGCGACGTGCACCGGTCGCTCAAGGGCCCGGCGATCAATGGCACGATCATCGGCACGATCGCGCCGGCGCCCACCAGCAGGCCCGTGATCATCGCGTGGCCGCCGGGTGCGAGCCGGGGCACCTCGGCCGGGATCACGACGACGAGCAGCGCGCCCCAAAGGAAGTTGGTCCCGAACCAAAACGAACTCAGGGCGAAGTGGATCCACACCGAGAGGCGCGATCCGGAGTATGGGCTGGGCGGTGGAACGATCATGGACGGCCCTGCACGATGCGCTCCGCGTAGCGAAAGTCGTCCAGATAGTCGAGGTCGAACGCCAACTCTGCGGCGGCATCGCGGACGGCCCGAGCCTTGCACCCCAAGATCTGGCTGGCTTTGCTTTCGACGTCTTCGACGGTCAACGTCTTCGTCAGCAACTTCCAGACGAACGCGGGGCCGAGCAACCGCGCCATCGCAACTTTGCTCTTGCGCCGCTCGAAGATCGCCTCCATGTGTGGACGCGCGCGCTCCAGAGCTTCGGCATCCACAAGGTACGCACACCCCGTGGTGACCAACCCTTCGCGCACGGGAACAAACGTCGCGGGCGCGCCGGGGTAGGCGCCCTCGAACGTGTTGCGGCCGATCAACGGCACGGAGAACGCGACACCGGGATCGCAACGGGAAACGAGCGTCTTCAGGGACTCCGGGGTGAGAAACGGCAGATCGCTGGTGACGACCAGCACCTTGCCCAGCGGGCCATCGGTGGTGCGGCGCAGCCAATCCAAGCCCAGAAGGATGTTGGCGGGACCCGAGTCGGCCTCGGGCAGGGCCATCGAGACCTGCTCGGCGATGTGGTGCCGGACGCTCTCGGGCCCGACCACCACGATTCGGCCCCCAGGGAATGCGGTCTTGATCGCGGCGACCGTGCGTTCAAGCACCGTCTGGTCGCCAAATCGAATCAGGGGTTTGTGATGGACGCCGACCGCAGAGGCGAACGCCTCGTCCAACGAGCCTCCGGCGGGCACGATTGCGTCGAGGACATTCACGGCCCAGTATGGTCAATTCCCGGACGCGGGCGGCAAGATTTCGCTCGCATCGCGCGACCGCTTGACGGTCAGCGACATGCGGGTGACGCGCCTTTGCGCCATGTTCTCCACCCGCAAGGTGCCGATATCGAGTTCGACGACATCCCCGAGTTTGGGGACGTTCTCCAGCCGCTCGCCCAGGATTTCCGCCATGGTCTCCGTTTCGTAGGGGCCGGGCTCGGGGTCGAGCTGGAGAAACTCGAGAACCTCGTCGTACCGCACGTCCGAGCGGAACGAGATGCGGAAGGGACCGACCTTCTCAATCCGTGCGCGCTCGCTCTCCAAGAGGTCCTCGAACTCGCCAAAGACCTCCTCGACGACGTCTTCCAACGTGATGAGGCCAGCCGTGCCGCCGTACTCGTCGCTGATGAGAAGCATCTGGGTCTTGCGCTCGCGCATGAGCCGGGTGGCTTGGTCGAGCGTGATGGTTTCGGGCACCACCTCCATGGGTCTGGCGAGTTCTTCGAGACTGAAATCGGGTTGATCCCAATGCGAGACCACGTCGTTCAACAGCACCAGTCCCACGACGTCGTCAATGTCGCCCCGGCACACCGGGATGCGCGTATGACGGATTTCGGCAAGGCGATAGGGGAGTTCCTCGCGCGGGGTAGAGACGTCCAGCCACTGGATGTCCATGCGGTGGATCATGATGTCTTGGACCTTCAGGGTGTCCAGCCGCATCGCCTTGGCGACCATTCTTGCGTGCGTCTGGTCGAGCACGCCTTCGCTTTGCGCGGCTCGAAGGGCCAAGAGGAGTTCGTCTCGCGAGAGGCTCTCGTCTTGCTCCTTGGCCAGCGTCACGCCCATGAGCTTGAGGATGAAGCGCCCGCTCGTCTGGACCAGCCACACGAACGGCGCCAAGAGGCGCACCAGAAACCGGAGCGGCTTGGCCTGCACCAAGGCGACTTGCTCGGAAAACTGCAGCGTCAGGTATTTCGGTACGAGTTCGCCGATCACGACCAGAGCGAACGTGACGAAGAACAGGGAGAGGACGCCCGACGCCGGCCCGACCCACTGGCCGATCGCGTCGCCGATGTACTTCTCGATGAGGGGCTCGGTGACTTTGCCCATGCCGATGCCGAACATGGAGATGGCGACTTGGATGCCCGCCACATAGAGGGCGAGCTTGCCCAGCGAGTCCAAAACCACCTTCGCCGACCCATGTCCTTTGCGTGCCGCAGCCTCGATTCGGCTCCGCCGCGCACCGATCAGGCTGTATTCGGCGGCCACAAAGAACGCGTTGCCGAGCAGGAACGCCACGCTCCATGCCCATGCCTGTGCCTCGTTCATCTCGCTATAGGTTATCAGGAATGCGCCCGCCGCGGAAGGAGATTCCGTTCGGGCGGCGAACATGACGCGCACCATGAAGTCTCCCGTCTCGCGTTGGCGCTTGGCCGCAGTGGCTTTGATTCTTTGCGTTTCCGTCGCCGGATCCGCTCAGAAGAAGCCCCTCGACCACACCGTTTACGACGGCTGGAAGTCCATCGGCGCGAGTGCGCTCTCGAACGATGGCCGTTGGCTGCTGTACACGGTCTCGCCTCAGGAAGGCGACGGCACACTGCTCGTCGTTTCGGCACGCGGTTCTGGAAGGCATGAAATCGAGCGAGGCACTTCGGCGCGGTTCACCGACAATGGCAAGTTCGTGGTGGCCACCGTCGTCCCCGCCAAGGCAGACGTGGACAAGGCGCGCAAGGAGAAGAAGAAGCCGGAGGAAATGCCTAAGAACAGCCTGGTGATCCTCAACCTAGCCGATGGCTCGAAGCGGACCACCGAGAACGTGCAAACTTGGTCGAACCCCACCGAATTCGCCGGATGGATCACGCTGCGCCTTCACCCCGAGCCCAAGAAGCCCGAGCCCGCCAAGCCTGCCGAAGAGGCGAAGCCCGCCGAGGGCCAACCCGCCAAGAAGAAGGAGCACCGCCCCGGCACCGAGTTGCTCGTGATGAACATCGCCAGCGGCGAGACGGCCAAGGTCGAGTTCGTGGATCAGTTCCTCTTCAGCCGGGACGGAAAGACCTTGGTCTATTCGGTGTCCTCGCCGGACGGAGCGCGCGACGGCATCTATGCCCGCGACCTGGCCTCGGGGTCCGAGCGAACTCTGGTCCAAGGCATTGCCAACTACCGCCAGCTGACGCTGAACGACGATGGCAAGAAGCTGGCCTACTATTCCGACATCGAGGACTACAAGGCCAAGAAGCCCGCATTCGCCTTGTACACCTTGAACGTCGGGGACAAGCCGACGCTGATCGCGAAGCCCGGTTCGTCGGGACTGCTGGAGGGCATGGTGCCCGTCGAGCGCGTACGGCCGAGGTTCTCGGAAGACGGTCGCCGCGTGTTCTTCGCGACCGCCCCGCCCGCCGAGGAAGCCCCACCGGCAGCGGATGACGCGGAAGAAAAGCCCGTGTTCGATCTGTGGCACTGGAAGGACCCGCTCATCCAGCCCATGCAGTTGCGGCAGGTCGCCGGCGAGCGGAACCGCACTTACGAAGCGATGGCCGATCTGGGCTCCAAGCGCATTACGGCTTTGGCTACTCCCGAGCTGCGCAGCGTCACCGTCGCCGACCGAGGCAACGGCAACCTGGGCGTCGGCACGGACGAGCGGCCGTACCAACTGGAGAGTTCGTGGAACCTTGGCGCCAACGACGTGTATCTCGTGGACGTTCGCACCGGTACGCGCACGAAGGTGCTCGAGCGTGTCCGGGGCGGCTTCGCGCTCTCACCCACGGGCAAGTACGCCACGTGGTGGGATGGAGACCAGCGGAAGTGGTTCGCCATGGAAACGGCCAACCGGAAGGTCGTAGACATCGGCGCCAAGGTGCCTCACCCGCTCCAAAACGAGCAGCACGACACACCCAACGACCCTGGTTCGTATGGTCAAGGCGGCTGGACCAATGGCGAGGAGTGGTTCATCGTCTACGACCGCTTCGACGCGTGGGCTCTCGATCCGACCGGGCGGAAAAACCCGATCAACGTCACCAACGGAGTCGGCCGCGCCATCTCGACGCAGTTCCGGATTCGGCGCTTCGACCCCGACGAGCGAACCATCCCCACCGACAAGACGCTGTTCCTGACGGCCACGAACCTGGAAACCTACGCGACCGGCTTCTGGACGGACACGTTTGAGGGAACTCCGCAACGGCTGACGATGGAGGACTACGAGTTCGGCAACCCCAGCAAAGCCAAGGACGCCGACGTCTACGTGCTCACCCGTCAGACGTTCGAGCAGTTCCCCGACCTCTACACGACCACCGACTTCAAGTCCTTCGACCGCAAGAGCGACGCCAACCCGCAACAGGCCGACTACCTTTGGGGCAAGGCCGAACTCGTGTCGTACACCTCGATGGACGGCGTCCCGCTTAAGGGCGTGGTCATCAAGCCGGGAGGCTACGATCCCGCCAAGACGTATCCAATGATCGTGTACTTCTACGAGCGGCTCTCGGACACGCTCCACCAATACCGCTCACCTTCCCCGGGAAGCTCGTCCATCAACCCCTCGTTCTACGCGAGCCGCGGCTACGTGGTGTTCCTGCCTGACATCCCTTACCGCGAGGGCTATCCGGGCGAGAGTTGCTACTCGGCCCTGATCCCCGGCGTTCAAGCCGTGGTGAACCAAGGCTACGTGGACCCGAAGCGCATCGGCATCCAAGGCCACTCGTGGGGCGGCTATCAAGCGCTGTACCTCGTGACCAAGACGAACATGTTCGCTGCCGCCGAGGGCGGGGCCCCGGTGTCGAACATGATCAGCGCCTATGGCGGCATTCGATACGGCACGGGCATGAGCCGCATGTTCCAGTACGAGAACACGCAGAGCCGCATCGGCGGCAGCCTGTGGGAGTACCCCATCCGGTTCATCGAGAACTCGCCGATCTTCTTCGCCGACAAGGTGCAAACACCGCTGCTGATGCTGCACAACGACCAGGACGGCGCCGTGCCGTGGACCGAGGGCATCCAGATGTTCGTCGCCATGCGGCGGCTGGGCAAGCCGGCTTGGCTGATCAACTACAACGGCGAGGATCACGGCATCGGCAAGCGGGTCAACCGGAAGGACTGGACGATCCGCCTGGCGCAGTTCTTCGACCACTACCTGAAGGGCGAGCCCATGCCGGTGTGGATGTCGGAGGGCATTCCTGCGGTGCAGAAGGGCAAGACGCTGGGGCTGGATTCGGCTAAGGGCGGCTGAGCCCTATCGTTGGCCAACCTTGGTGGAGGGGCTCCGTAGCGCCCGCCTCACACTCAGAGTTGTGGGGGAGGCGGCGGTTTGCGGGAGGCAAGGGCATCGTCCATGCTCTTGCGCAGTGCTGCGGCCTGCTTCTCCCATTCGCGCATGCGGTCGACGGGCAGGTCGTCCCATGACATTTGGGGTTGCCGAAAGTCGCCCTGGAAGAGCGTCATGAACGCTCCGTGGTTCATGGGGTGGCGGGCGGCCTCGGCGAACTCGACGAGTACGTGACGGAGCGTTCCGAGGCGAAAGGTCGTGTACGTGTAGTGGTTATCGGGAAGGCCCTTGGTGGCGAGCATCTCGATCAGGACCCGCTCTTCGCTTGCGGAAGCATCGGGCAGTCCTTCGTGTCCGCAAAGGACGCCTGCTGCTGTGGCGGTGGCGACTGATAACGTCGCAGTTGGGCGAAGGGGCAGAGGGTATCGCATGCAAGCCAGATTCTCGACCGACTCGAGGAACCCGTGGTAGCTCCGCCGGTGGCGCACGAACAGCAGGTCGGCCCGGGCGAGGAGGTCGGCAGAGCTTCCGATCGGCACCTCGAACTTGCCATCCGAGGTTGCCCATCGGTTGTCCCCAAGAGAGCCCAGCAGCCCCAGAATGGTCCAATCCCCGACGGTCACAGCCCCGCTGCCGCCAGCAGACAGAGCGTTTGCCGCAATCATGACGATTGGATCAGCCTGAGGAGTGCCGCTGGCACGGGCGTAGGCGGCCAGCGATTCGGGTTTGACCGAACCCGTCTGGTCGAACTCGCTCAACAGCGAGGCTAGCCGACCACGGTTCACGCGCGTCGAACGGGCCAGCGCCGGGAACACAGGCGTGATGTCGATCTGCGAGTCGCCAGTCTCGACTTTGCACCCTTTGTTGGTAAGGGCTTCGAAGAGGGCTTCAGCGGTCGGCCGTTCGGACTTGGCCCAGATCGGCAGCACGCCCGCCGATTCGTCTGGCAACAGGGCGAACAAGTCCTTGTCGAGCGCCTCGGCTGCCGCGATCAAGGCGACCCCGACGGCGAGGGACAGAGGGTCGTGAACTTGGGGCTGAAGTACCTGGTCTCGCAAGCCCGGTCGCTTCCGAAGGGGCGATTCAGTGTTGCCGAGCGTGAGAAGCCGACCCATCATGCGCGCGTCCTCGTCCAATCGCAGGAGGGTTTGGTGCGCGTTTTCGTGCGGCCTTTCGTTGGTATCCCAATACACCTTCACCGGCACACCCAACCAGAGGTTGGCCCTCGCTGCAACTTGGCCTTCGTCGTCGGCGAGCAACAATTCATGCTGCACGGAGGCTCCGTCCTCGGACCGCCGCACCAACAGATACGGGTTGACGGAGGCGAGGGGCGCCGCCAAGAATCTCGGGTCGGTTTCGATGTGTTTCCCGGTAGGTTGAGCGGTTCCGGCGACGCGGTTCCACAGGCGCCAGTCGGATAGGCAGTCGGCTACTGCGCCTCGAACCTGCTCGGGCAGCTTGAGTTGCCTTCTGTTGGGTGCGAAGGTATACACGCGGCCCTCTCCCCGAGGAATCTCCTCCAAGACCTTGTGCCCCAACACCTCGAGGATTCTTAGGAGAAGCCTGTCGATCGGTCCCCTGCGAGCGATCGCACGACTGCGTTCTGCCCAACCACTTTCAGGATGGGATTGGGCAAGCAAGTGGAGTTCGCGGGACATTCCTTCGAACTCTGCTGCCGTGGGTGGCCGATCGGGATCGCCGAGTTTGCGGTGCCTGGCCAGTTCCGTGTCGTAGACGCGTGCCACGGTCTCCCGCTCGGCCACCGCTTCCTTGCGAAGGGCTTCGCGCGATCGCACCAGGCGGAGGATCTCGCCTTCACGCTCCCACTCCCCAGCCAAACGTTCGGCGAGTTCGGCGCGGATGGCCTCGAGCGGCTTGTCGCGCCAGCGGACGGCCACGATGTCGCGTTCGAAGTCGGCCACGGCCTCCAGTTTTGTACCGCTCACCCGGGCGAGGTCTTCGACCACGCGGCGCGCCGAAGCCCCCGCGTTCTCGTAGTTCAATCCGCCCGCCAAGGCGACCCAAGCGACCAAGCTTCCCAGCATCGCCTTCCATGGTACGCCATCGGTGTCACAATGGAGCCATGCTCGCTCCCGGAACACCCGCCCCCGATTTCACCCTCAAGACGAAGACCCCGAGCGGACTGCAAGACGTCTCGCTCGGTTCCTTCCGTGGCCGCAAGGTCGTGCTGCTGTTCTTCCCGGCCGCGTTCACCGGCGTCTGCACGACCGAACTGTGCGGCGCGAGCCAGTTCGAGGGCTTCGACCCCGAAACCACCACGGTGCTCGGCATTTCGGCCGACTCCCCGTTCGCGCAGGAAGCCTGGGCCAAGGCCAACGGCATCACGGTGACCCTGCTCAGCGACTACAAGCGCGAAGTCATCGCGGCTTACGACGTGGTTTGGCCCGACTTGGCCGGACTCGGACCGAGCGCCGCGCGCGCTTCGTTCGTGATTGACCGCGAAGGCGTCATCCGCTACGCGGACCAGACGCCGACTCCCGGCGACGCGCCCGATTTCAACGCCATCCGCGCCGCGCTGGACGCATTGGCCTGATGATCGGCGGGCTGCCCCCGCTGCGCGACCTGCTGGACCCCCAACCCGAGGGGTCGCCGTTCGTCGCGGGGGCCGTCCGCATCCCGTTCGATCAGATCGAAACCCGCCCGAACGAGTTGGGTCCGCGCCGGGCCGAGGTGCGGGTTGCCGACATCGAGCCCTATGCCAGCCGAGCGGGCGAGGTCCTCGACCGCATGGGCCGCCGCTGGTCCTTGGCCTCCGCCCAACCAGCAAGCCACCCAGAACCGGGGCGGTTGTGGTCCCCCAACGCCTGGCTCGAAGCGTGGCTCTTCAGCGCTCCAACAGTTGGTATGGCGCTCGACGTCGCTTGCGGATCGGGCCGCGAAGCGGTCGCCATGGCCGCGAGCGGCTGGCGCGTGACGGGTGTGGACCACGAACCCCGGGCCCTCGAACTCGGGGCCGACTTGCAGCGGCACTACGCTCCGAGCAGCCGGCCGATCGAGTGGATCGCGGGCGACGCCGTCCGCTTGGAAGACCTCGTCCCGGACAGAACTTACGACCTGATCACGATCTTTCGCTACCTGGACCGAGACCTGCTCGGCACGGTCGGAAACTGGTTGTCGCCTGGCGGCGCGTTGGTCGTAGAGACGTTCACCGAAGCCCATCGCGAGCGGTTCGGCAAGCCCAAGAGCCCCAAACACTTGCTGCGCTCCGGCGAGCTTCCCACGCTGCTTGGCAGCGATCTGGAAGTCGCCCGCTACGAGGAGAACGAAGACGAGAACTCGTGTACGGCCAGAGTAATTGCGCTCAAATCGCGCAGATAGACCTACGGCTCGGCGCAAGCAGGTGTAAAGTAACGCGTCATACCATGGCCGTTGCAGAAATCAGGAACCTGACCGTCCGATACGGCAACTTCACCGCGCTGGACGACTTCTCGGCGACGATCCCCGAGGGGTGCGTCGGCTTGCTGGGCCCCAACGGCGCGGGGAAGACCACTCTCATCAAGACGCTGCTCGGCTTCGTCGCTCCGGCGGATGGAGGCGGATCGGTGTTGGGGCACGACATCCGCACCGAGGGCCGCTACATCCGGCAGAAGATCGGCCTGATGCCCGAGCAGGATTGCCACATCCCTGGGATGAGCGCTGTCATGTTCGTGGCGTTCGCCGGCGAATTGGCGGGCATGCCCAAGGAGAACGCCGTCAGTCGCGCCCACGAGGTGCTCGAGTACTGCGGGCTGGGCGAGGCCCGTTACCGAAACGTCGAGACGTACTCGACGGGCATGAAGCAGCGCATCAAGCTGGCGCAGGCGTTGGTCCACGGGCCGAAGTTGCTGCTGCTCGACGAGCCGACCAACGGCCTGGACCCCCAAGGCCGCGAGGAGATGCTCGAACTCATCCGTTCGATTTCGCACGGCAAAGGCGTGAACGTCTTGGTGAGCAGCCATCTGCTCAAGGACATCGAACGCACGTGCGACGAGGTGGTCGTTGTGGCCAAGGGCCAGTTGCGCGCCAGCGGGGCGATCAAGGACCTCAAAGAGTTGCACGAGACGCCTCTCGACGTCGAGTTGCTGGAACCGTCCCCGGCGTTCGAGGCCGCGGTGGCGGGCCAGGGCGGCCGGGTCGTCTCGGTCGAGTCGTACCATTACCGCGTGGTGATGCCGGGCAGCGACTCGGCGGAGATGACGGGGCGCGTGTTCCAAGCCGCCGTCTCATCGAAGGTCCAAGTCCGTGCCGTGGTGTTGGCCCAGCGTTCGCTCGAGGACGCGTTCATGGAGGTTGTGCATGAGTGAGATTCCCACCCAAACCCCCGCTCAGGGACCGATCGCGGACCTGACATACCGCACTTACACGGGGCCGCTATCGCCCCCCGTGTTTCGCTGGTGGGCCATCGCCAAGATGACCATGCGCCTCGCCGTCAAGAAGAAGGCGTTCTGGGGCTGGGGCATCACGAGTTGCTGGAACTACATCCTCATGTTGGGCGTGCTCACGCTGTTCGAGCAGCGGGCTGGCGACGGACCCGAATCCGAGATGCTCAAGCGGTTTTTCGAGAACGTGCAATGGAACACCCTGTTCCTGGACGGCTACCTCGCCTCATTGTTTATGCTGTTCCTGTGTACGCTGACCATCGCGTCGGGCAACATCGCGGCGGACAACAAGGCGAATGCGCTGCTGGTGTATCTGAGCAAGCCGGCCACCAAGTCGGACTATCTGCTGGGCAAGTGGACCGGCTTCTTCTTGCTGTTGCTGGGCGTTTGCGGCGTGCCGATGCTCTTGGTGTATGGGTATGGGCTGCTTTCCTTCCGCCAGTACGGGTTTCTGACTCAGGACCCGTGGATGTTGCCCAAGCTTCTGGTGCTGATGAGCGTGGCGCCGGCGCTGCTCTCGAGCGTGGCGGTCGGTATTTCGAGTCAGTTCAACCAGCCTAGGATCGCCACGGCGGCGTTTGCGGGCGCGTACTTTCTGCCGATGGTGGTCTCCTACGTGATGTTCGCCATCATCCGGAGCCACGATGCGGGCGATTCAGGGGCTTTATTCTCGCTCTACTACGCCCATTTGGCCGGTTTGGAGGAGGGCATCGCCAAGTCGCTTCTCAACACATCCGGCGGGTTTGCCAACCTGCTCTTCGGAGGGGGCCGCGTACGGGACACCGACGCCATCGGGCCACCCACGGCCTGGATCGTGTGGCTCTCGGCGCTCGGGTTGATCGCCGCGTGTTGGTTCCTCGCGTGGCGACGCGTCCGCGCCGTGGAGGTGATCGGCTCGTGATCGAAATACGAAGGGCTTCGCGATGGTACGGCCAAGTCATCGGCCTGAACGACGTGAGCTGTTCGCTCGGCCCCGGCATCACCGCTCTGTTGGGCGAGAACGGGGCGGGCAAGACCACGATCATCAAGATGATCACGGGCCAGATCAAGCCCACGACAGGCACGATCGAGGTGATGGGCTACAAGCCGTTCGCCAACCCCGAGGTCTACAAGCGCCTGGGCTACTGCCCCGAGATCGACGCCATGCCCGAGCATATGTCTGGGCGCGGGTTCGTGTACACCATGGCCCGAATGCTCGGCATGAACGACAAGCAGGCCAAGCTCCGCACCGAGGATGTGCTGGAGACCGTGAAGATGGCCGACCGCGCCGACCGCAAGATCGGCGGCTACAGCAAGGGTATGCGGCAACGCATCAAGTTGGCCCAGGCCATGCTCAACGACCCCGACGTCATCCTGTTGGACGAGCCGCTCAACGGTCTCGACCCCGGCGGAAGACGCGAGTACATGGGCGTGGTGGACGGCTTGGCCAAGCGGGGCAAGTGCGTCGTGATTTCCAGCCACATCCTGTACGAGGTCGAGCAGATCACGCGAAACATCCTCTTGTTGCACCGGGGACGCCTGATGGCCACTGGCGATGTGCGCGTCATCCGGGGCCTCATCGACAAGCACCCGCACCGCATCCGCATCGAGACCTCGGAACCGAGGCGCTTGGCGGGTCTGCTGGTCGAGCGACCCTACGTCATGAGCGTCAAGGTCGAACCCGGCGATCGCTCGATCGAGATCGAATCGAGAGAGCCGGACCGCTTCTACGACGAGTTTCCGTCGCTGGCGCTGGAGCACCGCATCCCCGTGCATGCGTTCTCCAGCCCCGACAACAACCTTGAATCCGTGTTCCGGTATCTGGTGGGCAAATGAGCGCTGTCTTCGTCTTTCAACACACGCTGCAGGAATTGGCCCGTCCCAGGCGTTTGATCGTTTGGCTGGCCATCATCGCGGGCATCGGGCTGTTGGCGGCCAACCTCACGACGATGGCGCGTCAAGTCACGTCGCTCGACGCGTACATCCAGATTTCGGGCGGCATGGTGTTCAAGGTGCTCGCCTTGAGTTCGGCCATTCTGACGGCGGCCGTCGTGGCCCAGGAAGTCGAGCAGAAGACCATCGTTTACATGCTGACGCGGCCGATCCCGCGTCCGGCGATGCTGTTGGCCCGCTTCTTCGCGTCGGCGGTGGTGGCGATGGCCTTGGCGCTGGTGGCTGCTGTCGTGGTCACTTGCGCGGTGTACGGTTCGCAGGCGTTCTCCAACGAGATCTTCTTCCGCGACCTTCGGGCCCTGGCGATCGGGGCGTTCGCGTACGGCGCAGTGTTCCTCGTGGTGACGCTCTTGATCAACCGCTCGATGCCCGTGTGCCTATTGTTCGCGTTCGGGTGGGAGAGCATCGCCCCGAACTTGCCGGGCGACACGCAGTACGTGACCATCTTCGGCCACCTGATGGCCCTCGCCCAGCACCCGCAGTTGGACAACAGCGCCGGACCTCTGGGCGCGTTGGCGGGCCAGATGGGGACAAACGTGATCCCGGAGAACGTGGCTTGGGCGGCCATGTTCGGCCTGATCGCCGTTTGTCTGACGTTCGCCTGCATCCTGTTCGCGTCGTTCGAGTACGTGCCTCGCGAAGACACGGACTAAGGCGCTGCTGGGGCACGGGTGATCGTGCCGGCCACGACGACACGCGCTTCGAGGGCGATCTTGCGCTCCGAGGGGTCGTTGAGGGCGTCTTCGAGCCTCCCGACTTCCTCGGGAGTCAGGAGTCTGGGCGCTTCGATCGTCGCTCTGCAGCGGATCGGTTGTTGGCCAAAGTCGAAGGTCACCTCGGTTACTGTCGCCCCCGGCAAGAACCCAAGCGATTGGCGCAAGTTGCTCGTGGCAACTTGTCGCAAGAACGCTTCCGCTGGGGTCAGCCTGGGCCCATCGGTCTCGAACAGGAAGGTCTGGTGGTCGGCGACGCGGGCGATCACCGAGCGGACCACGAGAGAGACTTGTGAGCCCGTTGCCTGAGCCACGCGGTCTTGCAGTGCGGCGACCACCTGCGGGCCGAGAGGCTCGGGGGCGCTGACTGTTGCGTGAAGCACGTCTCCCAAAACGCCGTCCGCTCTTCGCAGGTCTTCCAGCGTCGCACCCGGGACATCGGCGAGCCCCTGGCGAAGGGCGGCGGACGCATTCTCGAAGAACCGGGCCAATTCGGTCGACGACTTGCTCTTGGAGAGTTCGTCTTGGCTCAGGAACACGGCTCCGTCTCGGTCGGCGTCCTTCGAAGAGACCGACCGCACCACGAGGGAGACATTGCCCACTCGGTCGCCGAGCGTGCGTTCGAGTTGCGCGACGCGCGTGGAATCGAACGGGGTGGGCGTCAGGACGACGGCCACGACGCGCGGGCCTTCGGAGGTCCGTTCGATGCGAACCGTGTCCAACTGCGCGCCGAGCGATTGCCGCATGGCCTCGGCCAGTGTCTGGCGCACCGCGCTCTCGAACTGCCGCTGCGAGACCGATTCCGCCAGCGTTCGCGTCATGAAGACGCCCATCAGGATCAGCAGCAAGGCGCTCCAGCCGAAGCGGCGGAAGACGGTGTTGCCATCGATATGGAACTGGAACCCGCCTCCGGACCAGGCATGGAACGCGAACACGGCGGCCGCGGCCAGTTCGATCGCCAGGAAGTTCGCCGCGAAAAGCAGGAAGGCCCCGAATCCCTGAGCGGCGAGCCCGGCCGCAAAGCACAGACCGGATGCAGCGAGCGGCGGGACCAGGGCCGTGGCGATGGCCACCCCGGCGATGGACGCCTCGATGCGCTTGTTAAGCTGGGCGTACGCGCCTGCCGCACCCGAGGCCAGAGCCACGATGATGTCGTACACCGTGGGAGACGTTCGGGCCATGATTTCCGAGCCGAAGTCGGGTCGCAACGGCACCAGGCCGATCAGGAACGCGGTGCCCAGCACCACCAATACGCCGGTGGCCTCGGCCACGGTGGCATCGAACACCAGGCGTCGGTCGCCCCGCACCAGGGCCAACGCGATCCCGAAGATCGGACCCATGAGCGGGGCGACGAGCATCGCGCCGATCACCACCGCTGTGCTGTTGGCCAGGAGGCCGTAGGCGGCGATGGTCGTCGAGAGCACCGCAAGGGCGTAGAACCCCCTCGTTGGGCAACTCGAGGCGGCGACTTTCTCCCGAAGCTCGTCGGGCGACTTGAGGGCGTTGGCGTTCATGAGAGCGACTCCAACGGGTAGCGGAGACGTCCCATAATGTACTTCGTCTGCGTTTGTCTCGGTCGCAACCAGTGGTCCGAGGCGAACCCGCCGGAAGAAGAACGCCATGCGACGGTGGGTTGCCAGATATGGGCTCGGGGCGGCACTTTGGTTGCCGGTCTTGGGGCTTGCCCTTTGGGGCGGCTCGTACGCGCTCACGCTCGCCAGCACGTTGACGGCCTCCGGGACTCCGATGAAGGCATCGCTGGCGACCGAGGAAGGCCCGCTCGAAATCGCTGCCCGGTCTCTCACGTTCGATGTGCGCCAAGGCGTCGCCGTCGTTTCAGGCCTAATGGTCCGCGACAACCGTGGCGTGTTGCTCGTTTCCGCAGATCGCGTTTATGCCGAGCTCCCGTTTCCTGGATCGCGGACCTACGGTCGCGTGCGGGTGAACGAGGCGTTCGCGTTGGTCGAGCGGCTGGAAGACGGCACGTTCCTCGTCGAGCGGTTCTTCCCCAAGCGCGACACGGGCGAGGCGCCTGTCGCGTTTCAAGTCGAAGCCGCCGATTCGTGGGTCCGGTACGTGGATCGAACCGCGTCCCCGGCCGTGGTCGCCGACGTTCGCGTTCCCTGGTCGCGGGTGGACAACGAGGGCGAGACCACTTTTATCGTGATGGAGCGCGCCTCGTTGGAGGGCGTCGAAGGCACGTCGTCCGGGCGACTGGCGATCTTGCCTACGGGCGTCGAGTGGTCCGGCGGGCTGAACGGCGTGGACGTTGCCAAGGCTTGGAAATCGGCTCGCCGCGTTCGGGAACTGAAGGACCTTCTGGACGAGCGCCGCTACGATGCCGACCGAATGCTCGTGGACGGCGCCTTGGTGGCCCGATTGCCTTGGAACGCGTACGGCCAGTTCCGCGCCGACATCGTTGCTCGAGGCGAGCGGCTGCTCGCGGATGGCGAACGTGTTTCCAACGTGCGGTATCAGGGCTACCTGTCGGATGTTTCTGCCCAAGGCGTTCTCGAGGCCGGGTTGCCTGGGGCGCGGGTGGCGTTCGATGGGTCGGCTCGCTGGGATCGCATGCTGCTCGTCAACGGCAGGGTCGAAGCCGAGGTGGCACGTCCGGAAGCGCTTCCCGCCACGTTCCGCAAGGCGCTGCCGGAGGGTGTGACGTTCGAGGGTTCGCGGGCGAAGGGCGTTCTGAGCGTGACCGGGGATCGCGTGGACGGGCGGTGGACGGTGTCTGCCCAGCGGGTCGTCGCCCAGGGTCAGATGATGAACCGCCCGATGGGCGAGGTGGTCCTCGCCGGCCAGCAGGTGGCCGTCCAACTGACCCAATCCGATTGGGACGGCGTGGCGCTGGCGGGCCGGTTCGATGCGGACTTGGCAACGGGTCGCCTTGCCGGAACATTCCAGCGGGTCGAGGTCGACCTGAAGGAGCTGGGCACCCGGTTCGGGGTCGCAGGCTTGGCCGGTCGCGGTGCGGTGACGGCGGCCGTCTCGGGCACGTTGGAGCAGCCCGAAGTCCGTGTCGAGGCGACCGGCTCGGGACTCTACTCCTCGCCCGAGTTCGCACGCCCGCTGGAAGGCGAGTGGTCGTTTTCGGGGGCGTGGAAGGGCGGATTGCTGACGCTGGACCGGGCCGTGGTCGCCGGACCCTTTGGCGCCCTCGCAGCCTCGGGCACTCTCCCGACGGACGGGCCCGATTCGGACGATTGGTCGGCACGATTCGCGGGCGCGGCGCTCGACGTGCAGGGTTGGGACCTCGATCCGGAAGTCGTGCGGGCATGGAGCGAGACGGGGTTGGGCGGCCGGGGGTACCTCAACGGCACCATCGCCACCGACCGCGGACGAGCCATTGCCCAGGGTCGCATCGAGGGATACGGCTTGGCGGCGGGCGACATCAGCGTCCCGTTCGTAGCGGCGGAGTGGCGATTGGACGGGCTGCGCCTCGACATGCCCGCGATCCACGCCATCACGCCCTTGGGGTCGGCCGAGGGTCTGTTGCAGGCCGATCTAGCGACCCAGGCCATTGAGGGCTTCCTGACCACCTCGGTCGTTCAGGTCGACCGCTATCGCGACGACATCGTCGGCGATGCTTGGCTGGAATCGGCGCAGATCATGGGGACGCTCGATTCGCCTATCGTGTTGGGCATGGCGCGCGGCTCGGGTCTGCGCTACGGTGGTGCCGTGATCGAGTCGGCGGTGGCGCCGTTCCTTTGGCAGGGCGGCATGCTGTTCGTTCAGGCGGCGACCGCAAAGGTAGCCGATGGCCGATTGGACATCAACGGGGGGTTTGATCCTGCCACCCAGAGCGGCCAGTTCGACCTCTCGATGGAGGGGGTGGACCTCAGGGCGTTTGCGGGTGGCGCATCGAACCTCGACCTGAGCGCTCGCTTGTCGGGCATCGTGTCCGCGAGCTTCGACGACGGCAAGTTGAGTCAAGCGACGGGGCAGGGATTGATTTCGGACACCCTGTTTGGCGCGTCGGCGATGCCCAACGGCAGTTGGTGGCTGAGGCATGGACCGGGCGGCCTTGACGGTTCGCTGGAGATTCCCGGCGATCAGCGACTGGCGATTCGCCTGGACGATTTAGACCTGAACGCCAAGCAGGGGTCGCTGACCCTCGATGTCGGGAACTTCGACCTCGCGACTTTGGCGACCGTGTTCGAGCCGTGGGCTCCCGAGGCTCAGCGTCCCCTGATGCGGACGGTCAAGGAATTCGGTGGCAGGATCTCGGTTCAGGCGAACGCCAATGGCGCGTTGGACACTCCGGCGGTCGCCCTGGATTCGCTGTCGGTCCAGAACATGACGTATCGCGATCAGGCCATTGGCGCTCTCGTCGCGCAAGGCGCCAGATCTGGGGAGGGCGTGTGGACGCTCGACCAGTTCCGCTGGGACCGGGGACTCGACGACCTCGGCCAGCCGCTGCCTGGACTGGTCCTGCTGAGCGGCATCGCCGAAGAGCGCGGCCCGATCGTCATTGACGGAGAAGTGTCCAATCTTGACTTGGAATGGTTGCACCGATTGGTTCCCAATCTGCCCGCGCTGAAAGGCCGCGCAGACCTCTCGGTAGCCGTAGGAGGCACGATGGACGATCCGGTGGCCCGTGCCAGCCTACGCACCGAAAACCTTGCGCTACGCCCGGGAGCCGACCAACCCGACGTGTCCTTCGGTCTGAATGTGGACACCATCGAGTACCGCAACCGGTGGCTTCACGCCGAGCAGGGGCGGTTCGTCTACAACGGCGCATCGGGGTTCCTTGAGTCGTTCGACACCGATCTGAGCCGCGGCTTCGATCTCGATGGGCGCGAGACCCTGAAATTCGTCCTCGACGTGCCCGAGCAGGGCTTGGACCAGTTTGCTTCGGCCCTTGGGGCTCAGAGGGTGCAGACCATTGGGGCGCGAGGGTCGGCGCGCCTCGAGGTCGAGCGCAACCTGGGCCAGTGGGGTGTGCTGGGCAAGGCTCGACTTGCCAGCGACCGCATCACGGCCCTCGACGGCCGGGTGGACACGCAACAAGCGGAACTGCGGGTGGACCTGGTCAAAAAGGAGAACTCCTCGTTGGTGACCGATGTCGCGTTCGAGGCACGTCGAGGCAAGCAGGCGGGCGTCTTCAATGCGATGTTGGCGGTTCCGTTCGACGCCCTGCTCGAGAATCTCGTCCGCGGAACTTCCACGTTCGACGAGCTGCCGGTGGTGGGAAGCTATTCCGCCCAACCCATCGAGGTCGAGTTCACCGATCCTGGCTTGGGCGTTTTCGGCACGATCCTCGACGGGAGCGGCCTGATTTCCGGGCGGTTGCGAACGCCCCACATCTCGGGCAACCTGACGTTGCGCAACACGTTCTACCGAGCTCCGGATGCGTTCCCCGAGTCGGCGGCTGCTGCGCCGTTCCCCGTCAACCCCACCTTCGACATCGCGCTGGAGACGCTGGGCTCGCTCGGCGTGCGCGCGGCGGGCGCGCAAGTGTTGCTCGATGGCGCGGGCACGCTGACCGGGTCTCTCCAGCGCCCGCGCTTCGATTCGACCCTCAACGTGGTGGATGGATTTGTGCAACTTCCGACCGGAAGAATCACACTCGAAAAAGACACTGGCACGATCGACCTGCGGTACGACGGCTCGCAAGCCGAGCCGTTGCCTGAGTTGATACTCCGCGATGTGCAGGCCTTCACCTATGTGACAGCGCCGTTCGGGCCGGAGGAAATCCTCCGGTATCGGGTCATGCTGGAGATTGACGGCGACCTGCTGGCCTCGGACGATTGGACGTCCATCGTGCGCACCAGCAGCGATCCGGACGGACTCTCCAGGGCTCAGGTCATGTCGCTCCTCGGGCAAAGTGATTTCTTCAACAACCTGCAGGTGCGCGGCGTCGACCAGCGGTTCATCAGCGACGCTCTGACGCGGTTCGCGCTGCCTTCGTTCCTCGATCCGATCACTGACAAGCTCGGTCGTTCGATTGGATTAGACTATCTTTCCGTTGATTACCATAACATTTTGGGCACATCGGCGACCCTTGCGAAATCATTCGGGAACGGGTTGATCCTTCAGGCGCGTAGACAACTCACGGACCCGATCGACGGCGTGCGCCGCTACGATGTCCGGCTGAGCTACCGCATCCCCGTGCGGACGCGATGGCAAGACCGTGTGACCTTGAGCGTTGGCTTCGACCATCTTCGCCCGTGGAAGGTATCGCTCCAGGTTTCGAAACGTCTGTAGTGCGGTGCGAATTCGGCTTTCGGGCCATAATGACGGTCAAGTCGCGGTTGAAGCGCACAGAACAGGCATGACGTATTCCCCACGATTCTCGCTCGTCGCCCGGTGGGGCGTGTTGCTCGCTGTGCTGTGGGTCGCCGGAGCCGCTTGGGCTCAGGACGCCCTCGTCAAGCAGGTCACCATCCGCGGCAATTCGGCCGTGCGCGAAGACGCCATCACGGCGATCATGCGCACCCGAGTGGACCGGCCCTACCAGCAGGCGACCCTCGATGCCGACAAGCGCTCCATCGAGGATATGGGCTTCTTCAAGGCCGTTGACATCCGGGGCCGCGCCATCAACGATCGCGAGTGGGAGGTTCTGGTCGACGTCGTGGAGTTCGACAAGATCCTCGAGATCCGTGTGGTCGGCAACGACGACAAAGCGGTCAAGCAGGAAGAGATTCTGGCGGCGATGAGCCTGAAGGTGGGCAACATTTACAACCTCAAGATGGCTTCCGCCGACGGGCGATCCATCGAGGAGATGTTCGCCAAGAAGGGCTTCTTCGCCCAGGTGGCCGATGTGGGGCCGCTTGAGGATTCGCCCAACACGCTCAACGTGGCCATCATCATCTTGACGGTCAATTCGATCACGGTCACGGGCAACACGAAGACCAGCGACGCCATCATGCGCCGGCTGATCAAAACGCGCCCCGGCGACACGTTTTCGATTCCGAAGTGGCAACGCGACCTGCGCCGCATCTACGGCACGCAGTGGTTCGAGAGCATCGAGCCCGGTCAGGCAGAGCCCGAGATCGGCAAACTCGACCTCAACTTGGCCGTCAAGGAGACGCGCACGGGCAACGTGGACTTCGGCGTTCAGGTGGACCCGCGCAGCCGATTCGCCGGTCTGGTGAGGTTCCGCGACAGCAACTTCCGAGGCACGGGCCAGTCGTTGGGCGTCGAGTTCATTCAGGCCACCACGGGTCGAGGACTCAGCGTAGGCGTAGACTACACCCACCCGTTCCTCGATTCCAAGGACACGTCGCTCAGCGTCAGCGTCTACAGCCGCGAGTCGTACCGCTTCTCGGGCAACTACTTTGGCGGAGGCGGCAACGCCTCGGACTCGCCGACGGGCCAGGACTATTCCGAGCGGCGGACGGGTGCAACCGTCGGCGTCGGGCGTCCATTCAACGATGCGTTGGTGGGCACGGTGCAGGCGCGCATGGAGACGATCAAGACGCTGGGCTCCGACGAGGCGCGCAGTTCAGGCTTCATCCAGCAGGATGGCGATCTGGCTTCGCTCCAGTTCGGTCTGACGTGGAACCGGCGCGACGTGGACATCGACCCCTCGCGCGGCGATTGGTTCCGCGTGGCGGTCGAGCCCGGCTACAGCAACATCAAGTCGGTCGGCGGCCTGGTTCCCGACACCTCGGTGCTGGGCAACAAGTCGTTCATCCGGTCGTACGTGGAGTACCGTCGTTACTGGTCGGACCAGCCGGTTCGCGAGAAGTTCGACGACCCTCGGCGCGTGCTCGCTCTGAGACTTCGCTACGGCATCATCTCGGGCGACGTGCCGTTCTTCGAGCAGTTCTTCGCAGGCGGCTCGAACACGTTGCGCGGCTACTCGGACGACAGGTTCTGGGGCAAAGAGACCGCCACGGCCACGCTCGAGTACCGCTACCCGATCCAGAAGTCGTTCAACGTCGTGGCCCACGTGGACTACGGCGGCGCCTGGAACGGCTACGTCGGCGTCAACGACTTCAAGCAGTACAAACGTCCCAAGATGCTCATGGGCTATGGCTTGGGCCTCAGCTTCAAAACGCCGCTCGGGCCGATCCGATTGGACTTTTCGTTCAATGAGAACGGCGGCAACCGTACCCACTTCATCATCGGGTCGTCTTTCTAACAGATGGGACGATCATCCTCGCCTATGAACAAGAACACAGTGCTCGCCTCGGGCTGGCTGGTCGCCGCCCTCTTTGCCGGAATGATGCTTGGTGGCGGCTTCACGCCGCAAGCCGAGAAGACCGGCGTCGTCGATCTCGCCGATGTCGTGGCCCGCAGCCAGTTCGGCAAGGGAAGCGAAGAGCGATTCCGAGCCATGCGTGTGCAGCGCGAGGGCCTTTTGGAGTTCATGAACACCTACCGGATCATGACCGTCGAGCAGGCCACTAAACTTCGCGACCTCTCGCTCAAAGAGACCTCTGCCGCCGAAAAAGCGGAGCTCGACAAGCTCAAAGAGGACATCAAGAAGACCGACGCCAAGAACACCGAACTCAGTACGAAGACCACCCAGTTGACGGCTGAGGAGCGTGCGTTGATGCAGCAATACGGCACTCAAGCTCAACAGATCGGCGATCTGGCCCAGCGGTGGGCGCAGGAGTTCACCAACGATTTGGAAGGATGGGTCCGCAAGCAGGACGAGGAGACCGTCAAGCGTGTGCGCGACGCCGTCAACGAAGTCGCCCGAGCCCAAGGCTACAGCGTCGTGTTCGATGCCCGAGTCGCTCCCTATGGCGCCAACAACCTCACCGAAAACGTGGTCAAGGCGATGGACGCCAAGAGCTAGCGTCCTCGCTTTAGCGATCGCCTTGTGGTCGGCGGGCTGCGGTACGGGCAGCCCGTTGATCTATGTGGACTTGGACGCCGTGCCCAGGGCGACCATCGAGGCACCCACCCCACGCTCGGTATCCGTGCCGCCCTTCCCTTCTCGGGCCGAGGTCGCTCTGCCTCCGGTTGACGCGCTTGATGCGGAGTTCCTGGACGTTCGAGAGGCGATGCAAGGGCGCATCGAAGCCTATCTGGGCGAGATTCGTGACGCCGAAAGCGAGCGCCGACGAGAGATGGTGCGGATCGCCACGACCGAGCGCATGGCCGCCGAACGCCGCGCAGCGGTCCGAGCCTACGAGGCGTTCGCCGTCGATTCGTTTGCCTCCGCTATGGATCGGTTACGCGAGCGACTGGTCGCCTATGGCGAGGAGGTCGGTCCCCTGCTGGTCCAGACGGTCAACGTGGGCTATCACCCGGAACCCGAGGTCTGGGGCGAAGCCCCTGCGAACCCCGTCGCCAAGGAGCGCTACGAGACCGCTCGCCGCCTTTGGGGCGAGATCCGCGAGGCGCGACGCCGCTACGACCGGGACGCCGACGCGATCATCGCTCTGCACTACGAAGAATCGGATGCGTTTCTGACCGAACGTCTCGCAGAGATCGAGAGTCGGCGCGAACTTCAAGACCGGCAGGTGGACCTTATGGGAGACCTCGCCACGGCCGAGACGATTCGAGGCCGCGCCGACGCGCTGGGCGCGGCACCGCCACCCAACCGGGCGACACGGCCCGCGCCTGCCGTTGCGACGCCTCCCCCGCCAGGAACCCGCGCCACCCCCCGCGACGAGGATTGGACGCAAACGCGAGAGCGGCTTCGCGAGGAAGCCGCCCTCTTTGCCAAGTTGCGAGGCGGTCGGCTCTCCGATCGCCCTGCGGGTGCTCAGGATTTGACCGAGGCGTTCGTGGCTTGGCGCTCGGGGCGCGAGTGAGCGACGCTGCTCACAGGGCCCGGATCGAGCGAAGCACCTCCTCGAGCGCAAAGGCGAACTGATTGCCGTAGGCCGTCGCAGTAGACAAACCGACGATGTAGACCCGGCTCTTGGCCGCAAAGACCACGGCCGCGTGGCGTGTCGGGGTGCCGTTGATCGTCCCTTCGCCTACCCGGAGCAACGCGGGTGTGCCGTCGTCCAGCTTCTCTTTTGAAGCGTGGAACACGTTGAGCCCGAGTTCTTTGAAGTAGGCCTCAGCCAACTCCTCGGGCTGGTGGTCGGCCGTCTCCGAGTAGATGGTGAGGTAAAGGTCGGGCAGCGAGCCGACGAGCGCGATGGATCGCTCGTCCACCGGCATCTCGCGGAAGCCGCGCGGGATATCGGTCACGAACCGGAGGTTCGTGTTGGTGGTCTGCGATGAAAGGTTGGCTTTGCCCTTGTTGAGCGTGCCGATCGTGGTGCGGGACTTCATCGAGTGGGTGCCCCACATGTTGATGTCCCACTTGTGTTCGAGGGTCTTGCCACCCGATACCGTCTGGACGATCGCCTTCGCGCCGTAGTCCTCGACCTGGTACATGCAGTTGAGCAACACACCCGGTCCGATGACTCCGTCGAGCGATTCTCCGCTGCGGTCCACCTTGTTGCCCCCGTTTTTCCAGTGGATCAGGGAGAATCGCGTGTTGGTGCCGTCGTCGTAGATCACGATCGGACCGGCGGGTGTCGCTACGGCCGAGAAGCTCCGGAACGTGGGAACACTCCGGGACACTTCGCGCCGCCAAACCGCATTGATGTTGTCCGAGGAAACGCTCAACCGCTTCTGCGCCGCTTCGTAGGTCACGGTGTACGAGCTGTTCTTGTGGCGGATCACCAACGTTTGGGTGTGCGCCGCAACTCCCACAGCGAGCATCGCGCCGATCAACGCGATTCGTAGGGTGTTTGATCTGGCCGTCATTTCAGTCTCCGAGCGTCTGAGTCGTGCGGCCGGGGTGCAGACGCTCGCCCCTGCCGTGGGGCAGAGCGGGAACGAGGTTCGTGTTCAGCGCCAATCCACCTGACCTTCGGTGGCAATCGCTCGCACCCGTCGTCTGCCCCAAGCTCAGTGTGGAGCCGAAACGTGCCGGGGAATCAACGTAAAGGAGTCGGGTTTGGTTTTCGGGACCTTAGCCCCGGGACGGACACAGCGACCCTTCGCCGGTACACTCGCCCGCAATGGTGCTCCGAGCCGCCGTCGCGCAGATCGCTCCCGACAAGGGGCAAACCGACTTCAATCTGAACCGCATCGCGTCCATCATCCGGCAGGCGGCGGACGAGGGCGCCGGCCTGATTTGCTTCCCCGAGACGTGCACCACGGGCTACTTCCTCGAGGGAGGCGTGCTCGAACACGCCATGACCGCTGACGCCTTGGCCGAGGCGGTGGGGCGCCGCTTGACCGGGTCAGGGGCGATCGACGTGGTCCTTGGCTTCTATGAGAAGGCGGAAGCGACGCTCTACAACTCGGCGGCCGTGTTGCGCTGGGACGGGTCGGCGTGCCACGTGGCGTCGGTCTACCGCAAGTTCTTCTTGCCCACTTACGGAGTGTTCGACGAAGAGCGGTTCGTTTCGGCGGGCCGCGAACTGGGCGTCTTCCAGGGGTCTTGGGGTCTCGGCGGGCTGCTCATCTGCGAGGATATCTGGCACTCGATTTTGGGAACGTTGCTCGCGGTATATGGCGCGCAGGTCGTGGTGGTGCCCTCGGCCTCGCCGGCTCGTGGCTTCGATGGGCCGACCATTGGCAACTTGGACCGCTACTCGCGGATGGTGCGCGCTGTGAGCGAAGAGCACGGCGTGTTCACCCTCAACCCCATGCTGGTGGGGTTCGAAGGAGGCAAGGGGTTCGTCGGCGGTTCGCGCATCGTGGACCCGATGGGCCAGGTGCTCGCCGAGGCGCCCGTCGGCGAAGAAGCGCTGATCGTGGCGGACCTAGACCTGGACCTGGTGGCAGTCGCGCGCACACAAGCGCCGCTGCTCGCCGACCTCAAGACGGCGTGGTCGAGCCTGCGCTCGTTCGTTGAGAACGCCCCGGCCTAGGCCATGGCAGCCTTACTTCTCTTTCGCGCCCTGCGCGATCCAGTCCGAGATCATCTGAATCTCGTTGGCCGGCAGCGGCTTGGCCATCATCGGCATCTGCGGCTTCTTCTTGCCGTTGACATAGAGCAACAGGTCGCTCTCGGCGGGCTTGCCGGCCTTGAACAGTTTGCCCTGCTTGCTCTTCACGATCGCCTCGTAGGAGTCGAGCCGAACGCCATCCTGCTGTTTCTTGGCGCCGTGGCAGTTGATGCAGGACCGGTCGAGGATCGGCTTGATCTCCTTATACGTGACGGTCTTGCTTTGCGAAATCGCAGGCGAGGCAACGAAGGCGGCAGTGACGACGAGCGCCGAGGCGGCGAACAGGAAGAACGACTTGGGTCGCATGGGCAAGGATTCCGACGCCCGAACCCCCGGATTGGTCACGCTCAGACGATCGCCTTGCGCACCCGGTCCGCCGAGGATCGCTGGCTCACCGGCCGCACGGAAGCCACGTTGTCCGGTTCGTAGTCGAGCAACTTCAGCCAATCCTCTTGGGTGTCCGACTTGGGGAAGATCTCGTTCTCGCGGTACTCGGCCTCGAGCGCGGCAAGCAGGTCCTGTTGCGAGATGCCGTGGCGGGCATTGGGCTCGGCGATGGATCGTTCGATGGCGTAGTCCTTCGCACGCTCGACCACCGATCGGAGCAGCGCGCCGCTGACGAGATCCGACCAGTGCAGCGTCTCGGTCGAGCCATTCTTCAAGTGCACTTGCAGGAAGCGATGCTCCTTGCTGGGCGTCCACAACGCCTCGATCGTCCGGCGCGCCAAGGCCTGCCTTGCGCAGTCCACTTCGCCGCCAAACTCTTCGAGGATGCCCGGATCGAGCGGCATGTCGGCGTGCAGGTAGATGCCGATGATTTGTTCGGATGCCGAACGGTCGGGACGGTTGACCTTGACCTTGCGGTCGATTCGCTCCGGGCGAAGCACGGCCGGATCAATGTAGTCGGGTCGGTTCGACGTGAGCATGAGCACCACGTTGTCGAGCGACACCAGACCATCCAACTCGGCGCAGAACTGGGGCACCACCGTGTTGCTGATGTTCAGCCACCGGCCCGAGGAACGCGTGCGAAGCACGCTTTCGGCCTCGTCCATGAAGATGAACACCAGCCTCCCCTCTTTGGCCTTCTCGCGGGCGATGCGGAACACTTCGCGCACCATGCGCTCGGTCTCTCCCAACCACATGTTGAGGATTTTCGGACCACTGATGGCCATAAAGTACTCCTTCACGGGCTTGCCGACGCGCTTCGAATACTCTTGCGTGAGGTTGTAGGCCGTCGCCTTGCCGATGAGGGTCTTGCCGCAACCGGGAGGGCCATGGAGCAGGATGCCTTTCACGGGCTTCTTCTCGAACTTCCGGAAGATCTCGGGATGCAGCAGCGGCTTTTCGATCGTGTCGCGGATCAGACGGATCGCCTCGCTCTGCCCGCCGACCTTCTCCCAGGGAATCTCGGGGACGTCCTCGTAGAAGAAGTCGCGGTTTTCCTTGGTTTCGAACCACTCGACGGCCACGCGCCCGGTCGGCTCGATGCGGACCGTGTCGCCGGGGTGGAGGGTCTGCTCGGCGAGCGCTGCGGAACGCAGCACGACTCGGCCACCGTCGGTGGTCGGCGCTTCGCCCCCGACTCGCAACCGACCGTCGTCGTAGACCTCGGAGACCTTGGCCATCGCGCCTCCGGGATGCGGTGGCAGCCTGCCGACGATCGCGTACGCGTCGTTGACCAGCACGCGGTCGCCTACGGTCGGGGTTTCGTCCAGCGTGGGGTCCAACTGGGCCAAGAACTCCGAATCTCCCACCGCGATGAGCGCCAGTCCGCCTTCTTGGTCCACCAGATAGACGCCGGTTCGGTTGGCCGGGGCCGTGAGTTTGGCGTAGGCCTCCTCATACTCGGCCAGCAGCTTCTCGCGCTCCTCGGATCGTTCGGCATCCTTACGAATGTCGTCGCGCAAGGCGGACAGGTAAGTGCGCGCGCGAGGGTCGTCGCCCGCACCCGCGATCAGACGATCCACGATCTCAAGGCTCGAGGGTTGATCCGAAGGCATCTCACCACATCATACGTCGCTTGAGCCCTTCCAGTGCCGTCGCGGGCTACAGTGTCGCCCACCGAACCGGCAGTTCGGCGAACCACATGGCCGAGCCATCCTCCCACGTCGCTCCCGCCATCTCGACCGGCAGCCCGGCATACGAGGCGACTCGGGCCTCGATCGACCCGTAGCCGTCGCTGGTCGTGTTCGCCTTCAGCATCGCTTTCTTACCGTCGCCCTTGAGCGTCAGTTCCATCACGGTGCGCTTGCCTTTGCGGTAAGCCGTGGATTCGCCATCGTCGGCCACGTAGGTCAGGCGCGTCTCGCCCTTCCAGCCCTTGGGCGCGAAGACGTGGAACTCGGCCTTCCGCAGGTCCTTGCGATTCGTCGTCGGCCAGCCAGCGCACGCGGGCAGAATCGCGCCCGCTCGAATGTACAGGGGCGTGCGGTCGCGCGTGACCGGGACCACGACCTCGCCCGGCTCGACCCACTCGCCAGCGGCGACGTCGAACCATGGCTGGTCGCCCGGCAACACGACCGTGCGCTCCTTTTGGCCGTCCGTGAGGAATGGCGCCTGCATGATGAAGGGGCCGATGAGGAACTGGTCGCACACGGTGTCCAAGTCCTTGCCTTCGAAATCGTACGAAAGCGGCCTCAGGATGGCCTCCCCCTTGGCTTCTTGCTCGGCGAAGAGCGTGTACAGGTAGGGCAACAGCCGGTAGCGAAGCTGGATCAGGTGCCGGAGCGTGCCCAGCGCACGGCGGGAGTACGCCCAGGGCTCCTGCCGCCGCGCCTCCTTCATCGTGTGGTTCCTGAGGAACGGGAAGAGGAACGTCGCCTTGGCCCAATCCACCATCAGCCCTTCGGGCGTGTCGCCACCAAAGCCGCCCAGGTCGGGCCCGTTGAAGGGGATGCCGCTCAACGCCAAGTTCAACGACGTGGGGATGGCCATGCGGAGGTAGTGGTGGTTGGCCACGTTGTCGCCCGTCCAAACGGCGCTGTATCGGCTGGTTCCGATGAACGCCGAGCGCGAGAGGACGAACGGCCGCGAACGTGGCTTGGCCCGCCTCAGGCCGTCGAACGTGGCCATCTGCATGCCGAGGGCGTATTGGTTGCGGTGCAGAGCGTGGTCGTCCTTGCCGTTGCGGAAGCGCATCCCGGAGGGGTCCACGGGGCCGGTCGCTGGGTCGTTCATGTCCACCCAGTAGCCCGCGAATCCAAGCTCCGTCCAATCGCGAACATGGTTCGACCACCACTTGCGGCCTTTGGGCTGCGTGAAGTCGGGAAACACCGTCTCGCCGGGCCAAACAAGGCCGACATACGGATGGCCCTCCGGCCCTTGGCAGAACACGCCCTTGGCCAAGCCGTCGTCATAGGCGGCATAGCCGGGGTCTCGCTTGACCCCGGGGTCGAGGATCGGCACGACGCGTCGGCGAGAGCGCCACAGCTTCCACACCGTGTTCTGGACACCCTCGGGGAAGTTGGCGGGATCCAGGGTGAAGACGCGGTAGCCGTCCATGTACTCGATGTCCAGCCAAAGGGCGTCGCACGGGATCTTGGTCTTGCGGAACTTCTCGTCGAGTTCGAGGAGTTGCTCGCTGGTCGCGTAGCCCCATCGGGACTGGTGGTAGCCGAGCGACCAGAGCGGGGGGAGGGGCGTCTTGCCGACCAGCGCCTGCAATTTGCGGGTGAGGTCGGCGAGCGAATCGCCCACGAGGAACCACACGTCGGGTTGACCGCACTCGCTGCCCACGATCAGGTGGTCGCCCGTCTTCTGCCAATCCACGAAGTACCTCTTCTCGCCTGTTCCGGGAGGGGTCTCCATGAACACGGGGCCGGGGTTGTGGACGAGAATGCCCACCCAAGCACCCTTGAGCCGCACGATGACGTAGGGGACCGAAGCGTACGAAGGGTCGGCGTAGTCCTCCATCCACTGGCCCGAATGGAAGTCGCTCCACACGTCAGTGTTCCAGAACTTCGTGCGGAGCCCGCTGAGTTCGAGGCGGCCCAGGTTCTTCTCGCCCATGCCGAAGTACTTGGCGTCGGCGGGCACTTCGAACTGGAGCATCCACGATTCGCCCATCACGCCAAAGCCCTCGCCCTTACACGTCTTCAGCACGGTCTTACCGTTGAACTGGAGCGCAAGGGAGCCGTCCGACTCCACCTTGAGGCCACCTTTGGCGGGAGCAGGGGGCGTCAGCGGGTCGATGGAGACATTCTCTTGCCAACGGTTCTTCTTGCTCACTCGGAACCGGTGGACGTCGCCTTCGAACGACTCGGCCCGAGCATCAAACGTCTCCTTGCCGATGTGGAGTCCGGCGGCGTCGGCTCGTTGGGCGAATGCGAAGTTGGCGCGATGCGGATACTTGGTGAAGAACATGGCGGCAGTCGGAATTGTGACTCAGGCGGGTGGGTTCCGGGTGCGACCGGCCCATCCGATTCGTGCTCAAGCAAGCTGGACCTTAGTCCGGCCGCTTGGCCCAGGGGTCTTCGGCTTTGCTCGTCTGGTCGTCGAGCCGCAAGAGGGCGTCGGCCAAGCGGAGCCCCAGATTGCGAGCCAGATTGGCGATCACGATGATGCCCAAATCCTTTTCGTCCCAAATCAGCCGACGCAGGGGCTTCACCGGAACACGGGCGACACGCGTAAACCCGTCGGAATAGGCCGCACGGCATCGGGGCTCGTTGTCCACTAGGGCGAGCTCGCCCAACACACCTGGAGGGCGGACGACTTCGCTGGGTTCGCCGTCGCTTCGGTACACCGTGATGTGCCCTTCGAGCACCACGAAGAGGTCGGCGTTCTTTTCGTTGAGCGTGAAAATGGGGTCACCGGACGCAAGGATTTCCTCCGTCGCGAGGTCGGCGACTTTGGCGACCTGGTGATCGTTCAGACCGAACACCAGATAGTTCCTTCGAAAAGGATCCAAGCTGGCGAGTTTGTGCTCCACGATTTCTGAATGATATCTTAACACAAGGCCATGCGCGCGCGGCAGCCGAGTGTCCTACGGTCTATTCCAAGTTCAGGCCGGCTTCGCGCGTCGCGGCCAGGACGCGTTCCCGAAGGGTCTCCGAGAAGGCTTCGGCGTCCTGCTTCGCGTCGCCGCGTCCCGCGGTCTCGGCGAACGTGAACGGGTGCCCAAAACACACGACCGTGCGCCCGAACACGCGGTTCGTGCCGCACAATCCCACCGGCAGCACGTTCGCCCCGGTGCGCTTGGCCAGCATGGCGACGCCTCGGTTGATGGGCCGCATGGTCTTGCCGTCGTTGCGCGTCCCCTCAGGGAACACCAGCACGGCATGGCCTTGTTCGAGTTCGGCGATGGCCCTGCGGATGGCCTCGGTATCGCTGGAGCCGCGGCGCACGGGGAACGAGCCCAGACTGCGGATCAGGGCCGCGAACGGCTTGAACCGAAACAGTTCTTCCTTCGCCATGAACCGCAACCCCCGAGGCAACGCGGTCCCCACCGAGGGCGGATCGAGGAGGCTGAGGTGCACGGGTGCGACGATCAGCGGGCCTTCGAGCGGCACCCGCTCCACCCCAAGAACCTTGAACCCGCCCAGCGGCGTGAAGAAGAACCACCGCAAGACAAAGCGGGCGATGCGGTACCAGAGGGACCAAGACTTGCCCACGGCCGTCTACCGGGGGAGTGCGGGGAACATCTCGCGGTTGATCCCGCGCACGTCCACCTTCCACTCGCCGTTCTGCTTCTGGAGGGGGATTTCGAACTTCTCCTCGAACGTTCCCGAACTCATCGCGTTGCGGAACACCATGACGACGACGCCGGTGTTTTCTTCGGTCGCGTCCTTTTCGGAGACCATCTTCCACGCGAAGCGGTAGTGTTTGGCGGCCTCCATCGTCTTGTCCCACGAGGCGCGGATCTCCTCGCGCGACTTGTCCGGCCAGTAGGTCAGGTCGGTCAGTTTTTCGCGGTCGTCTTTGGCCAAGGCGACCAAGAAGTCGTTTGCGGTCTTGGCGGCGGATTTGTTGGGGATCAACAAGACAATGAATCCGCCCACTATCGCCAGAACGGCGAACACGATGATCCAGTGGGTCTTGCCTGCGCGCTTCGTCGAACTCATGCTTTTCACCTAAACTTTGGCTGCCATGGGTTGGGTTCCAGCGTCACTCGTCTTCGTCCACGGGGACGCTCGGCCGCTTGGACGCGGTCGAGTCGCGGCGCTTCACCTGACCGTACACGTTGCCTTGAGCGTCGCGGAACACGCGGTCTTGCGCGGGGGCCGTGTCGACGGCCGTCGCCACCTGCCGCTGTTGCACCAGCTCGGCTCTCGCGTGGCCCACCAGCGTGTCGGCCTCGCCCCTGCGCTTCAACGCCAACTTATCCCACAGATAGAGCACGGGCGACGCGTTGAAGATGGAGGAGTACGTTCCCACGAGGATGCCGATGAGCATCACCGCGTTGAAGAACGACAGGTCAATCGTCGTGGCGCCGACCGTCAACAGCAGCACGAGCGCGATGATGACCGTGAACGACGTGTTGATGGATCGTGCGACCGACTGCGTGATCGAGATGTTGATGATGGACTCAAGGTCGCGGTTGGCCTTGTTGCCGCGAAGGTTCTCGCGGATTCGGTCGAAAATGACGATCGTGTCGTGCGTGGAGAAGCCCGCCACCGTGAGCATCGACGTGATGAACAAGGCGCTGATCTGCCAGTTGAACAGGTAGCCCATGATGCCGGCGAAGCCGACGACCACGACGACGTCGTGCACCAACGCGGCGACGGAAGACATGCCGAACCGGAAACCGACGCGGAAGCCGCCCATGCCCAAGCCGAACCGAACGGCCAGATAGATCACGATGAGCAAGGTGCTGAAGACGACGCCGTTGATCGCGTTGCGCACCGTCTCGTCGCGTACGGTGGGGCCGATCTTGCTCAGCCCGGCGCTGCCCAGCGACGTCACGCCGGAGGCTTGAAGGATCTTGGCATCGGCTTCGGCATCGTCGAGGCGCACGTTGTCGCTTTCGGGAAGCGTGATCGCGACGACCTTCTCGCCCGCCACGGGCGCACCGCTGATGGTGACCACGCCGCCCGGCATCCCGGCCGCTTCGAGCTTGTCGCCGATCTCGTGCGCCGACACGGCGTCCGTGTCCTTGATGCGGTATTCGGCGCGGATGCCGCCCGTGAACTCGACGTTGGGCTTGATGCCGCCCATCGCCACAAAGATCAGGCCGATGGCCATCACCGCGCCCGAGACGATGAAGTACAGCTTGGACTTCTGGAGCACCTTGAGGGGCTTGTCCTCAGCGTGGGCTTCCAAGCTCTCGCCGAACCAGTTGCGGTTGAGTGCGTAGTACTTCGGATTGCGGCCGACCGGCGTTGCGCTGAACACGAACAGCAGCGAACGCGTGACCGTCACGGCCGTGAACAGCGAGATGGCGACACCGATGATGAGCGTCGTGGCGAAGCCCTTGACGGGCCCATCGCCGAAGTTGTAGAGCACGAGCGACGTGAGAATCGTACAGGCGTTCGAGTCCACGATGGCCGAGAGCGCCCTCTTGAAGCCAAGGTCGATGCCCTTGTTCAACGCGCGCCCGCGCCGCATTTCTTCCTTGAGTCGCTCGAAGACCAAGACGTTGGCGTCCACGGCCATGCCGACCGACAGGATGAAGCCCGCGATCGAAGCCAGACTGAACGTCGCGCCCAGCAGTTTGAGCGCCGTCAACGTGAACAGCCCGTAGAGGACCAGGGCGATCAAGGCGACAAAGCCGGGGAAGGCATAGTACAAGATCAAGAAGGCCGCGATGGCCGCGAACGCGATCTGACCCGCGAACAGGATCTTGTTGAGCGCGCCACGACCGATGGTGGGATCGACGGTGGAACTGCTCAGCTCTTCCAGACCGATCGGCAGCGCTCCCGCGTTGAGCAGTTCGACGAGGTTGCTGACGTAGGTGGCCTCGAATTGCCCGTCAATGAACGCTTGGTCGCTGAGGATCGCGCCTTCTTTGAGGGGAGCGATGCTGAGCACGATGCCGTCCAACACGAACGCGATGTGCTCGCCGTCGTTGCGGTAGCGCGTGGTCCACGTGCGCAGCTTTTCGGCACCGCTGGGCGCGAAGTACATCTCGGGCTGGTAGTTGTTGCCCTGCTGACGCGTGCTGGCCCGCTCCAGGTCGCCGCCCTGCAAGATGGGCTCGCCCCACCCTTCGATCATGCGCGCGTATTCCGTGCTGCCCGGCTCGACCGACGTGCCGTCGCGGCGGGTGAACTTGATCTCGGGTCGCCCGTCCACCATCCCCCGGTCGTCGCCGATCGAATACGGACGCGCCGTCTTCTTGGCCGTGACCACGTTCCGAGCGTGGTACATGCGGATGCTGGCCGTGGAGCTGAGGACCTCCTTCGCTTGGCCCGTGTCCTTGAAGCCGGGCAGTTCGACGATGAACTGATCGGGCATCTTGGCCACGACGTTGCCCTCGACGACGCCCAGATTCTTGGAGACGCGCGCCACGAGGATCTTCTGCAGGTTCGCTCGAACGACGTCGATGTTCTGGCGTTGCTCCGGCGTGAGTTCCTCGGTCTTCATGCGGTAGACGACGCGCACGCCGCCTTCGATATCCAAGCCCATCTGATACGGAAACTTGGTGTACAGCCATCCCGAGAGAGCCGTCAGGCCGATGACGATGAGGAGAAAGTGGATGTTTTTCACTTGGATACGGCGCGTCGCAGCGGACGCATCACTCCGATAGTCCACGCAGTATACCGACCACGGCTTTTCGGCTTGGCCCGATCCTTGACGGGCGACATCGAAGGCAGGCTGGCCTTTCGGGTCGGACGGGCCGATTCAGGATGCGAAATCGAGTACGATAGTAACTATGTCGTTGAGTCTGTGCCAAGGGACGTGGGCGGAGGCGTTGGCCTGCCTGTATCTGCCGGGTGCGCCGCGGGTGTGGGATCCCAAGCCCAGCCGCTGGCCCATGATCGTCGGTGCCCTGCGTCAGGCTGCGGTGTGCGATCCGGCTGCGTGCGTTGCAGCGCTCAAGCGCGCAGGCATGCCCTCCGAGGCGTGCGAACTCGATCGCCCCGAACTGTGGAGGTGGGCCAAGACGCGCATCGCCTACGGGAGGGTTCTCACGGCAGTTTGTCCCGCCTATCCCGTCCGATGGATCGAATCCTTGGGCTCTGCGGCCCCGCCCGTCGTCTCGGTCGAGGGCGATGTTGGGCCCTTGGCGGCCCCGGCGGTGTCGGTGGTCGGCGTTCGCGATGCCGATCGCGAAGTGCTGGAGCGGGCCGAGCGGTTGGGCGAGATGGTGGCGTCTTCCGGCAGGGCCCTGTGTTCGGGCGGTGCGCCGGGGGTGGATCTGGCCGCCGAGCGTGCCGCCTTGCGATTTGGTGGCACGGTCGTCGAGGTCCTGCCTTGCGGCTTGGAGTGGTCGGAGGGTCGCTTCGGCATGGGCGCTTGGCCGTCCGGAAGGTTGCTTCGCGTCTCGCCTTGGCATCCCCATCAGCCCTTCGGCGGCGATCTCGCCATGCGGCGCAACGCATTGATCTATGCCTTGGGGGATCGTGCCGTGGTCGTCCGCGCGCGGTTCCGCGAGGGCGGCACGTGGAACGGCGCCGTGGCCGCCTTGCGCCGCAAGTCCAACCGCATCCTCGTGTTCGATGAGGGCGATCCCGCGTCGCGCGCTTTGATCGCCTTGGGTGCCTTGGGTTGCCGATCCGAAGAAGAAGCCCTCGGCCCGTTGCCCGAGCCATTCGGGCTGCGGCTGTTCAGCGCCATCGGGTGAGCCTAGCCAGAGAACCTGGTGCCGGGAGCGGGACTCGAACCCGCACGGAGTCGCCTCCAACGGTTTTTGAGACCGCCGCGTCTACCATTCCGCCACCCCGGCGCGAGCCGCCAGCATACCCGCTGGTACCCTTGAGCCGTGGTCACCGAACGGCTCTCGCTCGAAGGGCACCTGCTCGACGAGCATACGCTTGTGCAGGCCCTTACCCTGTTGGAGCGCATGGGAGTCCAGTACGACGTCCGGCGCTTCCGCGTGGGTGGCGGTTCGCACGAGCCGTCGCTCATCGAACTGCAGTTGCGGACGGAAGACCCGCCCGCCATGGACCGCGCCTTGGAAGCCTTGCGTCCCTATGGCGCGATCTATCTGGAAGAAGACGCCCGCTTGGCCGAAGCCGACATGGACGGTGTGCTGCCCGAGGACTTTTACTCGACGACCAATTTCTCCACCTTGGTGCGACTGGATGGCCAGTGGATTCCCGTCGAGGGTCCCGAGATGGACGTCGGCATCCGCTGCTGGCAGGAAGACGGACGCTGGCGAGCGGCGGGGGCGCCGATGCACTGGGTGCGTCGCGGCGACCGGTTCGTCGTGGGCTTTGCTGGGGTCAAGGTGCTGCCGATGGACACCGAGCGGCAGGACGAAGAGGAGTTTCGCTTCATGTCCAACGAAGTGAGCAGCGAGCGCCCCAAGTCGCGGATGATCGCCCACTGCGCCGATGCGATCCGGCACACCAAGCAGGAGGGCAAGAAGGTGCTGCTGGTGGGAGGCCCGGCCATCGTTCACAGCGGCAGCGCGCCGGTGCTGGCTCAGTTGATTCGCGACGGGTGGATCGACGTGCTGTTCGCCGGCAATGCGCTCGCCGCCCACGACATCGAGGCCGCGATGATGGGCACTTCGTTGGGCGTGGACCTCGCGGGCGGACGATCGGTGCCCCACGGCCACACGCACCACCTGCGCGCCATCAACCGCGTGCGCCGGCTGGGCGGGATCGCCGAAGCCGTTCGGATCGGGTTGATCGGAACAGGGGTGATGCACGCGTGCGTCACCAAGCCGATCCCGTTCGTTCTGGCCGGTTCGATCCGCGACGACGGCCCGTTGCCCGAGGTGATCACCGACAACGTGCAGGCCCAAGATGCCATGCGGCGGCTCGTCCCCGGCGTCGGAGTGGCCCTGATGGTCGCGACGACCCTTCACAGCGTCGCCACCGGCAACTGTCTGCCTGCTTCGGTCAAGACCTATTGCGTGGATTCGGACGCCGACACCGTGATCAAACTCACCGATCGCGGCACCCATCAAGCCGTCGGCCTGGTCACCGACTGCGAGTTCTTCCTGAAGGAACTCGCGGCCCAGTTGGCGGGCCCTCCGCAGGTACTCTAGCGCCCGTGTTGACCCGAATCAGCTTTGCCGTCTTCGGTGCCGGCGCCATCCTTGCCTGTTCCCATGTGACGTCCCCGGCTCCGGCATCTGCCGCCTCGAACCCCGTGCCTGAGGCGAGTTCCGGCGAGTCGTTCGATCTGGCGATTCGACAGCCCGGCAAGAACGTCGCCCAAACGTGGGCAGACAACTGCGCCAAGTGCCACGGCGCCAACGGCGAAGGCGCGGGCGCTGCCTCCCTCTTGACGGCCGAGAAGTTCGACCAGAAGTACGACCGAGTCTTCTTCGACGCCATCAAGAAGGGCCTGCCCGACATGGGGATGGAGGCGTTCGGCGAGACGATGGGCGACGCCGAAATCTGGGGTCAGGTGGTTCACATCCGCGAGTTGCAGGCCAGGGCGCTGCGCGCCGAGAAGGGCTCGCCCAAGGCGACGAACGGCGTGTACGCCTCGCAACGGCACAAGTTCCGCATCGAAACGGTCGTCGAGGACGGTCAGGGCCTCAAAACACCGTGGGGCATCGACTGGCTGCCCGATGGCACGATGCTCGTGACCAACCGCCCCGGCTTCGTGGTGTTGGTCTCCAAGGATGGCAAGGTGGGACCGCAACTCGCCGGGTTCCCGCCGTCCATCGAATTCGGCCAAGGCGGCCTGATGGAAGTGGCCGTCCACCCCGACTACGCCAAGAACGGCTGGATCTACTTCGGCCTCAACGACCCCAAGAAAGACGGCTCCCGCGCCGGTTTCACCAAGATCATCCGCGGCAAGTTGCAACGATCCGGCGATCAGGCCACCCTGGTGGACCAGCAGTCGATCTTCGAAGTCGACCAGCGGTTCTACAACGGTTCCGGCGTCCACTTCGGCAATCGGATCGCGTTCGACGGCAAAGGCCACGTGTTCTTCGCCATCGGCGAGCGAGGCGCGGGCGAGAATGCTCAGGACACCAAGCGCCCCAATGGCAAGGTCTATCGCCTGAATGAGGACGGCACGGTGCCTTCCGACAACCCGTTCGGTTCGTCGAGCGACCCGATCGAGAAGGCCGTTTGGAGCTATGGACACCGCAACCCGCAAGGCCTGGTGTTCGATCTCGAAGGCAATCTTTGGGACACCGAGCACGGCCCGCGCGGCGGCGACGAGGTCAACCTCATCCAGAAGGGCCACAACTACGGCTGGCCCAACATCGCGTTCTCGATCAACTACAACGGCTCTCCTTACCGGGTGCCGTGGCCCTCGGCCGACCAGAAGTACACGCTTCCGGCGTTTCGTTGGCTCCCATCGATCGGCGCCTGCGGCCTGGATGTCGCCAAGGGTCCCGCCTTCCCCAACTGGAAGGGCGATCTGCTGGCGGGCGGTCTCTCGGGCGCTAACGTGGATCGGTTGCGGTTCAAGAACGGCGTGCTCGTCGAACGCGAGGAACTGATCCACGGCCTGGGCCGGGTCCGCGAAGTCGCCGTCGGCCCGGATGGGTCGGTCTACGTGGCTCTCAACCAGCCGGACAAAATCATTCGATTGGTGGCGGCGGACTAGACCCCGCTATACTGGACGCACATGGCAAACTCGGGCTCGCTGCCCGAGGCCTGACTCATTGCGGTGAGACGGACCATGCGCGCTCCATCCCAAGACGAACTCCGGTTTTCCACATCCCGACGAGCCCTAAGGCTCGCCGGGCTCACGATCGTCCTCCTCCTTGGAGCCGGCGGGTTCGCTGGCTTGCGCTGGAACCAGACCCAGCGGTCATACGAAGCAGGCCGCAAAGTGCCTCCGGGCAGCCGGCTGTCGGAGTTGGATCAACTCTATCCAGCGGACCTCCGCCGAGAGGGACGAGTCGTCCAGTGGTTGCCAATCGGACCCAACGCCATCGCAACCGCCGACCGGTACACAACGGAGGAGAAATCGTTTCTGGAGTCAAGAGGGTTGACACCGTTTGGATCACGAATCGACAACGACTTTGGTGTCTTCGAAGCCTGGTATCTGGGCACCTACGCGGATTGGACTGCTTCGCAAGAAGAACGCGACTCTTTCACGGGCGAGATCAGCTTCTTCCGACACGGCTGGCGGCCCGATGTGAACACCTTGATCTACGTGAAGGGTCGTCTAGTAAAGACCGAATATGGCTTCCTACCTGGCTAAGCCATGAAGATCACCAGGGAAGAGGAAGAGGGACAGTGGAAGATGGAGAATCACTCAGGCAAATGCCTTAGGACCTTCTTCCCTCTTCCCTACCGAATATTGAAGTACTTCGCCTCGGGGTGGTGGACGATGATCGCGCTGGTGGATTGTTCCGGCACCAGCATGAACTCCTCGGAAAGCTCAATGCCGATGTCTTGCGGCTGGAGCAGGTCCATCAGGAGCGCTTGATCCTCAAGGTTTGGGCAAGCGGGGTAGCCGAACGAGTAGCGCGAACCCTGGTACTTGGCACCAAAGAGCTGCTTCATGTCCTCCGGATCATTGGCTCCGATGCCCATTTCGGCTCGAATCTGCTTGTGCCAGTATTCGGCTAGCGCCTCGGCGGTCTCGACGCCCATGCCGTGCGTATAGAGGTACTCCTCGTAGTCTCCCCTGGCGAACAGCGCCCGCTCGTGCTCGGAAACGGCGTGCCCGACGGTGACCACATGGAAGCCGACCACGTCCATCTCGCCCGAATCCACCGAGCGGAAGAAGTCGCTTAGACACAGACGCCGGTCCACAGACTGTCGCGGAAACCGGAACCGAGCGCGTTCGGTCTTGGCGTCTTCGTGATACACGATCAAGTCGTTGCCGTCGCTTTGGCACCAGAAATAGCCCCATTTGACGCGAGGTTCGAGCACGGTTGCCAAATCGCGACACTTGCGCTCGAAGATGGGACGGGCATTGGCTTCGAGCCAAGCGTTGAACGTGGGATTGTCCATGCCGTCCTGCCGTTTGAACTGCCACTGCCCACGAAACAGGCTGACGGGATTGATGTAGCGGTAAAGCTCGAAGATATCGAATCGTGAGAACTTCTTCGCCCCATAGAACGGTAGCTTCGGCACCGGAACGTCTGTGCGGACGTCGCTTCGCACGCCGTCAAACACGTAAAGATCCGGCTGTTGGTCAGGCAATCGGTGCGATGCGATGCGTGGCTCGGCGAGCGGTGCCGGCTCCGTCCATTCGCCCTTCTCCAAGCGCTCCATCAGGGCCAGCCCTTCAAAGGCGTCTTGGGCGTAGTGGACTCGTCCAGCGTAGATGCCGGCCAGATCTTGCTCCACATAGGCTCGCGTCAGAGCCGCACCACCGAGGACGACCGGGAAGTTGTGAAGTCCACGGGCATTGAGTTCCAAGAGGTTGTCCCGCATGACCAACGTGCTCTTGACGAGCAGTCCGCTCATACCGATCACTTGGCAGTTGTGCTCCTGCGCCTTTTCGATGATCGCGTTGATGGGTTGCTTGATGCCGATGTTGACCACTCGGTAGCCGTTGTTGGTGAGGATGATGTCCACGAGGTTCTTGCCGATATCGTGAACGTCGCCCGCCACCGTGGCGATCAGCATGGACCCGCGTTCGCCGCCCTCCAGCTTCTCCATCAGGGGCTCCAGGTGCCGCACGGCCGCTTTCATGACTTCGGCGCTCTGAAGCACGAACGGCAGTTGCATCTTGCCCGCACCGAACAGCTCGCCGACGGTCTTCATGCCATCGAGCAGGATGTCGTTGATGATCGCCAGCGGAGGGTACGTCTCCAGCGCCGCGTCGAGGTGGGCTTCGAGGTTGCGCTTGATGCCCTCGACGATGTGCTTCTTGAGCGTCTCCTCGACCGACAGCCCGGCAAACGGGTCTTTGGACGTGTCGCTCACGCGCACGTTCTCGAACCGCTTCATGAGTTCGATCAGGGGGTCGTAGATCACCTCGCCCACGTTCGGCGGGTTTTGAGTCGGGTCTGCGATGGGGCCAGTTTACTTGACCGGGCCGACCCCCCAAAGGAAAGTGGCTCCGTCCTCGAGGGAGAAGGAGCGGAGCCGGGGAGGGTGGTCTATACAGACTCTTGGGTTGTTACCGCGACTCCCCACCCGTTGGTTCCCGGCGTTCGCAAGATTCAGAGCCGAATTCGGACGAGCGTCGCCACGGCATGCGCGGAGATGCCTTCGCCTCGGCCCATCGCCCCGATGCCCTCGTGCGTGGTGGCCTTGATCCCCACGCGGTCGGGCTCGATGCCGAGCGCTGCCGCGATTCCCGCCCGAATGGCCTCACGCTTGGGTCCGATCTTGGGCGACTCGGCAATCAATGTCGCATCCACGTTTGTCACGCGCCAGCCCTCGCTACTCACCAAAGAGGCGGCACGGGCGACGAAGTCGAGCGAGGGCCGATCCTTCCATTCGGGGTCGGTGTTCGGGAAGTGGTGGCCGATGTCGGGCAACCCCGCCGCCCCGAGCACGGCATCCGCGATCGCATGCAACAACACGTCGGCGTCGCTGTGGCCGGCCAAAGCGCGATGCCCCTCGAAGGCCACACCGCCCAGCATCAGGACCCGCCCGGGATCGTCCGAAAACGCATGCACGTCGTAGCCGAAGCCGACGCGGGTCTCGGTGCCGAACCGGGCCAGAGCCTTCTCCAAATCGCCAGGGTGCGTGATCTTCATGTTGCCTTCATCGCCTTCGACCAGCGCAGGTCGCACGCCGATCGCTTCCATCGCGGAAAGTTCATCCGTGCACGTTCGGCCCTCTGCGCGGGCCGCCTCGAATGCTTGAAGCAAGAGGTCCCGGCGCGCGCCTTGGGGGGTCTGAACCGTTCGCAACGCCTGCCGGTCAAGCGTGCGCCAGGCGTCGCCGTCGCGTTGCTTCACCGTGTCGGTCATCGGCAGAGATGGCGCGGCCGCACCCGCCTCGCGCACGCCTTCGAGCACCCGCGAAACGAGCCCCGTCGAGGCGAACGGGCGGGCGGCATCGTGAACCAACACGATTTCGGCCTGAGTTGCTTGGACGCCCAACTCGGAACTCTCTTGACGCGATGCGCCTCCCGCGACGACGAACGCCGCCTCGGGAGCGGCGATCCGATACGCCTCGACGTGCTCCGCCGCACACACCAAGCCAACTTCATCGACCTCGGGGTGGGCGAGGAACGCCTCGAAAGACCAGCGCCAGACGGGCTTGCCACCCAGCGACAGGTTCACTTTGTCCGCGCCGAAGCGCTCGCCCCTTCCGGCGGCGAGGACGATGGCGGCGACGCGAGGCTTCACGGGTTCGATGGCTCGAAGTGTATCACTCGCCAAGCGCCCTCAACTTGGTCGAAAGCTCGCGGATGAGTTCGCCGTACTTGCCGAAGTCGCCCGCCTTCAGGGCTTCCTGGGCTTGATCGAGCAATTTGGCGGCATCGCGCACTTGAGCCTTGGGGATGAACGCATCGCTCTCTTGGGCGGGCTGCGCCGCGTCGCTCGGCGCGGCCGGTGCAGGCGTTGCTCCCGTCTTGCGCGGGTCGCGCCCGAAGAGTTTCTGAAGCGCCTCGGCGTAGGTGTCCGCCACCACGACTTGGTCGCTCAACCCCAAGATGACCTTCTTGAGCTCCGGAATCGCTTGGATGCCCTGCGAACGCGAGCGGAGGAAGAGCGGCTTGACATAGAGCACGCTCCGCCCGATCGGCACGACCAGCAGGTTGCCCGGCACGATCTGGCTTTGGTCGTTGTTGAGTTGCCGGTTGATGTCGGCGATCTCGCGGTCCTGGTCGAAGATGGACTCCATCTGGGCGGGACCTTGGATGACGCTTCCCTTCGGGAACTTGTACAGAACCAATCGTCCGTACTGGCCCGGGTCGCAATGCGCCGCGAGCCATCCGCTCATGTTGGGTTTCTCGCGAGGCGTAAAGGGCAAGATGAGCATGAAGCCCTCGTCCGCTTCGTCGGGCAGCCGCATCTGCACCCAGTAGGCCTTCATGCGCTCGCCGCTGCCGCTCTGCCCGCGCTCGACCGGGACCTCCCAAGCGTCTTCGTTGTTGAGGAACTGCGTCGGCTCCGTCACATGGTACTGAGTGAGTTGATGGCTCTGGAGCATAAACAAATCTTCCGGATACCGGAAGTGCCGATCCAAGCCCTCGGGGACTTCGGCAGCGGGCCGGATCAGGCCGGGATAGACCCGTTGCCACGCGGCTAAGAGGGGCTCCTCCGGCTCGACCGCATAGGCTGTGCACTCGCCCGAATAGGCATCCACCACGGCTTTCACCGAGTTGCGGATGTAGTTGAGCCCCTTCGCGCCCCGTATCCGCGCCGAATACGGCACTCGGTCGGTCGTTGTGTAGCCGTCCAGAATCCACAGGAACCGCCCGCCGAAAGCGACCAGGTAGGGATCGCGATCGAACTGCAAGAACGGATAGACCAGGGACGCCCGCTCGATCACGTTGCGCCGATAGAGGATGCGCGACTTGCCCGTCACGTTGGGCGATATGAGCAAGTTTTGATCGCTGAACAGCGTCGCATAAGCGAACTTGGCCAGGGGTGCACCCAGCGGGACGCCACGGTTCGCGGTCCAGCGGTAGGTCTTCACCTCGCGTTCCGAAGGCATGTCGAACTCGTCTTCCTTGGTGTCGACGACGGCATAGTCGTCGCGCAGATTCCCGTATTCGTCGCGGATGTCGCTGAAGTAGAGCCGGGGCTGCTCGATGCTCAACCCCTCCGGAGTCTTGACGGGCAGGTCCTTGACCAAGAACTTGGGTCGGCCGCTTGGCTCGGCCTCGTTGACGGGCGAGAGGGCCATGCCAATGCCGTGCGTGTATTGCAGGCGCTGGTTCACCCAGTTGCGGGCGTTGCGGTCCAAGCCGTCGATGTCGATGTCGCGCGGACTGAGCATGACGACGCGCTGCTTGCCGTCGATCGTGTAGCGGTCAATGTCCACGTCGTAGAACGCGTAGTAGCGGCGCAAGCCTTGCAAGCCCTCGAACGACTGGCGCAACACGTCGGGGTCCCACAGCCGCATGTTGTCGAGCGTGTTGCGCGAGGCGTCCACCTCGACAGGCGTCGGCCGCACCTGCACGTCGAAGTCTTTCACTTCGATGTTGTCGATCCCGTAGGCGAATCGCGTCATCTCGATGGCGTTCTTGGCGAACGGCCCCTCGACGTCCAAGTAGTTCGGGCCGACGTACGCCCGCTGGACGACCGACGGAACCAGCCCCAGGCCGACAAAGAACACGAGCACACAGGCCACCACGGCCATGACGGTCGCGCGGAACGGTTTGCCTTTCCAGCCGTTGACCAGCGTCACCAGAGCGGCCAAGGCGATGACGCCCGCCAACACCGTTTGCATCTTGAGCTGCACGCTGCCCGCGAACCCCGCTCCCGTGAACTGGCCGGCATCGGCGAGGCCATAGCCGTATCGGCCCAACCACGTGCGCCATGCCAAAGCGGCCAGCGTCAGCGCCCCCAAAAGGGCCAGGTGCTTGCGGATGGTCGGACGACCCAGTTCGATGCGCGCCAGCGAGGCCAGGGCCTGCAAGCCGGCATACAGCGCGACCGATAGCACCAAGGCCGTGAGAAACACCCCGAACACATAGGCCGCGAGCGCGGAAAGCCACGGCCACACGAACACGAACCAACCCACTTCCATCCCGAACAGGGGATCGGTTCGGCCAAACGGTTGCGCGTTCTGGGCAAGCGCCATCGCCCGCCATTGGGCGGAAAAGCCGAACGCTTCGATCCCTGCAAAGGCTGTCGCGAGCAACGCGGCCGCAAGACCCGACCGCTTTTCGGCCCACGAGAGGGCGTTTGCCACCAGCCGTTCGCCGATGCTGTCGGGCGTTCGCGAGAACACCTGGGCCGTCCTCAGAGGGCGGCGCACCGCATCGAACACCAACAGCCACGCTGGCACGAATGCGATCGCGAACAGCATCAGCCGGTTTCGCCAAGCCGTCAGGAACACCTCGGGCTGGCCCGCATCGTGGCGGTACCACAGCCAATCGGTGTACGGGCGCACCAACGCGTTCACGAGCGAGAACAGCACGAGAAAGCCCAGAATGGCGATGGCCGCCTTGGGCGTCCCCGGCTTCTTCGTGCTCGTCCCGATGACCCTGGCGAATTGAACGTCTTGGTCCATCGCCTAAGCATACGGGTTTTTGACCCCGCGCGTTTTGAGTCGGCGAGCGCCGAGGCTACTTCTTCACGGGAAACTTCCAGATCGTGACGCTGTAGGGGGGCAGAACCAGCTTGCCGGCGGGCGCCTGGTCGCCTTGCTCGCGGATCACGATCTTGGGCGGACTGCCGGGATCGTTGTACGCCATGGGGTCGGCATCGGCCATGCGCCATCGCGTGCCCATGTCGGCCAGGTTCACGCCGCTCAGGTCGAGCCGGACTTCCTGAGCCTCGCCCAAAGGGTTGACCGCCGCGATGGTGAACGCATTGCCGCCATCGGCCCACGCCGCCGCAAGGTCCACGGGCCGCGTGTCGCCGGAGACTTCCACCGGCACGTCGCCGAACCACTTGCGATACATCATCAGCACCAAGCCCGTGGTCTCGAAGGCGGCAGCGGTGGGCGTGGTCTTGATCGCGCCGATCACGTTCACCGTCTGCGCGTATTGGGCCATGCCGATCACGTCGGTCGAACGTGCGAACTCGTGAACGCCCGCTGCGATGCCGAGGCCGTCTTTGAGGAAGTACCGCGTGCCCAGTTCGCCGAACACGTGGGGCCCGTACCAGTAGTTCCACTCATCCATCGCCACCTTGATGTCCAACTTGGCGATCTCGGGGTGCTGGGCGCGGAAGGCCCGATGCCACTCGGCCTTGCGGCGGATGGCGTCGGGGATCTGGGCCACGTGCGATGCCACGCCGGGCTTTTCTTGGCAATAGAAGTGCTCGCTGAGCAGCGTCATGGCGTGGGCGCTCTGGCGGAGCATCCCGTCCGACCACGTGGGGGCGTCGCCCACCGCGATGATCTTGATATCGGGGTCCACCTGCCGCATGCGCTTGGCGAAGTCGTTGTGCTTGATCACGTATTGGTTCAGCGCCATGTGGCCCAACTGCCAGTCGCCGTACATCTCGTTGCCGATGCCCCACCAGACGACCTTCCACGGCTCCTTGCGACCGTTCTTGGCGCGCCATTGGCCCATCGTCGAATCGGCGGGGCCGTTCATGTACTCGACCCATTGGGCCGCCGAGTACGAGTCGCCGAAGCCCGCGTTCACCACGATGTGCGGCTCGGTGCCGATGAGTTCGCAGAACCGCATGAACTCGTGCACGCCGAAGTCGTTGTGCTCGACGCCGAGCCAAGCCGGGTTCTTGCGCGGCGGGCGCCGGTCGGGGTCGCCCAACCCATCGCGCCATTCGTAGCCGCTGACGAAGTTGCCGCCCGGCCATCGGTAGAGCGGCGCGTTCAGTTGCTTGAGCAACTCCAGCGTGTCGGCCCGCATCCCCTCCACGTTGTCGGCGGGCATCAAGGAGACCGTTCCCACGCGGAAGGGCTTGTCCGAGGTGAGGGCAAGGGCCGCATTCGTCGAACTCGACGAGGCTCGGAACGCGAACTCGAACTTTGCGTACCCGCTGCCGACGTCCAAGGTCTGGCTGTGGTCGCCGAGGCTCACCTGCACCCTGGCTGGGCCAGCGAGCCAAGCCCGGCCCACGTAGCGCTTACCCGCCACGAGATGCAGTCCTTCCTGCCGGATGCCGCCCAGGCCCTGTGGCGTGACGTGGGGCGAGTGGTCGCCCACGAACGCGTCCTTGGTCTCCATCGCCACCGTCGCGCTTGCCGCTTGCCAGGGCGAGTCGCGATGGCCCAGTGGGTGATAGAACTTGCGGTCCTCCAGCATCTCCGCCCAAATGCCGCCGTAGATGCAGCGACCGAGGTGCTCGATGAACTGGCTGTAGATGTATGGCGACATCGGCTCGCGGCGTCGGTCGGCGTGAATGGTCGCGCGGTAATCGGGGGTGGTGGTGCTCATGAGTCGTAGAGTGATGTCGTCGTACCAAGCGGTGCCCGTGGACGTGCCATGGAATCCGAGAATGCAGTTGAGTTGGATGGTGTCGTCCGCGCCGGAGTCGAACTCGATGGCCACTTGGGTCCAATCGCGGGTGCCGACGACGGCATTCGAGTGTTCGGGTCGTGAGTGGAGGTTCAGGAGGGCTCCCCGACCCGTGCCGGCGGCGACGTTCTCGGTCTTGATCCACGCCTCGAGGCGGTATCGGCTAAAGGGCTTGACCGGAATGTTGGCCTGCCACCCGCCGTCGGTGGGCTGGTTGCCCACGACTTTGGCGGCTCGGCCCCCGTTTCGTCCTTCGGGCACGATCTGAACAACGGGCTGGCCACGCCAAACGGCGCGCCTCCAACCGGCGTCTCCCCGTTCGAAGTCTCCGTTGGCGACGGGCAGGACCTGAACGGCCGCAAAAGCAACGGCGACGAGGCAGACGAGCGTCATGTGCAAAGTTTGCTCCAAAAGTGCCTACGAATGGGAGAGCTTCGGGGCCTGCTCATCCGTACAATGGATTAGGTCACGCGTCATGGAAGCCGTCACTGTCGCCGGTATGTTGGTCGCGCTCGCCTATGCGACTTTGTTGCTGGGCGGCTACATCTTTGGCATGTTCATGCTGTGGAAGGCCGTGGGTTCGCGCAGCTTCTGCAAGTTCAACCGGCTCGTCGTGGTCCGCGCCATTTGGGCGGGCGCGGCGTTTCTGGGTTCGCTGGCCGTGCTGCTGCCCCTCGAGCCGACGCTGCGGCTGACGACGGCGCTGATCGTGTTCATCCTGCACGGCACGCCCGCCTACACGGGCTTTTCGGTCGGTGTGGCGACGTTCGACGAGGGCGATCGCCTTCGGCGCGAGCAACGGACGGTGCAATGGCTGCTGGAGTGGGAGGACGAACGCGCCGCCCGCACCGCTCGTGACGACGAGGCGTGACGGTCCGTGGGCGATGACCCCAGCGTCCCCGGGGTATACCTTCGGCGATGTTTGAGCCGGTCGGGTACGAAGTTGCAGGAAGGCGAGTGTTGCAGGCTCGGCCCTCTCGCGGCCGCGTCAACCTGATCGCAGGTTCCTGCTACCGCGCGGGTCTCAAGACGCCCCAAATCCGCGCCATTCTGTTGCGAAGCGCGCTCGGAGACCGGATTCACCCATCCATAGTAGAAGCGTCCGGAGACGCCTCCGCCGACTACGCTCTGGTTTACAGCAATCCATCGTTGCGCCAATGGATCGCCAACCACCACGATAAATGTTGGGAAGACGCCAAAGTCGCCGACCCGCTGGACTTGCTTGAGGGCAACAACTGGGATTGGCCATCCCTGACGTCGCCGCTCCTGGGGATGGACGCAATCCTCCAACGGCTTGACAAGACCCATGAGTGCCACAATTTTGCGCAGGCAACCATTCGGTTCGAAGACGAGCACGGCAGATTTCCTGTGAGACAAGATGTCACGCTGTTCCATGCTCTAAGCCTACTAGTGCAAGGTCAACCATTGGACTACTACCGACTGCGGATTCCAATCACTCATCAAGAACGCAAGTTCTTTCTTGATGTAGAATCCGCTTACTCGGGCAATCACTATCCCTGGACGCTCACCCTGTACTCCCGCGATGAGGATATGGCGCACGCGCCGACCTGCCTATTGCTGACCGCAACCGATTTTGCGCTGTCTCAACTCCAGACATTCAATGACGATGGGACGACACTCGACTCATCGGCCGATCGCCCATACATCGTGTTCGACCACGACGATGACGAAGATGAACAGGTGGAAGAATATCTCTCTGCCGACTATGACGAATTCGACCAAGAAGCGTTGCTCTTTCTCAACGAATACGAGGAGCGATGCCCTTCAGTAAAGCAACTCGTTGACGAAGTGCTTCGCAACCCACTGTTTCCGTATCCCGTGGTGCTCGTCGCTGACAGACGATCTCCAGCCTTTGCGTTCGAGAGCGATATTCACCACCGCTTGGTCGGCGCGGTGAATACCGAGGTCATGTCGGTTGCGACCGTATTCAGACTTCCCGTGAGAGCACAATCGGCGCTGCTCGAGCGCTGTGGAATGGACATCCCGGCCTTCGACGGCAAGGTCCTGCTTTGGAATCCGGGAGGATCGGTCAAGCCAGTGGCGACGTTTAGCGGAGACGAATCCACGATTCCCTCTGTTGCGGCCAGCGTGCGAGCTGCGATTCTCGACTTGGTCGCAACAAAAAAACTGGGTTGCTGGACGGAACAGGAGGGCGTCTATCGCGCCATCGCCGAGCGACCCAGTGAATACGAAGTGGACTACCGCCGTCTGCTGGCTGCCGAGGAGGCCAGAAAGGCACAAGCGAGGGTTTCTCATCCAGCCGACCATCCCAAGCTGAAGCGGGATAAGTTGACCTTGGGCCTTCTCATGATGTTTCTCAAATCCAGGCTCTTCGAGGTCAGCAAGGAGGCCCTCAAATCGGCTCACTCCCACCCCCACGGTGACGCCCTCATCTCCTTAAAAGCACTGAGGACTATCGAGGATATCCTAATTGACGAAAACTGGCAGTGGTTCGCGAGTTCTCAAACTGGTGAGGGTTGGAAGTACAGTCCGAGAGAGTCTGAGGCGACCTTGAACAAGCATGGAGAGCACCGGCCGATCCATCAAGGAAAACCCATGCAGAAGCACCTAACGATCGGTAGGAACTCCTCCGACCGTTGCGTTCAAATCTACTTCGAAGTAGATCCATCCAAACGAAAGATCATCATCGGCTATTGTGGTCGCCATTTGCCGACTTCATCCGGATGGTAGCTTGACAAATTGCGCGCGTCTTTTCTTGACATCCCCGCGGAGAGCCCCTAGCGGATTCGCATCCACAGGCGCTACCGACCCACGTAGAAGACCTGCAGCGTCCCCACCTGGGAGTAGCCCAACTGCGGGTAGAGGAGCGAACCCACCTTGCTCGCCGCAAGCACCGACCACCGGATGCCGAGCGACGCGTCCTCGGCAAGCATCGTCCGCATCAGCGCGCCGCCGAGCCCCTGACGCCGATGGGACTCGTGAACCCACAAATCGGCCACCCACGAGCGGTCCGCCGCCGTCGGCACGCTGCGCACCCAGCCCACGACCTCGTCGCCATCCCGCGCCAAGTAGAGCCGCATCTGCTCCTGGGCAAAGTGCTCGTCGGTCATCTTGCGAGTTCCAGCGGCGGCGCGCATGGCCTGCAGGTCGGCGGTGGTCCTCGCTCGAGCCACCCTCGGATCGTAGAACGCCTCGTCGCCCAACTCCTTGACAAAGAACGCCTCGCGGACGATGAGCCGGTATCCGAGGTCGCGGTAGCGCCGGTACACCGCCGGGTCGCCTTCGGGGTCGGGGTCGAGCGCGCAAACAAACGTCCTGCCGGGTACGTCCCGCATCAGTCGGTGCACTTCGTCGGGTGGGACGCACGGGGCCAACAGCTCGTTCTTCCTTGGCCCACGACTCTTGCGCGTACCCGGCACATCGCGGAGCAACCAGCACGGCCCCAGCGGCACGGCCTCGTAAGGCGTGGGCAGCGACTTGCACTTGCTGAACGCCTTGGCGAACACCTCGATGGCGTCGGGCAGGCTCAGCACCGCGCTAGACCCCCTCGATGCCGAAGTGCTCCGCATAGCGCCGGAACAAGTTTTGGGCGGCGGGATAGCACGAATGCGGCGACACGAAGTGGGGGAATTCGAACGTGATGATCTTCTCGGCCACGCGCGAAGCCGCCTCGATCTTGAACCGCAGGTACCGCCAATCGGCGGGCGGGAACTTGATCGGCATGTCGCGGTCGAACGTCTCCAGGTTGGACCAGATGGTCACCCCGTGCCGCTTGCCCAACTCGCCGATGCCCTCGATGAACGCGGGCAGTTCCTGGTAGTGCACCTGCCCATCCTGGAACGCGCAGATGTCGAACGCGCCCTTGGTCTCTTCGAAGATGCGGTTCCAGTGGTCGAATGACTCGTCCAGCGTGAAGCCCGCCTCGCCCAACTGTTTCGCCCCCTGTGGGTAGGGCGAGATGAGGACGGGGAGGTCCTTGAGCGACTTGCAGAACCGACCGATGTGGTTGAACAACTCGACGATGTGCATGTCGTTCTTGCCCGTCTCGTGGCACAGATACCAGCCCTTGAACGACGGGTGGTGGCCGTAGCGCTCGACGACCTCTTCCAGGAACGGCTTGTTGACCTCGACCTCCTTCCACCACGTGCGGCGCACCCAGTGGCGACCCGAATCGTAGGTGCCGAAGTAGAGGTTCAGCCCATGCTGGTCGGCGAGATCGAAGAACGTCTCGGCGAGGTCTTCATACACCGGGAGCAGGTCGGGGATCGTCTTGGAAGGGACGATGCACTTGTTGCGGTAGCCGGCCCGGATGATGATGACGGTGTCCAGCCCGATCTTCTTGTAGAGGGCGAACTCGCGGTCCCATTCGGCGCGACCCCAGTTTTGCGAGGGGATGTCGTGGGTGATTTCGTCGAGGAACGTACCGGTGATCCGCAGGGACTGCATGAATGGGGAATGTTACCGGAGCCCGGTCACACGTCCTGGTTCAGTTCCTTCTCGGCTTCGCGGAGCGTCCTGAGTTCGCCCAAGGCGGCGTCGAGCGCGATGTCGGAATCCATGCGCCCAGCCAAGCTCGGTTTGACGTCTTGGGTGGACCTCTCGACCTCGGCCGCGACTTGCACGAGCTTCTCGGCCAACTGGCGGGCGCGTTCCATCTCGGGGGTCCACTCGGTCGGCGCGGGGTGAATGGCTTGTGCGACGTCGTCCACAAGGTCCTGCAGCGCGTTCGTCGTCGGCACCGGCCTCACCGAAGCCGCCGCGATCAGGCAGAGATCTTCCATCGCGGTGTCCATCGCTTGAGACAGGTGGCCGCTCAGGCTGCTCCAGTGGCCACCGGATTGCGCGTTCCAAAGCGGGGATTCGAGGCGCTGCTTGGCGTCGCGATAGGCGCGAGCGCCACTCTCGAGCACTTCCATCAAGGCGGGTTCGAGCGCCCGATGGAGCTTGCGGTCGAGAAGCAATTGGTGCAGGTGTTCGAGGGCGTCCCGCCGCAGGGCGGCCTCGCGCTGGTCGCGCATTTTGGCCAGTTCGGGGTAGGCGTACAGCCCCAAAATGCCGAGGAGGATCAGCAGGATGGCGACCTGCGGCAAGCGCAGCACCATGAGCAACGCGCCCCCGGCGATCATCGGCACGCCGAAACGCAGACCCACCCAGCGGTGCCCGCGCAACGTGGAGGCCCGCCGAGCCTCGACCCGCGACGCCACGTACTCGCTGAAGTAGGGCATCTGCTTCGCGCGGCCACCGTAGAACATGGGATTCGCCTCCATTATGGGCGTGCGGCAGACGAGTCGCTTGAAAGGCCTATTCGGCCGTGTCCAAGACGAACCCGGATTCGGCTGGAAACAGGAGCCACGCGTCCGCGATCGGGCTGTCGTCGGCTATGTCCTCGAACCGCAGCGGGCGGCCGTCGGCGTAGCGCACGATGCCGCCCAGTTCCGTGACAAAAAGGGCGACTGCGGCGATGTCGTACAGTTTCTCGCGCATGCCCACCAGGCCGCGCAAGCGACCCGAGGCCACAAAACACCCGTCCACGCATACCGCTCCACCGCAGCGCAGCTTGCCCGGCCAAGGCTGTCTGGGGTGGCGCTTCATCGGCGAGTCGCTGACGCTCACGGGCGAGCCCGAATCAATGGGGCCGGACGCCAACGGCAGCAACGTGCGCCCGTCGAGGTCCACGCCGCCCCCCGCAATGCACGAGTACGTCTCGCCGAGGTCTGGAAGGGCGACCGCTCCGGCCAGCACTTCGCCGGCATGGTAGAACGCGATGCTCACCCCCCACAACGGCGAACCGAGCGAGAAGTTGGTCGTGCCGTCCACGGGGTCCACAAGCCAGACGCCGCCCGGGCCGTCCTCGGCGAAACCGAGCTCTTCACCCCACACGGCGCTGCCCGGTTGGAGTTGCGCGAGCCGCTCGCGGAGAAACACCTCGACCTCGCGATCCGCATTGGTGACCACCGAGCCATCGGGCTTGATCTCGCGAACCAGCGAGCGGCGAGCTGCTTGAGCCAGCCGGCCCGCTTCGCGGGCGAGGTCGGCGAGCGCTTCACGCTCGAACTGCAGGTTCATGGCCCGATTATAGGGCCTGAAGCCCCCAAATGGGGCGGTTCACCTGAATATAGGGATGGGTTGGGGCACCGGGCGTTTCTGCGGTGCCCCCTTTCTTCGGCCCTGGGATGAGTCGAACCCGGCCCGACCACGCTGTACGAACCGGATTCTGTGCCGCGCGCCCGGCTTAGAGTGCGACCGGACGACGCGAACGCCGCGATGAGAGCGCTGCCCGAGCCGCTTCCCGGACATCATCGTCCAATTGGCGGAGGCTCTGGGACAAACGCGTCATGCGCGTCGCCGCGTCTGGGTCGACTCCATAGTCGGGACGAGCGAGCGAAACGCCGAGGGATGCAATCTGGCGGGTGACGTGCCGCCGCAGGCGCAAGATGGCCTTGGCCTTCTGGATGGGCTCCAGACGCGAGGCCTGGATTTCAAGCAAACGGGCGCGAACGTCGTGTTCGGTCAATCAAACCTCCTCCGAACCTCTCGGTTCGGTTCCTGAATCGGCCTACGAAGTTAGCTGTCGGGCTAGGGCCAAGAACCACCCTTCCGGAAAGCTTCCGGATTAGCCCCGTGATCGGGTTCCCCGTTGCCGCGGTCGCGGCATTCGGCCTCGGTTGTCAACGGCCCGCAAAGGCAAGCCGTTCCAAACAGTATAACACGGCCCACCCGAATCCGTGGGCCGATTTTTTGCAGTCGGCGCCCGGTCAGGGCTCCTGCAGGAACGGGTAGCGGTAGTCGGTCGGCGGAACGAACGTCTCCTTGATCGTGCGAGCGCTGAGCCAGCGGTACAGGTTCAACCGCGAGCCAGCCTTGTCGTTCGTGCCGCTGCCACGCGCGCCGCCGAAAGGCTGCTGCCCCACGACCGCGCCCGTGGGCTTGTCGTTGATGTAGAAGTTGCCCGCCGCATCGGCCAACCGACGCGTGGCCCGCTCCACCACGGCTCGGTCTTGCGCGATCACGGCGCCCGTCAGGGCGTAGGGCGACGTCCCATCCACCAAGTCCATCGTCTCCTCGAATTTCGCATCGTCGTAGACGAAGAGCGTGAGGACCGGCCCGAAGATCTCCTCGCACATCGTGGTGGACTTCGGATTGACGGTCTCGATCACCGTCGGCCTGATGAAGTAGCCCACCGATTTATCACACTGGCCACCCACCAAGATGGACGTATCCGGCGAAGCCTTGGCCCCCTCAATGTAAGCCTGGATAGAATCGAAGCTCTTTTCGTCAATGACGGCGTTCACGAAGTTCGAGAAGTCCTCGACCGTGCCCATCTTCATGCTCTCGATCCCGGCCACCAAGCGATCGCGCACGGCCGAGGCCATGCTGGCTGGCACATAGGCGCGGGAGGCCGCCGAACACTTCTGCCCCTGGTATTCGAACGCGCCTCGCAGCAGGGCCGTGGCCACCACGTCGGGGTCGGCGCTGGCGTGGGCCAGCACGAAGTCCTTGCCGCCCGTCTCGCCGACGATGCGTGGATAGGACCGGTATCGGGCGATGTTCTCGCCGATGGTCTTCCACATGGTTTGGAACACGCCCGTCGAGCCCGTGAAGTGGACGCCCGCGAAATCACGGTGGCGGAAGCACACCTCGCCGACGGTCGGGCCGCTGGCGTACACGAGGTTGATGACCCCATCGGGCAGGCCCGCCTCGCGCAAGACGTGCATGATGGCCTGTGCGCTGTAGATCTGTGTGTTGGCAGGCTTCCAAACCACGACATTGCCGCACATGGCCGCCGAGGTGGGCAGGTTGCCCGCGATTGCCGTGAAGTTGAACGGGGTCACGGCGAGCACGAAGCCCTCCAGCGGGCGGTATTCCATGCGGTTGTGCATCTGCGGGCCGCTGATGGGTTGTTCCCGGTAAATGTCGGCCAAAAAGTGTACGTTGAATCGCAAAAAGTCAACGATTTCGCACGCCGAGTCAATCTCGGCTTGGAACGCGTTCTTGCTCTGGCCGAGCATGGTGGTCGCGTTCATCAGTGGGCGATACTTGCTCGCGATGAGGTCGGCGGCGCGCAGGAAGATGTTGGCTCGGTTCTCGAAGCTCAGGTTGGCCCAATCGGCCTTGGCTTTCAGAGCGGCTCCGATCGCTTGCTCGACGTGCTCGGCCCCGCCTTGGTGATAGCGGCCCAAGAGGTGGCCGTGCTCGTGGGGCGGGCGAAGGTCGCCCAGACGGCCCGTCTCAACGTTCTTTCCGCCGATCACCATGGGCACCTCGGCGACTTCGCTCTTCAGCCGGGCGAGTTCCGCCTTCAGTCGGGAGCGTTCGGGAGTGCCAGGGGCGTACGATAGAACGGGTTCGTTGATCGGGTGCGGATAACCAAAAGTGCCGTGGTGCATTCGTTGCCTCTCGGCAAGAGAGTATGGCAGGAGGCCAGAAAGTTGCGGGCGATTGGGACTTTGGGTGTCGTTCCGCCTCCCTTGTCAGTAGAATGACCTTCACCCCGGACGGCGATGCCGCACGGACACGCGAGGACGCCTTGGGCGATTGGTACTACGTCGGACACTACGGACAGCTTGGGCCGTTGACCTTCGAACAGGTTGACGAGCTGATCGAAGCGGGCGTCATCATGCGCGAGACTTATGTGTGGCGCTCGGGCATGGCGAACTGGCTTCCCGCTCAGACCGTGGTCGAACTCCAACCGGTATTCGCCAAGCACGCATCGGTGGCTCCACCCGATCCTCCCCCCATCCCCCAGCAGCAGGTCCAGCCTGCCGCGCCGGTGGTGGTCACGCCACCCCCTGCTCCCGTCGCGATGGTTCCCGCCAACCCGACGTACTCGCCCGCCATGGTCCAGACGGGCTGGATGGCCAACCAAGAGGTGGTGAGCGACCGGAGCCGCCTTGCCGCTGGCATCCTGCAGTTGTTCCTCCCCGGAGTGGGGCGGATGATGCTCGGCTACGGCGCGTTGGGCGTGATGCAACTCGTCCTCGCCATCTGCTCGGGCGGCGTCCTTTGCATTTGGTCGTTCATCGACGGGCTGCTCATCCTCACGGGCAACGTGAAGTACGACGGGTACGGACGCCGGCTCAAGGACTGAAGCCTGTGTCATCGCGCTGCGGCGCACGTCTAAGGATGTGTCCGTGGCCCGTGTTCTGCCGCTCCTGATCCTGCTGTTTGTGGTCGCCTTGGCGCCCGGCCAACCGTTGCGGCCGCCCAAGGGTCAAACCTGGTTGACGGTCGAGATCGAGAACCGAGGCACCATCGCCATTCAGCTTCACACCAAGGAAGCACCCAAGACCACCGCCCACATCCTTGGCTTGGCCGCACGGAGGTTCTACGACGAGCAACGGGTCCATCGCGTCGAGAAGTCGCCCCGTCCGTATATCGTCCAGTTGGGCGATCCCCTTTCCAAGTCGAGTTTGGACGACGCACGCATCGGTTCCGGCGGCAGCGGCACGCGCATTCCCTTTGAAGATTCCGGGTTCCCCAACGTCGCGGGCGCGGTGGGCTTGGCTGCGCTCCCCGAGCAGAAGGACACGGGCGACAGCCAGTTCTACATCCTGCTTGCCGATGCTCGGCTCCTGGATGGCAAGTACACCGTGTTCGGCCAAGTCGTGCGCGGCATGGACGTGCTCCAGAGAGTGGAGCGCGGAGACCGTGTGCTGTCGGTGCGGTCGGTTGTCGGCCAGTGACCGGGGTATGGTGCGCTTCATGCGCGCGTTTGGTGTGGCCGTGGCTCTGTTGCTCGTCGGTGCGGCGTCGGCCGATCGCCTGATCTTCATTCCCACGGGACGCAAGACCCCGCTTGGCACGATCCGGGGCGAGTGGATCGCCAAGGCGCACGACACATCCCATAGCGCGTTGTCGCTTGGTTACGGCCTGACCAAGGCCATCGAAATCGAAGCCGTGCGGGATGCCCTGACCACGGGCCGGGGTCGCGATACGTTGAACCTATCGTACAGCTTCCTGGACCCAGTGGTCGGATTCTTGCCGGGGTTGACCGTCGGCGTGCTCGACGCGGCGGACCGCACGCCCCAGCGCCGCTCGTTCTTCGTGGCGACCACGATGCGGCTCGGCTTGGATGGCGACTACAACAGCGACACGCCCGCCGAACTCACCGTGGGTGGTGGCACGGAACGGTTTCGCGGGCTGTTCGTCGGTTTGTCGCTGCCGCTGACCAACCGCTTCCGCATCCTGGCCGAGCACGACAGCCGGTCGGTCCGGGCGGGGGTGGAGTGGTGGGTGACGCGCCAGGTGGCCGTTCGGAACATCCAGGAGGACGGCGCATCCTACTGGAGCGCCGCGTTCACAAGGAAACTGTAGGCCAGCATTACGGAACCGTGAAGGTTCTGTCAAGGCAAGGTTAGGGCTCCGAGACAGGTCTCAGAATCGCCAATGCACGGTTCATCGCCGTCTGGAGCCCGCCCCATGAAGAAAGCCTTCACACTCATCGAATTGCTCGTGGTGATCGCCATCATCGCGATCCTCGCAGCCATGCTGTTCCCCGTCTATGCGCAGGCGAAGTCCGCCGCCAAGAAGTCAGTGGATCTGTCCAACACCAAGCAGATCGGACTGGCAACCATGATCTATGTCAGCGACTACGACGACACGTATCCGCAAGGGTACTGGTACAAGAACGACCAGGGAGAAGTCAACGGCTACGTGGACATCTCGGCCATGCTGATGCCCTACATGAAGAGCGTCGAGATGTGGGTCAGCCCTGGCGACCCGAACAAGGGCCTCGAGCCGCGCTGGCCCAGCTGCCAGAACCTGAGCGACTTCTCGCCCTCGCCGGAGGGCAGCGCGTGCGACAGCCAGGTCCCGCGCAAGAGCTATACGGCTAACGCCGCGCTGATCCCCCGCAAGCGCCGCACAATCGACCCCGCCAACACAGTCGGCGTCACGGCCGTGGATGGGCCAGCCCAAACGATCATCTTCACGCCCTACTCTCAGTACGCCTCGTGCGTGTACGACTCGTCGTTCCAGCAGAACAACAACGTCGTGAACAAGTCGCACCGACCCACCAACGCGGTGATGACCCAAGCGGGCGGCAAGTGGGCCGGCGAGCGCCCCGAGGAGTACGCCGTGGACGTCTATGCGGTGACGCTCGAGGTGGCGAACAGCGCATTCGACGTGTGCCGCACGCAGGAGTCGGGCGCACTGCCACACATCAAGTACATCAACCCGATGATGTTCGGCAATGGCTCGAACTACACGTTCGCCGATGGTCACGCGAAGTTCCAGCAGTTCGCGACTACGATCAACCCGGACAAGTTCATGTGGGGCAAGGCGTTCTACAGCGCCGGAGGAAAGGCCATTCTCGACCAGAATGGCGTTCCCGTTCGATGAGCCTCCCTTGCGTCCCCGGCCCCCTCTGCGGGGCTGGGGCGTCAGACGTGCGAAGGGCCGAGGTCAACGCCTCGGCCCTTCGCTCTTGGTGCCTCCCGGTCTACGATTCCGCGCCCGAGGGAACTAGCCCACGCTGCCTTCCAGGCTGACGGCCAAAAGCTTCTGCGCCTCGACGGCGAACTCCATCGGCAGTTCGCGGAACACTTCCTTGCAGAAGCCGCTCACGATCATGTTCACGGCGTCCTCCGTCGGGATGCCCCGCTGATTGCAGTAGAAGATCTGGTCCTCGCCGATCTTGGACGTGGACGCTTCGTGCTCCACGGTGGCCGTGGGGTTCTTCACTTCGATGTAAGGGAACGTGTGCGCGCCGCACCGGTCGCCCATGAGCATCGAATCGCACTGGGAGTAGTTGCGCGCGCCTTCGGCGCCGGGGTTCACGCGCACCAGGCCTCGGTAGGTGTTCTGCCCGTTCATGGCCGAGATGCCCTTGGCCACGATGGTCGAGCGCGTGCGCTTGCCGATGTGGATCATCTTCGTGCCCGTGTCCGCCTGTTGCTTGCCCGAGGTGAGCGCCACCGAGTAGAACTCGCCGATCGCATCGTCGCCCTGAAGGATGACGCTGGGGTACTTCCACGTGATGCTCGAGCCCGTCTCGACCTGCGTCCACGTGATCTTGGCGCGGCGCATGGCCTTGCCGCGCTTGGTAACGAAGTTGTAGATGCCGCCCTTGCCGTCCTTGTCGCCGGGGTACCAGTTCTGGACCG
>ERZ761602.409-NODE-409-length-94830-cov-10.205698_pt1 | contig 94830 bp, 77 predicted proteins | sample MGYA00512165_ERZ761602 | MGnify/ENA primary metagenome ERZ761602 (study PRJEB28899, sample SAMN02445085) | bioreactor sludge metagenome | biome: EBPR sludge; isolation source: Thorneside wastewater treatment plant | place: Australia: Brisbane, Thorneside...
CGGTGGTGTTCGACGCCACCCATTCGGTGCAGTTGCCGGGCGGGCAGGGCAGCAGTTCCGGCGGTCAGCGCGAATTTGTGCCGGCGCTGGCGCGTGCCGCCGTGGCGGTTGGCGTATCCGGGTTGTTCATGGAAACCCATCCCGATCCAGACAAGGCGCTTTCCGACGGACCCAATGCCTGGCCGCTGCCACGTATGGCGGCGCTGCTGGAAACGCTGGTGCTGCTCGACCGCGCGGTCAAGGCGCGGCCATTCGACGAAGACGGGCTGTGATGGCGCCGGTGCGCCTGTGCCCGAGAGCTTGCCGTCGACCAGCGCGAGACGCCCGCAGAATGCCCGCCCCGCTGGATACCCACATGCCGCTATCCTTGTGCTTCGGCCGGGTGGGTAGCGCCTTCCCGTTTTTCCTTTTCCCTATTCTCTTTTCCTTCTCCTCATGACCACTATCGCCAAAGTCCTCGCCCGCGAGATCCTCGACTCGCGCGGCAACCCGACGCTTGAAGCCGAAGTCACCCTGGCAAGCGGCCATCGCGGCCGTGCAGCGGTGCCCAGCGGCGCATCGACCGGTTCGCGCGAGGCGATCGAACTGCGAGATGGCGACAAGACGCGTTATCTCGGCAAGGGTGTGCGCAAGGCCGTCGGCCATGTCAACGGAGCGATCGCCGAAACTGTGGTCGGCATGGATGGCGCCGATCAGCGCGGCCTCGACGACAAACTGATCGCACTCGATGGCACCGATAACAAGGGCAGGCTGGGCGCCAACGCGCTGCTCGGCGTATCGCTGGCCAACGCGCATGCAGTCGCAGCGAGCCGTGGCCAGGGCCTGTGGCAGTACCTCGCGGGTGCCCGCACGCCGATGCTGCCGGTGCCGATGATGAACATCATCAACGGCGGCGCGCACGCCGACAACAGCGTCGACATGCAGGAGTTCATGGTGTTGCCGGTCGGCCTGGGCAGCTTTTCCGAAGGCTTGCGTGCTGGAACCGAGATCTTCCACGCGCTCAAGAGCGTGCTCAAGGGCCGCGGATTGGCGACTGCCGTCGGCGACGAGGGCGGATTTGCGCCCGACCTGAGCTCCAACGAAGAAGCGATCGAGGTCATTCTCGAAGCCATCGGCAAGGCCGGCTACCGTGCCGGCGAGGACGTCATGCTCGGCCTGGACACCGCCAGCAGCGAGTTCTTCAAGGACGGCCGCTACCACCTGGCCTCGGAAGGGCGCTGGCTGACCAGCGAGCAGATGGTCGATTACCTGGAATCGTGGGTGCGCCAATTCCCGATCATCACCGTCGAGGACGGCATGGCGGAGGACGATTGGACCGGCTGGAAGCTGCTGACCGAGCGCATCGGCAAACGCGTGCAACTGGTCGGCGATGACCTGTTTGTCACCAATACCCGGATCTTCCAGGAGGGGATCGATCAGGGTATCGCCAACTCGATCCTGATCAAGCTGAACCAGATCGGCACCCTGAGTGAGACGTTGGCGGCCATCGCGCTTGCCGAGCAAGCCGGATATACGGCGGTGGTTTCGCATCGCTCAGGCGAAACCGAGGACACCACCATTGCCGACCTGTCGGTGGCCACCACGGCCACGCAGATCAAGACCGGCTCACTGTGTCGCTCCGACCGGGTAGCCAAGTACAACCAGTTGCTGCGCATCGAGGAAGCGCTCGGCGGCGCGGCGCGCTACGCGGGACGCGACGCTTTCAGATTCGGTCGCTGAGGCCGTACCCCGTCCATGCGCTGGCTGCTGCTGCTGCTGTTGTTGCTGCTGGTCTCGCTGCAGTACCAGTTGTGGTTCCGTGGTGGCATGAACGATGTCTGGGTACTGGAAAAGGCGCTCGACGACCAACGTGCCGAGAACGCCGCCCTGCGCAAGCGCAACGAAGCCCTTGCCGCCGAGGTGGAAGATCTCAAGACTGGCCGCGACGCCATCGAAGAACGTGCTCGATCCGAACTCGGCATGATCAAGGCGGGCGAGAAGCTGATCCAGGTCGCCGAGCCCAAGCGCGCTGCGGAGGCTGCCGCAGAGCGCGCGGCGGATCCCGAACAATGATCCTGGAGAATTCGGTGCATCGGGATTCGACTGGCGGCTGCGCCACCGGACCGGGCGCAAGAGCCAGGATGATCCGGGAATGATCTGGGCCGTGGTCCCCGCAGCGGGCAGCGGGCGGCGCTTCGGTGCCGGGATGCCGAAACAATATGCGCCGATCGACGGCCAGCCACTTTTGCATTGGACCCTGACGCGGCTGGCGTCGGTGCAGCGGATCGAAGGATTGGTGGTGGCACTGGCGGCTGACGATCCGTTCTGGCCGGGTTGGCCAGCGATCGACGGCAAGCCGGTGCGCACTGCTGTCGGCGGCGCCGAACGCGTCGATTCGGTCCTGGCTGGATTGCGCGAACTGCCGCAAGCGGTCGATGAACGCGATCTGGTGCTGGTGCACGATGCGGCGCGACCTTGCGTGCGCAGCAGCGACATCGACCGCCTGATCGACGCCATCGGCGAGCGCGACGGTGGACTGCTGGCGGCGCCGGTACGCGACACCTTGAAGCGTCAGTCCGATCGCCCCGGCGATTGCGCGGAAGTCGAAGCAACCGTTGCGCGTGCGGGATTGTGGCGTGCATTGACACCGCAGGCGTTCCGCCGCGGGGCGTTGCGGCGGGCGCTCGAGTGCGCGCTCGCCCAGCAGCAGGTTCCGACCGACGAAGCACAAGCGATGGAATGGAACGGCGTGCAGCCGATCCTGGTCGAAGGCGCGGAGGACAACATCAAGGTGACCACGATCCACGATCTGGCGCTGGCGCGCTTTCTGTTGCGCGAACAATCCCCATGAACCGCTGGCCGCGTATCGGCATCGGCTACGATGTGCACGCCTTCGGGCCGGGCGATCACGTGATGCTCGGCGGCGTGCGCATTCACCATGGCCACGGCATCGTCGCCCACTCGGATGGCGACGTTGCCCTGCATGCACTATGCGATGCGCTGCTCGGCGCACTTGCGCTGGGCGACATCGGCAAGCATTTTCCGCCCGGCGATGAACGTTGGCGCGGTGCCGATAGCCGCACGTTGCTGCGTCACTGCCGCCAACTGGTTGCCGCGCGTGGATATGCCGTGGGCAACTGCGACCTGGTGGTGGTCTGCGAGAGACCGCGCCTCGGGCCGCATGTGACGGCGATGCGCGAGTGCATCGCGGCAGATCTCGGCACCGAGGTCGATGCAGTCAGCGTCAAGGCGACCACCTCCGAGCGTCTCGGATTCACCGGGCGCGAGGAGGGCATCGCCGCCCAGGCGGTGGTGCTGCTGTATCCGTCCGGCGACCCGCGATGAGCCTCGCCTACGCCTGGGGCGGGCCTCCGCTGCGTGGCCTGCTGAAGTCGGCCCCCGAGGATTTCGTCGTCGAGGAGACCTTGAGCTTCGCTGCCGACGGGCTGGGCGAGCACGATCTGCTGTGGATCGAGAAGCGCGGTGCGAATACCGAATGGGTGGCCCGTGGTCTGGCACGCTTCGCCAAGGTGCCGCAAGTGGCGATCGGCTTTGCTGGCCTCAAGGATCGCCATGCCGTCGCCCGGCAGCACTTCACGGTGCAGTTGCCTGGCCGCAGCGTCGATTGGTCGACGCTGGAACTGGCCGGTGTGCAGGTGCTGAACGTGCAGCGGCACTCGCGAAAGCTGAAGCGCGGAGCATTGGTCGGCAATGGCTTCGAACTGATGCTGCGCGAAGTGAGCGGCGACACCGGGCGCGCTCGCATTCTGCTCGAGAATCTGCGTGCGCGAGGTGCCCCCAATTACTTCGGCGAGCAGCGTTTTGGCCTCGGTGGCGGCAACCTCGATCTGGCGCGACGATTGTTTGCCGGTGCGCAGTTGGAGCGCAGCGAGCGTGCGTTCGCGCTGTCGGCCGCGCGCAGCGCCATCTTCAACGGCGTGCTCGATCGCCGCGTTCGCGACGGCACCTGGAATCGGGTCATCGAGGGTGACCTGTGCAACCTCGCCGGCCGCCGCGCCTGGTTCGGCCCGGTCGAGCCCGATGGCGTGCTCGAACAACGCTGCGATGAAGGCGATATCCATCCCACCGGACCGCTCTGGGGGACGCCGCCGGCACCGACGGCCAGCGCCTGCGCAGCGCTCGAGCAGCAGTGCGCAGAGGCCTTCGGCGATCTGGCTGCGGGTTTGATCGGGGCTGGGGTGGAATCGGAGCGACGGCCATTGCGCGCCATTCCCGATCGCCTGGAATGGCGCTGGCAGGATGACGCCGAGATGCCCGATCGTGTACTGCGTCTGCGTTTTGGTCTGCCGCCGGGTGCCTACGCCACAGCACTGATCCGCGAATTGATCGATGTCGCCGGCGATTTGCCTACTGGCGCCGACACCTCCGATTGAGCGAGCATGCGCGGCGTCACAAAACCTTCATGATTGCGATCGTCGCGGGGCTGACATGTTTTCGTTGCAGACCATCTTCGGCAAGGGCGACCGCTTCTTCGGATTGCTCGAGGACAGCGCCGCTGCCGCGCTCGATGCGACGCGGGCCCTGCTGGCGCTGGTCGAGCGCAAGTCCACCCAGCCCTCGCTGGAGGAGTTCCGGCTGGCTCGCGAGCGGGAACGCCGCGTCGCCGATGCCATTCGCAGCGAATTGGTGAAGACCTTCATCACCGCGCTCGAACGCGAAGACATCGAGGCGCTGGGCAACGCGCTCTACCGCATTCCAAAAACGGTCGAAAAGTTTGCCGAACGTTATGCCCTGGCCGGCGAGCGCATTCACGGCATCGATTTCGTGCCGCGCGCGCACATGCTGGTCGATGCCGCCGAAGTGGTCGGCAAGATGGTGCACGAACTGCGCACGATGAAGATCGAGCCCATGAAGGCATTGTCCGATCGCCTGCGCGCGATCGAGGTCGAGGCCGATCGGCTGATGCTCGAACTGTACCGCGAGCTGTATGCCGGCAAATACGATCCGATCCAGACCTTCATGGTGCACGACTTCTACGAGATTCTCGAAAAGGCCATCGACCGCTGTCGCGAAGCGGGCGTGGTGGCCTACCAGATCGTGCTCAAGAACAATTGAGGATGAGTGTGGTTGCCCATGCCGCGCACGAAGCCGGCTCTCAGCCTCCTTTCGTCTGGCCTCGGGCCAAAATGCATCAGAAATTTCTTCATCGAATCAATGGGCAACCACACCAACCATGGCCCTGACCCTGCTGTTGCTGCTGATTCTGGTCGCGCTGACGTTCGAGTTCATCAACGGCTTCCACGACACCGCCAATTCGATCGCCACGGTGGTGGCCACCAAGGTGCTGACGCCGGTTCAGGCAGTCAGCCTGGCGGCGTCGATGAACCTGATCGGTGCGCTGGCCGGCGATGCCGTGGCCAAGACGATCTCCAGCGGACTGGTCGACACCAGCGTGGTGACGATCACTTCCGGTGTGCTGATGTGTGCGCTGCTCGGGGCCATCATCTGGAACCTGATCACCTGGTGGTGGGGATTGCCATCGAGTTCCAGCCATGCGTTGATCGGCGGTCTGTGTGGCGCAGCGGTGGCAGCGGCCGACGGCAATCTCGACGCGCTGATCTGGGCTCAGGAAGCGGATCCCTGGTACAAGGGTGGTGGCCTGTTCTACAAGGTCGTGGTGCCGATGGTGAGTTCGCCGGTCATTGGATTTCTGCTCGGCGTCATGCTCATGGGGCTGTTGTTCGCGATGGTCGCGGCGCTGGCTCGATCAGGCGGATGGCTGGCCACTTTGGCGCGGCCACGCTGGGTGAACGCATTCTTCGGCAAGGCGCAGCTGATTTCCGCCGCCTACATGGGTTTCGCGCATGGGCTCAATGACGCGCAGAAGACCATGGGAATCATTGCCCTGGCATTGTTCGGGGCACAGGTGGCGGGCACGCTGGACGACTTGCCCGAATTCCTCGCTTTCCTGCACCCCGGTACCGAAGCCGGAGGCATCGATACCTGGATCAAGGTCACTTGCGCGCTGGTGATGGCCGCGGGCACCGCCGCCGGCGGCTGGCGCATCATCAAGACGCTCGGTCACAAGATGGTCAAACTGCATCCGATCCATGGTTTTGCTGCCGAAACGGCGTCGGCGACGATTCTTTCCGGTGCTGCGATGCTCGGCATGCCGGTCTCGACCACCCACAGCATTTCCACCGCGATCATGGGCGTCGGCTTCGCCAAACGCGCCAACGCGCTGCGCTGGACGGTGGTCGAACGCATCCTGTGGGCGTGGGTGTTCACCATTCCGGTTACCGCGTCGATCGCCTATGCGCTGGTCGCCGGCGTGCGTGCATCGGGAGGTTAGGCCTCGGTCGCCGCTGTCGCCTTCGCATGCGTTGTTTGCCGACAGCCAAGCCCTTTGGAAAGCCGGGCCGGGGGCTGCAGAACAAGGTCAGGATTCGATCTCGCTTTGGTCGCGAGTGAGTAGTCGGGAATTGCCGGCTAGACTCGCCGCCCATCGCAGACTGCCGAGTCACCAGCCATGGGTGGAGTACCGACGCTCGACATTCGTCGTTTCGCAACCGATCGCGCGGAGTTCGTGGAAGAACTCGGTCGCGCCTATCGTGAGTTCGGATTCTGCTGCATCAGTGGCCATGGAATTCCGGCGGCGCTGATCGACAACGCCTACGATGCGTTCAGGCGGTTCTTCGACCTGCCGGACGCCGTGAAGCGCCGTTATCACGTCGCCGGTGGCGGTGGGGCGCGCGGCTACACGCCGTTCATGATCGAAACGGCCAAGGACTCGGAGCATCCCGATCTCAAGGAGTTCTGGCACATCGGTCGCGAGATACCGCGCGATTCGGTCTACGCCGATGTGATGCCGGAAAATCTCTGGCCAGAGGAAATCGACGGTTTCCGCGAGCACGGATATGCGCTGTACCAGGCGCTGGATCAACTCGGATCGCGCGTGCTGCGGGCACTGGCCTTGCACATCGGGTTGGCGGAGCACTATTTCGACGACAAGACCCAATTCGGCAACTCGGTCCTGCGCCCGATCCACTATCCGCCGATCACCCAGGATGAAGTACCCAACGAGCGCGCCGGCGCGCACGAGGACATCAACTTGATCACCTTGCTGGTCGGTGCCAGCGCCGAGGGGCTGCAGGTCCTGACACGCCAGGGCGACTGGCTGCCGGTGACCACCCAGGGCGAAGCCATCGTCGTCAACATCGGCGACATGCTGCAACGCCTGAGCAATCACGTTTACCCATCGACATCGCACCGGGTGGTCAATCCACCCGGCGACCGCGCGCGCGAGCCGCGATATTCGGTGCCGTTCTTCCTGCACCCGAATCCGGATTTTCTGATCGATGTGCTGCCGCAGTGCGTTTCGGCGGACAATCCGAATCGCTATCCGCAGGCGGTCACCGCAAACGAGTATCTACTCGAGCGCCTGCGCGAAATCCGCTTGATCTGACGCCGCCACCCCGCGTCCGCGGTGGGTCGCTCGAGTGGCCACTCGGGCCGGCCTGACTTCAGCCTTTGCCCTCGTCGGACTCGTCGCTGCGCAGTCGCGCCAGCATCGCGCGCATGCGCAGGCGGAACAGCGCTGCATCGCGTTCCTTGCTGTCGTCGCTCTCGTCGCTGGCGCCGGTCGGCAAATCTGCCGGGCCAGCAGTTGCGGTTGCTATTGAAACAGCCGTCGGGCCTGCACTGTTGGCCGGCGCGGGTGCCGTCGCGGCCGGTGATGGCGGCGATGCCGTGGTTGCCGCTGCTGGCGCCGCCGGCCGCGGCGCTACCGGCGCGGTCGTGGCAACCGCGGGCACCGCCGACAACGTGTCGGAGGGCACGGTGCGTGGCGTTGGGGCAGGCGCCGAACCCGGCACCGAAATGCGCTCGATCACGATCGGCGCAGTTTCGCCCGAAAGGCCGAGTTTGCTCTCATCGATCTCGATGACTTCGCCGCCACTGACCGGAGGCGGTGCCGGAATCACGCCGATCGAGCCCGACAGGGTCGACGGCTGATCCAGTTGCGGTGCCGGCCGGGCGCGTTGCAGCGCATCGGACGAGAACACGCTCGGCGACTGCTCGGATGCCTCGAAATTCGCGAGTCCGAGCTTGCTTTCGTCGATCTGGAAGACCGGCTCGAACGGCGCTGGTGCCGGCACAGGCGTTGGCGCCGGCGTTGGCGCAGGTGGGGTGACCGCTGTCGCCCAGGCATCCATCGACGGCTGAGGTGTCGGCACCGGCGCGCTTGCCGGCGACCGCGGCGCCGGCGCAGTTTCGCGCTCGCTGAAAGCTCCGGCCGGCGGCTGAACCTCAGTCGCGGCGGACGCTGCCGCTGGCGCCGGATCCCGACGCAGCCGCTGGCGCAGCGCGTCGGGCAGTTCCTCGGTGAACAGCGAATCGTCTTCGCGTACGACAAATCGGGCGATCTGGTCGAAGAGATCGTCGTCGAGTTGTTCGACCGGCACCTGACGCCGGCTTGCGCCCAGCCAGCTGGCGTTTTCGAACATCAGCCGCAGGATCGGGTCCTCGGCGGAAACGGTGGCTTCCATGCGCGCCTTGACGAAGCCGCGTGCGTGGAAAGTGGCGCACGACAACTCGCCCTGCGGTGTGCGCTTTTCTTCCTTGATGCCACCCAGATGGTATTGGCGAAAGATGCTGGTCAGCGTCTTGACCCGGGTGACGCCGTCGGCGCGCACCACCGGCGTGCGTTCGCCATCGACCTTGAGGCTCCAGGTCATGGTCGCCGCAAAGCTGCGATGGCGGCGCTCGTGTTCGACCTTGTAGTCCCAGTAGGGCACCAGGCAAAGTTCCCCATACCCCTGGATTGCCATGCGGATGACGATCGGCGGCTTGACCTCACGCAGCGTGGACGCCAGCCCTTCGAGGTAGGCGGTGAGCGCCTTCATCTTCGGCTCGATCTGCGTTCGATAGCGCGACTCGCGCTGATCCCGCTCCGCTGCCGCTTGCTCGGCTTGCAGCCGCTGCTGGTCCGCTTCGCGCTTGAGTCGATCTAGAAAGGACACGCGCAGTCGCCGGGCATTGATCCAGCCCTGATGATAACGGCAGCGCAGACACTGGCAACAAGCAATATGCCGCCCGAGCGCCATCGGAAACATGCGTTTCGCCTGTGTACGATGGTTGCGTATGCTGCAGCCTGGAAACGATCTGAAATACGCCATGTCCTCCACTGAATTGCGCATTGTCCTGTTGTTGCTTGGCCTTGTCGTTCTGGGTGTGATTTATTGGTACGGCCGACCGGGGCGCCGCAGTCGCAGCGACCTGCGGCATGAGCTGGCGCGGCGCGAACCGGTGCTGGACAGCGACACAACCGGCGATCCTCCGTTCACGGCGTTGCCTGACGAGCCCTGGCACCGCGACCCTGTTGCGGGCGAATTGCCGGAATTGCGCATCGACGGTCTGAGCGAGCAGGAGGACCGCCATGAAGCCATGCAGCAGCGACTCGGGCAGCGCGACGGCGCTCAGCACGAGCGCATCATCAGCTTGTACGTGGTGGCCCAGGACGGCTACACGCTGGATGGCCCGGAACTCGTCGTTGCCGCGGAAAAGGCCGGTCTGGTGCACGGCGATCTTGGCATCTTCCACCGTCTGGTCGACAGCAAGCCGGAGCTCGGGCCGATCTTCAGCATGGCCAACATGGTCAGGCCGGGCGTCTTCGACCTCAGCCAGATGGATCAATTCAGTACCCCGGGCGTGGTGTTGTTCCTCACCTTGCCGGGCCCACTCTCGGCGCTGGATGCCTGGGACACGATGTTGCCGGCGGCGCAGCGCTTCTCGGAACTGCTCGGTGCGCAACTGCTCGACGATCAGCGCACGCCGCTCGGTCGCCAGCGCATCGCCGCCCTGCGCGACGAACTGCGCGCGATCGATCGCAAGCGCGAGCAGTTGCAGATCAAGCCGGGCTGGTAGTTCCTGGCGCGCTCGGCAGCTTGATCGGGCGATTGTCGCTGGCGGCGATTTTGACGGCTGTTTTTTGTCCGCAAAGGACGCAAAGGACGCCAAGAGAGCAAGAATGCCCGGGAAGGTTCGGCGAGTATTCGTGTCCCGCGAGGCGTCTCCGATGCCTTCGCCTTTCTTTGCGTCCTTTGCGGACAAATGCCTTTCACGGTGACAGTCATGGCGAGCACCGAAGTCTCCGACCGCATCACCTGGTTGCGCCAGGAGATCCGCGCGCACGATTACCGCTATCACGTGCTCGACGCGCCGACGATTCCGGACGCCGAGTACGACAAGCTGTTCCACCAACTGCGCGCGCTGGAAGCGGCGCACCCGGAATTGGCGAGCGCCGATTCGCCGACGCAGCGTGTCGGCGCGGCGCCGGTGGACGGCGATTTTCCGGCGATCACCCACGCCGTGCCGATGTTGTCACTCGGCAATGCCTTCAGTCGCGAGGATGTGCTCGAATTCGTGGCGCGCATCGAAGAAATGCTCGGCCATGGCGACATCGAATTCTCGGTGGAACCCAAACTGGATGGCTTGGCGATCAACCTGCGCTACGAGGCGGGCCGGCTGGTGCACGCGGCGACGCGCGGCGACGGCGTCGCCGGCGAAGACGTCAGCCACAGCGTGCGCACGATCAAGGCGGTGCCGCTGACGCTTGCCGGGCACGACTGGCCGCAGGTGCTCGAGGTGCGCGGCGAGGTGTACATGCCGCGCGCGGGTTTCCACGAGTTCAATCGTCGGGCGCGCGAACGTGGCGACAAGGAACTGGTCAATCCGCGCAATGCCGCGGCCGGCAGCGTGCGCCAGAAGGACCCGCGACTAGCTGCGGTGCGCCCGCTGGCGTTCTATGCCTACGGCCTCGGTGAAGTCAGCGGTGGCCCGCTGGCCGATCGACACACTGGAATACTGGCGCGGCTGCGCGATTTTGGCCTTCCGGTGAGTTCGCAGGTCTCCAGCGCCGTCGGTGCCGAGGGCTGTCTCGCCTATTTCGCGAAGATCGGGCAGTTGCGCCCGCAACTGCCGTACGAGATCGACGGCGTGGTCTACAAGGTCGATCGACTCGACTGGCAGCGTGAGCTCGGTTTCGTCTCGCGCGCGCCGCGCTGGGCGATCGCGCACAAGTTTCCCGCCGAGGAGGCGTTGACCACGCTGCTGGCGATCGAATTGCAGGTCGGTCGCACCGGTGCACTGACGCCGGTGGCGCGCCTGGAGCCGGTGTTCGTCGGCGGCACCACGGTGTCCAACTCAACGCTGCACAACTTCGACGAGGTCGCGCGCAAGGATCTCCGTCCCGGCGACACGGTCATCGTGCGCCGCGCCGGCGACGTCATTCCCGAAGTCGTCGGCCCCGTGCTGGACCGCCGACCGGCGGGCGCCGAGCCGGTGGCGTTGCCCGATCGCTGTCCCGATTGCGGTTCACCGGCACGCCGCGAGGAGGGCGAGGCGGCGATCCGCTGCACCGGTGGCCTGGTATGCCCGGCGCAACGCAAGGAGGCGCTGCGTTTTTTTGCCTCGCGGAGGGTGATGAACATCGAGGGCATCGGCGACAAACTCGCAGAGCAGTTGATCGACGCCGGTCTGGTGACCGATATCTCCGACCTCTACAAACTCGATCTGGCGACGCTGGCCGGACTCGACCGCATGGGCGAGCGCTCCGCGGCGAACATCCTCGCCGAACTCGAGCGCAGCAAGTCGACCACGCTCGAACGCTTCCTCTACGCCCTCGGTATCCGCGATGTCGGCGAATCCACGGCCAAGGCGTTGGCCAGGCACTTCGGCAGCCTCGATCGGATCGTCGAAGCCAGCCAGCGACTCGCGCCGTACTTCGCCGATCCGGCGGCGCTGAAACAGTCGGAAACGAAGAAAGCGTTTGCCGCCGAGCCGCTGATCGCGGTGCCGGACATCGGCCCGGTGGTCGCCGAGCGCCTGTGCAGCTTCTTCAGCGACGAACGCAACCTGCGCATCATCGCCGAGATGCGCGCCGCTGGCGTGCGCTGGGACGAAACCGATCCGGCGCAGCGCAGCCTTGGTCCGCTGAACGGCCAGACAGTCGTGCTCACCGGCGGCCTCGACAGTTTGACCCGCGACCAGGCCAGCGCGCGGCTGGAAGCACTCGGCGCCAAGGTCTCGGGCAGCGTGTCGAAGAAGACCAGCTTCGTCGTCGCTGGCAGCGACGCCGGCTCCAAGCTGACGAAGGCGCAGGAACTCGGCGTGCCGGTGCTGGATGAGGCGGGATTGCTGGAGTTGCTGGTGCGGCATGAGCCAGGTGGATGAAGAAGCAGATTTGTCCGCAAAGGACGCAAAGGACGCAAAGTAGAGCAGGAGAAATCAGGTACGTGGATCGAACTTGCTGCTGTCGTCGCGTGGACAGCGATTTGTCAGAAACTGGCAGGTACAGCGCAGGCTGAAATTCCCTGCTTCCCTTTGCGTTCTTTGCGTCCTTTGCGGACAAACATAGCCCTTGATCTGCCTGATGACCCTCCGCGACCGTCTGCAACAACGCGCCCTGCTGCTCGCCGAAGTGCGTCGCTTCTTCGCGGCGCGCGACGTGCTCGAGGTGACCACGCCAGTGCTGTCGCAAGCCGGCAACACGGATCCCAACATCGACAGCTTCGTGACCCGTTACAGCGGTCCGCAGCGTGGTGGCCCTGCGCAGCGCTGGCTGCGAACTTCGCCGGAGTTCTTTCACAAGCGCCTGCTGGCGGCCGGCAGCGGCGACATTTACGAGATCGCATCGGTGTTTCGCGATGGTGAATGCGGGCCGCGTCACAATCCCGAGTTCACGCTGCTGGAGTGGTATCGCGTCGGCTTAGACCATCACCGGCTGATGGACGAAGTCGAGGCGCTGGTGCGCGCCGCCGCGGCGGCATTCGGACGCGAGATCGGCGGCTGCGAGCGTTTGAGTTATCGTGAGTGCTACCTGCGTCATGCCGGGGTCGATCCACTGAGCGCGGCGACCGCAGAACTGGTGAAGGCGCTGGAAGGGCAGGGTGTCGATCCTGCGGGGCTCGGCCGCGACGATCTGCTCGATTTGCTCCGCACGCACCGCATCGAACCCTTGCTGGAGGCATCGGACCTGCTGTTTGTCTACGATTTTCCGGCCAGCCAGGCGGCGCTGGCTCGGATCAGCGCCGACGACCCGCGGGTGGCCGAGCGTTTCGAGCTTTACCTGGGTCGCTTCGAGGTCGCCAACGGCTATCACGAACTGGCTGACGCAAACGAGCAGCGGCGGCGCTTCGAGCACGATCTGGCGGTGCGCGCGGCGCGTAGTTGTGCGCTGCCGGCCATCGACGAGCACCTGCTGGCGGCGCTGCCGCAGATGCCCGCCTGCGCCGGCGTGGCACTCGGAATCGAGCGACTGCAGCAGTGGCTCACCCAGGCGCCGTCGATCGATGAGGTGATCGGATTCCCGTTTGCGCTGGCGTAGGAGCGACGTGCCTGTGGGAGCGACCTTGTGTCGCGAGCTGTGTGGTTGTCACCCAAGCCAGAGCTCGCGACACAAGGTCGCTCCCACAGCCGCGGAGAGCACAGAACTTTTCCCGCGCTTCGTGGTCTTACGGCCGCCCCCGAGCCACCCGCGAGCCCGCATGGATGCTTCAGAACTGACTGCAGAAACCGTACCCGCGAGCGACGTTTCGGCGCTGCACGGGCGCTTCCGCGAGTTGCGCGAAGCGCTGACGACGCAAGTAATCGGCCAGGCGGCGCTGGTGGAACGCCTGCTGATCGCGCTGCTGGCCGACGGCCATCTTCTGGTCGAGGGCGCACCGGGGCTGGCCAAGACCACCGCGGTGAAGGCGCTGGCGACGCGCGTCGAAGCCAATTTCCAGCGCGTGCAGTTCACCCCGGACCTGCTGCCATCCGACCTCACCGGCACCGACATCTGGCGCCAGCAGGATGGCCGTTTCGAGTTCCAGCCGGGGCCGCTGTTCCACAACCTGCTGCTGGCGGACGAAATCAACCGCGCGCCGGCCAAGGTGCAATCGGCGCTGCTCGAAGCCATGGGCGAACGCCAGATCACCGTGGGCGGCAAGACCTACGCGCTGCCGCAGTTGTTCCTGGTGATGGCGACGCAGAATCCGATCGAACAGGAAGGCACCTATCCGCTGCCCGAAGCACAGCTCGATCGGTTCTTGATGCATGTGCGCGTGGGTTACCCCGAGGCCGGCGCCGAAACCGAAATCCTGCGTCTGGTGCGCGATCAGGCCCGCAACGCACTGCGTCAACAGCCCGCGCCGTTGCAGAGGATCTCGCAGGGCGACATCTTCGACGCGCGCGAAGCGGTGCTCGATCTGCATTTCGCCCCAGCGCTGGAGCGCTATCTGGTCGAGCTGGTACTCGCCTCGCGCGACGCGCGCGCTTACGACACCGCGCTGGCGCGGCGCATCGCCTGGGGTGCCAGCCCGCGCGGCTCGATAGCGCTGGAACGCTGCGCCCGCGCCCGCGCCTGGCTCGACGGCCGCGACTTCGTCACCCCCGAAGACATCCACGCGATCGCCCCCGACGTGCTGCGCCACCGCGTGCTGCCCAGCTACGAAGCCACCGCCGAGGGTTGGGACGGTGGGCGACTGGTCGGCGAGTTGTTGCAGAGGGTGCCGTTGCCGTGAACAGCAGTGAGTAGTGAATAGTGAGTAGTGAGTAAGAGCGTGCGGTAGGTGGTTGATGGGCGAGTGAGAAGGCCGGTGATGCCGATAGTTCCAATCTCGGCGGGTTTTACTCACTACTCGCTACTCACTGCTCCCAGATAGCCCCAAACCCCCAGAACGATGTCTCCGAACCCACCCAGCGCGCTCCAAGGAATCCGCCCCTCGCTTGCCGAGCTGATCGCTCTGCGTTCGCGGGTGCTGGCGTGGCCGCCGCCGCAGCGGGCGCAGGGTGGTGGGGCGGGGCCGGCGACGTCTCCGGTGCGTGGGCGTGGCATGGATTACGCCGAATCGAGGCTGTACGCGCAGGGCGACGACGCGCGGCATATCGACTGGCGGGTGACCGCGCGCACCGGGCGCACGCACACCAAGGTATTCCATGCCGAGCGCGATCGGGTGACCTTGCTGATCGTCGACACCGCGCCGTCGCTGTACTTCGGCACGCGACGCTGTTTCAAATCGGTGCTCGCCGCCGAGGTTGGGGCCTTGACCGCCTGGGCGGCGCAGCGCAGCGGCGATCGCATCAGCGCCTTGCGCGGCACCCACGCTGAACCGCCATTGCCGCCGGCTGGCGGCGCGCGCGGCGCGCTGCGCGTGCTGGATGCGCTGAATCGCTGGTACCAGGCGCCGCCGGCCGACGATCTCGGGCTGGATACGGCACTGCAATCGGCCGGCCGGGTGAGCAAGCCCGGCACGCGCCTGCTCGCATTGATCGATCCGCGCAGCGTCGAAGGCGTGGCCGATGCGCGTCTCACCGCGCTGGCGGCGCACCATGATGCCTTTGCCGTACTGCTGGTCGATCCGCTGGAACTCGGACCGCCGCAGGCGCGGGTCGCTTTTGCCGGCGTCAGCGGTCGGGTGGAACTGGACCTCGCCGATGCGCACGTACGCAAGGATTGGACGCAGGCCTTTGCAACTCGTTTCGAGCACTCCGCGGAGCGCCTGACGCGCCTCGGCTGGCGCGTGTTGGTGCTGCGCACCGACGAGCCGCCGGATCGGGTGCTGGCGGTGTTGTTGCCATATCGCCGCGAGGCCGCATGAGCCCGGAGCTGCAACTGCGCGATATCCACCTGCCGCCGGAACCGTCCTGGTGGCCACCGGCGCCGGGCTGGTGGCTGCTGGCGCTTGCGCTGGTCGTGATCGGCTACCTGCTCGGCCGTGTGCTGTTGCGCCGCTTGCGCGAGCGGCGGCGACGATCGGCATTGCTGGTCGAGTTCGACCGCACGCTTGCGTTGGCCGAGCCTGCCGCGCAACTGGCGCTGATCTCGCAGTTGTTGCGGCGCGCCGCACGCCTGCGCGATCCGGCATCGGCAACCCTGGCGGGCAGCGCCTGGCTGGAATTCCTGGATCAGGCCCACGATCCGACTGCCGCTTTCTTCGCGCAGGGCGATGGTCGGGTGCTGCTCCATGGACCCTATCGGCCTGCCGCCGATGCCGACAAGGTGGCCGCTTTGCGCGAGCCGGCGCGGCGTTGTTACCTGAAGCTGGCGACCCGGTCATGATCGATGCCCTGCTGCATTGGCAATGGGCGTGGCCGTGGTTGTTGGCCGCATTGCCGTTGCCGTGGTTGGCCGCGCGCTGGCTGCCGCCGGCGCCGTCGGCACTGGATTCGGCACTGCGGGTGCCGTTTGCGGCGGAGGTCGATGCGCTGGGTGCTGCCAGCGGCAGGTCCAGGCAGGCGCGTTTCAGCGTCCTGTGGTGGCTGGTCTGGGCCCTTCTGTGCATTGCAGCAGCGCGACCGCAGGAACTGGGGCCCGCGCAACAGCCGCCGGCGCAGGGCCGCGATCTGCTGCTGGCAGTGGATCTGTCCGGCAGCATGGCGGCTGAGGACATGCGCCTGGGAGGTCGTCTGGTCGACCGTTTGACGGCAGTGAAGGCGGTACTGGCCGATTTTCTCGATCGGCGCGTTGGCGATCGTGTGGGTCTGCTGCTGTTCGGCGAGCGCGCGTATGCGGTGACCCCGTTGACGCTCGATCGCAACAGCGTGCGCCAGCAGTTGCTCGACAGCGTGGTCGGTCTTGCCGGGCAGGAGACGGCGATCGGCGATGCCATCGCACTGGCCGTCAAACGCCTCGGCGACCCTGCAGAAAACGCCGGGAACGAGGGCGAGCGCGTGGTGATCCTGCTCACCGATGGCGTCAGCACTGCCGGCAGCATCAACCCGGATCGGGCCACGCAGTTGGCGCAGTCCGCCGCGGTGCGCGTGCACACCATCGGCTTCGGCGGCAGCGGCGAACAGAATTTCTTCGGCATCCGCATGCAGCAGCCAGCGCAGATCGACGAAGCGACGTTGCGGCGGGTGGCCGAGCGCACCGGCGGACGTTACTTCCGCGCGCGCGACACCCAGGAACTGGTCGGCATCTATGCCGAACTCGATCGCATCGAGCCGACCGCCCGCGCCGGCGATGTGGTGCAACCGCGCATCGAGCGTTATGTCTGGCCGCTCGCGCTGGCGCTGCTGCTGGCAGGGCTGGCGCTGCTGTTGCGATGGCTGCCGGGTCGGGGGCAGGCATGGACCTGAGCGGCATGGAATTCAGTTGGTTGCGGCCGCTGTGGCTGTTGGCCTTGCTGCTGTTGCCGGCCATCGGGTGGCTGTGGCGGCGTCGGCCGGGGCGCGAGGGCGTGTGGCAGCGCGCCATCGACCCGCATCTGTTGCCGCACCTGCTGCAACACGTCGAAGTGCGCGGTGCCTGGGGCGCGAGCGGGCTGTGGCTGACCGCGGCGACTCTCGCCATCGTCGCTCTGGCCGGTCCGTCGCTGCGCCAACAGCCGGCGCCGCTGTGGCAGATGGAAGCACCGCTGGTGATCGCGCTCGATCTATCGGCCGCGATGCGCGCCGCCGATCTGCCGCCCTCGCGGCTGGTGCAGGCGCGCGCCAAGTTGAAACAACTGCTGGAGCAACGCCGCGGCGGGCAGGTTGGTTTGCTGGTGTACGCCGGTGATGCTTTCACCGTGGCGCCGATCACGCGCGACGCGCGCACGGTGATCGCATTGCTCGACAGTCTGTCGCCGGACATCATGCCGGTGCAGGGGCAGCGCGGCGACCGTGCGATCGAGCGTGCGCTGAAGATGTTGCGCGACAACGGCACCAGCGGCGGCGAGATCCTGCTGATCAGCGACCGCGCCGACCCGATGGCCGAGCGCGCTGCGGCGCGCGCCCATGCCGACGGTGTGCCGGTTTCAGTGCTGGGGGTCGGTACGCTGAGCGGCGCGCCGTTGAGCGGCGCCGACGGTTTCATCACCGGCGCTGATGGCCAGGCACTGCTCGCGCGCCTGGACCCAGTCAGCCTCGCCGCATTGGCCGCGGCGGGTGGCGGCAACTATGTCGCGCTGAGCGCCGATGACTCCGATCTACGCGCGCTGGGGGTACTCGAACCGGTTGGTAACGCGGCGACCACCAGTGAGCGGCAATCGGCTTCAGGCGACGCGGCCGGCGTCATCCGCAGCGACGATGGATATTGGCTGCTGTTGCTGTTGTTGCCGCTGGTCTTGCTCGGTTTCCGGCGCGGTTGGCTGGCCATACTGCCGCTGGTGCTTGTCGTCGGCGTGGCCATGTCGGTCGCGCCAGAGCAGGCGTTTGCCGCAGTCGCGCCGCGCGCCTGCGCGGCCGCTGATCAAGGCAAGGTCGAGTCCACCCCACGCGAATCCGGCTTTGGCTGGGATGCCTTGTGGCGGCGCGCCGACCAACGTGCCTGGGCCGCGCTGCAGCAGGGCGAGCACCAGCGCGCGCGCGAACTGGCGCCAGATCCGGACCTCAAGGGCGCGGCAGCCTACCGCGGCGACGACTTCGAGTCTGCGGCCAACGCCTGGGCTAGCGCGGACAGCGCCGATGCCCACTACAACCGCGGCAACGCACTGGCGCGCGCCGGCAAGCTCGAAGACGCGCTCACGGCTTATGACGAGGCGCTGGCACGATCACCGGGAATGGATGATGCGGTTGCCAATCGAAAGGCGGTGGAAGACGCGCTGAAGCAACAGCAGGCGCAGGATTCGAAGAATCAACCCGGCGACAAGGGGCAGCAGGACCAGCAGAAGCCGCAGGACCAGCAGGGCAAACAGGACCAGCAGGACCAGCAGGGCGAGCAGGGCGAGCAGGGCGAGCAGGGCGAGCAGGGCGAGCAGGGCGAGCAGGGCGAGCAGGACCAGCAGGACCAGCAGGGTGAGCAGGACCAGGAGGGTCAGCACGGCGAGCAACCCTCCGATCCGGGTGAACAGGAATCCGACCCGCAGCAATCCGGCGAGCAGCCGGCTGGAGATCGTGAAGAGAACGGTTCAGAGGGCGAACGGCCGGACAGCGACGGCAAGCCTGACCAAGCCGCCGCCGAGGACGCGCCTGCGCATGAGGAGCAGGCGCAGGATGCTGCCGAACGCGAGGCTGCCGAAGCGGCGGCGAAACAGGCCATGCAGCAGGCCCTCGATGCGCAGCAGGACGAGGAGCCGACGGCTTCGGAGAGCGCGCCGATGACGCCGGAACAACGCGCGCAGGCCGAGCAGCGTCAGGCTACGGAACAATGGTTGCGCCGTGTGCCCGACGATCCTGGCGCACTGCTGCGGCGAAAATTCGAAATGGAGTACCGGCGCCGATTGGCCGAAGGAGAACCACAATGAGCTTTCGAGCGCGCATCGGCGGCGTGCTGCTGTTGCTGCTGCTGTCGCAGTGGGTTTCGCTGGCGCACGCGGCAGCGCGGGCAAGCCTGCAGCCTGATCGGATCACGCTCGGCAATACCGCCACGCTGACGATCCAGACCGACGAAATCAACGTGACGCCGGATTTCAGTGTGCTCGACGAGTTTTTCATCGTCCGTGCGCAGTCGAGCAGCGTGCAGACCAGCATCAACAACGGCAGTTACTCGGCGCAAACCTCATTCTCGATTGAACTCGAACCACGTATCGAGGGAGTGCTGACCGTGCCGCCGATCACGGTGGGAAACTCCAGCACGCAGCCGCTGACGCTCACCGTGACTCCGCCGCAGCAGGGTTCGGCCAGCAGCGGCGACCCGATCTACATCGAGAGCGAACTGGGCACCACGACGCCTTATGTGCAGCAGGCGGTGCCGTATACCGTGCGCCTGTACTACGCCATGCCGCTGCTCGGTGGCGACGTCACTGCGCCAGCGCCCGAAAACGCCAACCTGCAGCAACTCGGCGAGGATCGGCAGAGCCAGGTCGAAATCGGCGGACGCCGCTATGGCGTGTTCGAGCGTCGCTATCTGTTGACGGCGGAGCAGAGCGGACCACTGGAATTGCCGGCGGCGCGTTTCCGCGGTACTGCACAGAGCTCGGCGGGCAATGGTTTCTTCACTCGATCACAGAATGTCAGCGCGGTCGGCCAGGCCTTCAGTCTGAACGTGCGCCCGCAGCCAGTGGATGCGCCACAGCCGTGGCTGGCCGTGCGCAGCCTGGGTCTCACACGCGCCGATCTGGCGCCATCGGCGCGTGCCGGTGAGCCGCTGCTGGTGGAGATCACACTGACTGCCGATGGCGCCACTTCAGCGCAGTTGCCTGATCTGGAGTTGCCTGCGATCGATGGCGCCCAGGTGTTTCCCGAGCCGGCGCAACGCCAGGACCGCATCGTCGACGGCCAGCCGGTGGCCACGCTCAAGCGGCGCTTCGCCATCGTGCCGGCGCGCGCCGGCGAGCTGACCTTGCCGGAATTGCGCGTGCGTTACTGGAACCTGGAAAACGACCGCGCGGACGCGGCGCTGCTGGCTCCGATCACCTTGACAGTCGCAGCCGGCGCCATCGCGCAATCGCCAGCACCGACTGCCATGATCGTGCCGCCCGCCGATGTGCCTGGCCCGGTCGATTCCGAACTGCAGCGCCAGTTGCATGCCTGGCAACTGGCGAGCGCCACTTTGCTCGTCGGCCTGCTGTTGGCACTGATCTGGGGCTGGCGGCGTGGCGACCGACGCCCGGCAGAGGATTCACCGCTGCCAACGACGACGACGACGGTGGACCCCGCGCGATTGCGCCGTGCGCTGGCCGACGGCGATCTGCAGGCGATTGGTGATGCGTTGCGGCAATCGGCCTCGCCGCCGTGCCTGAATCTGGGTGCGGTCATCGAAGGCCTGGCAGAACATGGCCAGCGCGAAGCGGTGCGCGAATTGCAGCGCGTGCAATGGTCGCCGGCAGCATCCGCGGAGGCTCACGCGCAAGTCCGTGCGCAACTGCGTGCCGCATTCCAGGTCGGTCCGCGCTGGCGCAGCGAACAGCGTGCCCGATCCACTTCCGCGCTGCCGGCGCTGTATCCGACGGTCTGACTGCGATCAACATCGGCGCCAGCGCAAGCTGCCAGACTAGGCGGGTCGAACTGATCGGTATCGTCACAATGAGCGTGGCACAATTGGGCATGGATGCAGAATCGCCGAATGCCGGATCGAAAAATGGCCTTCCCTGGCACTGGTTGATATTCCTGCCGGTTGCCGCCTCGGTGGTCGCCGGATTGACCACCCTGGGGATCGCCATCCGCCATGGCGACAAGCCGTTGCCGGAGACGGTCAGGCGCACCGGTCCGGTCCTCTATGGCGAGCACGTCGGCGTCAGCAAGGCGCGGGAGCTGGGCATATCCGGCACCGCGCACATCGACACCGCCAGTAACGGCATCATCGTCGAACTGGCGGGCAGCGACCTGCCGCCAACCCTGATGTTGCGCCTGTGGCACCCGACCATGGCCGATCATGACCAGATGGTGTTGCTCACGCGTGGCGACGATGGACGTTACCGTGGCGCCTGGCCGACATCGACCGCCGGCCTGCAACTGCTGCTCAGCGCACCCGAGGCAGGCTGGGAATTGCCAGGTACGATGAGCGCCGGTTCGCTGCGCTTCCAGCCGTGACATGCGTGACCCGGTCTGCTTCCACTGCCAGGAGCCGCTGACCCGCGGCAGTACGCTGCAGGTAATGGTCGCTGGCGCCGAACAATCGGTCTGCTGCGCCGGATGTCGCGCCGCCGTGGAGTGGATCCATGGCCAGGGACTCGGCGACTACTATCGCCTGCGCAGCGATGGCGCCGGTCCGGGCCGCGGCAGCGCTGCCGATTACGCGGTTTTCGACCGTCCGGCGGTGCTGCGTTACTACGCCGGCGATGCCGTTGACGGTGTGCGCGAAATCACCCTGGCGCTCGACGGCATGCGCTGCGTCGCCTGCACCTGGTTGATCGAACGTGCGCTCGGTGCCGAGGCCGGCGTGTTGCGCGTCAAGGTGCAGCCATTGACCGCACGCGTCAGCCTGCGCTGGCGCGATGCCGAGGTCAGCTTGTCGACGCTGGCGTCGCGCCTGGCGGTGCTCGGCTACACGCCGCATCTGGCCGATCCGACGCACACACTGGACCGCATCAAACGTGAGCGGCGCGAGTCGTTGAAGCGCCTGGTGGTCGCTGGCGTCGGCATGATGCAGGCGATGATGTACGGCGTGGCGCTCTACGCTGGCGCTTTCGAGGGCATGGACCCGACCGTGCGCGACTTTTTCCGCTGGGTCAGCATGGCGGTCGCGGCGCCGGTGATCTTTTACGCCGGTCAACCTTTTTTCAGCGGCGCCTGGCGCGAATGGCGTGCGCGCCGGTTGGGCATGGACACTCCGGTGGCGCTGGCGCTGGCATTAGCTTTCGCCGCCAGCATCTATGAGTCGTGGCGAGGTGGCGCCGAGGTCTATTTCGACTCGTTGACGATGTTCGTGTTTTTCCTGTTGCTTGGCCGCTTCGCCGAACAGAGCGTGCGCCACCGCGCGCAGGTCAGTCTCGGAGTGCTTTCGTCGGGATTGCCGCCGCTGGCGCGGCGTATCGAGGCCACCGGCGAGGTTGAAGTGGCGACGCTGGAACTGGCGCCTGGCGACCAGATCAGGGTCGCCGCCGGTTGCACCGTGCCGGTCGACGGCGAGCTGCTCGATGCCTTTGCCGAGGTCGACGAGGCCATCCTGACCGGCGAGGCACGGCCGATCGACAAGCGCTGCGGCGATGGCCTGCTGGCCGGCAGCGTCGCCGTTTCGCGGCCGCTTCGCCTGCGCGTGGCGCGTACCGGCGCGGCGACCCTGCTGTCCTCGCTCGCGCGCATGGCGGACAGCGCCCACGCCGACAAACCCGAGAGCCTGCTGATGGCGGAGCGCGTGGCACGCTTCTTCATTGGACGCGTACTGATACTGACGGTGCTGGTGGCGCTGGCCTGGCTGTGGTTTGCGCCGGAGCGCGCATTCGAAGTTGCGCTGGCGGTGTTGGTGGTGTCTTGCCCGTGCGCCTTGTCGCTGGCGCTGCCGACAGCGCTGGCCGCGGCCAGCCAGGGACTGGCGCGCCTGGGTGTCATGGTGGTGCGCCCTGCAGCGTTGGAGACGCTGGCGCAGGTCCGCCAGGTGTTGTTCGACAAGACCGGCACGCTGACCGATGGCCGTATTCGCATCACGCGCACGACGCTGGCGCACGGCGTCGACGAGGCGCGCGCGCTGGCCATCGCGGCGACGCTCGAGCTTGAAGCGACCCACCCGATAGCGCGCGCCTTCGCCGGTGCGCCGCTTCCCGGTGAGGTCAGCGAACGGCACCAGGTCGCCGGGCAGGGCGTCGAGGCGCTGATCGACGGCCATCGCTATCGCCTGGGCCGCGCCGACTACGCGCTGGGGCCCGGTCAGCCGCGGCTGGACGGCGACGTGTTGCTGACGCTGGACGGGCGCGCCATCGCCGGATTCGCGCTGGAGGATCAGGTGCGCAGCGACGCCGCCAGTGCGCTGGCCGAGCTGCATGGCATCGGTTGCCACACGCGGCTCTTGAGTGGGGACGCCGCCGCGCGCGTGGCCGCCGTGGCGCAGCGGCTGGGGATCGCGCAGTGGAGCGCGGACCAGCAGCCAGCCGCCAAGATAGACGTGCTGGAGCAGGTGCAATCCAGTTCAGGACCGGCGCTGATGGTCGGCGACGGCGTCAACGACGCCCCGGTGCTCGGACGTGCCGCCGTCTCCGCGGCGATGGGGCAGGGCGCCGACCTCGCCAAGGCACACGCCGACCTGATCCTGCTCGGTTCGCGGCTGTCGGCGATTCCCGACGCGATGCGACTGGTACGGCGAACGATGGCGACGATTCGCCAGAACATCCACTGGGCCTACGCCTACAACGCACTGGCAATCCCGGCCGCGGCGCTCGGCTGGGTGCCACCGTGGCTGGCGGCGATCGGCATGTCGGCGAGTTCGATCGTGGTGGTTTGGAATTCGATGCGGTTGTTGCGCGATGGCGCGCCTCCTCCGGTTTCGGCCGAATCACCAACCGCGGCGCCCGCACTTGGACCGATGTAGCGTCGACGTCGCTGCGCCGGTGCACTGGATCGCCCATCAGACTGTTGGCGCACCAGAGGACTGCATTTTTGTCCGCAAAGGACGCAAAGAACGCAAAGAAGGCCAGTTCAATGTATGCAGCCTCTCGACTTGACACGTCCGTGACAACCAGTCGGTTGACTTTGCTTTCCTTCGCGTTCTTTGCGTTCTTTGCGGACAAGTGCTGTTTGGAAGGTCAATTGCGAAATGTCGGGCGAGAGTGCGCATGAACATCCTGCTGGTGCTGATCCCATTGTCGTTGCTGCTGGTGATCGCGGCGGTCTACGCCTTCTTCTGGGCGGTCGACAACGATCAGTTCGAAGACATGGAAACGCCGGCGCTCGACATCCTTGCCGACGACGAGACGCCGATGCCGACGCGCAAATCGGACCATGATCGGTGAGTTGACACTTGGCGCCGCCTTGCTGCTCGGCCTGGCCGGCAGCGGCCACTGCCTGGCGATGTGCGGCGGCATTGCGGCAGCCTTCGGGGTGTCCGGCGCGCAGCAGCAGCCGATTGCGGTGCCGCTGGCGGCAAGTCTCGGCCGCATTGCGGGCTACGCGACGCTCGGTGCGATGGTCGGCGCCTTCGGTGCGGGGCTCGGCAGCTTGCTGCAACAGCCGGCAGGTATCTGGGCGCTGCGCGCGCTGGCAGCGCTGACGCTGGTGCTGATGGGCCTGCAACTCGCCGGCTGGACCCGCCTGCTCGACCGCATGGCGGGGGTCGCCGCGCCCTTATGGCGCCGCATGCAGCCGATCAGTCGCCGGCTGTTGCCGATCGACAGCTTCGCCAAGGCGCTGGCTTTCGGCGCGGTCTGGGGACTGCTGCCGTGCGGACTGGTCTACGGCATGCTGACTTTGAGCATCGGTTTCGCCAGCCCGGTGCAGGGCGCGCTGTTCATGGGTGCTTTCGGTCTCGGGACGCTGCCCGCGTTGCTCGGACTCGGCATCGCCATCGGTCGTGGCGCACAGCCCGGATTCAGCCCGCTCCTGCGGCGCAACCTCGGAACCCTGCTGGCGCTGTTCGGCGTGTTCTTTTTCGTCGCACCCTGGGTGCTGCCGGAAACCGGGCCGCTGGCGGCGCTGCGGCCGCTGCTGGATTGCCATTGAAGGCGGCGCCGCATCCGTAGGAGCGACGTGCACGTCGCGACCGGTGTGGCGGCGCACATCGGATCAGGCAGTCGCGACGTGCTCGTCGCTCCTACGGGGATGCTGCGCGGTCAGAGGGAACCCGCACCCGCAGCGCCAGCGCCAGGCCGAACACCGACACCACGGCCGAGCCGAGGAAGCTGGCCTGGCCGCCGCCGAATTCCCACAGCGCGCCGGCGAGCAGGGCGCCGCCGACGCCACCGAGGCCGGAACTGAATCCGTACAGCAATCCTTGCCCGTGCACGCCGCTGCGGCCGGGGAAAAACTGGCTGATCGCCTGGATGCTGGCGCTGTGGAAGGCGGCGAAGGTGAAGGCGTGTCCCAGTTGCGCCAGAGTGATGGCGACCACCGACTGCGGCAGCATCGCCGTAACCAGCCAGCGCACTGCGCCGACGCCGAAGCACACAGCCATCACCGTGCGCGGGCTGACCCGACGCATCATCTTCGGAATCACCAGAAACATCGCGATTTCGGCGATCACGCCGACTGCCCACAATCCACCGATGGCTTGCGCCGAATAGCCGTTGCGATCGAGGTGCAGCGAAAGGAACACATAAAACGCGCCGTGGCTGAGTTGCATGGCGAGCGCGGTCAGCAGGAATATCCACAGCGGGCGATCGCGCAGGCGCGGCAGCACGTTCTGGCGAAAGCCCCCGGCCGCCGGTTCCCCGGCAGCGACCGGAGAGTCCTCGTTCACCCACGCCGCCGCGACCAGCAGTGCGAACATCGGCAACAGCGTGACCGCCAGCCAGTGATATCCGAGCGCCTGCAGCAGCGCGCCGAAGCCTAGATTGGCAACGACGAAGCCGACCGAACCCCATACGCGGATACGGCCGTACAGCGACCTCCGCGCACCCAGGCGCGCCAGGGTCAGCGCTTCGAACTGCGGCATGATCGCGTTGTAGACGCTGGCGAACACGAACATCACCAGCAGCAACGCGGCATAGCCGATAGGCAGGAGAAACAGCGCGAAACTCGCCAGTGTGGCCAGCGCACCGCCGCGTAACCAACGAATCGGTCGTGCCGCGCGCGCCGTCGCCGAGCCCCACAGCGATGGCGCGAACACGCGCGTGGCATACCACAGACTCATGATCACGCTGATCTGCCAGGCGCTCAGGCCACGCGTTTCCAGGTACGGCGCGAAATACGGCGCATAGGCGCCGAGCGCACCCAGATAGGCGAAGTAGAACGCCGACAGGCGCCAGTAAGGGAGATGGCTGGAGGACAAGGCAGGCGTGTGCGCAGACGCAATGAATCAGTCTATCGCGCCGGCGAGGCCATGCCGCCGCGCAAGAGGCGGTCCCCGGAGGGCCGCCGTTGCGGCGGCCGCTCCTGATGAGAGCCTCAGACCTTGCGATTGGCCAGTGCGTGAAAACCAAGCATGCCCAAGCCGGCTGCGGCGATGACGATGCCAAACGTGGCGGGGTCGTCGGCGTTGAGATTGGTGACATCGATGATGCCGAAGGCGATGCCCACCAGGAGCAGCACCAGGCCCCACTTCAGCGACGATACCTTGCGATTCTGCTCGTCCGCCGCGAGCATGGTGCGAACCAGGTCTTCCGAAGCACCGGATTGCGCCAGCCGCTGGCGCACGCGGCCATCCATGATGAACTTGACGGCAGCGGTGATGCAGATGAACAGCACGATCGGGATCAGCGATTCCAGTTGCACGACGACTCTCTCCTCAGGCGGGTCGGATTGCCCGTTGTTGGCGACAGAGACAGCCAGCGCGAATTCGGTTGCACGGGTTGTGCGCAAAAAGTGCGGTTTCTGTCTGGTTTGCTCCTCCCAAGCATGAAGTGCGACAGGTTCCCAGGGTGACTGCAACCGAATCTGCCTGGCGTGTATCCCTCTGACCATGAACGACGACCGGACCTTGGTGGAGGCGGTCCTGGCGCACGCGCCGGGGGCGTTCGAGCGCCTGGTGTGCAGTCATCAGAAGCTGGTGTGGCACGTCGTCGAGCGCATGGTGCGGCATCCGGAGGACACGCGCGAGCTGAGCCAGGAGGTGTTCCTGCGCGTGTACCAGAAGCTCGAACAGTATCGCTACGAGAGTTCGCTGGCGACCTGGATTGGTCGAATCGCCTTCTCGTTGGCCAGCCGACATCTGCAGCGCAAGCGGCTGCCGATCGACGACGCCGGGCGCGACGATGACGACGCCGAAGATCCGCTGGCGCGAGTTGCCGACGGTTTCGACCTCGCCGAGGCCTATGCCGACGCCGAACTGATGGCCTGCGTGGCCGCGGAAATGGAGGCATTGCCGCCGATGCAGCGCACCCTGATCAGTCTTTATCATCTCGACGAGCTTGGAATCGGCGAGATCAGCCAGATCACCGGACAGCCTGAGGGCACGGTGAAGAACAGCCTGTTCCGTGCGCGCAAGCGATTGCGCGAACGCCTCGAACAGGCCATGGGAGTAGTCGCATGAACAATGAGTTTTCGTCGAGCCCGGACAACGCCAGCGAATGGCATGCGCAGGAACTCGCCCTCGAGCAGACGCGACGTGCAGCGCCGGCCAGCGGAGATGTGCGCATCGACGCCTATCGCGCTGTATTCCACGCGTTGGCGACGGCGCCGCGCTCGCAGCCTGCGGCCGACTTTGCCGAGCGAACACTGCGTGCCGTGCGCGAAGCCGAGGTCGACGAGCATATCGAGCGCTGGATGATTCGCATCGCCGGGCTGGCCGGCCTCGTCGCCGTGTTACTGGTCGCCGGTCCGATGCTGCTGGATTCGGTGCGCGTCAGTGCGTTGATGGCGATGCTGCCGGCGGCGGGCTTGCTCGGCAGTCCGTTGCTATGGGCGACCGTCGCTGCAGCGGTGACCGCCGGCGTGCTGGACGCCTGGTTCAAGGCGCGCAATCACGATTCCGGCACATATGCCTGAGGCTCAGCGCAATTCCCTGCGGATCACCAGTTTCAATCCAGACCAGACGTCGCTGACGGCGCACACCTTGATGTCGACCAGGCCGAGCGGCAGGGCGACTTCGCGGATCACGTCTTCGGTGATGTCGGTTGGCACCTTCGAGGCCTTCTTTGGCCACGATATCCAGATTGCACCGTCGCACGGCATTTCCTCGCGCCAGCGCGGCAGCGTACTCTCCAGCAGCGCGCGACGGTCGACGAAGAGATGCGCCAACCCGGTCGAATGCGTCGGTGTGGACTCGAAAACCACGCCATCCGGCAACGGTGCCAGCCAGCGCAGGTAGTCGGCGGGCGCATTGTCGACAACGATGTGGGCGCCCGGCTTGATTCCAAGCTTGCGCGCCAATGGCGTGCCTGAATAACCGCTGCTGCCGGATTTCCCGGTTACCATCAATCATTCTCCGGACGCTGCTCAAGAGCAGGGTCACAAGCGTCCAGACAAGTCTGGACCCACAAGAGCGACGATTCTCCAGCCAGACTCGGATGTTCTTGATCTGGTAGGTCCAGACTTGTCTGGACGCTGCTGAAGAGCAGTGTCACAAGCGTCCAGACAAGTCTGGACCCACAAGAGCGACGATTCTCCAGCCAGACCCGGATGTTCTTGATCTGGTAGGTCCAGACTTGTCTGGACGCTGTTGAAGAGCAGTGTCACAAGCGTGCAGACAAGTCTGGACCCACAAAAGCGACGATTCTCCAGCCAGACCCGGATGTTCTTGATCTGGTACGTCCAGACTTGTCTGGACGCTGCTGAAGAGCAGTGTCACAAGCGTGCAGACAAGTCTGGACCCACAAAAGCGACATTCTCCAGCCAGACTCGGATGTTCTTGATCTGGTACGTCCAGATTTGTCTGGACGCTGTTGAAGAGCAGTGTCACAAGCGTCCAGACAAGTCTGGACCCACAAGAGCGACGATTCTCCAGCCAGACTCGGATGTTCTTGATCTGGTAGGTCCAGACTTGTCTGGACGCTGTTGAAGAGCCGGGTCACAAGCGTCCAGACAATTCTGGACCCAAAAAAGCGGAGATTCTCCAGCGAGACCTCTCTGGCGCGTTCAGATTCGTGCCCGGTAGGCCTCGATCTCCGCCAGGAACTTCGACTTCGGGTAGGCCGCCGCGGTCGCATCGAGCAGGCTGCGCGCTTGATCGGTCTGGCCGAGGGTTTCGGCCAACGCTTGCGCCACGCGCAGATGCACCCACGGCACGCTCGCATGTTTCGGGTTGGCGCGGCTGAAACCGTTGGCGAACTTCAACGACAACGCCGGCTTGCCGAGTTCATGCGCCTTGTCGACCAGTTCGCGCACCTGGTCGGGGTCGCTGGGCCACAATTCCGCGTTGGTCGTGCGACATTCGGCCCAGAAGTCCAGCGCGGCGCGCCATTTGTCGTGGGCAATCAGCACGTTCAGATATTGCTGCGCATGTTTGTCGAGTCCCGCCTGGTCGCCGTGCAGGGTCAGCAGCTTGCGGTAGCGCAGATGGGCCGCATCGGTACCACCGCGCTCGTTGATGTGGCTGCCAAGCACCCGTGCGGCTTCCTGGGTCGCGCCATCCGCAGCCAGACGCTCGCTCTCGTCGATGATCGCCTGATCGCGATCCTGCGGCCGCGGCAATGGGGTCGCCGCGTTGGTCTTGATTTCGTAGCCGAGTTCGTCGCGGTACTGGTAAACCAGGTAACCGAGCAAGTGAAAGGTGACGACGGTCGCATAGTTGGCAATGAAATGATGGCCGACGATCGCCACCGGGCCCGGCAGGAACGGCAGCAACAGGCTCTTCGCATTGGCTTCGCTGTACATGATGATCAGGCACAGCAACGACGCGCCGACATAGGGCCAGCCGATGCGCGAGATGGTCGCCCACCACAGCGCAGGGTTGAGCGCCCCGAAGGTGTCCTGGTCGATCGCCGCCGACATCAGCGCGGCCGGGGCGCCGAGCGCTATTGCCAGCGCGGCGATCCAGGCGAGGTTGCCGGCGCCCATGTAGCCAAGGGCGATCACTGCCACGATCGCCATGATCCACAGCAGCACGACAACCTTGAGCACGACCCAACCGACCGAATCCGGCGTCGAATAGCCGGTGGGTGCTTCCAATTTGCCGTCTGCGCTGGCACTCAGGACTTCCGCGGCGTACTTGAAGGTGGCGGCGATGATGATGATGTTCAGCAACCAGCCCACGCCGGGAACGTATCCGAGCAGACGCAGTGCCGCCAGCAGCGAGATGGTGAGCAGCGCCTCGGAATGCAAGGGATAGGCCAGCATCGGGCGCATGCGTTCCCAGAAGGGAACGGTCTGCTGTTTGCTGCTTGCAGGTATGGGCATGGCGATCTGGACCTGGGTCAGGACGATGGGACAACGCACGGGTCAGGCGGAACACGCCTGCGCCGGCGCGAAATCGAGCGAGCGAACCCGCCCCGAGTTGGCGACGATAACCTGTCCCGCATGTTCCGGGCGGCGCCGACTGCAGACCACGAAGGTCACATTCGAGCCCGCTGATTCTCCAAGACTACGATAGGTGATGCGACGCCGGCCGCTGGTGCTACGTACGCTGACGCGTTCCGGATCCAGCGATTGGCTCAGCAGCAGCGGTTCGACGGGATCGAAGCGCCCGTTGCGGTTCAGATCCACGAACAGCACCCAACCCTTGGACCAATCACTGCTTTCTTGGCAACGCAGACCGTCGTCGCTGGGACACAACACACTGTCGCGGCCGCGGCTGGCGGCTTCGGCGCGTGCGCGCTGCAGACCGAGGATCAGCGAGTTCTTGGCGGTGGTCAGTTGCGCTCTTGCGGTCAACGACTGCCACGCTGGCAGCGCGGACGCCAGCAGGACGGCAACGATGGCGAGCACGGCGATCAGTTCGATCAGCGTCATGCCCTGGCATTGAGCGTGGGACCGGTGATGGTTGTTCATGTTCAGGCTCCGACAGGGGGTGCCGGATACGCTAGGCTGAACACCGCCGGCTGGCTTCGGCAGAGTTCTGATTCGTTTGTAGGAAATTTCCTACAGCAGCGGTGATCCGCGGAAGTGGTGGACAGCGTGTCGTGAGCGAGATCCCGTGATCGAGTCGCTTGCCGCCACCGCCGGCAGGGCGGTCTCGACAACCAACAACCCACAACCATCACTGGAATTCCGTTGTCCGACACATTCTCTCTGCACGCCCCGTTCGCGCCTGCCGGCGACCAGCCGCAGGCGATCGCGAAGCTGATTGCGGGTTTCCACGCCGGTGAGGCGCACCAGGTGCTGCTCGGCGTCACCGGCAGCGGCAAAACCTATTCGATCGCCAACGTCATCCAGTCGATCCAGCGGCCGACCCTGGTGCTGGCGCCGAACAAGACGCTGGCGGCCCAGTTGTATGGCGAGTTCAAGGAGTTCTTCCCGCACAACGCGGTGGAGTACTTCGTGTCGTACTACGACTACTACCAGCCTGAAGCCTATGTGCCGTCCAGCGATACCTATATCGAGAAGGACGCCAGCATCAACGAGCACATCGAGCAGATGCGGCTGTCGGCGACCAAGGCGCTGCTGGAGCGCAAGGATGTGGTCATCGTCGCCACGGTGTCGGCGATCTATGGCCTCGGCGATCCCAACCAGTACTTCAACATGGTGCTGCACCTGGTGCGCGGCGACCGCATCCCGGACCGCGAGATCATCCGCCGCCTGACCGAGTTGCAGTACACGCGCGGCGATTACGATCTGCGTCGCGGCAGCTACCGCGTGCGCGGCGAGGTCATCGACGTGCATCCGGCCGAGAGCGACAAGGAGGCGGTGCGCATCGAACTGTTCGATGGCGAAGTCGAGAACATCTCGCTGTTCGATCCGCTCACCGGCGAGATCATCAGGCGCGTGCCGCGCTTCACCATCTATCCGAAGTCGCACTATGTGACCTCGCGGCGCAATGTGCTCGATGCGGTGACCACGATCAAGGCGGAGCTGGCCGAACGGCTGGAGGTGCTGTACGCGGAGAACAAGCTGCTGGAAGCGCAGCGGCTGAAACAGCGCACCCAGTTCGACCTGGAGATGATGGCCGAGATCGGCTACTGCCAGGGCATCGAGAACTACTCGCGGCATCTGACCGGTCGCGCCGAGGGCGAGGCGCCGCCAACGCTCTTCGACTATCTGCCGGCCGATGCGCTGCTGGTGGTCGACGAAAGCCATGTGACCATCCCGCAGCTCGGCGCCATGTACAAGGGCGACCGTTCGCGCAAGGAAACGCTGGTCGCGTTTGGTTTTCGCATGCCGTCGGCACTCGACAATCGGCCGCTGCGTTTCGAGGAGTGGGAGCGCCGCGCGCCGCGCACGATCTTCGTGTCGGCCACGCCCGGCCCGTACGAGATGCGCCTGGTCGATGGCAAGGTGATCGAACAGGTGGTGCGCCCGACCGGCCTCATTGATCCGGAAACCGAGATCCGGCCGGTCGCGACGCAGGTCGACGACCTGCTGTCGGAAATCAACTTGCGCACGGCCCTCGGCGACCGCGTGCTGGTTACCACGCTGACCAAGCGCATGGCCGAAAACCTGACCGAGTACCTTGGCGAACACGGGGTCAAGGTGCGTTACCTGCATTCGGATATCGAAACCGTCGAGCGTGTCGAGATCATCCGCGATCTGCGCCTCGGCAAATTCCATGTGCTGGTCGGCATCAACCTGCTGCGCGAAGGCCTGGACATGCCCGAGGTATCGCTGGTGGCGATCCTCGATGCCGACAAGGAGGGTTTCCTGCGTTCGACCGGCTCACTGATCCAGACCATCGGACGCGCCGCGCGCAATCTGCGCGGCAAAGCCATCCTGTATGCGGACCGCATCACCGATTCGATGCGTCGTGCTATCGAAGAGACCGACCGCCGCCGGGCGAAGCAGGTCGAATACAACCTGGCTCATGGCATCACGCCGCGCAGCATCGTCAAGTCCGTGACCGACGTCATGGAAGGCGCGCGCGATGCCCCGGCCAACGAGGAGGGCGCTGCAGGCGCGTCAGCCAGCGGCCGTGGCCGCAAACGCATTGGCGTCGCCGAACCGCGCATCGACTACGCGGCGCTGTCGCCGGAACAACTCGGACAGAAGCTGAAGAAGCTGGAAGACCAGATGTTCCAGCACGCGCACAACCTGGAATTCGAGGAAGCCGCGCGCGTGCGCGACGAAATCAAGAAGATCAAGGCGCAGGGGTTGCTGACGTAGTTTGGCAGCTGTGGGACCGGGCTTGCCCCGCGAGTTCTTGTCTGGACGAAGCAAGAAGCTCGCGGGGTGAACCCGCTCCCACAGCCTCGCCGCCAGTCCCGTTGGCGCATCGAACCTGTGGGAGCGGGCTTGTCCCGCGAAAACTCTCGCGGAGTAGTACCGCTTCCACATGAAAATCAAAGCCTTGCGGCATGATCGGTGAGACTCACGGTCGCCCCTGCGCTTATTCTCGCATCAAACTGGCGGCGACCATGCGGACTGCCTTTTTGTCCGCAAAGGACGCAAAGGACGCAAAGAGAGCCAGGAACCAAGGTGTTGATGTTCTGCTGACTTTGCTTTCCTTTGCGTCCTTTGCGGAAAAACTTTTCTTTCAGATACTTGCGTTATGTTTGGTGAGGGCGGGCTAGTTCCGCGAGCTCTTGTTTGGCTCCCCCTGTTACCTCGGCTCGCCCGCCACCATCGCGTCGTTCGCAACCGGTGTGCGCTGGTAAACGATGCGCTCGGTCCCGCCATTGCAGCTGCCGACGACCTTGGCCGTGGACTCGGTATCTGCGGGCACGACTTCCAGCGTGTAGCTGTTGACGCCGTTGGCATCGATCTTCGCCGCGATCTCGTTCTTCAGCTCGGTGCAGTCCTTGCGCGCATGAGCGGGGGTAGCGGCGACGGCGGTGGCGATCAGGGCGGTGATCAGCAGCAGCTTCATGGGGTTCTCTGGTTCCGGTCGAGCCGCCCGATTGGCGGTAGATGCATGTTCCGGTGTGCGCGTGGCGGATTGATGGCGGCATCAGGCTAGGGCAGGGCGCCCGCGGTGAAATTGCGGGCGTTGCCGATCCAGTACGGGCAAGGCTGGTGACGTTGCGTTACCAAGTACGAAGTGCTACGTTGATCCTGAAGTCGTCGAAGTTGAACGGGCTCGGCCCTGGTTTGCTTCGTGGGAATTGATGAGCAAGGAGAGATCGCATGACGCCTGTCAGACTTGGTGCAGCCCTGGTGCTGGGAATGAGCATGTGGCTATTCAGCGCGGCGCAGCCGGCGCAAGCTTGCTCCTGTGCGCCAGCCCAACCGCCTGCAACGGCATTGGCTGAAGCGAGCCAGGTGTTTCGCGGGACGGTAAGAGCAATCGAGCGGCCGTCGTCCCCCAGTTCCTTCGAAAACAGCTACCGGTTTGCGGTCAGTGACGTCTGGAAGGGTGAGGTCAGCCCGGTGATCTCGGTGGCGTCCGCCAACAGCGGTACGTTGTGCGGGTTCAGTTTCGTCGAAGGAGGCGACTATCTGGTCTATGTGGATTCCTCTGGCCGGACATCGAGTTGTGATCGCACGCGGCGCATTGGCGATGCCGCAACTGACCTGGCCACTCTGGGCAGCGGACAAACGCCGGAATCGGCATCGGCGTCCGTGGTGGCGCGCCACTCGTTGTTCTCTGGCGCATGGTACGACCCGGCACGCAATGGCGAAGGGGTAATCGTACAAGTGCTTCCCGATGGCAGCGCCAGCGTGTACTGGTTTGGTTATCGCGGGCTGGAGCCCCGCGAACAAACCTGGCTGGTCGGCGTCGGCGAATTCGACGGCGACGTGCTGCGCATCGTACGGGTCTTCCGGCCGATCGGCGGCGGATTCGGTGCCTTCTATGCGGCGGGGAATGTCGAACTGGTTGAGTGGGGTGAATTGCTGCTCACCTTTCAACCCAACGGCACCTTGAGGTTGCGCTGGAACAGCACGATCCCGGAGTACGGCAGCGGTACCTTGAACTTGCGGCAGCTGACACGGACGCCTGCGATTGGCTTGCCCTGAAACCTTGCCGTTGTGGGTCCAGGCTTGTCCGGACGCTCCTGGCTCCTGGCTTCTGTGGGTCCAGACTTGTCTGGACGCTTTTGGCTCCTGGCTTCGATGGGTCCAGACTTTTCTGGATGCTTTCGCCCGAGCGTTCAGACAGCTCTGGACCCTGCACGAGTCGCTCCTGAACTCTTGAGGAGAAGCGTCCAGACAAGTCTGGACCCACAAGAGCCACTGTGTCGTTGCCTTTACAGGGCGCCACGCCTGCGGCGCCGCTCTGCATCCCCGGCGACGCGATGAGGCACCAACAACCAACTACCGCCACACCTATTGGCGAGCCACCAAAGCGCTGCTATAGTCCGCGGCTCTCTTGGGCGCATAGCTCAGCGGTAGAGCACTACCTTGACATGGTAGGGGTCACAGGTTCGATCCCTGTTGCGCCCACCAAGAGAGTCACCGGATGTCTTCGCGGTCTTCCGCAGGCGTGATCTTCCTCATCGAGGCGAGCTGCACGCCTGATGACCCGGCACATTCCGGCCAAGGTGAATATCGCGCCGCACCTCCCACACGCCATCGGCGCCTTCGACTGGTTGTGTCAGGCCGGGACCACCGCGTGGCGCTGCGGGCTCGACCTTGCCAGCGCGCAAGGCATCGTCGGCAAACTCGACATCGTCGAGGTAATAGGTGCAACGATCGCCTTCAATGACTTGCAGATGGATATGCCGGGGTATTTCACTATCCGGGTAGGCGCCCGGTCGCACGCCGTGGATACGATAAACGCCTTCGCTGTCGCTGATCACCCAGCCGCGCAAGCGACCATGCCGACGTGCCGCAGCGCCGATGCCGTCGATCGCCGGATAGTTGCCGTGATGGTCGGTCTGGTGAGCGTAGATCTGAATGCCGGCTGCCGCTGTGCCATCTGCAGCGAAGATTTTTCCGTGCAATCGCATCGCTTCACCGACTTCGTCGGCAGCGCCCAATCGTGTGTGGGACATAAGATGTTCGGGACGTCCGTCGAATGCGGCCTCGCAACCGTCGCAGCCACCGATGATCGGAGCAGTGCGGGCCGGATCCACGCGGAGCAGTTCGCGCTGTAGCGGCGGCTGCGTCAGGGCTAGGAGCTGAACGCGATAGCGCCCGGCTTTCACCGCGACCTGCAAACAACCCTGCTCATCGCTGCGCGCCCAATGCGGCCTTTGCGAGTTGTCGTCGGCATCGGTGAAAAACACCAGCGCCGTATCCAGCGGGGCGCCGCCATCGTCAAGAAAACATGCCGGTGCGGCTGCAGTGTCTGCGAGTTGCAGGCGCGCATGCAGGCGTGTGGGCGCGAACCAAAGCGCTCCCTGTGGAGCGTCATGGTCCGCGTCGGTCGTGGGCGCTTCCGGGTAAAGCCAGTGCAGCAGGCGCATGGCGTACTCGGCATCAGTGAGCAACTGATCGCTCGCGCCGAGCAGATCGTCCTGCTCATAGTGGCGCAGCAAACGCCTTTGCGCGAACGCGAAAGCACGTGGTGTTGCGCCGAGTGACAGGCCAAAATCGCGCTCTGCATGCTGCAATTCCTGGCCACTGAGGCTCGCCACATACCATTGCGGGTGAGTCGAGCTGAGTGCCTCAACCAAGGCAGGCGAGGGCATGGCGCCGCTGAGTATCACAAAGACTCGGTAACGCCGTGAACTGAGTTGCTCGCGCAGTCTGCGTATCGGTCCGATCAAGCTCGCCGCAGCAGCGAGATCGGTTTTGGCCGGTACAAACAACATCAGGCCGGCGTCGTAGCCATGTGTGCACATCGGACAGACTTGCCTGCCCGCGTACGCGCCACTCAGATGCATCGGGTCAAAAGCGGGTAAGCCGTCCCAGGTATTGAGTGCCTGCCCGCGTGCGGGGGCGTGGGGGTTGAGCGCTGCGATGAGCAGAAGAATGGGTAGCAAGATCCAGGTGCGCATGGTCGATCCGGTCGCTTGGCCTGCAGCAACAGAGTGCGCACGACGGGGAAGTGTTAACCGCGTGGTGCCGCGCGCGATTTGTTGCTTGCGCTGTTAACGTTTTGCGTCGCACGCGTCTCTAATCCCGATCAACAGATGTTTGCTGGACAACGCTCGGTCCGAACCACCTTCTCAACCTGAGTTTCGCTATCGATACGCTCGCCCACTCGGTTGCATTGGCGAAAGCCGGAGATCAGCACGCCTGCGGCGCTTTGTATCGGCGCTACTTGCCGTTGGTGCATGGTCTGTTGCTGGCGCGTTTTCGCCCGGCGATTGCCGACGAGTTGACTCAGGAGTGTTTCGCCGTGGCCTTTCAACGCCTCGGGCAACTGCGCGATGCGACGTGTTTTGGTGCCTGGATAGCCTCCATTGCGCGTCATTTGCGGAGTCCGGATCACGCTCACGAAGTAGCAATGGATGAGCATTTCGATGTCGTCGACCGGACCACCGATCCGCTTCGGCATGCCGAAGCTGCGCACGTGCTGGCGGTCATTCGCAGCTTGCCCGATGCCTACGCCGAAACCCTGGCCCTGCGCCTTATCGAAGGTTTGAGCGGTCCGGAAATTGCGCAGATGACCGGGCTGACGCCGGAGTCGGTGCGGGTCAATCTCCACCGAGGCATGCAGAAGCTGCGCGAGTCGCTCGGCGCAGCTGGAGAGAGCAATGCACCGATCTGACGAGCAGGATCCGTTGTGGGACCCCAAACTGCCGGCCAACGCCGAGTTGCATCGTTTGCAGGTCCTGTTGGCGCCCTATGCGGCGTCGCGTCGGCCTGCTTTGCGGTCCTTGCCGGTGCGTCCCGGTCGCCTGCGCTGGTGGCTGTGGCCGATGCGTGGATTGGCCGTCGCCGCCGCCTTGATGCTGACGCTGTGGTCGCTGCATGCCTATCGTGTGTATTGGCCGGAGGGTGAAGCGTGGCCGCTGCTCAGTGCGCACGCTCAACATAGTCTGGCGCCGGGCGAGCGGCTGCAGACCGGGTCGGGCGAAACTGCACAAGTACAAGTGGCACGAATCGGCCAGATGCACATTGCGGCAAACAGCGTGGTGCGTTTGATCCAGAGCCGGAGCGGACAGCATCGCGTCGAGCTCGAGTCCGGGCGCGTGCACGCGCGCGTGTGGGCGCCGCCCGGTCATTTTGGCATCAGCAGCGGTGCGTTGCGGGTTGTCGATCTCGGCTGCGAATTCACCCTTGAACGGGGCGCCGATGGTAGCGGCAGCCTTGCGGTTCAAAGTGGCTGGGTACAGCAATATCTCGGCGGTCAAAAACAACTGGTGCCGGCAGGTCATGCGTTGAAGTTCACCGCTGACAGCGTCGATGCGCCATTGCGCTTCGACGCAACACCGGCCATGCGCTCGGCGGTGTCGGAACTGAATCAAGCGCTGCGCACCTCCGGTGATGCAGATTTGCATGAACGGCTCGCCAGCGCTGTCGCAGTGGCTGCGCGCGATGAGGATCAATACACCTTGATGAACCTGTTGCTGCGTGCGCCAGCTCTGGCTGGCGGCGCGCTCTATCCGCGCCTGGCGCAAGCCTTGAAAGTGCCGGACGACGACACTGAACATCGCGCCGCATGGCAACGCGCGGACGCCGCCGCGATCGAGATCTGGTGGAAGCGCCTGCCCAGCCAACCCAAACGTTGGTGGACTCACTGGCGCGACGCTTTTTAGGCAGGACCCGTGCAGAATCCGGGCGGCGGCGAGATCGGGTTCAGCAAGTTGCCCTGTGGCTCGACGTCGAGCTCCGTTGCCACACCAGGCAACGGTTGTTGGCCGGCATCGCAACATCGGCGATCAGCCGCATGCCGATCGACGCCGCGAGGGTATCGACGGCGGCCTGATCGCGAATTCCCCGGTGCGGCGCGTCGGCCTTCAAGGCTTGATCGAAGTCGCGGTTGCTGTCGCTGGTGAACGCGCCGTCGTAGTTGAACGGTCCGTAGATGATCAGGACTGCGTCGTCGGTCAGCACTTGACCGAGCCCGCCGAACATCTGTTCGACCTCGGACCAACTCATGATGTGCAGCGTGTTTGCGCTGAAGGCTGCATCGAATTGCGCCTCCGGCCAGATGCCGCCCACGTCCAACGACAGGGCGTCCGGAGTGTTCGGCAGGCCTGCGTCCTGCAGCCATGCGCGGATGCCGGCGAGATTCTCCGCCCGGTCCGAGGTCTGCCAAAGCAGATGCGGGAATACGCTGGCGAAATGCACGGCGTGCTGACCGGTGCCGCTGCCGATCTCGATGACCTTTCGGCGATCAGCCAGATACTGTCGCAGCACTCGTTCGATCGGCTCTCGGTTGCGCTCGGTCGCTGGCGCGCAGGGCTTGAGGTTGGGGCCTGGATTGGTTGGCGACATGTCCGCCTGCGTGATCAGCGCGAATGGGGGCGCCGCCTGCAACGCGGCGCTCGGCCCGTCATTCTCGCCCAATGCGAGGCGTCTCGGGCGACGCCATTACCGTCGCCGCGCAACCGCACCCCGGCGGACCTTCGACAGCCGCTGTGCGCGCCACCGGGTGGCGTTTACACTGGCCACTGATGGAGGGATCCGATGACGATGCGTTTGCTGGCTTGGAAACTCGACGGCTGCCTTCGCGTGGCTGCGGCCTTCACCGCCTTCGCCGTGGGATCGAGCGCTCAGGCCATTGCTGCCGAGCCGATCGGCTGGCGTGCCGACTGCCGGCTCGGTGAGCAGAGTTTTCAGGTGGACTTCGCGTCGGCCAGCGGCGATCCGGAAAGTGACGACATGCGCGTGTCGCTGATGTTGCCGCAACGGTCCGCGCTGCCGCTGCCGCTGCCGCTGACGCCGGGCGTTTTCCGGCCGCGATCGGTGGTCTCCAATCAAGCCTCGGCGTGCACGCAACTCGGGGCCTATCTGATTCGCGATCAGATTCACCTGGCGGTCCCGCCGCGGCTGTTGTTGTGGCTGTCGGTTGCGGATCCTCCAGGCTGGGACCAACTCAGCCTGGTACTGATCGATCTGGGCGCAGGCAAGGTGCTGCACCACATCGAACGGGTGGCTCCGATCAAGGACCCCGACGGTCGCCAGGGCCTGACGCTGCAGGTCCAGCCCGAGCACGTGATGGCCCGCCTGCAGCGACAATGGCTGAACAACACCGGCACCGACGGGCCGGAAAACTCGATCGAGGACTGGTACCGGGTCGAGGTGCGGGCGGCGCGCATTCGCGGCAGTTGGGCGCGCTGAGCGACCCGACGATGCATGCGACCACAGCGCTTCCCGTCGTGCTTCGGTAAACGACAACCGACACCGAGGCCCGGTACCAGCAAGTCCTGGCAAGTGCATCCGCCGCCCTCAGGCCCGTTGGGCGCGTCGCGCCAGCCCGTGCCAGACCGCGCCGGCCGTCAGCATCAGCATTGGAATGAGGCCGGGCTCGCCCTCGGCGACAATCATCAGGGCGAGCAGCAGCGCGCCGAGGACCAGGGTCAGCATCGACAGGATCGCGTGCACCTTGAGCTTCTGGAGGCGCACCGGCAGCGCAACGTCGGCGGCCACATGGAACAGCGCTGCGGACGCAAGCCACAACAGCGCAAAGAATCCGCACAGGATGGCGCCGCGATCGTCCCATCCGGCGATCAGCGCGTACGCCGCAATCGTCGCCTGGGTGGCCGCCATCGCCGCCAACGTGCGAGCCATGCCGGGTGGTTGCATTCGGGCGATCGCCGCGCCGATGAATCCGACCCCGAGCACACCTCCGAAGAGCAGGTTGGCGGGATCGTTCTCGGCGCCGATCATGCCTACGGCGAGATTCACCCAGACCAGCAGGAACGTGGTGACCACGGCCATGCCGAATCCGGCGCGGTACGCCGGACTGTCGCTCAACCACGCCGCCAGTTCCCAGGCGGCGCAGGCTGCGAGCAACATGACGCCGAAGACGAGGAAATCGGTTGCGTCCCAATCCACTTCCGCGGTGAACTGCATCGCCACCAGGGGCAGCAGCAACAGCATGGCGGAGCTGCCCCACACCACTATCCGCATCGGATTGCCGCGTCGTGTGCCACCGATCTGAATGTTCTCTGCCATGACTTGCCTGCGTTCGTTCATGTCGGCAGCGAGTCTGGCTTGGCATTGTGTGCCCAGTATGGGCGAGTGGCTTGCGCTTGCTGCTGGCGACGCAAATTTGCCCGATGATCAGTGGCTGACTTGAGGGCAGTCGTACGGAGACACCATGGCGCGGGTGCTGCTGGTCGAGGACGAAGGTGCGATCGCGCAAACCGTCGAGTTCGCCTTGCGCGCAGACGGGTTTGAAACCGCGCATGCGATGACCGGTCGGGCTGCGCTGGGGCTCGCCGCGAGCGGCGCCTTCGACCTCGCCATCGTCGATGTCGGCCTGCCCGATATCGACGGTTTTGCCGTGTGCCAGGCGCTCCGGCGCGACCGCGACCTGCCGGTGATCTTCCTGACCGCGCGCGCTGCGGAATCCGAACGCGTCCGTGGCCTGGAACTTGGCGCCGACGACTATGTGGCCAAGCCCTTCTCGCCGCGCGAACTGGTGGCGCGGGTGCGCGCGGTGCTGCGGCGCAGCCTGGGCACGCCGACACCCACCGGCTTCGAACACGATGCGAATGGCCAACGCGTGCGCTTTCGCGGCCGCCTGCTCGACCTCACCCGCTACGAATACCGCCTGCTGGCGGCGCTGCTGCAACGCCCCGGTGCGATCCTGACGCGCGCCCAGTTGCTCGACCGTGTTTGCGGACACGACAGTGAATCGTCGGATCGCGCCGTCGACACCCACGTCAAGACGCTGCGAGCGAAACTGCGCGAAGTCGATGCCGACGCCGACCCGATCCGCACCCAGCGCGGCCTCGGTTACTCGCTGCAGGTGGATTAGCCGATGCGCATCGGGCTGCGCATCCTGATCGGCACCTTTGTCATCGTCGCGCTGGCGGCGCTACTGCTGGCCCAGGTGTTCGTTGCGCAGGTGAAGCCGGGCGTGCGCCAGGCGCAGGAGGACTCGCTGGTCGACATGGCAAACGCGCTGGCCGAACTGGCCAGCGACGACATGCTGGCGGGCCGGATCGGCGACGGGCGCTTCGCCGAACGCCTGCGCGCAATTCGCGAACGCGATCCCGGTGCGCAGATCTGGGGCTTCGCCAAACGCGCGAGCAACTACCGGGTCTACGTGACCGACATCCGCGGCACGGTCGTTTTCGACAGTAGCGGTCGCGACCTGGGCCGCGATTATTCGCGCTGGAACGACGTCCACCTGACGCTGCAGGGCCGCTATGGCGCGCGCTCGACCGCGGAGGATCCGCACGACCCGGACGCCACCGTGATGCACGTCGCCGCGCCGATTCGCGATGACGCCGGTCGCATCGTCGGCTCACTCACCGTGGCCAAGCCGAATCGAGCGATTGCCCCGTTCATCGAGCGCAGTCAGAACATCGTGCTCGCGTGGGGTGCGCTGCTGCTGGGCGTCGCCTTGTTGGTCGGTGTCGCAGCGGCGAGCTGGCTGTCGCGCCAGTTGGACGCGCTGCGCCGCTACGCGCAGGCGGTCGCCGCCGGCGAGCGCGCAACGCTGCCGCGCGCGGCCGGCGAGTTCGCCGAACTCGGGCAGGCGCTGGGTTCCATGCGTGCGCAGCTCGAAGGCAAACAATACGTCGAGCGCTATGTGCAGGAACTGACGCACGAGATGAAAAGCCCGCTGGCGGCAATCCGCGCCAGCGCTGAGCTGCTCGAACAACCCCTGGCGGCGGAAGATCGGGCGCGTTTTGCCGGCGCCATCGGCGCCCAGAGCGAGCGCCTGGCGCAGATGGTGGAACGTTTGCTGGCGCTGGCGGCGGTCGAGCATCGGCAACAGCTCGAATCGCCGCAGATCGTCGATATTGCCGACCTGCTCGACAGCGTCGCGAGCGACAGTCGTTCGCTGCTCGCGACCCGCGGGTTACAACTTGCGCTTCGCGTGGACGGCACGCCACGCGTGCGCGGCGATCCCTTCTTGCTGCGCCAGGCGCTGGAAAACCTGGTCGACAACGCGTCGAGTTTTGCGCCGTCAGGCACGCTCATCGAAGTGGAAACGGACGCTCAGGATGGATTTGTCCAGATCCGCGTCAGTGATCGTGGGCCGGGAATCCCGGATTACGCCCTGCCGCGGGTGTTCGAACGCTTCTATTCGCTGCCGCGCCCGCAGGGCGGTCACCGAGGCAGCGGACTCGGCCTGTGTTTCGTCGCCCAGGTCGCAGATCTGCATGGCGGCAGTGCGACGCTCGACAACCGAGCGGGGGGCGGCGCCCGTGCGACGCTGCGCTTGCCGCTCACCGAGCATTCCGTAACGCATCGAGTTCAATGACGTTTGCAGTCCGTCTCCCGGCGCGCGCTGGAAGAAGGGAGCTGCAACGGCGCGCCCAGGTTTTGCGCGGCCTGCAGGGAATCGATGCGAAAACGCCGGTGGTCATCAGTGCAGCCGCGACAGACCGTCAGGCAGGGCTGACCTGCGCGCATCGAAGCGCGTAGTTCGGATAGCAGCGCGGCGTTATAGGCGCCTGCCATGACCGACTCGACCGGCCCGAGGCCGACGTCGGCATAGGGACACAGGCGCGCGTCACCACGACTGCGCGCAAATCCGTACTTCCAGGCTGCGGCGCAGTAGGGCAGTTCGAGTTGCAGGTTTTCGGCGCGCACGCGTTGCCTGAGCGCTCGCAGAGACTGCAGATGGCGCTCGAGCCTGCGTTCGAGTTCCGCCCGCTGCTGCTCGGGCTCAAGACCGTGGATGAACGCTACCGATGCCGCACCGCCCTGCTCGGGCCAGGATTCCAGCGGCTCCGGCTGCGCCTCGGGTGTGCTGCGCGCGGCGGAGGCCTTCGACAGGTCGGACGGGTCGACAACGGTGTTGCGCCCGGGCAGGAAATGCAGGGCTGCGAGGTTGTTGAAGATGCGAACCTGCGGGTAGCGAAGCCGTGCGAGATCGAGCTGCTCGCGGAACACCGGCGCGTCGTCCTCGCACAGTTCCAGCGTCGGCGTGTGATCGACCGGACTCAGATGCACCTCCTGCATGCCCAGGGCTGCGGCCAGCGCGACGATATCGGCTACCTCGCGAAGGTTGAGCCGCGACACCACCGTACTGGTCACCAGTTGGGTGTGCGGCGCAGCCGCCCGCAGCGCGCGGATGTTGTCGACCACGCGTGCGAAGTGGCCGCCGCTGCGCAGCGTTTCGAACGTCGTCGCAGTCGCGCCATCGAGGCTCACGCTGATTCGGTCGAGATCGCGCAGCCAGTTCAGGCGTCGATCGATCAGTTCGCCGTTGGTGAACAGATGGGCGTGGCAGCCGTAACGACGCAGCCAGGGCAGGAAGCGGCCCAGACCCGGGTACAACAGGGGCTCGCCGAGGCCGGCGATCATCACTGTATCGATGTACGGCAGACTGTTGATCAGAGTGTCGATCTGATCGCGGTTCAGCGAGTAGCGACCCATGTCCAGCTTGGACTGGTGACACATCGGACAACGGTAGTTGCAGCGACTGCTGAAGTCGACTTCGAGGTGGCACGGCCGCGCCTGAGCTTCGGCCACGCCCGCCAAGGCTTCCAGATCATTCAGTTCGCCATTGACGCGTTTCAGCGCGGTCAGCAGGGCAGGGAACTCAGACGCACGCATGAAGAGGGTCCATCAAGCCACAGCACTGCAAATGCGGCATCGCAGGATAGTGAAGCCTGGGGGAATTGTGGCTGCTCGGATCGCTGCTGGGCGCCATCCCGCGGCCGATCGCCGATGGCGGCTACGATCTGATCGGCCGCATTCGCTACCGACTCGCCGGAAGATTGGCCGAGGACTCCTGCCCATGGGTGCCGGCGCAGATCGCGTCGCGAATGCTGAGATAAGTGCCGGGCGCGGACAGTTGCTGTCGCCCAGGGCGTTTGTCCGTCGTGGACCCTTTGTCAATCGTCAGTTCTGGCATGGCTCACCCAACCCAACGCCGCAGCGGCGTGCGCCGTACCAGTATTTCGTAGCTGACGACGCACAAAACCAGCGTTGCAGACACCGCGAAGGCGAACTTTGCGGGCCACGGCCAGTTCAAGTCCATCAGCAGGTACTGGATGGCGAACAACAGCGGCAGGTGCATCAGGTAGGTCCAATAGGCGCTTGCGGCAAGGTAGCGCAGCCAGGCGCGCGGCTGCGCCAGCGCGCGCAGGCCGAAGACCAGGCAGGCCAGTGTCGCCCAGCCGGCGATCAGCGCCTGGAGCGCGGCGACGTCCCATGAAGCATTGCCGGGCACCAGTACCACACCCAGCGCGCGCAGAAAAAGTGCGTATGCGAGCAGGCACGCGAAGGTCGCCGGCAACAGCCAGCGGCGCAGCGAATCCAGGGATTCGAGGCGGCCGAACAGCGCCACACCCAGCGCGTAGAACGGGCCGTAGACGCCGATCGCCCAGAACTGCGGCAGCAGTCCCTCGGGCGCCGGGTGCGGCGCCGAGGTCAGGGCGAAGCCGGGCCACAGCAACAGCGGCAGGCTGAGCGCCACCCAGGGCATGCCGAGCGCCAGCCAGCGCTGCAGCAGACCGCCGAGTTCGAGTACACGCCCCACCCAATGCAGCACGCCAAACAGCAGCAGGTAATGCAGGAACCACAGATGACCCGTGCCGGGCGGTGGCGCTTGCGCATCGGGCATGGCCATCCACTCGCGCACCATCTGCAGCAGCGGTGATGGATATAGTGTGGCTTCGGCGGCCCAGCCGGTCGCCATGGCCACGCTCAGGTGCACCAGCGGCCAGGCGACCAGAAACGGCAGCAGTATGCGCCGCACGCGCTGCCGCGCCAGGCCGCTCATGCCGCGCCGTTGCAACAGCGAGGCGCTGAAATAGCCGGCGACCAAAAAGAACAGCGGCATGCGAACCAGATGCGGCAGCCATACCAGCGCGTCGATCAGCGGTGCATGCTGGCGATCCGCAGCCGGCCACCACGGATGCAGCAACGGGCTGTACGCCAGCGCAGCGTGGAACAGTACGCCGGCCAGCATCGCCAGCGCGCGCAGATGGTCCAGCGCGTGCACGCGCGTACCATTCGGCTCGTCCGCGGACGCGTCGGTCAGAGACGGGTTCATCGGCGTTGCTCAGTAGAATGCGGGCTTGCGACCGTGCCACCAGGCGGTGAAACCGAGGGCTGCCAGGCTGAGCAGGACCTGCGCCGACAGAATCAGCACCGCAGGCAGGCTCCAGACGATGGCATCCGCACGCGCTGGGATGGAAATGGCGTCGATCTGCCCCAGCAGCATGATCAGCGGATTGACCAGCAGGTTGCTGGCAATCATCGCGAAGGTGTTCCAGCCTTCGCTCTCCACTTGCATTGCCACCATCAGCGAAACGCTGTAGGCGAGCAGGATGTGGCCGTAGATCAACAACGAGTACACCACCAGGCCGTCCGGCAGCGGCGTCGTCAGGACCACCACCAGGGTTCCCAGCAGCAGCAGGCCAAAGGGCACACCGAAGGTCAACAGGTTGCCGGCCAGCTTGGCCAACGTGAAGTCCAGCGGCGACAGCGGCAAGCTCATGACGAAAGCCAGCGTCTGCTCCTTGCGCTCCACCAGCAGCGAGTTCGAGATCGAAAAGCACGACCCGGCGACCAGCACAATGATCAGCAGCAACGATCCAAGGTAAAAGGCCCACGGCCGTGCCAGGCCGAGCAGCGCCAGCGCGACGATGCCGGCCAGCACATAGGCGGCGAGCTGCTTCTGGAACAACTGCCAGTCCTTGATCACCAGCAGGCGGATCAGTGGCAGGTTGAGGACCTGGTTCATGCGGCACCTCCGGCGCGTACGGCAGTCACGAAAATGTCCTCCAGCGCCATCGGATCGACGCGCTGCACGGTCAACCCTTGCGCAGCCAGGCGCTCGGGCAGGTCATCGCGCCAGGCGCGCAGCTTGACCTCGATCTGGCTGCCGGCGCTGCGCACCTGGGCCACTTCCGGCCAGTTCGCCAATGTCGGCGGCAAGCTCCCGAGGCACAACACACGGCGCCAGTCGTCGAGGAAGCTTTCTTTGTCGCGGTGCGCCAACAGGCGACCGCCGTGCAGGAAAGCGATGTGGTCGGCCAGTTGCTCGACGTCGTGCGTGTTGTGCGAGGAGAACAGCACGCTGCGGCGCTCGTCGCGCAGCACGTCGGCGAGCGCTTCCAGCACCTCCGCGCGCGCCACCGGATCCAGACCGGTGGTCGGTTCGTCGAGCAGCAGCAGGCGCGGCCGTCGTGCGAGGCACAGCAACAGCAGTGCCTTGACGCGCTGGCCATGCGAATAGCCGCCGATCGGCTGCTGCGCGCGCAAGTCGAAGCGACGCATCAGGCTGGCGGCGTAGTTGTCGTCCCATTCGGGGTAGATCTGGCGCACCAGCGCGATATGCCAATCCAGGCTCTGGCTGCGATACAGGCGCATGTCCTCGGACGCGAAACCGATGCCACGCTTGGCCGCGACCTGCGCCTGCGGCAGGCGATGCCCGAGCACGTCAATGCTGCCCGCATCGGGCGCCGCCAGGCCGGTGAGCAGGCGCAACAAGGTGGTCTTGCCGGCGCCGTTGACACCGACCAGGCCCATGACCTCGCCTTCGGCCAGGGTCAGCGAAACATCCTGCAGCGCAAAGTGGGGATAGCGCTTGCACAGGCCGGACACGGCAAAAGCGGCCGTCATGGGAGGTTTCCTTGCGTTGGGGTGGGGGTGGATTCCGCGGCATCGAGTTCGACGTCGAGTCGCTGGTGCAGTTGCCCGCGGTCGAGGCCAAGGCGTGTGGCGTGCGCGATCGCGTCCACCAGGCTCCGCGTCAATGCGTCCTCGAACAGGCCGCGCGCCTGGTCCAGGCGTTCGGCGACCACCGAGCCTTTGCCGTGGCGGGTTGCGATCAGGCCGGCACGCTCCAGATCCTCGTAGGCGCGCTTGACCGTGATGACGCTGACGCCGCTGGATGCGGCCAGTTCACGGATCGACGGCAGCGCCTGTCCAGGCAGCCAGTCGCCCGCCATCACCCGCGTGGTGATCTGGTCGATGATCTGCTGGTACATCGGCCGCGCATCGCTGGCCGACAGGAGGAGGACGTTCACGTGCGATCGGGCAACTGTGCATGTGTGATGTGCACAGTATGCACAGTGAAAAGTCTCGACGCAATACGCGTCGGCGCGGTGACCGCGCCCGCGTCATCGTCCGCAGCGAACTTGCGTGCACGGTCAGGGTTGCTTTATCGTTCGGCATCTACACCAGATGTCGGCGAGTCGCAGCCTGGATCTCTGCGCTGACCGGCAGCAATGGCAAAATGCAGCGAGGTGGCACATGAGCACTACATCGGTGATCAAGTACTGACAGCCAGAGCGTCCTCGTTTGCGGCAAGCAAAGGCGCTCGGCGCCTTTTTTTGTGTCTGGATCGCGAATGACGCGGGTTTTTGGCCAGGCCACCAAGCCGTCATTGCGAGCGTAGCGAAGCAATCCAGTGCCTCTGCTTGGTTGTTTCTGGAACCGGCAGAGCAGCGAAAGGTCACTGGATTGCCACGTCGCTTCGCTCCTCGCAATGACGAAGTTCCACGGCCTCATCGCGAGTTCCACCCGATTGCCGCACCACGTTTGGCACACCGCCATGGCGCATCCAGCGCTGGCGTTGCGCAAGGAGATCACCATGGTCAACGTACAACTCCCCGACGGTTCCGTTCGTTCCTTTGAGCAATCGGTGACGATCGCCGAGGTCGCCGCCAACATCGGCCCGGGCCTGGCCAAGGCGACGCTCGCCGGAAAGGTCGATGGCAAGCTCGTCGATGCCAGCTTCCGCATCGAGCGCGACAGCAAGCTAGAAATCGTCACCGAGAAGCACGCCGACGCGCTCGACATCGTGCGCCATTCGACGGCGCATCTGATGGCGCAGGCGACGCAGCGGCTGTTTCCGAAGGCGCAGGTCACCATCGGCCCGGTGGTCGACAACGGCTTCTATTACGACTTCGCTTTCGAGCGCGCGTTCACGCCGGAGGATCTCGCCGCCATTGAGGCGGAAATGGCGAAGATCGTCGCCGAGGCCCTGCCGGTGCAGCGCAGCCTGATGGCCAAGGACGACGCCATCGCCTTCTTCAAGGCCAAGGGCGAGGCGTTCAAGGCCGAAATCATCGACGACATCATTCCGCCGGGCGAGGACATCTCGCTGTACGGGCAGGGCGAGTGGGTCGATCTATGCCGCGGTCCGCACGTGCCGAACACGGCCAGGCTCGGCAGCTTCAAGCTGATGAAGGTGGCCGGCGCCTACTGGCGCGGCGACTCCAAGAACCAGCAGTTGCAGCGCGTCTACGGTACGGCCTGGTTGAACAAGAAAGATCTCGCCGCCTACCTGATGCAACTGGAGGAGGCGGAGAAGCGCGACCATCGCAAGCTCGCCAGGCAGCTCGATCTGTTCCACATGCAGGATGAGGCGCCGGGCCTGGTGTTCTGGCACCCGAAAGGCTGGGCGCTGTGGCAGGTGGTCGAGCAGTACATGCGCCGCGTCTATCGCGACAACGGCTACCAGGAAGTCCGCGGGCCGCAGATCCTCGACCGCACGCTGTGGGAGAAGTCCGGCCACTGGGAGAACTTCAAGGACAACATGTTCACGACGCACTCGGAGAACCGCGACTACGCGGTCAAGCCGATGAACTGCCCGGGACATATCCAGATCTACAACCACGGCCTGCACAGCTACCGCGAACTGCCGATCCGCTTCGGCGAGTTCGGCGCCTGCCATCGCAACGAACCGTCCGGCGCGCTGCACGGCATCATGCGCGTGCGCGGCTTCACCCAGGACGACGGCCACATCTTCTGCACCGAAGACCAGATCCAGTCCGAGGTGTCGGCCTTCATCGCGCTGCTGCGCAAGGTCTACCGCGACTTCGGCTTCGACGAGATCCTCTACAAGCTGTCGACGCGGCCGGAAAAGCGTGTCGGCTCCGACGAGATCTGGGACAAGGCCGAGTCCGCGCTGCAGACGGCGCTGGAGTCCGAAGGCATCGAGTATCAGTTGCAGCCGGGCGAGGGTGCGTTCTATGGCCCGAAGATCGAGTTCACGCTGAAGGACGCGATCGGCCGCCTGTGGCAATGCGGCACCATCCAGGTCGATTTTTCGATGACGGCGCGCCTCGGCGCCGAATACGTGGCCGAGGATTCCAGCCGCAAGACGCCGGTCATGCTGCACCGTGCGATCCTGGGTTCGCTGGAGCGTTTCATCGGCATCCTGATCGAAAATCACGCCGGCGCTTTGCCGCTGTGGCTGGCGCCGGTGCAGGCTGTGGTGATGGGAATTACCGACGCGCAGGCGAAATATGTCGAAGAAGTGGCCAAAACCCTTGCCAATCAAGACTTCCGGGTCGTTTCGGACTTGAGGAACGAGAAGGTCGGCTATAAAATCCGCGAGCACACGCTGCAGAAGATTCCCTACCTGCTGGTCGCGGGAGAGCGCGAGAAGGAGTTGGGGAGCATCTCGGTCCGCCGTCGTACGGGCGAGGACCTCGGCGTGATGACGGTCGCGGAGTTTGCCGACCGCCTGCGGGCGGAAGCGTTGTCCCACGGTCGTTGACGGTGCCGATGCCGTTTTCATCGGTCTGATCATCAAGGAGTCGCAGCCATAGCTGTCCTGGAACGTCCCACCCGGAAGAACGAAGATATCCGTGTCCCGCAGATTCGCGTGATCGGCCCTGATGGCGAACAGGTTGGAATCCTGGCTCGACTCGATGCCTTGCGCATGGCGCAGGACGCCGGGCTCGATCTGGTCGAGATCCAGCCGAATGCCGAGCCGCCGGTCTGCCGGATCATGGATTTCGGCAAGTTCAAGTTCGAACTGCAGAAGAAGGCCAATCTGGCCAAGAAGAAGCAGAAGCAGGTCGAAATCAAGGAGATGAAGTTCCGTCCGGGCACCGACGATGGCGATTTCAACGTCAAGATGAAGGCGATCCGGCGTTTCCTGGAAGAGGGCGACAAGGTCAAGATCAACTTGCGATTCCGCGGTCGCGAACTGGCGCACATCGATATCGGCGACGCGATGTTGACGCGCATCGCCAAGGAAGTGGGCGAGGACGCGGTGGTCGAACAGCGGTCACGGGTCGAGGGTCGTGTGATGAGCATGATGATCTCGCCCAAGAAGAAGGTAGTGCAGGCCTGATCGTCTGCTCTATGGGCGCAAGCTAGTCTTGCGTCCGCTTTACCCCCGCCAGGGATCTGGTGGGTTACTCCTCCGGGCAACCGGATCTTCGCAGTCAATCGGGTACGGATCAGGAAAGTACCGGGCGTCGCTCGGTCACCCGCTGACTCAATCAAGTGAGTGAAGGAAAGACAATGCCAAAGATGAAAACCAACCGAGCGGCGGCCAAGCGCTTCCGCAAGATCGGCTCGGGCAAGTTCAAGTGTGGCCATGCGTTCAAGAGCCACATCCTGACCAAGAAGTCCACCAAGCAGAAGCGCGGTCTGCGCGCTCCGAATCTCGTTCGGGCGGAAGACGCAGGTCGCGTCGCACGCATGCTGCCTTACGCATAAGGGGAGGACTTTCCAATGGCACGAGTCAAACGTGGTGTAACGGCGCGTCGGCGCCACAAGAAGCTGCTGTCGCGCGCGAAGGGTTATTACAACGCCCGCCGCAAGGTTTATCGCGTCGCCAAGCAGGCGGTCACCAAGGCACTGCAGTACGCCTATATCGGCCGCAAGCTGAAGAAGCGCGAGTACCGTTCGCTGTGGATCGTCCGCATCAACGCCGCCGCGCGTATGTGCGGCATGAGCTACAGCCGCTTGATCAATGGCCTGACCAAGGCTGGCATCAAGATCGACCGCAAGGTCCTGGCCGATCTGGCGGTGCACGACATGGTGGCGTTCAAGGCGATCGCCGATCAGGCCAAGGCCAAGTTGGCGGCTTGAGACATTGGACGTAGGTCACGTTGCCCGCAGGGCTACGTGACACGCAGCCGGATGTCACGTAGCCCTGCTGGCAACGTGACCTGCGAATGTGCGGTAAATGCGCGACCAACGTCATCGCTGGTACCGAACGGGGAGAAGCTTGCTTTTCCCCGTTCTTGTTTCTGGGGCTTCGATTTCCGGGCAAGACATGAACCTCGAGCAAGTTCTCAGCGATGCGCTGCCGCGCATCGACTCCGCATCCGATCCGGCCGCGCTCGATGCCTTGCGCGTCGAGTTCCTCGGCAAGTCCGGCAGCGTCACCGCGCTGCTGAAGTCGCTCGGCAGCCTGTCTCCGGACGAGCGCAAACAACGCGGCGCCGAAGTCAATCGCCTGCGCGATGCGCTGAGCGAAGCGCTGAACTCGCGCAAGTCGGCGCTCGATGCGGTCGCGCTGGCCGCCAAGCTCGAACGTGAGCGCATCGACATCAGCCTTCCGGGTCGCCAGGTCGGCGTGGGTGGCCTGCATCCGATCACCCGGGCGCTGGATCGAATCGTCGGCATCTTCGAGCACCTCGGCTACACGGTGGCCGATGGCCCGGAGATCGAAGATGACTGGCACAACTTCGAAGCGTTGAACTTCCCGCCCGATCATCCGGCGCGGACCATGCACGACACGTTCTATTTCCCCGATGGCCGCTTGCTGCGCACGCACACCTCGCCGGTGCAGATCCGCGTGATGCTGGAAAAGCAACCGCCGGTACGCGTGATCATCCCCGGCAAGGTCTATCGCAGCGATTCCGACCAGACGCATTCGCCGATGTTCCATCAGGTCGAAGGCCTGGTGGTCGGCGAGGACATCAATTTCGCCGATCTCAAGGGCACGCTGCTGAACTTCGTGCGGGCCTTCTTCGAGCGCGAACCGAAGCTGTTGTTCCGGCCGTCGTACTTCCCTTTCACCGAGCCGTCGGCCGACGTCTTGATGAACTGGGAACTGCCGGACGGCAGCGAGCGCTGGCTGGAAGTGCTCGGCTGCGGCATGGTGCACCCGAACGTGCTGCGCAACTGCGGCGTCGACCCCGAGCGCTATACCGGTTTCGCCTTCGGTCTCGGCGTCGAACGTTTCGCGATGCTGCGCTACGGCGTCACCGACCTGCGCGCGTTCTTCGAGAACGACTTGCGCTTCCTCGGGCAGTTCGCCTGACGCGAGTTGATTGCTCGTCCATGGAACTGCATGGAAATCCGATAACTGCATTTGGCCCGCAAAGGACGCAAAGTACGCAAAGAGAAGCGAAAGGCCTCCTTTGCACTCAGCTCTACTTTGCGTTCTTTGCGTCCTTTGCGGACGGCTCTTGGGCCGTTATGTAACGTCATCACTGTCGAGAGCCACAATGAAGTTCTCCGAGAATTGGTTGCGCGAACTGGTTGATATTCCTGCCGATCGCGCTGCGCTTGCGCATCGATTGACGATGTGTGGTCTTGAGGTCGAATCGACCGAAGTGCTGGGTGCGGGTCTGGATGGCGTGCTGATCGGCGAGATCGTCGACGCCGTGCAGCACCCCAACGCTGATCGCCTGCGCGTGTGCACGGTGAACGCCGGCCTGGAGTCGCCGCTGCAGATCGTGTGTGGCGCGCCGAATGCGCGCGTGGGCTTGAAGGCGCCGCTGGCCATCGTTGGTGCGGTGCTGCCGGGCGGACTCGAGATCAAGGCGGCCAAACTGCGCGGTGTCGACTCCTTCGGCATGTTGTGCTCGGCCAGAGAGCTCGGCACCGATGCCGATGCCTCCGGTCTGCTCGAATTGCCCGCCGATGCCCCGGTCGGCGTCTCGTTTGCGGCCTGGCTGGGACTTCCGGACGCGATCATCGAGCTCGGACTTACCCCGAATCGCAGCGATTGCCTCGGCATGCGCGGACTGGCGCTGGAAGTGGCGGCGGAGTTCGGTACCACCGCAAGCTTGTCGGCGATCACGCCGGTGGCCGCCGGCCATGCCGAACAACTGGCGATCGAGCTGGTCCCCGATGCAGGCTGCCCACGCTACTGCGGGCGCATCATCAGCGGTCTCGACGGCACAGCGCGGACGCCGGGCTGGATGATCGAACGCCTGCGGCGTGCCGGTCTGCGCCCGATCAGCGCGCTGGTGGACGTCACCAATTACGTGATGCTGGAACTCGGCCAACCGTTGCATGCCTTCGACGCGGACTGCATTCGCGGCAGCATCGAGGTGCGCCGCGCCCACCCCGGCGAAACCTGTACTTTGTTGGACGGTCGCGAGGTGGCGCTCGATTCCGAGTTTCTGGTGATCGCCGATGATGTCGGTGCTGTCGCGCTGGCGGGCGTGATGGGCGGCTTCGGTTCGCGCATCACTGAAACCACGCGGCGCGTCTTTCTGGAGAGCGCGCACTTTGCGCCCGCCGCGATCAGCGGACGCGCGCGCCGATTGGGTCTGCATACCGACGCCTCGCACCGCTTCGAGCGTGGGGTCGATCCGGAGCTTCCGCGCCTCGCGCTGGAACGTGCGACGGCATTGCTTCTGGAAATTGCCGGCGGCAGCGCCGGACCGGTCAGCGAAGCCCTGATCGCCGACGAATTGCCGGTTCGCGCTGCGGTGCGACTGCGGCACGCGCGATTGGCACGAGTGCTGGGCATCGAGATCCCGGCAGCGACGGTCGAGTTCATACTGTTCACGCTGGGCATGCAGGTGACGCCGGCTGTCGACCATTGGATTGTCGTGCCCCCCAGCTGGCGCTTCGACATAAGCATCGAGGAAGACCTGATCGAGGAGGTTGCACGCATCCACGGCTACGATCAGATCCCGACGGTCGCGCCGCGCGGCGAACTCAATGTCGAGCCGGTCAGCGAATTGCGATTGCCGTTGATCCGCATGCGCGAGCGCCTGGTGGCCCGGGGTTATTCCGAGGCGATCACCTTTGCTTTTCTCGGCGAAGACGAACTGCAGCGCTGGGGTCTCGATCGGGATGTACTGGCGCTGGCCAATCCGCTCTCCAATGACCTGGCGATCATGCGCACCTCCTTGTTGCCCGGTCTGACTGCGGCGCTGCTGCGCAACCAGAATCGACAGCAGGCGCGGATTCGCCTGTTCGAACTCGGGCGCAGTTATCGCGCGAGCGTCAACGGACCGATCGAGACCGAACTGCTGTCGCTGATCGTCAGCGGCGACGCGCGCCCTGAGCAGTGGGGCGAAAAGGCACGTCCGGTGGACTTTCACGACCTCAAGGGCGATGTCGAGGCATGCACCGAAGGACGCGGACGCTGGGTCGCCGGTGGTCCGGATTGCCTGCATCCCGGGCGCCGGGCGCAGTTGCTCATCGGTGAACAGGTCGCCGGGTTCATCGGTGCGCTGCATCCGGAACTGGTGCGCCGGTTGGACCTGACCGGTGAAGTGCAGGTGGCTGAGCTGAACCTCGACGTGATCCGCGCGCGACAGATGCCAAAGCCCGCGGAATTGTCCCGCTTTCCTTCGGTTCGCCGCGACCTGGCATTGGTGTTGCCCGAGCACATCGATTACGCCAGCCTCGATCGCTGCGTGACGACCGCCGCCGGCAGCCTGCTGCGCGAACTTCGACTGTTCGACGTCTATCGCGGCCCGGGTATCGAAACCGGCTGCAAAAGCTTCGCTATCGGCTTGATTTTGCAAGACGATTCGCGCACTCTTAGCGATGCGGATGTGGACCGGTTGGTGGCCGCTGTGGTTGAGCGTGCAGCCGCGGAACTTGGGGCTCTGGTGCGGAGTTAAGGGATGGCGCTGACCAAGGCCGAGATGGCCCAACGCTTGTTCGAGGACGTTGGACTCAACAAGCGTGAGGCCAAGGAGTTCGTCGATATCTTCTTCGACGTCATCCGCGAGGCGCTCGAGAAGGGGGAGAACGTCAAGCTTTCGGGCTTTGGCAATTTCGATCTGCGCGAGAAGAACCAACGCCCAGGCCGCAATCCGAAGACCGGCGAGGAGATTCCGATCTCTGCGCGCCGTGTGGTGACGTTCAGGGCAGGGCAGAAGCTCAAGGCGCGAGTAGAGGCTTATGCTGGATCCGGGCAGTAACAGCGAGCTTCCGCCAATCCCGGCCAAGCGCTACTTCACCATCGGTGAGGTCAGCGAATTGTGTGGTGTCAAGCCGCACGTGCTGCGCTATTGGGAGCAGGAGTTCCCCAGCCTGAAGCCGGTCAAGCGCCGTGGCAATCGTCGCTATTACCAGCGCCACGATGTGCTGATGATCCGCCAGATCCGCAGTCTGCTTTACGAACAGGGCTTTACCATCGGCGGCGCGCGGCAGCGGCTGGATGGCGAAGCCAACGGCAAGGCCGACAAGCTGGACAAGTCGGACCGGCCTGAAGGCAAGATTCCGGCTGAACTCGTGCGCCAGATGCGCCTCGACCTCGAGGCGGTGCTGGAAATCCTGCGCGTCTGAAGCTGCGAGTGACGTGTGGGAGCGACCTTGTGTCGCGAACTTTGCTTTGCCGTGTCCCGGCACAAGAGCTCGCGACACAAGGTCGCTCCCACAGGTCTGTCGGTCCTACCCAGCAAGCTTGTAATCCTGTAGCCTCCGCCTCCTTCGGTCGGGGCGTAGCGCAGCCTGGTAGCGCACTACAATGGGGTTGTAGGGGTCGAGAGTTCGAATCTCTCCGCCCCGACCAATTTGAGGATTTACGCGAACGGCGACCGGTAACCCCGTGTCGCCGTTTGTGTTTCTGGATCAGGAAGGGAGCGCCATCATGGAACGTCGCCAGCTTTATCCCGAAATCGAACCCTACGAAACCGGCCGCCTGCCGGTCGGCGACGGCCACGAGTTGTACTTCGAACAATGCGGAAACCCGGACGGCAAGCCGGTCGTGTTCCTGCACGGTGGGCCAGGCGCAGGCTGCAACGCCAAGGCGCGCCGCTTTTTCAATCCGGAAAAATACCGGATCGTGTTGTTCGACCAGCGCGGCTGCGGGCGATCGACGCCACACGCAAGCCTGGTGGCCAACACGACCTGGCATCTGGTGGCTGACATCGAGCGTCTGCGCAAACACCTCTCGATCGATCGCTGGCAGGTATTCGGCGGTTCCTGGGGATCGACGCTGGCGCTGGCCTATGCGCAGACCCATCCGCAGCAAGTCACGCAACTGGTTTTGCGCGGCATCTTCATGTTGCGACGCTGGGAACTCGAGTGGTTCTATCAGTCCGGTGCCGACGCCATCTTCCCGGACGCCTGGGACGACTATCTTGCGGCCATTCCGGAGGTCGAGCGCGGCGACCTCATCAGCGCCTACCACCGTCGGCTGACCTCGCCCGACCCGAACGTGCAATTGGAGGCAGCAAAGGCCTGGTCGATCTGGGAGGCGCGCACCAGTTTTCTGTATCAGGATCCGGCGCACGTCGACGCCTCGGCCGCAGACCTGTTCGCGTTGGCGTTCGCGCGAATCGAGTGTCATTACTTCGTCAATGGCGGCTTTTTCGATCGCGACGACCAGTTGCTGGCCAACGCCTACCGCCTGAAGGGGATCCCCGCGGTCATCGTGCAGGGACGCTATGACGTCGTTTGCCCGATGCGCTCGGCCTGGGATCTGCACCAGGCCTGGCCGGAGGCCGATCTGCGCATCGTTGCCGACGCCGGGCATTCGGCGCTGGAAGCTGGCAACACACATGAACTGATCATGGCGACCGATCGATTCGCCGGTTGAGGTCACGCCTCGGCCGGACGCGCACGGCGTTGCGTTGAACCTGGGTTGAAATGCGACACTCCCGGACGCAAGTCCTGATCAAGCCGGCAGATTTGCGTGCTCGTTCGGCTTGCTTGTGCCGCAAGTGGGTCACCCAGACTGGAGCTGTCGATGGTCGATTCGCCACCCGCCACGCCGTTGTCGCAGTTCCGCAAGCTGTTCGACCGCATGCCGGATATTGCCGTTCGTGGCTGTCGCGTGGATGGCACGCTGACGTACTGGAACGGCGCGGCGGAGCGGCTCTATGGCTACCGCTCCGACGAGGCTCTGGGGCAATCCCAGTTTGTACTGTTGCTCGGTCCCGAAGCGACTGACGAGGCTGCGGGCGAACTGCGTCGAGCCTGCGCACAGCGAATGCCGTTGCCGCTGACCGAGCAAACATGGCGCGCCAAGGATGGTCGAATGGTGGTCGTGCTCACGACGCAGATGGTGTTCGATGAGCCCGAGCATGCGCTCGAGATGTACTCGATGGATGTCGATATCAGCTCGCGCGCTCGCGACGAAGCGCAATTGAGCCTTGCGGAAATGGTCTTCGAGCAGAGTCGCGAGGGCATCCTCATTGCCGATCGCGATCGCAATATCGTCAAGGTCAATCCGGCATTCACGACGATTACCGGGTACACCGAAGCCGAGGTGATTGGCCGCAATCCCCGTTTGCTGTCGTCCGGACAACACGATGCCGATTTCTATCGCGACATGTGGTCGGAAATCGAAACCAGGGGTTCGTGGTTTGGTGAGGTCTGGAACCGGCGCAAGGATGGCACGGTGTATGCCGAGGCGCTGTCGATTGCGCGGGTCAATGCGGCCGACGGTCGGGTACAGCATTACATCAGCATCATCCGCGACATCACCGAGCGCAAGCGCGTCGAAGAGCAGATTCAGCGATTGGCGCATCATGACTCGCTGACCGGCCTGCCCAATCGCGCGTTGCTTGCCGATCGGGCCAGACAGGCCCTGAGCCTCGCGCGTCGCGGCGCGAGTCCCTTGACGCTGATGTTTCTGGATCTCGACCGCTTCAAGGAGATCAACGACTCGCTGGGACATCGCGTTGGCGACTTGTTGCTGATCGAGGTGGCGCGGCGTCTGCTGTCGGCGGTACGCGAACAGGACACGGTTTCGCGCCAGGGCGGCGATGAGTTCGTGCTGGCTTTGCCGGGTACCGATGCCGATGGCGCTGCGCATGTGGCGGAAAAGGCGCGCGATCTGATCGCCGAGCCGATGACCATCGAGGGTCATGTGATCAGGGTCACCACGTCGATCGGAATTGCCGTGTTCCCGAACGATGCGGACGAGTTCGAGACTTTATCTCGTGCCGCCGACGTTGCCATGTATCGCGCCAAGCGCGAGGGCCGCAATACCTGGCGTTTTCACGTGTCGATGCTGGACGACGCGCCACCTGTAGCGACAGAAGTCGGCGACCGGCAGGCCGGGCCGGCGACCGACATCGGCTCGCCGTTGTGCAACAGAGGGTGATTCCTGCACGTTTGCAAGCTCTCAGTCATACAAGTTTCGCGAATCTTTCCCGACTTCGTGGCATCCTAGGAAGTGCGCTGGCCACCGGATGATGGCCGCGGCTGGCGCCTCCGCTTCAAGTGCACTCCCCAGCGGATGACCTTCGCAACCGCGACGGTGGCGACGCCGTCGCGGTTTTTTGTGTCGTTTTTTCCCTTGCGTTAGTCGAATAACCCTCCCTGCGGATCGGCGAGATCTGCCGCGCCGGTCAGGACGCGGTGGTCTCGCTGCGCTTCGGACTGACCCACATGGTGATCTCGGCGCTGAAAACCGCTTCGCCGTTACGGTCCTTGACCACCACACGAGCCACGCGCTCGGCGCCACTGTCGATGGCGCCGATCGGATCGAGGATCGCTTCGCCGCGCATCGGCCCGACTGCCTTCTTCAGGTATTTCACCGTCATTCCCTTCGGAATCCAGCGCAACGAGCGCGTCATGGCGGCGTCGGTTGCGAGGCCGCCGATGAACTCGGCGAGATTGCACAGCGCAATCGCGTGTACCGTGCCGATGTGGTTCTGGATGCGCCGACGGTGCTGAATGCTGGCGACGCAGCGACCCGGCTCCAGCGTCTCCAGCAGCGGCGAAATGCTGCTGAAATAGGGCGCCTGGTGGCAGATCAGGCGCGAACACAACCAGCGGCCGAAGCCGCCGTTGCCGAGCTTGCGGAACGCCTTCAGTGCCTGACTGCCGGCACCGGGTTGCTCGCTGGAGATGGGCGTCGAATCACTCATGGGCGTGTTCAGGCTGCGCTGCGCAGGGCCGGGCGGCCGCCATCGGCGCGGCGTCCGGCAACCAGATCGGCGGTGTCGAAGTCGTCCACGGCGATGATCTCGGCGATCGCCGCCCGCGTTCGCAGCAACAGAGTGCGCTCGTCCTCGGTGATCACGCCGTACTGCACGGCCTCGACCAATTGCGCGTTCGCCTCTGGCGCGGTCAGCGTGCCGGCCTTGGCCGCCTTGGCGACTTTGCGTTCGACCGGTTCGGCCTCGATGATCGATGCCAGCGCGGCGTTCATCTGGCCAACGCTGTTGTTGGCGCTCGGAGTCAGGTAACAGAACTCGCCGAGACGGTCGCGGGCCTCGTTCGGGTACATCAGCAGGGTGGCGACGCGCCGGCCGAGACGATCGCCGGGAGCGGCCTCCAGTCGACCGATCGGGAATACCAAAGCGCGCAACACCCAGGCGACGGGTCGGATCGGGAAGTTGCGCAGCACGCCGTCGAGGGCGCCCTGGATGCGATAGGCGCATTCATGGAAGGCCCACGCCAGCAGCGGTCGATCGAGCTCCGGCCGGCCCTGATCTTCGAAGCGCTTGAGCATCGCCGAGGCGATGTAGAGATAACTCAGCACGTCGCCAAGGCGCGCCGACAGACGTTCCTTCTGCTTCAGCTTGCCGCCAAGCATCAGCATCGAGGTGTCGGCGACCAGCGCCAGCGCCGCGCTGTAGCGCGACAGCTTGCGATAGTAGCGCTGCAGATAACGATCGCCCGGGGCGCTGCCGATGCGGCTGTGGGTCAACCCATGGATGAAGGCGCGGCAGGCGTTGGAGACGGCAAATCCGACATGCTGGAACAGCGTGCGGTCGAACTCGCCGATGCGGCGCTCCGGGTCGGCAATGGCGGCGGCCTGCATCAACTTGAGCACGTAGGGGTGGCAGCGCACGGCGCCCTGGCCGAAGATGATCATGTTGCGCGTCAGGATGTTGGCGCCTTCCACGGTGATGCTGATCGGCGCGCCCTGCCACTGCCGGCCAAGATAGTTTTTCGGCCCGAGGATGATGGTCTTGCCGCCATGGATGTCCATCGCGTCCTGGATGATCGCGCGGCCCAGTTCGGTCGCATGGTACTTGGCGATGGCGGAGGTGACCGCCGGCTTTTCGCCCTGGTCGACCGCGGCGGCGGTCATGCGCGACACCGCGCTGACCGCGTAGGTCAGGCCACCGATGCGCGCCAGCGCTTCTTCGATGCCCTCGAAGCGTCCGATCGACATGCCAAACTGCTTGCGGATACGCGCATAGGCGCCGGTCGCCAACGCGGCCATGCGCACGCTGCCGGTGGAGCCGGACGGCAGCGAGATCGCACGACCCACCGACAGGCATTCGACCAGCATGCGCCAGCCCTGGCCGGCGTAAGTCGGCCCGCCGATCAGGCAATCCAGCGGCACGAACATGTCCTTGCCGCTCACCGGGCCGTTCTGGAACGGGATGTTCAGCGGCAGGTGACGGCGGCCGATCTCCAGGCCGGGCGTCGAGCGCGGGACCAGCGCCAGGCTGATGCCGATGTCTTCCTTGTCGCCGAGCAGGCGCTCCGGATCGAGCAGGCGGAAGGCCAGGCCGATGACCGTGGCTACTGGCGCCAGGGTGATGTAGCGCTTCTCGAAGGTCAGGCGCAGGCCGAGCACTTCCTTGCCGTCGACGATCTGCTTGCAGACCACGCCGAAGTCCGGGATCGAGGTGGCGTCGGAGCCGGCCCACGGATTGGTCAGGCCGAAGCAGGGGATCTCGCGACCGTCCGCCAGGCGCGGCAGATAGTGGTTCTTCTGCTCGTCGGTGCCGTAATGCAGCAACAGTTCGGCCGGGCCGAGCGAATTGGGTACCGCTACCGTGGAGCTGACGGTCGGGCTGATGCTGGAGAGCTTCTGCAGCACGACCGAGTGCGCGTGGGCGGAAAAACCGAGGCCACCGTACTGCTTCGGAATGATCATGCCGAAGAAGCGGTTGCGCTTGAGAAAATCCCACACCTGCGGAGACAGATCATTGCGCTCGTGGGTGATCTCCCAATCGTTGATCAGTCCACAGACTTCTTCGACCGGGCCATCGAGGAAGGCTTTTTCCTCCCCGCTCAGTTGCGGGGCCGGCTGTGCCAGCAACTGATTCCAGCGTGGACGCCCGGAGAACAGCTCGCCCTCCCAACCGACGGTGCCGGCTTCCAGCGCGACGCGCTCGGTTTCCGACAACTGCGGCGCAATGCGCTGGTAGATGTCGAGCATCGGCCGACTCAGCAGTTGCACCCGCAACGGCCGGTGATTGAACACCACAGCCACGCCGCCGAACAGCGCCCAGGTCAGGCTCAGCGTGACCCACGAGGCGCCGCTGTAGAGCGAGGCCAGCAGCAACACGGCGGCGCTGGCCACGGTCCAGGTCTTGAGGCCGGCGCGGATGAAACCACAGGTCAACCCGACGGCAATCAGTGCCAACAGGGGAATGAAACCGGACATAAGAGTACTCCTTGAAGAATTCTCGACTCGGCCCGAAGGCGTACGTAAATGCAGAACCTGCCGCAGATCAAGTGGTCATTGCGAGGAGCGTAGCGACGCGGCAATCCAGACAGGCTTGTGAAGCTGGGCACTGGATTGCTTCGCTGCGCTCGCAATGGCGGGTCGACGGACTTGATCACGGGCCCCTTGATTGCAAACTGGATTCAAAGCGCTGCAGAAATCGGGAGATTTCGCGGGTGAAAACGTCATTGCGGTCGCCGACCACCATGTGCGTCGCGTCCTCGATGCGGATGTGTTCGGCGTGGGGTACCAGTTGCATGAACTCGGCGATGGTGTGTTCGGACACCACGTCGCTGCGGCCGCCGCTGAGCAGCAACACCGGAATCTGCACGCGGGCGGCGGCGGCTTGCAGGCGCGGGATGTAGCTCTCGGCCTCCGCGGCCACGCGCTGCAACAGGCGTGGATCCCAGTGCCAGCGCCAGCGTCCGTCGCTGCTCTGGCGCAATTGGCTGCGCAAGCGCGCCGGATCCTTGCGTTCCCGATGCGGCAGATAGCGTGCAACCTCATCGGCCGCATGTTCGAGGTTGTCGAAGCCCTCGGGGTGCTGCGCCATGAAGCTCAGAATTCGCCCCACGCCCTCGGTCTCCCAACGCGGAGTCACGTCGACCAGAACCATCGCGCGAAACACGCTGGTCGCCTGTTCGCCTTCAATCAGCAAGCCGAGCAATCCGCCCATCGAGGCGCCGACCAGGATGGGCGTTTGTGGCAGGGAGCGGGCAATTGCGGCGAGGTCCTCCGCGAAATGTTCGAGGTGGTAATCGCCGTCCGCTGCCCATTGTGAATCGCCATGGCCTCGGCCATCGATCGCCATGGCATGGCAGCCTTCGTGGGCCAGCTGAGTCGCAGTGCCACGCCAAGCGTGGCGGTTTTGCCCGAATCCGTGCGCAAACAGCACTGGCGGCGCGCTATTGCGACCATAATGTTCGATCGCCAGCGACAGATCGCCTCGACCGGGATGCATGCGCACCTGCGCGGTGGGAGCGGTATTCGACAACGACATGGCAAGGCACTCCATACGCTTGAGTATGTTGACGCAGGCCTGAGCTGTCAATACGCTTGCGTATGGATAACTTTCACATTTCTTCGACTTTCTCATGACCAACGTAATGACCAGTGTCCCGCCGGTGCCGGAACGCACCGAAAAGCAACGCCTGTCGGCTCAGGACTGGGAACTTGCCGCGCTCGAACTGATGGCCGAGGAGGGCGTCGCCGCGGTTGCGGTGGAGTCGCTGGCGCGACGTCTCGGCGTTACCAAAGGCAGCTTCTACTGGCACTTCAGCCATCGCGACGCGTTGATCGAAGCGGCGCTCAGGCGCTGGGAAGACACCGACACGCACAATCTGCTGGCTCGGGTCGAATCGATCGAGAACCCTGGCAAGCGCCTGCGCGAGCTGTTCCGGCTCACCAGTCGCGAAATGCGTTCGCACAAGATTTACGCGGCGCTGTTGAAGGCCGCGGATCATCCGGTGGTGGCGCCGGTGATGGATCGGGTGTCGCACGAACGCATGGCCTACCTCGCGCGCGTGTTCCAGCAGGCAGGCATGGATCATGAGTCGGCAGAGCATCGGGCGCGGCTGGCTTACTCGGCCTATGTCGGGCTGCTGCAGTTGACGCTGCAACTGCGCTCATCGCGCCTGAGTTCGGAAGTTTTCGACGCTTATGTCGGACACATGATCGATACGCTGATCCCGGCAGAGTAATGCGATTGGAGCAGCGGTCGCGCCCGGCGAGCGCAGTGACGCCTGCATCCCGCAATCCGTTTGCAGCACGCGCCTGAGACGCTGCGGGTCGACGGCAACGGCAAGTTCTGGCCTCGTCCGGAGTTTCCCCGCTGACAGCGCCGGTGCGACCGTTGTCGTCGCCTCAGGGTTTGCGCTGGAGCAATGCCGTCCGTCTGCAATATGCAATCGTATGCAGCGTAGACGGCCTTGTTCATTGAATTTCAACCCGCGGCCCGCTATGTTCGCCGCCTCAGGGTCGAGTGTTTGACCATAAGTTATTGAAATAAAAGGATTTGCCATGGGGTCCCGCCTGGATATATTGAACCTTTGGGTTCAGGAAGTTGCGCTGCTGACCAAAGCGGACGCGATCCACTGGTGCGACGGCAGCGAAACCGAGCGCCGCGCACTGGAGTCGCTGATGGTCGATCGCGGCGATCTGCTGCCGCTCAATCAGGAAACCCACCCGGACTGCTTCCTGCATCGCTCGGATCCGAGCGACGTCGCTCGCGTCGAGCACCTGACCTTTGTCTGCACCCGTCACCAGGATGACGCCGGCCCGAACAACAACTGGATGGCGCCGGCGGCGGCACATCAGAAGATGGATGCGCTGTTCGATGGCTGCATGCGTGGGCGCACGATGTACGTCGTGCCTTATTGCATGGGCCCGATCGATTCACCGTATTCGCGCTGCGGCGTGGAGATCACCGACAGCCCTTACGTGGTCGCCAACATGCGCATCATGACGCGCATGGGCGCGCCAGCGCTGGCGCGGATCGAACGTGAGGGACGCTTCGTGCGCGGCCTGCATTCGATCGGGGAACTGGATCCCGAACGCCGCTTCATCATGCACTTCCCGGAAGAGTTCCTGATCAAGAGTTACGGTTCCGGGTATGGCGGCAATGCGCTGCTCGGCAAGAAATGCCACGCGTTGCGCATCGCCAGTTGGCAGGCTCGCGAAGAGGGATGGTTGGCTGAGCACATGCTGATCGTCGGCATCCAGAATCCGGCGGGCGAGACGCACTATGTCGCCGCGGCATTTCCTTCGGCCTGCGGCAAGACCAACCTCGCCATGCTGATTCCGCCGGAAACGCATTCAGGTTGGAAAGTCTGGACGATCGGTGACGATATCTGCTGGTTGCATCCGGGCCCGGACGGCCGCCTGTATGCGATCAATCCGGAATCCGGATTCTTTGGCGTCGCGCCCGGAACCAGTCGCAAGACCAACCGCAATGCGGTGGAGACACTCGGTCATGATGCGATCTTCACCAATGTCGCCGTGACGCATGACAACCAGCCCTGGTGGGAAGGCCTGTCCGACGAGCGCCCGGCCAAGGACTGGCAGGGTCGCGATTACGATCCGGCCAACGGGCCCGCGGCGCATCCGAATTCGCGTTTCACCGTGTCCATGCGGCAGTGTCCGAGCTTCACCGAACAAGCCGACAATCCGGCCGGTGTGCCGATCTCGGCGATCATCTTCGGCGGCCGTCGCGAATCACTGGTGCCGTTGGTGTTCGAGGCGCGGGACTGGAATCACGGCGTGCTGGTGGGCGCCTCGATGGCATCGGAAACCACGGCGGCAGCAACTGGCGCGGTAGGCGTCGTGCGCCGCGACTCGATGGCGATGAAGCCGTTCTGCGGCTACAACTTTGCCGACTACTTCGGACATTGGTTGTCGTTCAACCAGCGCCTCGACCACCTGCCACGCATCTTTCATGTCAATTGGTTCCGCAAAGGCAGCGACGGCAAGTTCCTGTGGCCAGGGTTCGGCGACAACCTGCGCGTACTGCAGTGGATCATCGATCGCTGCGCGGGCCGCGCCGGTGCGGAAGACACGCCGATCGGTTTCCTGCCGCGCCGCGAAGACCTGGACCTGCGCGGTCTCGAACAGCTGAACGGTGCGCTGGACACGTTGTTGGCGGTCGATGCCGAAGGCTGGCGCAACGAGGTCGCCGAGATCGGAAGTTACCTCGACAGCTTCGGCGAACGCGTCCCGGAGACGCTGCGCGCCGAACACGCCAAGGTCCGCGCGCGGTTGGCTTGATGCGGATGCAGGAGCGGCGTGTACCCCGCGACTGGCGACGCGTGGAGCTTCGCTGTCGCGGCGTACACGCCGCTCCTACAGCGGAGCGATCAGAAACGCCGCGAGCACCGAGCGGTTCTCGCCGAGCAGCACATTGTAGGTGCGCGCGGCGGCGGCGTTGGTCATGCATTCGATGCCGCAGCCGCGTCGCAGTACCAGCGCCTGCAACTGCGGCGGGAGCAGCGCCGTCTGCGAACCGGTGCCGAGCAGGATGATCTCGCGGTCGGCGGCGAGCAGGGTTTCCAGCGCCGCGGCGTCGATTTCGGCGAGCGTTCGTGGGGCCCACGCCGCAACACGCCGGGCATCCACCCAGAAACTCGATTCGCGCCATTCCTCGCCGACGCGAACGCGCACTCCGTCGATGCCGGTCACCGCGCGCGGATTCTCGTCGGGTTGCCAGGTCAACTGCATCGGATGCTGTCTCCGCTGGGGCTCAGGGCAATTCGATGCGCGGCTGTTCCGGATTGCGGCGGTAGATGCTCACCACATGCCCGATCTTGTGGATCAGTTCGGCGCCGGTGCGGACCAGCAACTCGGCAATCAGCGCATCCCGCGCCGCGCGGTCGCCGACGCTGACGCGCACCTTGATCAGCTCATGGTGGGCGAGGGCGATTTCGACCTCCTGCAGTACCGTCGGCGCCAATCCGCGTTCGGCCACCATGACGACCGGATTGAGCCCGTGGGTCAGTCCGCGCAGATAGCGGCGCTGCGCATTGTTGAGAGCCATGACTTGTGCTCCGGGGATATTTGGGGCGCGAAGGCTATCATGGCGGAGATTCCGTACCGGACCAACACGCCTGATGGGGCGCAGCAAGAGCAGCGGTCGTTGGCTCAACGAGCACTTTTCCGATCCGTTCGTGCGCAAGGCGCACGCGGAGGGCATGCGCTCGCGCGCCGCGTACAAGCTCGAAGAGTTGCTGGAACGCGATCTGGTACTGCGGCCGGGCATGGTGGTGGTCGATCTTGGCGCCGCGCCGGGTGGCTGGTGCCAGGTGGCGCAGGAATGGCTCAAGGGTCGCGGTCGCGTGATCGCGCTCGACATCCTGCCGATGGACGAGTTGCCGGGCGTCGAGTTCATCGAGGGCGACTTCACCAGCGACGAGGTGTTGGCGCAACTTGAGCAGGTCCTGGGCGATACCAAAGTCGATCTTGTGTTGTCCGACATGGCCCCAAACATCAGCGGTGTGGCGTCGGTCGACCAGGCGCGATCCATGCTGTTGGCTGAACTGGCGCTCGAATTCGCCCGGGCGCACCTCAAACGCGGCGGTGCATATCTGGTCAAATTGTTTCAGGGCGAAGGATTCGATGCTTACATCAAGCTGCTGCGTGCGAGTTTCGACAAGGTGAACCTGCGCAAACCCAAGGCTTCACGCGGACGCAGCCGCGAAATCTACGCGCTGGCGACAGGCTTTAAGGTCTAGTACATTCGACCATGGTTAACTGCAGGCGCGATCGGTCGCGCCGCAGGCTAAAGGAGTGTGTTTTGAACGACTTGATGAAGAACCTGCTGCTGTGGACGGTGATCGCGCTGGTTCTGCTGGGCGTGTTCCGCAGCTTCGGACCCACCGCCGGCGTGAGCGCCGGGCTGTCCTATTCGGAGTTCCTGCAGAGAGTCGAACGCGAGCAGGTGGTGGAGGTCAAGATTTCTGCCGACCGCAAGGTCAGCGGCAAGCTGCAGGACGGCAAGACCTTCGAGCTGTACGTGCCCGAAGATCCGCGCCTTGTGGAAACCCTGATCGCCAACAACGTCAAGGTCGTGCAGTCGGCGCCAGACACCGGGTTCTCCTTGTTCGGTCTGATTCTCAACCTCCTGCCGGTGCTGCTGCTGATCGGTTTCTGGGTGTTCGTGATGCGCCAGATGCAGGGCGGCGGCGGCGGTCGCGGCGCGATGAGCTTCGGCAAGAGTCGGGCGCGCCTGCAGGGCGAAGATCAGGTCAAGGTGACTTTTGCCGACGTCGCGGGCGTGGACGAGGCCAAGGAAGAGGTGCATGAGCTGGTCGAGTTCCTGCGCGATCCGGGCAAGTTCCAGAAGCTCGGCGGCAAGATTCCGCGCGGCGTGCTGATGGTCGGGCCGCCGGGTACCGGCAAGACCCTGCTGGCCAAGGCCATCGCCGGCGAAGCCAAGGTGCCGTTTTTCATCATTTCCGGATCCGATTTCGTCGAGATGTTCGTCGGTGTCGGCGCCAGCCGCGTGCGCGACATGTTCGAGCAGGCCAAGAAACATGCGCCGTGCATCATCTTCATCGACGAAATCGATGCTGTCGGACGTCATCGCGGCGCCGGCCTTGGCGGCGGTCACGACGAGCGCGAGCAGACGCTGAACCAGTTGCTGGTCGAGATGGACGGTTTCGAAGGCACCGAGGGCACCATCGTCATCGCGGCGACCAATCGCCCGGACGTGCTCGATCCGGCGCTGTTGCGGCCGGGTCGATTCGATCGGCAGGTCGTGGTTGGCCTGCCGGACGTGCGCGGTCGCGAGCAGATCCTCAAGGTGCACATGCGCAAGGTGCCGCTCGGCGACGATGTGCGCCCGGCAGTCATCGCGCGCGGCACGCCAGGATTCTCCGGCGCCGATCTGGCCAACCTGGTGAACGAGGCGGCGCTGTTCGCCGCGCGCGACAACTCGCGCGATGTCACGATGACCCACTTCGAGCGCGCCAAGGACAAGATCATGATGGGCGCCGAGCGGCGCTCGATGGTGATGAGCGAGGACGAAAAGCGCCTGACCGCGTATCACGAAGCGGGTCACGCCATCATCGGCCGCGTCGTTCCCGAACACGACCCGGTGTACAAGGTGTCGATCATTCCGCGTGGCCGCGCGCTTGGCGTGACCATGTTCCTGCCGGAGGGCGATCGCTACAGCCACAGCCGAACCTGGCTGGAGAGCCAGATCTGCTCGCTGTACGGCGGGCGCCTCGCCGAGGAATTGATCTTCGGCCACAGCAAGGTCACCACCGGTGCCTCCAACGACATCATGCGCGCCACGCAACTGGCGCGGAACATGGTCACCAAGTGGGGCATGTCGGACCAGCTCGGGCCGCTGATGTACGGCGACGAGGAAGAAGAACTGTTCCTCGGTCGTTCGATCACGCAGACCAAGACGGTGTCGCCGGAAACGGCGGAACTGATCGACGCCGAAGTCCGCGCATTGATCGACCGCTGTTACAACACGTCGAAGGGAATCCTCGTCGAAAACACGGACAAACTGCACAAGATGGCCGATGCGTTGATGAAGTACGAGACCATCGACGCCACGCAGATCGACGCGATCATGGCGGGTCGCGATGTGCCGCCTCCGTCCGACTGGCACGAGGGCGACGGCGGCGCGCCGAGCAATCCGGGCAAGCCGACGGCGCCGGTGACGCCGACGGCGACGCCCGCTGCCCAGACCTGACGGGACAGGGCGCGTGTTCGACGCCCCAAAACCGACGCTGGATTGCCGTGGCCGACTCCTGATCCTGGATCGGCCGCGGATCATGGGGGTGGTCAATGTCACCCCCGATTCGTTTTCCGATGGCGGCGAACACGCCGACACTGCGGCGGCGGTCGCCCATGCGCTGGCGCTGATCGCCGACGGCGCCGATGTGATCGACATCGGCGGCGAGTCGACGCGTCCGGGCGCTGTCCCGGTCTCGATCGACGAAGAATTGCGCCGCGTGATTCCGGTGGTCGAGGCACTCGCCGCCGCGACCACGCTGCCGATCTCGATCGACACCAGCAAACCCGAGGTCATGCGCGCTGCGGTGCAGGCCGGCGCCGGCCTGATCAACGATGTGCACGCGTTGCGCCAGCCAGGCGCACTCGACGCGGCCGCAGAGTGCGGCGCAGCGATCTGCCTGATGCACATGCTCGGCGAGCCCGGCAGCATGCAGCAAGCGCCCGCGTACGACGATGTCTGTGGCGAAATCCAGCGCTTCCTGACCGATCGCATCCTCGCTTGCCAGTTCGCCGGCATCGACAAGAAGCGCATCGTCATCGATCCCGGGTTCGGCTTCGGCAAGACGCTGGAGCACAATGTCGAACTGCTCGCGCGCCTGGATTCGTTCAAGGTGCTCGGTTGCCCGATCCTCGCCGGCTTGTCGCGCAAGCGCATGATCGGCGCGCTGACCGGACGCGAGCACGTGGGTGAACGCATCCACGGCTCGGTCGCCGCCGCCTTGCTCGCAGTGCAACGCGGCGCGGCCATCGTGCGCGTACACGATGTCGCCGCTACGCGCGACGCGCTGGCGGTATGGCAGGCGGTGGTGGCGCATACGCCAACTCGCGTGGCGCCGGATTCGCGATCGGTATCGGCAAGTCTGTTCGACGACGACTAGCACTGGCTCTGGGTGGGAGTCCACTGCTTCGGTGCGCACCTTCGCGCATCAAACAGTCAGTGACCGTGGTTATTTGTCCGCAAAGGACGCAAAGGACGCAAAGAACGCAAAGGGAGCACGACGCGGTGATAGTGCCGAAGTCAGATTTCCCCCTGCTGAATCACAAGCAGGCTTTGCTCTTCTTTGCGTCCTTTGCGGACAAATGATTTCTTTCAGTCACTTACGGTTTGTCTGGAGAGAGTACTGGTCGCTCCTGACGCCGCGCCTGTTCGCGCATCGAGGCTGTGGGAGCGGGTTCATCCCGCGAAAGCTCTCGCGGACTGAATCAGATGCCACATGAAAATCAATGACTTGCGACATGCCTGGTGAGTGCGGGCTTTTCCGCAATCAATGGCAATTCGGGCTCGCGATTCGGGGGCGCTCCCGCTCGCGCGGTTCGCCCGCTTGCATCCCCTTGCTAGCGGCTTCCAAGTGACCGAGCATGCACGGATGAATGAACGCAAGTATTTCGGAACGGACGGCATTCGGGGTCGGGTCGGCGAAGAGCCGATCACGGCTGAATTTGCGCTGCGCCTGGGGCGCGCGCTGGGCGCGGTACTGGGTCGCGAGGGCGTGCGGCCGCAGGTGTTGATCGGCAAGGACACACGCTTGTCGGGCTACATGCTGGAGTCGGCATTGGAGGCCGGGCTCGCCGCTTCGGGGGCTGACGCGGTGTTGCTGGGGCCGTTGCCGACACCCGCTGTGGCCTTCCTGACGCGCAGCCAGCGAGCGACAGCCGGTATCGTGATCAGCGCCTCGCACAATCCCTACGAGGACAATGGCATCAAGCTGTTCTCGGCGTCGGGCGAAAAGCTCGACGATGCCGTGGAAATGGCGATCGAGGCCGAGTTGGAGACTCCCGGTCCATCGGCCTCCCCACGCGACCTCGGCAAGGCAACACGCCTGCCCGACGCGCCAGGACGCTACATCGAATTCCTGAAATCGCGCCTGGACGGCGACCTGTCGGCGCTTGCCGGATTGCACGTCATCATCGATGCGGCACATGGCGCGGCTTATCAGGTTGCGCCGCGCCTGCTCGACGAGTTGGGCATGCGCGTGGGATCGATAGGCATAAGCCCGAATGGCTTCAACATCAATGACGGCCATGGCGCCACCGACGTCACGGCATTGCGCGCCGAAGTGGCGCGTACCGGAGCCGCCATCGGGCTGGCGCTGGACGGCGATGCCGACCGGCTGATGGCAATGACCGCCGACGGTCGTCTGGTCGACGGCGACGATCTCGTTTACGTGCTGGCCAGGCATTGGCACGCGCGCGGTGTGCTGCGTGGTCCGGTGGTCGGCACGGTGATGACCAATCTCGGCATTGAACAGGCGTTGCGCGATCTCGGCATCGGATTCGAGCGCGCGGCGGTCGGCGACCGGTACGTGCACCAACGCCTGTGCGAGGTCAACGGTATTCTCGGCGGCGAAGCTTCGGGGCATGTGATCTGCCGCCACAAGGCGAGCACCGGCGACGGTTTGATGACCGCGTTGCTGTTGCTCGAAGTGATGGCCGAGAGCGGTCGCCCGCTGTCTGAACTGGTCACCGACCTGCACCGATTCCCGCAGAAGACCATCAACGTGCGAGTGACCCGCAACGCAAAGGCGCTGCTGCAGGATCGCAGCATCCAGGCGACGCGCGCATCGGTCGAGCGTACGCTGGGCGAGAACGGCCGGCTGGTGCTGCGCGCGTCCGGCACCGAACCGCTGGTCCGTGTCACGGTCGAGGCGCGGGATGCGGCGATGGTGGAAGCGCAGGCGGGTTTGCTCGCCGATGTCGTGCGACGGGTCGCCACCGCGGTGGCGGATGCCGAAGCGGCTTGAGACAGTAGCCTGGGAGCAAGTTCATCCCGCGAAATGTGGGAGCGGGTTCATCCCGCGAAAGCTCTCGCGGAGTAAATCCGCTCCCACAGCAAAAGCGAAACCTGCGGCCTGTTCGGCTCCCACAAGAATCGGCCTCAATGCGCCGGCGCCGAATCGTAGCTCAGGCCCTTCTTGGCCGCCTGTTCCTTGACCGCGCCGAAGATCTGATAGTCCAGCGATTGTCCGACCTTGGCGTCTTTGCTGAGCTCGCTTTCGATGTACTGCTGGCGCTGTTCGGCGAGCGCCGCGATGTCCTTGCTCAGTGCATCGCGCTTGCCCTTGGTGTCCATCACCCGCTTGCGCTGTTCCTCGGTAGAGAGTTCGCGCAACGGTTCCGGCAGTTCGGACTTGTCGATGGCGGCGAGATCGACGCGGCCACTGGCGACGTCCTCCACCAGTTCGCTGTCGCCGAGGAAATTCCTGGCGCCCGATCGCGAGGTATTGAACGCAGCGCGTTGCGCCAGCGATCCGACCGAACCGCCTTCATTGAGCTTTGCCGTCGCGGCAGCCTTGCTGCGTCCACGCTCGCGGGCCTTTTCGTCGCCGTAGAACAAGCGCGTGTCGTCGAGTTCCCGCGACAGTCGTGCCATGTCGGCGTCGTACGGTGTCGCTACGGCGACTGCATCGCCTTGTTGCCCGACCTTGAAATACGCGCCCTGGCTGAGCTGCGCGATCTGCACCCATTCGGTTTGGGTAGCCGGATCGTCGCCAGCCTGGATGGTGTTGACGATGATGCCGCGGGCCGCAGCGGCCTGCACCGTGTCCGGATACTTGACGTCGTCCGGGTAGTCCATGTGCGCCTGCGCGTCGCCGACCAGGAAGATCACCTGATACGCGGCCGGATTCTGACTCCAGCCGATCTTGTGCACGGCATCGAACAGCGCTTCGTTGACCGCCTCGGGGCCGTCGCCGCCGCCGCCGGCATTGAAGTCCATGAGTGTCGCGTACATCGAGTCCAGATCATCGCTGAGATCGACGACTCGGGTGACGTAGTGATCGCCGCGATCGCGGTAGGCGACCAGACCGACGCGGATGTCCGGCTGCGGATGTGCCGATGCCATGGTCCGGGCGATCGACCAGATGTTGTTCTTGGCGGCGTCGATCAGGCCACTCATGCTGCCCGTGGTATCCAGCACGAACACCACCTCGACGACCGGGCGCTGCATTTGCGCAGCGGCGATCGCAGGGGTCTTGACGGGCATCGGCTCGGTGTCCTGGCCTCCCCGCAACGGGTAGGCGTAGACGACCACGGCAGTCGCGAGCAGCAGTGCGGAAACAAGCAGCTTGGTTTTCATGGGGTATCTCCGGATCAGGAACGCAGGGACAGACGCCGCAATGCGGTTTCGGCATTGCGGTAGGAGGATTCGAAATCGGATTCGCGGGCGATGGCAGGTGCGCGCACCGCCCGGACTGGAACAAACGCGACCAGCGCCTGCACCAGGAAGAAGCTCCAGAGCGTGAGGAACAGGCTGTGCGTGTGTTGCGCGGTGGCGATGGCGGCGGCCAGCGCGAAGCCGCTGATCAAGGCATCGGCGCCGGCCGGAATCAGACTGTCGTAGCGTTGCAGCGAGCGCAGCAGCCAGATGAACCCGGTTTGCAGCAGCATCCAGAGGCTCAGCGGTGGATTGAACACCAGCAGCAGTCCGGCAAGCCCGAGCCACGCCAGCGCGGCGACCACGCGACCGCTGTGCCGCGGATCGTAAGCGAGCATGGCCAACACATAGCTCATTGCCGACACCAGGACGATGAGGCGCAGCGAATGGCCGCTTCCCAGCACCTTGGTGAGTAGCGCGTGCAACACTGCACCGACCACGCTGATGACCACTGCCAGCAAGGCGCCGCGCCAGAAGGTGAGTGCTTTCATGAGGCCCTCCGTTGCCGTTCGCGCAGCAGTGCGAGGTCGATGTCGGCTTCGCTGATGCTGCAATCGCCGCCGCTCCAGCGCGTGCCGTAGACGTCCGCGCCGGAGGCGATCTCGACATCGAACAGCGCCGCCTTCTGGCGCATCGATTCGAGCCGAGCGGATTGCTGTTCGAGCAACGGCGTGGCCTGCTCGATCTGCTGCGTCAGCAGTGCGCCGCGCTGTTCGAGCAGACGTTGCAGGCGCTCAGCCTCCAGCCGGCGCCGCAGGCAGGTGCGCAGCAGCGCCTGGTTGTCGGCGGCAAACGACAGATCGATCTCTTCGCGGATGGCGCTGAGCGTGCGCTCGATCTCGCTGCCGCGGCGCAGCACCAGCTCGCGCTCCAGTTCCAGTGCCTTGAGCTGCTGCGTCTGCTCGGCGAGCGCCGCCTCCATCTCGCGGATCGCCTGGCGCAGCAGCGCGTCCGGCTCTTCGAGTCGGTCCAGCACGGCGTGGACATCCGCCGCGAACAATCGGGTGATGCGGTTGACGATCGCCATCGTGGCACTCCAGCTGCGGAAGGTGTGGCCATCTTCGGCAGGGAGCGATTTGCGCAACAGGACCCGTCGTGCAAACTCTCGGCGCGTGGGTTTACATGATGTTTACGTGCGCGGGGTCGTGAGGTCGCTACGCTCCTCGCAATGACGAGATCATGAACCCGTCATTGCGAGCGCAGCGAAGCAATCCAGTGACTCTTCCTGGTTCTCCCGTTGCTCGGATGAAGCAAAATCGCTGGATTGCTTCGTCGCTACGCTCCTCGCAATGACGAGATTCAGACCTTGCGTTCATGCGTCCAACCGAACTTGCTCACAGCCCCAAGAAGCCATGACCCGCAAACCGCGCCTGTTGATTGTCGAAGACGAACCGGCCATCCGCACCGGGCTGGTCGACGTGTTCATTTACCACGGCTACGAGGTCGAGGCGGCGGTCGATGGCGACCAGGGTCTGAGCCGCGCGCTCAGCGGGCGTTTCGATCTGATCCTGCTCGACGTGATGCTGCCGGGCCGCAATGGCTTCGATGTGCTCGCGGCGATTCGTGAGGCCGATCGCGAGCAGGCGGTGATCATGCTGACTGCCAAGTCGACTGACGAGGATGTCGTGCACGGGTTGTCACTGGGCGCCGACGACTACGTGGGCAAGCCGTTTTCGATCGCGCAACTGGTGCTGCGCGTGCAGGCGGTGTTGCGCCGTGCGCATGTCGGACTCGAGAACGAGGGACAGATTACGTTGCGCGGCGATTGCCAGGTCGACGCGCGCAATCTGTGCGCTCATACCCCAGGCGGCGACATCGCTTTCACCCGTCGCGAGATGGAGGTCCTGCAGTACCTGGCGGCGCACGCCGACCGCCCCGTGCCGCGCGAAGAACTGCTGCACAAGGTGTGGGGCTACGCGCGCTACCTCGAGATCGAAACGCGCACGGTCGATATCCACATCGCCAAGTTGCGCCGCAAGATCGAGCCCGATCCGCGCCAGCCGCGGCACCTGATCACGGTGCGTACCGGCGGCTACCGCTTGTTGTTGGAGACCTGAAATGCGTGGGCGACCCGGCCACGGCTACAGCCCGGCGCGCCTGCGTCTGGTGCTGGTCCTGCTGGTGCTTGCGCTGGCCGTGCCGAGCGCGGTGCTGGTGTGGCAGACACAGTTGCAGTTGCGCTGGGAATCGCTGCACCAATACCGCACGCTGGCCGAGGAACTCGCGACGCGCATCGACATCGAGCTGCAGCGACTGATCGCCATCGAGGAAGCGCGGGCCGAGGGCGATTACCAGTTCCTGGTGCTGGCTGGCGATCCGAACACCTCGAAGCTGGTGCAGCGCTCGCCGCTCGCGCAGTTGCCCGTTGCGGGCAGTTTCCCGGGGCTGGTCGGGCATTTCCAGGTCGACAGCGAAGGCCGCTTTTCGACGCCACTGCTGCCCGAGTCGGTCGGCGACCAGGAAGGTCTGGGTCTCGATGACCGCGAGCTGGCCCAACGCACAGCCGTGCGCCAGCAACTTTTCGAGGTGCTCAGTCGCAACCAGATGGTGGCACCGGTACGCGAACGCCTGGCCGCGGACAAGTCGGCAGGCGCCAGCCGGCGCGCGCAGGCCGGTGGAAGCGATGCGCGCGTAAACGAGGCGGCCTACACGGAAGGCGAGAGCGACTACCAGGGACAGGCGGCCTTCGACCAGTTGAACACGGTCGCTCAAGCCAGGGACCGGCAACAGGTCGGTCGACTCGGTCGCGTCGATGAACTGCGTCTCGGGCGCGCCTATGTCGAATCCGGCAAGAAGGATCAGAGCGGGGCCGATGCGGATGAGGTGCAGGCGTTGTCCAACGCCGTCGCCCGCGGCAAGCGGACCGAGCAAAGCGCGCTGCTGGAGAAGGTCGCCGTCGATGAGCTTGAGGATGCCAGGTTGAACCCTGGTCGCGTGCGCATCTTCGAGAGCGAAGTCGACCCGTTCGAGTTTGCGCTGCTGGACAGCGGTCATGGCGTGCTGTTCCGCAAGGTCTGGCGCGACGGCCAACGCACGATCCAGGGCGTACTGATCGAGCAGGGCGCGTTCATCGACGGTGTGATGGCCAAGTCCTTTCAGGGAACCGCGCTATGGGAAATGAGCGATCTGCTCATCGCCTGGCAGGAGGACGTGCTGCGCCTGATTCCCGGTGCGGTCCAGGGTCGACGTTTGAGCAGCGTGCGCGAAGTCAGTGGCGAATTGCTCTACCAGACCCGGTTGTCGGCGCCGCTCGACCGCCTGCAATTGATCTGGAGCATCAAGCGACTGCCCGCCGGACCCGGCGCGCGCATCGTCTACTGGGCCAGCGCGCTGCTGTTTGTCGTGTTGTTCGGCGGCCTCTACGTGCTCTATAGGCTCGGCTTGCGACAGATCCTGCTGGCGCGCCAGCAACAGGACTTCGTGTCGGCCGTCAGCCACGAACTGAAGACGCCGCTGACCTCGATCCGCATGTATGCCGAGATGCTGCGCGAAGGTTGGGCCGACGAAGACAAGAAGCGCAGCTACTACGCATTCATCTTCGACGAGAGCGAGCGCCTGTCGCGACTGATTGCCAATGTGCTGCAACTGGCGCGCATGGAGCGCAGCGATTTCCGGCTGGACCTGAAACCGGTGCGCATAGGCACGCTGATGGACTTGCTGCGCTCGAAAATCCATACGCAGATCGAACGCGCCGGATTCGAGGTCGAGTACCGCATCGACGAGGCCTGTGCGGAGAACGAAGTCAGGGTGGATGCCGACGCCTTCAGCCAGATCCTGATCAACCTGGTGGACAACGCAATCAAGTTTTCCCTCGCCGGGCCCGAACATCGCCTCGAGATAACCGTCGCGTGCACCAGCAGCGCCGCGGTCATCAGCGTGCGCGACTACGGTCCGGGCGTTCCCAGATCGCAGATGAAGAAGATCTTCCAGTTGTTCTACCGCAGCGGCAGCGAACTCACCCGCGAATCGCTTGGCACCGGCATCGGTCTGGCGCTGGTGCGCCAGTTGGCGCAGGCGATGCGCGGCGAGATCGACGTCATCAACCGCGAACCCGGCGCCGAGTTTCAGTTAACGCTGCCGTTGCAGGAGCGACGTGTGCGTCGCGACCAGTGAGACATCGGGGCCATTCGTGGCCCCGGTCGCGACGCAAGCGTCGCTCCTACCGAACATGGCGCAACAGTTTGATTTGTAGGGCGTGCAGTTTGAGGGCACGAGGGCACGAGGGCACGGAAGAGCTCAAGCTTGCTTCGAAACTGCTTCTACGTGCCCTCGTGCCCTCTTGCCCTCCAGTTCGATGCGCGAATAAGCGCACCGCCAGGGGCGACCGGGACTCCTACATGGTCTCGATCAGTTGGTCCTTCTCCGCCCAGATCCCGTTGATCCAGGTTTGGAAGCGTTCACGCACGGCGAGGTCGTTTTCGTAGTTGCCGCCGAGCAACTCGCGCGGGATCTCGCGCCGCTGCACGTGGATGCGCACGCGACTGACGCGCCCGGACAACAAATCGGTCAGGGTAGGGCGGCCATCCGGGTAGACGATGGTGATGTCGATGATCGAGCGCAGTGTTTTGCCCATGGTTTCCAGCACAAAGGCAACGCCGCCGGCCTTGGGTTTCAGCAGGTGTTTGAACGGCGACTGCTGACGGGCGTGCTTGGCCGGCGTGAAGCGTGTGCCTTCGACAAAATTCATCACCGACACCGGCAACTCGGCGAATTTCTGGCACGCGCGGCGGGTGGCCTCCACATCCTTGCCGCGCAGTTCCGGGTGTTTCTCGAGGTGCTCTTTGGAGTAGCGCTTCATGAACGGGAAATCGAGCGCCCACCAGGCCAGGCCAAGGAACGGCACCCAGATCAACTGGCTCTTGATGAAGAACTTGAGGAACGGGATGCGCTGGTTGCAGACGTACTGCAGCACCAGGATGTCGACCCAGCTCTGGTGATTGCTGAGCACCAGATACCAGCCGTCGCGTTTGAGGTGTTCGCTGCCTTCGATCTCCCAGCGCTGGTCGCGGGTGAACAGCCGGATCGTGGCGTTGTTGATGCCGATCCAGGTTTCGGCAACCAGAATGATCGCGCGGTTGAGTCGCCGGCGGACCGCGCGTAGCGGCAAGATCAGCTTGAACAGCGCCAGCGTCAGCAATACCGGGACGAGAACAACCGTGTTGACCATCGCCAACATCGAGGCCAACAGCAGGATCACGGCACCTGGCAGGAATGACAACATGACAACGATCGGTAGTGATGGAGTCGAGCGCGTGGCGCGTTCGGGTCGCGAGGCTACCACCGGAATTCACCTGATCGGTATGCGCCAGGTCAAGCACTTGCGGCAAACCCGTAGGAGTCACGGCCGCCCCTGTCGGTGCGGGCGCACCAGCCGAACGAAAAACAACGCATCAAACTGGCGGCGACCATGTGGACTGCGTTTTTTTTCCGCAAAGGACGCAAAGGACGCAAAGAGAGCCAAGAACCAGGATGTTGATGTTCTGTTGGCTTTGCTTTCCTTTGCGTCCTTTGCGGAAAAATCTCTTCTTTCAGATGCTTGCTTTATGGGAGCGGGTTCCAACGCCGAGCTTCCGCTTCGGACTGGCGCGGAGCTCGCAGGCAGAGCCCGCTCCCACAGTCATCGAAGCTGCAGCAGCACCAGCGTCTCGAAGTGCGTCGTGTGCGGAAACATGTCGAATACGCGCGCGGCGACGATGCGGTAGTTGGGCATCGAGGCCAGGTCGTTGGCCAGCGTTTCGATGTTGCAGCTCGAGTAGACCAGCGTCGATGCGGCACTCTGGTTCAGCCAGCCGGCGAGTCGCCCGCCGATGCCACGTCGCGGCGGATTGACGATCACGCATTCGGCCACCGCAGGCTGCGCGCAGGCCCAATCGGCGGCGTCGGCGCGGATCCATTCGATTGCCGGATTGCTGATCCGCGCCGCCGCGATCGCCTCGGCGGTGCTCTCGACAGCGACCACGCGGCGCCCGGGGCTGTATGCATGCAAGGCGAAGCCACCGACGCCGCAATACAAATCCCACACGGAAACGGGTTGGCGTTCGCCGATCCACTCACGCGCCTGCTGGTAAAGGGCCGCGCCGACCACGCTGTTGGTCTGCAGGAAACTGCGCGGCGTCAACCGGAATTCGGTGTCGTTGAGACGGCAGCGCACGCTTTCGGTCGCCGTCAGCAGGATTTCGGTGTCGCCCTCGGTCACCGCCTTGTGTTCGGGCAGCAGATTGATCGACACCACGCGCAGCGCCGGTAGCGCTACTTGCAAGGCGGCAATCTGCTTGCTTATGCGTTCGACGGATTCGCGCGAACGCAGCACGAAACGCAACATCAGTTCGCCGGTGCCCGGCGCTTCGGTCAGCAGCGCGTACTTGGCTTCGCCGCGACGCGTGCCGAGGTCGTACGGCGGTACGCGGGCGGCGATCAGCGCGGCGCGAATGCCGGCAAGAGCCGCTTGCATCGTCGGCGGATACAACGGGCACTGCATCAGATCGACGCCCGCGCCGTGGCCATTCAGCAGACCCAGCGTCGGTGCATCGACGCTGCCGCCAATCGCCATCTTCGCCTTGTTGCGAAAGCCCGATTCGGGACTCCGCACCGGCGACCACCATTGGGCCGGCGAGAATCGCGACAGCGCCCGTTCGGCGATGGACTGCTTGCGCGCCAATTGATCGTCATAGGGCAACGGCAGTTCGCTGCAGGAACGGCAGCGGGCGTTGGCGTAATAGTCGCACTTCATGCGCGTGCGCCTGCAGCCGCGCGTCCGGCGAGGTAACCGCTGGCGAAGCAGGCGGTCAGCAGATAACCGCCAGTCGGCGCCTCCCAGTCGATCATCTCGCCGGCGCACCAGACATTCGGCAACTGGCGCAGCATCAGATCGTCAGTCAATTCGTCGAAATCGATGCCGCCGGCGCTGCTGATGGCTTCCTCGAGCGGCCGTGCGCGCAGCAGGCGAATTGGCAGGGCCTTGATCGCCCGCGCCAGGCGATCGGGTGCGTCGAAGTCGGCTTTGTCGGCGCACTCGTGGAGCAGGGCCGCCCTGGCGCCTTCAAGTCCGCAGGCGCGCCGCAGATGCTCGCTGCGGGTGCGTTTGCCGCGCGGCGCGGCCAGCGCCTGCGTCAGTTGCGCCTCGCTGCGGTTGGGCGCGAGGTCGGCGATCAGGTCGACGGCGCCGTCGCGGTCGATGGCATCGCGCAGCCGGGCCGACAGCGCATAGATCGCGCTGCCCTCGACGCCATACGCGGTGATCACGAACTCGCCGGTCAGTGCGCTGTCGGGCGGATCGTCGACCAGGCGCAGGCGCACCGACTTGATCGGCGCGCCCGCATGGCGCTCGACAAGATGCGCCGACCAGGCGCACTCGAAGCCACAGTTGGACGGTCGCAGCGGCGCGATCGCGACTCCGCGCCCGCCGATGGTGTCGGTCCAGCGACCGTCGGACCCCAGGGCCGACCAACTGCCCCCGCCCAGCGCCAGCACCACGGCGTCGGCGGTCGCATCGACGATTTCGCCGCCGTGGTTGAAACGCAAGGCGCCGGAATCGGACCAGCCAGACCAGCGATGAGCCATGTGCAGCGCCACGCCCTTGCCGCGGATTCGGCGCAGCCACGCCCGCAGCAGCGGTCCGGCTTTGAAATCGGCAGGAAACACACGCCCGGAACTGCCGACCACCGTCGGATAACCGAGATCGTGCGCCCATTGCCGCAGCGCGCCGGCGTCGAACTGCCCCAGCCAGCGTCCGACTTCCGCGGCGCGCTCGCCATAGCGACTGACGAATGCCCCCGGAGGGTCGCTGTGCGTCAGGTTCAGCCCGCCCTTGCCGGCAATCAGGAATTTGCGCGCCACCGATGGCATCTGCTCGTACAGGGAAACCTCGGCGCCGGCATCGCGCGCGGATTCGGCGGCCATCAGTCCGGCCGGACCGCCGCCGATGACGGCTACCCGGCACAGCGCTGTCGCCGGGTTACCAACTGCCGACATTGGGCATCGAAATCCATGGCTCGCACGGCGTCAACGCGGGGCCGCGCTGCAGCAGTTCGATCGAGATCAGGTCGGGTGAGCGCACGAAGGCCATGCGGCCGTCGCGTGGCGGTCTGGCGATGGTCACGCCGGCATCCATCAGCTTCTGGCACAGGGCGTGAATGTCGTCGACGGCGTAGGCCACGTGCCCGAAATTGCGCGCGCTGCCGTAGTCCTCGTCGTCGTAGTTGAAGGTCAGTTCCAGTTGGGCGTCGTCGTCGCCTGGGGCAGCCAGGTACACCAGCGTGAAGCGACCTTGAGGGCTGTCCTTGCGTGCGACCTCACGCAGGCCGAGCAATTCGTAGAATCGCAGCGACGCGGCGAGATCGCGCACGCGGACCATGGTGTGCAGATACTTCACGTCGACTCCGATGCTGGGCCGGCTTTCGCCTGGATGCCCTATTTTAGGCGGTGTTCGCGCAGACTGGAGATACGAACTGAACGGACGTGAGCTGACATGACCCGGAGGAATCGCTTGATGCGGATCGGCTGTATGGCGCTGCTGGCGCTGCTTGCGGCCTGCGCCGCCACGCCCGGCAGCGGCGACTTTGCCCAGGTGGAGCCCGCCGCGGTGGCGCCGGCGCCGATCGATCTCGACGCCAATCTGGCGCGATTGAGCGAGTGGTTCGCCGGCGAGTGGGACAACTACGAGCAGGTGGTTGCGGCCAGAGAGCAGCCGCAGGGGGTCGGCGCGTCGCCGCACGAGCGGGTGCACGCGCTGTTTCTGCCGGTCAGCGTGCCGGCCATCGGCGGCTCCGTGTTTTTTGCCCGACAGACGCTGGACGACGACCCGGCCCGCGTGTTCCGCCTGCGGCTGTATCGCTTTGCGGTCGATCCGAAGGCCGACGCGATCCGCCTCGACCAGTACAGTTTCAACAACGAGAAGGCCTGGCGCGATGCGCACCGTGCACCGCAGACTCTGGCGCAGTTGAGCAGCGGCGACTTGCGCTATTCGCCCGATTGCGCCGTTTACTTCAGGTTCGACGCGGCGGCCGAAGAATTCCTCGGCAGTACCCTGGAAGGTGCCTGCAAGGTGGCATCCGAACGCCTGGCCAAGGCGGTGATCGTGGAAGATCGGCTGCAACTCGGTCGCGACAAGTTGTGGATCCTCAGCACCGCGCGCGACGAGGCCGGCCGCCTGATCTACGGCAATCCGCAGGGCATTCCGCACAAGCAGCGCAAGGTGCGCTACTTCCGCGGCTGGATCGCGATCAACAAGGCAGGCGCCGATGCCGGCCCCGAACAGCGCAGCTTCCACACGCTTCGCGACGTGGTGCTGCACAGCGAGGGCCGCGTGGTCCCGATTGTCATGGACGATGGTCGCCGCAGCGGATACTCGGTGCAGATCGCGCGCCTGAGTTTCCAGGGCGACAGCGTGCGCGCGCTGACCTTGAACCTGCTCAACGACGCCACCGGGTTACCGGTCTCCTACGCCTGGGCCGATCCCGCGAGCAAGCGCATCGGCATCAACCTGAAGTGGTTCCAGAGCGACTTTGTCGAGATCGACGGCGACTCGCGGTTCGAACCGGTGACAACCCGATAGCCGCGGCGCGTGGATGCCGTGCCGGCGGTGGATGCGAGTCGCCGGCGGCGCCGAAATGTCCAGGCGCAACGCGGCGCACACGAGGGCTGAAGTGGCGCACCCACTCCACCGTCGCGTAACCGATTGTCGCCGATCGCCAGGCTGCGCGTGCAGCGCCTGAACAAGGTTCGCGACTTGATCAGCAGCAAGCGCCGGACGATTGCCGAGGCTCGGCGACATTGCGGTTTCGACAATCCGAGCGACCTGTACCAATTTCATCGCGCCCGGTTCGGCGCAGGCAAAGTTCCAGAACGCAGGGCCCGTGCTATGGTCAAACCGGGTTTGTCCGGAGGCTCCATTCAGTCGGCTGGGATCACCGGCCCTGGCGGACTCCAGCGCCTGCCGGCCGCCTTGATCGGTCGGGTCTCGGGCAGCGACGCGCCGCAAGTGGTGCTGGTGCAACTCCGCTTTCATGGCCAGAATCGGGCCCCGGTCAGCCATTTTGGCGCCAGCTCGCATACGACCGAACAATCCTGCGAAGGTAAGCCAACATGTCGCTGCAACTGCAAAACACCAACCTTGATTCAAGCCACGGTCGTGCTTCTGTTCAAGTGAACGCACGCGGAGTGTCGGCTGGTCGTCCCGGGGAAGGTGCTTTCGCACGGCACGGGTGGCAACGCTGGCGAACCATTCTGGCAGCTGGCTGCGCTCTGTTGGGCATGTCACTGGCGCATGCTGCCCAGGTGCAGCATCTGAATACCCAGACCGCCACTGCGAGTGGCGCCGGTGCCACCGGCACGCCCTCCATCGCGTCCTTCAATATTCCCAGCGGCAAGAACCGCGTGCTGTTCATCTGGCCGACTTTCGAGCGCGACCACTGCTCGCCGACGGACGCCAGCAACGGCTTTTGCAACTCCGGCAACACGGCTGGCTTCGGTCTCGGCGACAACTGGCCCGAGCCACGCACCGGCACGCCACCGTCCACCACCAGCAACAACCAGCTCACCGCCCGGGTCGTCGGCCCAGGCGGCACCATCAACAAGCAGAACGCACTGGTGATCGGTGGCACGCCCAGCGGCGATACCCGCTTCATCAATATCAGCTCATCGCCCAGTGGGTCGCCTGCGGGCACGGCGTACTTCGGTCTCAGCAGCTTTCACATCGTGCTGTTCGAGAACGAGATCAACACCTTGCTGGATGGTGCCGCCTCGGGCACGGTCAGCATCAGTCTGCCGGATACCAGTACGCCCTCGAATGCGGGCGATGACGCGTTGCTGATCGCCTCGGTCTATCAGAACGTCGAACAGACGGTCACGGGCTTCGTGCGCAACGCCACGGCGACTGCACAGGTCACACTCGGCACGCCGGGAAATTCCTCGCTCGCGCCCGCTGCCTACGATGCCGGCCAGGCGCCGGATGAAGCCGATGACGGCAAGCTGGTGATGGGTACGAGTTCCAGCACGGAAGGTTTCGTCACGCCCGCGGGTCACGTCGCGCTGGCGACACTGTCGGTCACCAACGCCGGTGGCACCTATGACGCCCCCGTCGATAACGTCAACAACGAGCCGAACGGTCTATCCGGCGCTGGCTACTTCCGCAACGGGGGCGCCACGCCTGGCAGCCTTTACACGCTGCAGTTGGGCGGTACGGCGGCGACCCTCACTCACGGTGCGACCAATGCTTCGTTCCTGCTTGAATCGGATAACGCCGACGTCGGCGATGCGCCGATCAGCTACGGCAATCCCACGCACACGCTTTCCGGGATCCGCCTCGGCGCCAGTGTCGACGCCGACAGCGCATTGCTGAACGGCCCGAATGCCACCGGCGACGACACCAACAACACCGACGACGAGAACGGTGTGAACGTGCCACCGCTGCTGCCGGTGGGCGACACCGCCGTGTTGCCGGTCTCGATCCAGAACGCTGGTGGTTTCCTGAATGCCTGGTTCGACTGGAATGCCGATGGCGATTTCAACGACACCGGCGAACAGGTAGTCAGCAACCAGGCCGTCGCTGTCGGCACCGTGAACCTCAACATCGCGGTCCCATCGACTGCGACCAGCGGCCCTACCTTTGTCCGCTTCCGCGTGTGCAGCAACAACACCGCAACGGACAACTGCGCCACGCCGGTCGGGACCGTGCAGAGTGGAGAAGTCGAGGACTATCAACTCAGCCTGGCGCGAGCGCTGACGCTGAGCAAAACCACGTTGGGCGGCTTTGCCGGACCCTTCGGCTTCACCCTCACGAACACACTGCAGACCACCGGCAGTGTCAGCACCACTGCGGCGGCGTCGCCGACCCAGGTCGACGGCAATACCTCGGCGGCGGGAACTCAGGTCTACGCCATCGTCTCGTCGGCTTCTGCCGTTGCCATCACCGAAAGCAGCATCCCGGCCGACTGGTCGCTCACTTCAGTCGCCTGCACGAATGCATCCGGAACCAGTGTCGGCAGCCTCGCCGGCAGCACGTACACGATCACCAGTGCCGAGATCGCTGCCAGCGGCAGCTTCAGTTGCAACTTCACCAACACCCTCTCTGGGTCCGACCTGGTGGTCACCACCCTCGCCGATAATGTGGCTGCACCGCCGGTCGGCAGTCTGCGCGCGGTACTCAATTCCGCCAACGCTTTGGGCAGCGCAGCCTCGGTGACCTTCAACATTTCTGGCGGCGGCACCATCAACCTGGCGGGCGCGTTGCCGATCCTGCGCAACCCGAACGGCATCAGCATCGACGGCAGCAACGGCGGCCAGGGCGCCATCGTGATCGACGGCGGCTCGTCGTCCGCGACCACCGGCGACCGCATCTTCTTGCTCGGCGTGCGTGGCAGCGACAACACCGGACTCACCGCCACACCCGGCGCCAACTGGACGATTTCCAACCTGACGCTGCAGAACGGCAATGCGCGAGGCGGCGCGGGCGGCACCGGCAGCAGCATTTCGGGTGGTTGGAGCGGTGGCGGCGGCGGGGCCGGCCTCGGCGGGGCGATCCTCGTCAACGAGGGCAGTGCCACGCTGAGCAACGTGCAGTTGCTGAACAACCGCGCGACCGGCGGAAACGGCGGCATCCTCAGCGCGGCTGTCGCGGAGGGCGGCTCGGGCGCCGGTGGCGGCATGGGCGGCAATGGTGGCAATGGCAGTTTCTACAATGCCGGCGGCGGCGGCGGCTTTGGCCTCGGCGCCGATGGCGGTGTTGGGTCTGGCGGCGCCGGTAGCGCTGGTTTGTTGACTGGTGCACTGGCTGGCGGCGCGGGCTCGGGTTCCGGCTTTGGAGCCGGCGGCAGCAACGGTGGTGGCGGCGGTGGCTCGAACGCCAATCAAAATGGCGGCGGCGGCGGCCCGGGCGGCGAAGCCGGCACCACCGGTGGCCCTCCTGGCGGCGCCGGCAAAGGCGGCAACGGCGCCTTCGGCGGTGGTGGCGGCGCAGGTGGGGGCAATAACACCCAGTTGGGCGGCTTCGGCGGCTATGGCGGTGGCGGCGGTGGCGCCGGGGCTGGCGACGGTGGCAACGGCGGCTTCGGCGGTGGCGGTGGTGGCGGCTCGAGTGGTGGCACGGCCGGCTTCGGTGGTGGCAGTGGCGCGGGCGGCTACCAGGGCGGTGGCGGCGGCGCTGGTCTGGGCGCCGCGGTATTCGTGCGGCAGGGGGCGACGCTTGAGATTCTCGGCGCTACCGGCTTCACCGGCGGCGCCGTATCCGGCGGCAGCGCCGGTACGGGCGCGGTCTCGGGTCAGGGGATCGGTACCGTTGGGTTCCTTGCCGGCAATCTGACGTGGACGGTGCCCAGTGGCCAGACAGTGACACTGGGAGCAGGGCAGACCCTCGGCGGCGGCAGCGGTTCGCTGGTCAGCGGCGGCCTGACCAAGAGCGGCCCCGGCACCCTGGTGCTGAACGGCGGCACCAACTACGTGGGTCCAACCACAGTGGCGGCCGGCCAACTGCAGATCAACGGCAGTTCGCTGGGAACCGGCGCAATCAGCGTGGCCAACGGCGCCACCCTGGCCGGCACCGGTACGCTCAGTGGTGCCACCAGTGTGGCCAGTGGTGGCACCCTGGCCCCGGGTCAGGGTGCGCCGGGCCGTCTCAACGCGGCCAGTGTGAGCCTGGTGGCAGGAGCTACCTTCGCCGCCGAGATCGCCGGCGCCACGGTCGCCACCCAGTACGACCAGCTCGACATCACCGGCACGATCAATCTCGGCGGTGCCACTCTGGCGCTGTCCGGCGCGTTTGTGCCCACCAGCGGGCAGAGCTTCGTGCTGATCGACAACGACGGCGTCGATGCGGTGAGCGGCACCTTCGCCGGCCTGGCGCAGGGCGCCACGCTGGTCTTCAATGGCGTCAACTTGACCATTGACTACAGCGGCGGCGACGGCAATGACGTGGTGCTCGGCGTGGTGCCCAACCCCTCCGTCAGCATCGCAGTGTCTCCCGCCAGCGTGCTCGAAGACGGCGCCACCACCCTGAGCTTCACCGTTACCCGCAGCCCCAGCCTGCCGACGGCCACCACGGTCAACATCAGCACCGGAGGCACCGCGACCTCAGGGCTCGACTACACCGGCGCAGTGGCAACCGTGGTGATTCTGGCCAATGCCACGACCGCGACGATCACCATCGACCCCACGCCGGACTCCACCATTGAGCCGGATGAAACCGTGATCCTGACAGTCGAACCCGGCAGCGGCTACACCGTGGGCAGCCCGTCCAGCGCCACCGGCACGATTCAGAACGACGACGCCGACTTCACCGTCACCACCACCGCCAACAGCATCGTGGTCACCGACAGCAGCAGCAACGGCAGCACGCTGCAGGCCAGCGAGCCGTCGGCCAACAACCTGCGTTTCGATGCCGCCGGCCGGACTTTCAGCGTCAACGGCGGCGCCCCGATCAGCGGCAATTCCGGCAACCTTGCGCTGGCCGGGATCACCAGCATCAGCGTCAATGCGACGGGCGGCGTCTCAGTGGCCAGCGGTGCCAGCTTCAACATCGGCGCCTCGACCTATGCCTCGGCCAGTTCGATCACGCTGGCGGGCGGCACGCTGAATACCACCGGCACCACGGCGATCGTCAACGCGCCGATCGTGCTGACGGCCGACAGCGACGTGGCCGGCACCATGACGCTGTCGGGCGCCATCAGCGGCGACTTCACGCTGCGCACATTCGGCTCCGGCAACTACCGCTTCGCCAGCACCGCCAGCACCTTTGCCCGTCTGCAGATCACGTCCGGCACGGTGCTGTTGGCGGGCAACAACACCCTGCCGCCGCAGATCGACATTTTCAATTCCTCCTCCTTCGATCTGAATGGTTTCAGCCAGACGGTCGACTTCTACGCCAGCAGCGGTAGTACCCTGAACACCGGCGTGGCCGCCAACCTGAGCATCGGGATGGCCGGCAGCGCGTCGAGCTTCGGCTCCGCCAATTACACCGGCCAAATCAGCGGCCCGATCAACCTGACCATCGCCGCAGGCGCCGACCAGACCCTCGGCAGCAACAGCAGCAGCTATACCGGCACCACCAATGTGCTTGGCACGCTCCGCATCACTGGCATCAACGCGCTGGGCGCCACCGGTGCCGGCAATGGCACCACGGTCGCGGCCACTGGCGTGCTCGATTTTCGCAATGTGGGCTATGCCGGCAGTGAGTCGCTGACAGTGAATGGCGGAACATTGACGACAGGCACTGGCGTCAGCAGCTTCCCGGGGTCCATTGTCCTGAACACCAGCTCTGCCATTTTCAGCGTCGTGGGCAGTAGCACGCTGACCCTCGGTGGCGTGATCAGCGGCAGCCAGGGTTTCGACAAGACGGACGGTGGAACATTGGTCTTGACGCAGGCCAATACCTTCAACGGCCCAATCGTGAGCAGTCTTGGCAATCTGAGACTCATCGGGAGCACCGCGGTATCCAGCGCCGTGACCATCAACAATGGCACGCTCTCAGGCACCGGCACGATAGGTGGCCCCTTGAGCATGAGCGATGGCAATTTGTCTCCCGGCGTGGCCGCGACCACCGGGATCCTGCATACCGCCAATGTGGTGCTGGCGCCGGCGGCCATCAATGTCTTACTCGACATCACTGGCCCCACGCTGGGCAGCGAGTACGACCAACTCGACGTCAACGGCACGATCGACCTCGGCAGCGCCAACTTGCTCGTGGGCGGCAGCTTCGTACCCAGCATCGGCCAGAGCTTCACCGTGATCGACAATGACGGCAGCGATGCAGTGACCGGCACCTTCGCCGGCCTGCCGGAAGGCGCAACCCGCGTTTTCAACGGCGTACCGCTGGTCATCAGCTATGTGGGTGGCGACGGCAACGATGTGGTGCTGACCGCGGTACCGATTCTGGTCAGTATCGCGGTGGCACCGACCTCGGTGCTGGAAGATGGTCCTGACAATCTGGTCTTCACGGTCACGCGCAGCGTGAGTCTGCCGACGGCGACGTCCGTGAACATCACCACCGGCGGTACCGCGACCGCCGGCACCGACTACACCGGCAATGTCGCGACCGTGACGATTCCGGCCAATGTCACGACTGCGACGATCACCATCGACCCGACCCCGGACAGCACGGTGGAGCCGGATGAAACCGTGATTCTGACCGTCGCGCCGGGCAGCGGTTACACGGTGGGCAGCCCGGATAGCGCCACCGGGACGATCCAGAACGACGACGACCCCTGCGCGACGTTTACCTTCCCCTACACACTGGTGGGTGCCGACAACACGGCGCGGGTGACCAACCTGCGTCAGGCGATCGAGTGCGCGAACCTCAACGGTAGCGCCGATGTCATCGACCTGAACGGCCAGACCTTGACCCTGACGAATGCCTTTGCCGACTACTCCGGCGGCACCGCCCTGCCGGAGATCACCAGCGTGCTGACGCTGCGCAACGGGACGCTGCTGCGCGACAGCGGCGCGCCGCAGTTCCGCTTCCTGGCGATGAATGCCGCGGCCGATCTCGTCCTCGATGGGATCACGCTGCAGGGAGGCAACCTGGCGACCGGCACCGCGGGCGCGATCAGAAACACGTCGGGTGACCTGACCCTGATCAACAGCTCGGTCATCGGCAGCAATGCCGAATTCTCCGGCGCGATCTACCATGAGATCGGTGAGCTCACGATCATCGACAGCGTGCTGTCGGGGAACACCACCGAAAAGAACGGCATCCTCACCAATGGGGAAGGCACCGTCACGATCATCGACAGTACCTTGTCCGGCAACACCCAGTCGCTTGCGTCCAATTCCGCGGGCGTGCTGTTCAACTTCCAGGCGACGGCCATCGTCCTGGGCAGCACCTTCTCGGGCAACAGCACCGGGGGCGGCGGCGGCGCGATCCACAACTTCTTCGGAACCGTGCACATCGCGAACAGCGCCTTCGCCGGCAACACTGCCAGCTCTTTCGGTGGTGCCCTGCTCAACAACAACGGCACGATGACGGTTGCCAACAGCCGGATCACCGGTAACGCGGCCGGCAATCTCGGTGGCGGCCTGCGCAACCAGGGCGGCTCGCTGACTGTGAGCAACAGCACGATCGCCAGCAACAGCGCGCCCACCGGCGGCGGCATGTCGATCACCTCCGGCACCTCGTCGTTGGTCAACAGCATCTTGTGGGGGAACAGCACCACCGACACCCTGACGGGGACGATAGTCAGCTACAGCATCGTCGAGGGCGGTGCTGCCGGCACCGGCAATCTCGACGCGGATCCGCTGTTCGTCGCGCCGGTCGGCTTTGCCTCGGCCCCGACCAGTGCCGGCGACTACCGCTTGCAGAGCTACAGCCCGGCCACCGACGCGGGCGCCAACGCGGCGGTGCCGGTCGACACCTTTGACGTCAACGGCAACAGCAATACCAGCGAGGACGCCCCCGACCGTGCCGGCAATCCGCGGCGCTACAACGATGCCGGGGTTCCGGACACCGGGCTTGGCACGGCGCCGATCGTCGACATGGGCGCTTATGAGCGGCAGACCGATACGCCCTTCCAGGCCGATCTCTCCATCACCAAGACGGACGGCCAGACCTCCGACGTACCGGGCACCTCGATCACCTACACCGTCGTGGCCAGCAATGCCGGCCCGGTGGCGGTGGCGAGTGCGACGGTGGCGGACACCTTCCCGGCCAGCATCACGGGTGTGACCTGGACCTGCGTGGGCGCGGGTGGCGGCACCTGTCCGGCCTCGGGCAGCGGCAACCTCAACGCCAGCGTTGACTTGCCGGTGAGCGGCACAGTGACCTTCACGGTGACCGGTACGATCAGTGCGGCGGCGACCGGGACCTTGAGCAACACGGCGACGGTGAGTTCGGCGGTGACCGACCCGAACCCGGGCAACAACAGCGCCACCGACACCACCACGCTGACGCCACAGGCTGATCTCTCCATCACCAAGACCGACGGCCAGACCACGGCGATTCCAGGCACCTCGATCACCTACACCATCGTGGCCAGCAATGCGGGTCCGAGCAATGTGGCCAGCGCAACGGTGGCGGACACCTTCCCGGCGAGCATCACGGGCGTGACCTGGACCTGCGTGGGCGCGGGTGGTGGCAGCTGCCCGGCCTCGGGCAGCGGCAACCTCAGCGCGACGGTCGGCCTGCCGGCGGGCGGCAGCGTGAGCTTCACGGTGACCGGCACGATCAGCGCTTCGGCGACGGGAACCTTGAGCAACACGGCGACGGTGACGTCGGCGGTGACCGACCCGAGCCCGACAAATAACAGCGCCACGGACACCAGCACGCTGGTCGGCCTGCCACAGTTGAGTATCAATGACGTCAGCGCCAACGAGGGCAACAGCGGGACCACGCAGTTCGAGTTCATCGTGAGCCTGTCCAGCCCCGCGCTGGCGGGCGGCGTCAGCTTCGACATCGCAACGGCTAATGGCACGGCGATCGCGGGCAGCGACTACCAGAGCCGCTCGCTGACGGGTCAGACGATTGCGCAGGGTCAGTCCAGCTACAGCTTCACGGTGCTGGTCAACGGCGACACCGTGCAGGAGCCGAACGAGACCTTCTTCGTCAACGTGACGAATGTGGTCGGCGCCAGTGTGCTGGACGGGCAGGGGCAGGGCAGCATCACCAACGACGATCTCGCCGGGATCACGGTCAGCCCGACCACCGGCCTGATCACGACCGAAGCCGGCGGCACCGCCACTTTCACGGTGGTGCTCAACAGTCAGCCCGCAGCCAATGTCAGCATTGCGCTGAGCAGTTCTGACCTAAGCGAAGGCACGGTCGCCCCGAGCAGCCTGACCTTCACCTCGGGCAACTGGTCCAATCCGCAGACCGTCACCGTCACCGGTGTGAATGATCTGATCGACGACGGCAACATCGCCTACTCGATCATCACCGACGCCGCGACCAGCGCCGACGCCAACTACAGCGGCGTCAACCCGGATAACGTCTCGGTCAGCAACACCGATGACGATGCAGCGGCCTTGCTGATCAGCCCGTTGACGGTGAATGTGACCGAAGGCGGAGCGACCGATACCTATACCGTGGCGCTCGCAAGTGAACCGGTGATCGATGCGGTGCTTGAGCTGAGCTTTGGTGGACAAGTGATGCTCAGCACCAATGGCACCGATTTTTTCACCTCGCCGGTGCTGCTGACCTTTACCAGCGCGAACTGGAATTCGCCGCGCACCGTCACCGTTCGCGCAGTGGATGATGCGGTGGTCGAAGGTCCGCACAACACCGATATCGACCATGAAGTGTTGAGTGGTGACGGCGCCTACACCAGCCTTCCGATCACCAGCGTCAACGCCAACATCACCGACAACGACGCGGCTGGCGTTGCGATCACGCAGACCGGCGGTGCCAATGCCGTCAGCGAGTCTGGCGGCACTGACACCTACACCATCGTGCTCGGCAGTCAGCCGACGGCCACGGTCAATCTGGCGATCAGCTTCCCGGCCAGCGAACTGACCCTCAATGGCGATACCGACGGCACCTACAACACCACGTTCACCACCGCGAACTGGGCTACGCCGCAGATCATCACCCTCGCGGCGGTCAACGACCGTGCGCTGGAGGGCGACCACAGCGGCACCCTGACGCATGTCTTCAGCAGCAGCGACGCGACTTACAACGGCGTCACGGCGAATGTCGATGGTGGCGCGGCCAGCAACAGTCTGACGGTGGCGATCAGCGACAATGAATCGGCAGTGCTCGAATGGGTGCCGACCAGCGGCAGTGCGAGCGAAGGCAGCAGCAATATGACATCGGTGCGCCTCGATATCACCGCCGATCCGGTCGGCGGCACGCCGACGCTGGACGGCAGCATCAGCTACACGTTGACGCCGAGTTTCGGCACGGCGGAGGCGGCGGATATCGGCGCCATCAGCGGTTCCTTGTCCTTTACCAATGTCAGTGATCTGGCGAGCAATGCGATCAGCATTGCGCACCTGACGGACACGCTGGTCGAAGGGCCGGAGTTGTATTCGCTGGCGATCACGCTGGGCGCAGCGCCGCTGGGAACCACGGCATCGGCGACGCCGTTTACCGGCACCATCCTCGACGCCAACAGCGCCACCGTCACCTTGAGTGGCAGCGCGACGGTGAGCGAGGCGATCGGCAGTACCGGACTCACGGTGAGCTTGAACACCGGCGCCGGCAATACGCTGGAGAACGCCGTGAGCGTGGCCATCGATCTGGCCGACGGCACCGCGACTTACGCCGGCGGCACGGGCGACTACTTCTTCAATGGGCCGAACAACACGGTCACGGTGAACTTCCCGGCGGGAGCCGCCAACGCTTCCACGCAGAGTGCGTTGGTCAATATCCGCGAAGATGTCTTGGTCGAAGGCACCGAGTCCTTCAGCGCCATCCTGGGCGCGGTCACCGGTGCAGCCGTCGCATCGGGCGGCCCGGTCCCCATCACCATCACCGACAACGATATCGCGGTGGTGAGTTTCCAGAGCCCGAACAGTTCTGTCAGTGAGGCGAGCACACCGCACAGCGTGAATGCCGTGCTGACGATCACCGCAGTGGGCTCAGGCACGCCATCGCTGAGTTCGCCGATCACCGTGCCGGTCACGCAAACGCCGGGAACGGCGGCGACACCTGCCGACTACACGGTACCGACCGTCAGCGTCGCCTTCGCCGCAGCGACGCAAAGCGCGGCGACCCGACCGATCAACATCGCCATCGTCGACGATGCGATCAGCGAAGCCGACGAGAACTTCAGCCTGGGATTTGGTGCCGTCAGCGGTCCGGGCACGGCAGTGGGCAGCCATGTCGTGACCATCCTCGACAACGACAACCCCGGCATCACGGTCACCGAAAGTGCCGGCAACACAATGGTGGCTGAAGGCGGCGCCAGCGACAGTTACACGGTGGTGCTGAACAGCCAGCCGAGCGCCAATGTCAGCATCAATATCGCCTTCGATCCGGCGCAGTTGATCCTGAATGGCGACACCGACGGTGCGCTGAGCTTGCTCTTCACTACGAGCAACTGGAATCAGGCGCAGACGGTCACGGTCGCGGCGATCGACGACACGCTGATCGAGGCCAATCCACACAGCACCCAGATTGTGCAAACGGTGAGCAGCAGCGACCCGATCTATGCAGCGATCAACCCGACCGATGTCTCGGTCAGCATTGTCGAAAACGATGTGCAGGAGATCGTTTTTGCATCGGCCAGCAGCACGGTGGCCGAGACTGCCGGCATCCATGCAGTCAATGTGCGCCTGAACCTGATCGCCAACGGTGCGCCGGGCGGAGTCATCAGCAGCGACATGACTGCTACGGTTAACCTGACACTGGGCACGGCGGAGGCCGGTGACTTCAGTCTGGTCACCACCAGTG
>ERZ761602.411-NODE-411-length-94548-cov-13.181558_pt1 | contig 94548 bp, 74 predicted proteins | sample MGYA00512165_ERZ761602 | MGnify/ENA primary metagenome ERZ761602 (study PRJEB28899, sample SAMN02445085) | bioreactor sludge metagenome | biome: EBPR sludge; isolation source: Thorneside wastewater treatment plant | place: Australia: Brisbane, Thorneside...
TAAGAATAGAATGCTCTTTGCTAAATAATATTTTTAAATCATCAACATTTGAGTCATAAGGCAACATTTCACTTAAATCACTAATAAGTCGTCTAATGTAGTTGTCAAAACTTTCTTTGTTTCCGTTTTCTTTGGGAATCTCTAGAAGGAAATCTTGGGGAAAGTCTAATTCATTTGGTGGTTTTAAGTAAAAAAACAAGTTTCCTTCACGACTGATTTTCCAATTGCGTGAAAGAAAGTAATTCTTGATATATGTTTCGTTGTATTTTTCCATTAGTCAAGAATTGAAAATTGTTCTCTGTAAAAGTCCAAAGAAATTTTATTTGTTTTAGGAATTTCTATAGTTACAGTGCTTTCATTATTTGATAAAGTTCTATCATTTGGTATTTTATACCAAAAAGCACATTTTTTTAAAATTAACTGTTCAGGCAAAAGTTCTACCCACTCATTTTTATTTTCTGGCATTATAAAAACGGCAAGAATTAGTGGAATTATAGCACCATTTTCCGCAGCTCTTTCTATTAGGTCATTGTAATTTTTAACTTCTAAGTCATATTTTATAAATGTCTTAGTATTGTCATCATAGTGTCTTACATATCTTTCAGATACAGCTTTAATTTGAATGTCAATGGCTTTTCCTGAAGTTAAATATCTTTTACGTGTCGGGCATAGATTAGCTTTTCTAATGGTTAGGTCAGTTCCATAGTCTCTTGAAACGCTATTGAAATAACCTGCACGGTTTGCAATAGTTTCCAAATAGCTTTTTGAAAGTTCTTCCATTATTACAGTGTCTGTCATACTTTACTGTCTTCTGTATTGTTAAATTGTCTTATTGCGGTGTCGTTTATAATTGCTGCCAACTTATTTATAACCCAACCTTTATTAAGCATGGCTCGCTAATCCGGCGTGCTATGCTTACTTTTAATTGGATTATCCAATTTATCAAAAATTCTATAAATCATCAAATGGACTCCTGATTTTTTGAATGGATTTAACACTCACATGTGTATAGATTTCTGTGGTTTTACTGCTATTGTGGCCTAAGAGTTCCTGAATATACCTCAAATCTGTACCATTATCCAGTAAATGTGTGGCATAACTATGGCGAAGCCAATGAAGACTTACCGGCTTATTTATTTCTGCCTTTTTAACGGCCATTTTAAGAACCTTCGCCAGGCTCTCTTCGCTGTATTGCCCTCCCTTTTGCCCCTCAAACAGGTACTTTTCTGTAGGGTAGGCTGTTGAATAATCATTAAGTATTCGAATTATCTTTTCGGAAAGTGGCACTAATCTATCCTTTTTCCCCTTTGCAAAGCGTAAACGGATTAGCATCCTGTTAAAGTCAATATCAGATTTCTTCAGATGAAGCAATTCGCTGCGACGTAATCCACAAGAATAAATTAAACTCAACATCGCTCGATGCTTGATGTTAACAGGTGCAGACAATATCCTTTTCACCTCCTCCTTACTCAATACATTCGGCAATGGCTTGGCGCGTCGCGGGCGGAGCAAAATTTCAGGATCAATCCGGCGCTTTTCGATGCGTACAAAAAACAACTTGATCGCATTGATCACCTGGTTCTGGTACGAAGCAGAATACCCATTTCCGAGTATATAATCTACATTAAACCGCTGCACATCGTCCTCAGTGATGTCGGAAGGATCCTTATCGGAAAAAAAGCGTAAAAAGACACGCAATGCATCGGTGTACGTGGCAATGGTATTGGCAGCATAGCGCTCTGCTCGCAAAGCCTCGGTAAATTTCAGGATTTGTTGCTCCTGATGATCTTCCAGTCGCGGTAAGGCAAATAGAGATCGCTTATTTTCTTCAGCGAAACCTTCCCACTTCAAATAGGCGATCGACTCCAATTCGCGCACTAGAATCGCTCTGTTGCTATTGGAATGAGGCAATACCCAACACCGATTGCTCCGGCTCCATCGGCAATGCAATCGTCGCAATTCTACATTTATTGCTTCGCTAAAGGGGAAAAACAATCCCATAAAATTCTCTCCGCCACTGCGCATGGGCCTGATCGTAATACACATCTTGTCCATGCGCGCAAACTACCAAATCCAAAAATCATGTGCAGACCAAAATTCATAGGAAGATTACGGTTCGGTGAAACGAGAACGGAAACGGAGAACGAAAGACCATCCCTACTTCCATCCATCTGTGAAATCAAAGAGGATAAAAACATCCGGGAGAATATCCAACAAGGGAGTACTATTCACTTTTCACCATTCACTTTTCACCGTTCACTGGCCTGTCCCGACCGAAAGCGTCGGGATCACCGTTCACCCCCTTATCTCCCGATAATTCTTATAACTAATATCCCAACCAAACTGATCCAGCACAAACTGTTTAAAACGGTCCTTCATCGTTTTTTTGTTCATTGAAATATCGTGATCGAATGTCCAGTTTTTCGCAGCGATACGTTGCTGCATAATTACAGGATGTTTACCCGTAAAGCGGCGCAATTCGCGCACATGAGCGCCGTAGTCGAAGGCATCGGCTTTAACCACATGCTGTTTCACCCAGGCATCATCGTGCCAGAGCTTGTTGAATTCCTCTTGTTTCTTCTGCATCGCCCGCGGATCTTTCACCCAACCGTAATGGTACATCCAGGCATCAACAGGAATCACATTTAATTTCTCATCCTCTCCCTTGCGGAAACCTTGTGCATCGCGGTAGGAATAAATGGAACTCCGGTTGCGTACTACACGAATTTCCTTGCGGTACCAATTGGGAGAACTGCCTACATAATCATAAGAACCATAAAAATGGAGGTAATTCAGCAATAAACCGTCCACCTTTTCATCGTCCTTAAACCGCAGCATGGCAGCTCGTATATTTTCGATATAGGCTTCGTGCAATACTTCATCTCCCTGTATATAGATCGCCCAATCGGCATCCTTTGCAATAGCGGCATAGGCCTTGTTCGTCTCCTCCGCCAGTACGCGTCCTCCCTCGCGCAGTGAATCGTCCCACACGGTTTCTACAATCCGTATTTTCTCTGATGCGATTCCCTTGATCAGTCCGAGTGTATCGTCTTCTGATTTTCCTACTGCTACTACTACTTCATCGCATAGTGGTAGAATGGACTGGATGGCTTCTACGATGGGATAGTCGTAGATGATGGCGTTGCGGATGAAGGTGAAGCCGGAGGTTTTCATTGGGTAAAGGTAATGAATGTGCCAATGGTTTAATGTGCGAATATGCGAATGGATTGTGGTATGCGAGGAGATGGGTTTTCAATAGGATTTTTTAGTAACGTGAGAATGATTTAATTCTTCTGCGCAAGAGCTGCGAAGGACAAGTGTGCGAGTGTGCTAATGTTTTAATCCTGACGCTAAAGGTCAGGATTGTTCTCCCTTTGGCCGAACAATGTGGGAATGGATTGTGCTTCATGGAGAGATTTGTATTCGATCGGAGATTTTTGGAATGAACGAATGGGGTATGGGGGTTGGAATGATTTTTTTTGGGGATTTAAAGGGTTGCAATTTAGGGATTTATGACCGAACTGTAATCTGGGGGGAAAATTGGTTGGGTGCTTTGGATTGGGTTGTGTTGGTTTGGGGCTTTTAATTTCTGTGATATGAAATCGTATAATCCTTTGCAAGAGAAAAGTCTTGATTTTGCTGTTTTGGTGGTGAATGCTTCGATGTTGCTGAAGGAGAGGCGTGCGTATGAATTGAGTTCTCAATTTGTGAAAAGCGGTACTTCGATTGGCGCAAATATCTGGGAGGCACAGGGGGCTGAGAGTAGGCGTGATTTTGTACACAAGCTTAAGATCTCTTCGAAAGAATCGTTTGAAACGGTTTTCTGGATCAAAGTCATTCAGCGGGTTTATCCGGATATTCAGTTGGATGAGTTGGTGGGCTTGCTGGATGAGATTCAGAGGATTCTTTCTGCGGCGATTAAGACTTCGAAAAACAGGATGTAGCATACGGAATGTGCGAGTGTTTTAATCCATCTACGCTAAAGCTGCGAAGGACAAGTGTGCTAATCCTGACGCTAAAGGTCAGGATTGTTCTCCCTTCAGTCGAACAATGTGCGAATGGATTGTGCTCGCGAGAAGATGGGGTTTCAAAAGTGAAAGATTTTTGAACTTGATTAAGACACGAATCTCATCGCAGGCAGTATCCATTCGCACATTTGTCCTCCGGAACGAAGTGAAGGAGGACTATTTCATTCGAGTACTAGCACATTTCCACATTTGAACGATTCTTTGAACTTGATTCAGACACGAATCTCATCGCGAGCAGTATCCATTCGCACATTTGTCCTCCGGAACGAAGTGAAGGAGGACTATTTCATTCGAGTACTAGCACATTTCCACATTTGAACGATTCTTTGAACTTGATTCAGACACGAATCTCATCGCGAGCAGTATCCATTCGCACATTTGTCCTCCGGAACGAAGTGAAGTAGGACTATTTCATTCGAGTACTAGCACATTTCCACATTTGAACAATTCTTTCAACTTGATTCAGACACGAATCTCATCGCGAGCAGTATCCATTCGCACATTTGGCCTCCGGAACGAAGTGAAGGAGGACTATTTCATTCGAATACTAGCACATTTCCGCATTTGAACGATCTATTGAACTTGGTTAAGACACGAATCTCATCGCGAGCAGAGGTTATTCGCACATTAGCACATTCCAGCATTCGCACATTCTACACTCTAATCCCAATAACAAGAATATCATCATTCTGTTCCAAGCCGGATTTCCAATTGGAAAGCGCATGTTCGAGTTCCGATTTCTGTTGTTCTGCAGGGAGGGGGGCGATGCGTTTGAGGAGATCGGAGAATTGAGCGTATTTGAATTTTTTTCCTTTGGGACCACCAAACTGATCGGCGTAACCATCGGTGAAGAGAAAAAGCTGATCGCCGGATTCGAGTTGCATTTCGTGTTGCGTGAAATCTTTCATCACACCCAAGTGCGGACCAACGGGCATTTTATCTGGTTTTATTTCGATGAGTTCAGCACGACGAATGATCCAAAGCGGATTATTGGCAAGTGCAAAACGAACATTGCGTAAATCTTTGCTGAAGGATAACAATACAGCATCCATTCCGTCGCGCGATTCGTTTTTTCCTTCCTGATCGAGCGCACGGATGATATCTTCGCGCACATGATTGAGTACGCTGCCGGGTGATGTTATTTTTCGTTCGCGGATGGCTTCATTGAGGAAGGCGATACTGATCAAACTCATGAAAGCACCGGGAACACCGTGTCCTGTACAATCTGCTACACAAATCAAAAATCGTTCTTCGTTATTATCGACTACCTGCGAGGCCCAGTAAAAATCGCCACTTACGGCTTCGCGGGGACGATAGAAGAGAAAAAACTCATTGAGCGATCGTGAGAGCAATTCGTCGGAGGCAAACAATGCATTCTGAATTCTCCGAGCGTAGGTCATGGAGTCAAGAATTTCCTTGTTTTTCTCTTCCAGCATATCGTTTTTCAGTGTGATCTCTGCTGTGCGTTCTTTTACCAATCCTTCGAGACGTTTCTGACTTTTCCGCAATGCGCGGGTGCGGAACAGAATGAACAACCACACCATTCCTCCAGCCACAAGAAGAAATAAAATCCGGAACCACCAGGTCTGCCAAAAAGGAGGCAGAATAGAAAACGACCACTGCGCAGGTTCCGACCACACTACTCCATCGGAAGAAGCGGATATACTGATCTTGTATTTTCCGGGAGCGAGATTGGTAAACGTTACTTTCTGCTGATTGCTGATCTGTGCACTGATCTTTTCATTGTCCTGCTCCAATTCGATACGGTACGATAGTGCGCCGCTTGAAAGCACATCAACCGACAAATAAGAAAGCGTGATGGTATTCTGATCATGCGCAAACACCATCCCGTGGGGAAGTGATCCGAAAACAGGAAGGGAATCTCCGGATGCAGCAAAATCGTAAGTGCGGTAAAACAATTCGAGTCCGAGCAAGAGCGGTTGCAATGCCGGTTCTTTTCCTACCTTATCGAAAGCCGGATCGTATTCCACCAATTGACGTGAAGTACCAAAAAGAATTTTTCCATTCTTCTGCAGATAAATGGAAGCAGGTGTTACATCATTCCCGGTAAATCCATCTGCAAAACCGAGTGTCCTGCTGAGTTGAAGTTGCGATTGCACCAGCGAAAAACACTGCACCCCTTTTTCGGTACCCGCCCACAATTGATCGTCGCTCCATTTGAGCGCCCAAACCATGTTGGTCGATAAACCATGACTCACATTCCAAACTGTGAACACACCATTCTCGAAACGACAGATACCACCGTGCGTTGCCAGCCATAATCCGTCAGCTGTGGGTTCAATATCCCACACAATATCATCCGGCAAACCATCGCTGCGTGTATAAGCATCAATTTTTCCGTCGCTGTGATAACAGGCCAATCCTGCAGAGGTTCCCAGCCAAACTTCACCTTTTTTATCAATGGCGATGCTGTAAATACGATTACCGGGCAATCCGTGATCGGTAGTGTACATGTTGAAAGAATTACCGTCCCATATCACCAATCCTGCAAACGTTGCGAGGTAAACTTTTCCGGATGCATCGCTTTCTATTCCCCAAACGGTATTGGAATAAAAACCTGATTTCGTATCGTGGCGAATAAATTTTCCGTTACGGCGAATGAACAAACCATCGCGGTGCGTACCGATCCACACTTCTCCCGAAGCCGTTTGATGGATGGCGTACACATAATCACTTTTCAATCCGCTTTGTTCGCTGAACTTTTCGAAGGGAACATCCGCATTATTTGTCCTGCGAAACATACCACCACCACGCGTACCCACCCACAATTCCTGATCCACTTCTGCAATTTCCATGATGTAAGGAACACTGAGTCCTGCCGACTCCGAAAAATTTTCGATGGAAGGCGCAGTGAGCACCTGTACACCACCGCCATCGGTGCAATACCAAATGCGTTGTTTGTTATCAATAAAAATTGTGTACAGCCTATCACTCCGCATCCCGAAGCGACGATCAAAAAAGAGCACACCCTTTTCCGAATGAAGAATCACTCCTCTGCCCCAACTAGCCAGCATGGTTGTTTTGCTGCGCGCATCATACACACCGTCCGAAATCATATCGATACCCGTACGCAGATCTGCAATGAGTACTTTTTGTTTTCCCTTATTGAAATCGATCAGCGCATCGCGGGTGACCAATTGCACATGATCGTTTTCAATGGGAATGATCTTTTGCACCGGAACAGCATGCAAGGCGAGAAAATTCCAATCACTATCGAAAATATACAACGAATCACCTGCAGCCAGGTAAATCTGTTTATTCAAAAAACGCAGATCACGCAATCCGGCACCTGCACGCACCGTATTGGTTTCCTGCTGAACGAGCACATCCTTTTCGAGACGATACACCTGATTTCCCGAACCGATGAAGATCGTCCCCTTCTGATCTTCGCGGATAAAAGCCAGGTTATGATTGATCAGGCTGTCGTGACGAAAATGCGTAACGGAATTGCCATGAATGCGAATGATTCCTTTGTTGCTGTTACCGTACCACAGATCACCCCGCGAATCGAAAAAGAAAACATTTCCGGAAGCCAGCGGAATTCCCTCTTCGGTACCGTACAACTGAAAGACATCTCCATCGTACACACAAATTCCACCGCCATCGGTAGAGAACCACATTCTTCCCAATGAATCCTGCGCAGCACCCATGATGTACGAGGAAGGCAATCCCTGCTCCACATCAAGGAAACGTACACCAAAGCGCACACCTGTTTCGTAACGCGAAGGCAAGGCTTTCGTAATGCGTGGTTGACCCAGAAAAAACGAAGTATCCTTTTCTGCCCGCAGTGGGAAAGGCAAGACAATCAGCAGTACCGGAATAAAGCGCAGCAGTCGGATCACGAAGTAAATATACGGGATTGGCTATTAGACACGGATACCCACGATGAGAATATCGTCGTTTTGTTCCAAATTACCTTTCCATTGGGCGATTACCTCCTGCAAACGAAGTTTTTGCTGTTCGGCAGGCCAGGAAGAAATTTCTTTCAGCAAGTCGGCAAACTGCGCGTACTTGAACTTCTTGCCTTTGGGTCCGCCAAACTGATCGGCATAGCCATCGGTAAAGAGGTAGATCATATCGCCACTGTGCAGCTTGAAATCGTGAGGGGTAAATGGTTTTAAAGTACCGTGGTGAGTACCCACCGGCATTTTATCGGGCTTGAGTTCGATCAGCTCCCCCGAGCGAATGATCCACACCGGATTATTGGCACAAGCCAGTTGCAGATTCCCTGAAGAACGATCGAAGGCAATCAGAACAGCATCCATTCCGTCTTTCGATTCTTCTTCCACACCTTCGGGATTGAGCGATGCGATGAGTTCTTCGCGCACCTTATCGAAAATTACTGAAGGAATACGTTCACCTCGTTCGGTGATCACTTCGTTGAGTTTGGTGATATTCAGCAATGACATAAACGCACCGGGAACACCATGTCCGGTACAATCGGCAACACAAAAAATAAATTTATGTCCGGAGGTTTCATCCGTAGTGAATGATTTTTGTCCTGCGCTTTTTGCGTCCTTCACTGTTGCCTCCGATGCCCAATAGAAATCGCCGCTTACAATATCTTTTGGCTGATACAAAACGAAATACTCGTGAAGGTGTTTCTTGAGCAAATGATCGGAAGCCAGCAATGCCCGCTGAATTCTTCGTGCATAGTGAATACTGTCGAGAATCTCCTTGTTCTTTTCTTCGATGATGGATTTTTGCACCGTAATTTCTTCGTTTGCTTTTTTCTTCGCTTTGAACTGCCGGTACACAAACACCAAAAAGAACAACATCAATGCAACCAGCGCAAGTGTAAAACCGATCATCAGTCGCTGACGTTTCAGTTCACTCTCCTTGGCGATACTGTCGATCTGAGCATCTTTGCGGACAAGATCCAATTCCTTTTGTTTTTTATCGATCTCAAATTCAGAACGCATCTCCACTGTTTTTCTCCGACTCTCCTCATTGCCCAATGAATCCTTCAGCTGATAATACGTTTCCATGTTGGTGTACGCCTTGCGGTAATCGCCACTGGCCTGGTACAAAGCAGCAAGCGCTTGTGCAACATCCATGATCAGCACTTTTGATCCGGTGATGTCTGCGAGCTCTTTGGTTTTGAGCAGCCATTTTTCTGAGCTGGAATATTTTTTGGCTTCCAGATCCCACTTCCCGAAATTCAGGTAACACATTCCGATACCAAACTGATCACCCAATTTTTCTCGAATACGCAAACTGGAATCAATGTAAAAATAGGCGCTGTCCATTTGTTTCATCTCCGCATGCAGTGCACCGAGATTGTTGGTGGCATATCCGGCATTGGGCATGTAGCGATTATCAATAGCCAATCGAAGCGAAGCATGCAAATACATGGCAGAGCTGTCAAAATCTTTACTGCGCATGTACATGTACCCAAGATTGTTGTAGGTAAGAGAAAGCGAAGAAAGATCATTCACTTTTTTGGCAATGCTGGCTGCCCTCGCGTAATAGTGTTTAGCCAGTTCCACTTTATCCTGATAATCGTACACCAATCCGATATTGATCAGTGTAGAAATCATCGATTCGTAATTACCGGAAGCTTCGGTTGCCTTAAGTGAGATGAGTAAATTCTCAATAGCAAGTACATAATTGCCAAGATCCCAATACACCAGTCCGACATTGTTGTAGGAACTTCCATAACGACGAAGATCCTTCGAGCCTTCGAGTACGGCAAGTGCTTTTTTGAACCAGTACATGGCTTCATTGTATTCACCGCGAAAACGTAAAACACCGCCTTTTAACCGATAAGCATCGCACAACAATTCGCGGGAAGAAGATGCAGACAACAATGAAATTCCCTGCTCCACTAGAATAAGCGTGGTATCAGGATTTACTTCGATGTACCACCTGCCCAATTCGAGTAATGCTCTTCCTTTTGCAGTATCCGAAGGAGCACGCTCTACATTAAGCAATAAAGAATCGAGATTAGCTGCATAAGTGGAAACACTCTGCAAGGCAACAAACAAAACAAAAACGATTCTGCGTAACATCGGCAATTGTTGGTGAAAAGCGATTACAATATAATCACTATTCGTACATGCCGATCAGATTTTTTCAGCCGACAGCATACGGTCTTTCCCCTGCAGATCGTGGTGAATTTGTGTGTTTCTCCACAGCAATTCCGAAAAAAGTGAGATTCCCTCCTGCGCAAACTGTTCGTTGATCTCGAAATACAATCGTCCCCCCTGCTTTAACCAATGCTCCGCCAAGGCAACAATACGCCGGTAAAACAACAAAGCGTCGCTATCCTCAACAAACAAAGCCAGATGTGGTTCGTGCTCCAGCACATTCCGTTTCATGGAGGATGCTTCATCCTTCAACACATAAGGCGGATTGCTCACGATCACATCCAATTGTTTTGCAGGAAAAAAGTTGGAATCGGCCTGCAAAATATCCAGTTCGTGCCAATGAATGTTTACCTGATTGGATTCCGCATTCGCACGTGCCAGTTGCAAGGCTCCGGGAGAGACATCAATAGCGGACACTTCTGCAAGCGGTAGATGTTTTGCAAGCGAAACCGCAATACATCCGCTGCCTGTTCCGATATCAAGAATTTTTGCTGCAGTATTCTGATAGGTTTTGCAGATCAGATCCACCAGTTCTTCGGTTTCGGGACGGGGTATCAGCACATTTTCATCCACACGGAATGAAGATCCGTAAAAGGGTGTATGTCCGATAATGTACTGCACCGGTCGCGCGCGCAGCAATTCTTTCAGTGCAAAATGAAACTTCAGCAATTCCGATTCCGATAATGCCTTTTCTTTATTGAGCACCATATCGGCTCTGTTCCATCCCAGGTATTCCGCAGCAAGAATGGAAAGGATGGCTTTCACCTCTTCCCTGCCCCATTCCGTATCCAGCAGTTCGTGGAAACGCTCCACGGTTGTGCTGAATCGGTTGTCGGATGGCAATTGCATGCTCAAAGATAGAAATTGCCTGATTTTGGTGCTATTATCAAGAGAGATTCTGAATTGAGATACCGAATTGGCCTTCGGAAAATGGCTTTTTCTTCCTTTACACTGACATGAAGCGGGCTGCTAAAAATCATGTAAATTCGTGCCATGCAAAAACACAAGCAATTTATGCAACGCGCACTGGAGCTTGCTGCTTCGGGATCGGGACTTACTGCTCCCAATCCGATGGTGGGCTGCGTGATTGTTTGTGAAGACAAAATCATTGGTGAAGGTTTTCATCAGCGTTATGGTGGTCCGCATGCAGAAGTGAATGCCATCGCTTCGGTAAACGACCAGGAGCTCCTGCTTCGATCGACACTCTACGTCACGCTCGAACCTTGTTCGCATTTCGGCAAAACCCCTCCCTGTTCCGATCTCATCATCGAAAAGGGAATTCCACATGTAGTTGTCGCGGTAACAGATCCTCATGCAGCGGTAAACGGAAAAGGCATTCAACGATTGCGAGAAGCAGGGATCGAAGTCGACACCGGTGTTCTCGAAAAAGAAGCGCGTCGGCTGAACAAACGTTTCTTCAGCTATCACGAGAAAAAGCGTCCGTACATCATCCTCAAGTGGGCACAAACCACCGATGGTTTTATCGATAAAAAAAGAGACTCAGCAATCGCGATGCAAAACCGCATCAGTGGGGAAGAAAGCAAATTGCTGGTGCACAAATGGAGAACCGAAGAACAAGCGATTCTCGTTGGGAAAAACACGGTCCTCTTCGACGATCCGCAATTGACAGCACGACTGTTTTCAGGTCCCCAACCATTGCGTATTGTATTCGACAAACACCTTGAACTTCCTGCCGGAAAAAAAATATTCAATTCCGATGCACGCACACTCATTCTGAATGCAAAAAAATCCGGCGACGAAGGAAATCTATTGTACCACACTATCGACTGGAGCAATGCTCTTGCCTCGCTGATGGAACTATTAAATTCAATGCAGATCCAATCGCTCCTGGTGGAAGGCGGAAGCGATACCTTGCAGCGATTCATCAATGAAGGATTGTGGGACGAGATGCGTATTTTTCATTCGCCCCTCCGTTTTGCTGAAGGAACTCCTGCTCCACTTGTTCAGGTTCGTGAAAGCACATTCAGCGCTGTTGGCAATGATCAGCTGGAATGGATTTTTAATGATAGGCAGTCATGATCTACCTGCTGCTAAGTATTCTTTTTTCGACATCGCTATTGGTGATCTTCAAATTTTTTGAGAAGAACAAAATCAATAACACAACCGGAATTGTGGTCAACTACATCACTGCTGCAAGCACCGGTTTTCTCATGAGCGGAAATATTCCTGATCCGGCCCGCATGTTTGCAAGCAGCTGGTCGCCCTGGGCGTTGCTGATCGGATCTGTTTTTATCAGTCTGTTTTTTATTGTCGCCCTCAGCGCACAACGCAACGGAATGGCAATTACCTCTGTCGCAAATAAAATGTCGCTGGTGATTCCTGTCATTGCTGCGATGTTTCTATACAATGAACAATTGAGTTTACTCGGAGCAGGAGGAATTGTACTGGCCTTGTGTGGAGTTATTTTCACAGCCATACCATCCCAACAATCCGGAGGAGGAATTGCGCTGGCAAGCTGGTTGTTTCCCGCATTGATCTTTTTCGGATCGGGCATTTCCGATACGCTCATCAAATACGCTGAGACCTACCATTTGCAAAGTGTAAGCCGCGAATACTTTACAGCGGTTCTATTTTCTGCAGCAGGAATTTGGGGACTGTTTTATTTCATTCTTCAGCAGATCCGTAACAAGTTTAAAGTCCCTGCAAAAGACATTCTGGCTGGTATCGCATTGGGAATTCCCAATTATTTTTCCATCCACTTTTTGTTTCTCGCTCTTTCGGAAAGCGGCATGAATTCCTCCACTGTTATTCCCGTGAACAACATCGGTATTGTGGTGGCATCCGCACTTGCAGGATTATTGCTTTTTAAAGAACGGTATTCGTTGTTGAATAAAGTCGGATTGATGCTGAGTATTGCCGCCATTTTAATGATCTCATTCGGATAATTGAAATGGTGTACAGCTTCAAAAGCATCGTTGCGTCCTGTGAAGGACTTTACAAGGAAAAAGGAAGTAAATTCCATGCCTATGCCTTTCCTGTTGCCAATGAAGAAGAGATCAAACAACATCTGAACGAACTCCGCAAAAAACATTTCGATGCGCGTCACCATTGTTACGCCTTTCGCTTAGGACCGGACGGAACCCACTACCGCGCCAACGACGATCAGGAACCATCGGGCACAGCAGGAAAACCGATTCATGGTCAGTTGTTGTCATTTGGTCTTACCAACATTCTGCTCGTTGTAGTGCGTTATTTCGGCGGAACGAAACTCGGTGCAAGCGGACTGATCCACGCGTATAAATCGGCCGCAGAAGACGCCTTGAAGCAATGTGTGGTAGTAGAACACGACGTGATGAAAGCGATTGAGCTCGAATTCCCTTATGAGCGTTACAATGATGTGATGCGATTCGTAAGAGAAACCCATTCGAAAATCATACAACAGCAACTGGAAGAACCTTCGCGAATTCAGCTGGAGATCCCTTTAAAAAACGAACAAACACTGCATGATCGCTGTGAGCGTTATCATGAAATTAAATTTATTGAAGAGCAATGAACGATTTTGAACTGCTAAAAAAAATGTGCAGCATCCACGCACCAAGCGGAGATGAAAGCGCAATGACTGATTTTCTGTTATCGTACATCAAAAAAGAATCGAAAAACTGGAAACATAAAGTCACGGTATATTCCGGTCCCGAATTTCAGGACTGCATCATCCTGGTATTTGGCAAACCACGCACAACGATTTATGCCCACATTGATTCCATCGGTTATACGGCGGGCTACGAAAACAACCTGCTTCGTATTGGAGGACCACAACCCGGCGAAGGCGATCGTTTGGTAGGAAAAGATGCCAAGGGAAAAATAGAATGCGAACTGGTAGTGATTGATCACGAAGACGGAGGAAGAGGATTGAATTACCTGTTCAAACGAAAAATAGAACGCGGAACATCGCTTACATTCAAACCCATTTGGCGAGAGAGCAAAGAATATATCCAATGCTGCTATATGGACAATCGTTTGGGCGTGTACAATGCATTAAAAGTTGCAGAAACACTGAAAGACGGAGCCATCGTATTTTCAACCTACGAAGAACACAGTGGCGGAACGGTTGGTGCACTAGCGCGTTTTCTGCTTGAAAAATACAAGGTGCGTCAATCGCTCATCTCGGATATTACCTGGGTAACCCACGGCGTAAAACACGGAAAAGGAGTAGCCATCTCCATGCGCGATTCAGGTATTCCGCGACAAAGCTATGTGCGCCGCATTATCGATCTGGCCAAAAAAAGTAAAATCCCCTTTCAACTCGAAGTAGAAAGCGCAGGAGGAAGCGACGGAACTGCCATTCAGAAAAGCGATAATCTCATCGACTGGTGTTTCATTGGCGCCCCGGAAGACAACGTGCACACCCCCCACGAAAAAGTGCATAAAAAAGATATTGCGGCGATGATAAGTTTGTATTCTTATTTGATGAAAAAACTTTGAGTTAATTACCAATTTACAATTATACAATTTCCAATTGGGTTCGTCCACCATTTACAGATTACATTTCTGCTTTGGAGCAAATGAACCGCAAAGATTTTTTACGTGAAGACTACCTTATTTTGATTTAGAATTTCAATCAGGATTATAGATGTCTTTTAAATTTTTTCAAGGAAAACAATGCCTCGCTGCGCGATGCCTTGAAGGCGCCTTCGGCGCTACGCAAAGGGGTACCATTGTAAATCCGTCGTCAATAATTGTTGTTTGCGTAGATCATAATTACCCAGCACTAATCCCCATCCTAAATCGTAATCGATCCTGAAGCGAAATCGACGTTATGAGATTTCTGCTTCAGTAACTGTTCACTGTTCACCTTTCACTGTTCACCTTTCACCTTTCACTGTTCACCAAAAAAAAACCGCAGCACTTACAATTTCACGGATGAAACTGAAATGCTGCGGAAAAAAAATAGGGTATTGATTAAGCGATCGGCTCGAGAATTTCTACGAGGCGAATATCAAAGCTCAGGTCTTTTCCGGCTAAAGGATGATTGGCATCGATGGTGATGTGTTCCAATCCTACTTCACGTACTACAACAATCAGCTGATGACCATCGGGCGTTTCGGAAACCAGTTCCATTCCCACTTCCGGTTGCATATCTTCAGGTAAGTGTTCGCGGGGAACTTTCTGAATCATTTCATCCATTACAGGACCATAGGCTTCATCAGCCGGAATATTGATCGTTTTGCTCTCGTTGAGTGCCATTCCGATCACACTGTCCTCAAATCCGGGAATCAGCATACCGCTTCCAATTACGAATTCAAGGGGTTCGTTGCCTTCCGACGAATCGAAGACAACACCATCAGACAAACGTCCCGTATAATGTACGCGAACGATGTCGTTTTCTTTTGCTTGTGCCATTATAAAAATTTAAAAAATTAGAGCGTCCAGTCTAAACATCGCTCCGGGTTACTATGTAAAAACGAAGGAAATAAATACTGCTACCCCGCAAAAGTAGGCAATTTTCGGAGTAGTTGACCCGAAAAGGCCAATACCTGCCGGATTCGGGTCTTCGTTACCGATTTAGCTGTTAACTTTGGCAGCAAACGAAAACACATGGCAAACCCCAAGGCAGAACTCAACTTTCTGGACGGACCCCGATCGCGCTGGAAGGAGCTCGGATTCGCAATACGCGTATTCCTGGAATTCATTAAGGGATTCAGATCCCTTCACTTTTCAGGGCCTTGTGTTACCGTTTTCGGATCTGCACGCTTCAAGGAAGGACACCCTTCGTACGAAATGACCCGTGAAATTTCTGCTGAAATGGTCAAACTCGGATTCACCATCCTCACCGGTGGAGGTCCGGGCATCATGGAAGCCGCTAACCGAGGTGCAAAAGAAGCAGGTGGAAGAAGCATTGGTTGCAATATTGAACTTCCATTTGAACAACACCATAATCCTTATCTCGATCGTTGGGTGACGATGCGTTATTTCTTTGTGCGAAAAGTGCTGCTTACCAAGTATTCCTATGCCTTTGTTGTAATGCCTGGCGGATTTGGAACGCTGGATGAATTTTTTGAAGCGATCACACTGATACAAACAAAAAAACTGAAACCATTCCCGATCGTAATTATGGGAGTGGAATACCACAAACACCTCCTCGAACACATCGATCTGATGATCAAACACGGAACGATCAGTCAGGAGGACATGAAACTGTACTGCGTTACCGATTCGGTGAGCGAAGCAGCAAAATTCATTGAGGAACATTCGGTAATCAAATACGATCTGAAAGACATTGAACACCCAAAACCGAATCCGATTCTCGGAGAAAACTGAAGATGCGGAAAGGTGTTGTTTGTCAGGGGAATTTCTGACCTCCATCATCATTTTGCGACTTAGCCTTTCATAGATTAGCACTAATTACGATGTATATGCGAAATCTGATTCTTCTTCTGATTGCTCTTATTTCATTGAGAAATGATACCATCGCCCAGCAGAAAAAACCGGTTGTCGAACTGATCGAACTGGATAATCTTGTGGGGTATTATGGTCAGGATAAAAAATTCGTAGTGCTCTTTGAACAGGCACGCATCATCAAAAAATTTGAGCATGTATGGCTGGTCACCTACGGCTACGAATTTGATGCACAACACGGAGAATCGCTGGGCCATGTGCGTTCGGATGATGTAACCGACACCCATGGAAAATTGATCAACCGACAGACACTCGTCAACGCAGAAGGCATTAACATTTTACCTGGTGGTGCCGATCATTTTCGCTATTCAGGAAATGCATTCATTGCCAACCGCGGCAGGAATTTTATGCTATTCGATGCGAAAGGAAAAAAACTGATCGACAATACCGAAGCCATTCTCACTTTTGCAGGAGGATACGCTGCCTACAAACAACAGGGAAGCTGGAGTTTTATTCATGTAAGTGGCAAGATTGTGGAACGCAATTATTCCGAGTTACGTCCACTGATCCATGAATGCGGCGGATATATTGTTCGTGCAAAAAATTATTATTCATTTATCGATACGCTGCTGCAACCGGTTATTGTGGGTGAATTCACTTCGATGCAATGGATCAGCTACGATCATTATGTGGTTGAAAAAGCAGGAAAATACGGTGTGATCAATTCGCACGATAAGTTTCTGTTGCCGGTAGAGTTTGAGCGACTCAATGCCAATCAATTCCTCAATGAAGAAATTGTTATTGCACGCCGCAACGGAAAAGATCAGTTGCTCAGTCCATGGTTCAAGTTTATCGGACGCCCATACGATCATATCAAAAAATCGGAAACCGGTTTTTACGAAGTGCGCGAAAACACATCTTACGGAATCATCGACAGCAACGGACGCGAAATTGTAGCTCCCGAATATGAGGTATGCGATATGATTTCCGAATGGGGAGTGCGTGTAAAAAAAGGAATTTATTACGGACTCATCTCCTGGCAGGGAAAAACAATTCTCCCTTTGAAATACACCACCTTGGGCTTACCTGCCAACGAACGGATCGTATTGGGCATTACCGATACTCTTTCCGGAAAAAGCAGTTTTACCTATTGCGATAAAACAGGAGAACTACTCAGCGGATTCAACTACGAAAGCGCGCGATCATTCAGCGAAGGGCTCGCAGCTGTCCGCAAAAACGGAAAATTCGGTTTTATTGATACCACCGGTAAACTGGTTGTTACCTATCAGTTTGTAGAAGCATCCTCCTTTAAAAACGGTTATTGCGTGGTCGCCAAAAAAGCAGGAAAATACGGTATGATCGACATCACCGGATTAATGATCATTTCTTTTAAATACGAAAAGCTCGACGATCTTTCGGAGGACATGATTGGCTTTAGAAAAAACGGGAAATGGGGATTCCTCAATGCAAACGGTGAGCAGGTAATCGCACCTCAATACTCCGAAATTCTTTCCTTTTCAGAAGGAATGGCAGCGGTGAAGGATGGTCCATACTGGATCTACATCAATAAGAACAAGGATCTGCTTATCGACATGCGCATTGTCCGCGCCGAATCATTCAGCGATGGAAACGCCGTTATACGCATCGAAAACAGCGGAAGATTTCTGATCGATCGAAATGGGCACATTATTCGGGAAATCAAACCCTGAAGAGAAACCTCCTTACGTCGGTTTCGCTTCAGGGTTGAGTTTGTTTTGGAATTCTCGTCTTCGTCTTCCTTTTCGTCCTCGTCTTCATCTTCATACTCCTACCTGCATCCGTTTTCAGGAGCGAGAGAATAATCAAAGATAAGCGATGGGCATTCTACCAATTGTTCGCTGCCGCCTTTTAGATTGACGATGTTGGTTCCTGATTCGTAATAGATGACATCTCCCCCGCCGCGTGAATCTATTTTTGATCCTGATTTCGCGTAGATCGTATTGCCTCCACCCTTCGATACAATTTCGGCGCCGGGTTCTAGAAATATAATGGAATAACCGCCATTCTCACGTAATTTTTTTCCGCCACATACCCAAATGATGTTTCTTCCCTGATTGGCAACTGCATTCTTATTGGCAACATAAGCCATTGCAGGAATACGAAACGTACAAGGTCCGATCGCAATTGTACCAATGAGTCCGGACTGCGCAGGGACACGCTTACGGCAGGATGTGATCGAAAACAATACCAGTGCAGAAAATAAAAAAATGAAAATCCTTTTACACTGCATAGTAAAAAATCAATAGTTCAACAGCGACTTCAATTTCTCTTTAAAGCGATCCTTCGGAAGGAAATCGTTCTCTAAAGGAATTGCAAATGGTACCGGAGAATCCAATGAAGCAACACGCACTACAGGAGCATCGAGCGATTCGAAACAATGTTCGGTGATCAATGCAGAAAGCTCTCCACCAATTCCGCCGGTCATGCAATCTTCATGCAGCACCAACACTCTTCCTGTTTTGCGTACAGATGCATAAATGGTATGCGTATCCAATGGAAGAAGCGTGCGAAGATTAACGATATCGGCACTGATGCCTAATTCTTTTGTTACCTCCAATGCCCAATGCACACCCATTCCGTAAGTGACAATACTTACATCATTTCCTTCTGCAACCATTGCGGCTTTCCCTATTTCAAGTGTGAAATAATCGTCGTTCACCTCTTCACTCACGCTGCGGTAAAGTGCTTTGTGCTCAAAGAAAATTACTGGGTTGGGATCGGCAAATGCGGCAAGCAATAATCCTTTTGCTTCATTGGGAAATGCAGGATATACTACTTTTAATCCGGGTGTATGAAAAAACCAGGCTTCATTGCTCTGCGAGTGGAATGGACCAGCACCTACTCCTGCTCCTGTTGGCATACGCACAACTACATCGGCATTTTGTCCCCAGCGGTAATGGATCTTTGCAAGATTATTTACGATCTGATTGAAACCGCAAGTCACAAAATCGGCAAACTGCATTTCACTCATCGCTTTGTGTCCGTTAATGGAAAGTCCCAATGCTGTTCCGATAATTGCAGATTCGCATAAGGGTGTATTGCGCACACGATCTTTTCCAAATTCAGCAACAAAGTTTTCAGTCACCTTAAACACACCACCGTATTCGGCAATGTCTTGTCCCATCAAAACCAGATTGGGATGATGTTGCATAGCCTGACGCAAACCATCACTCACTGCATCGATAAAACGTTTTTCTGTTTTGGATGCGTTTTTAGGTGCAATGGCAGCTCCATTGTGTGGTGCATAAACATCGGCCAGTTCACGTGCCGTATTTGCTTCCACATTGGGTTCTGCAAATGCAATTTCCAACTCATCGGCGATCTTTTTCTTGATCTCCATGCGTGATTTTTCTGCATCGGCCGCGGAAATTATTTTTTCGCTGATGAGCCAGCTTTCAAAATTATCTACGGGATCTTTTACCGACCATTTCTCCTGCAATCCTTCAGGATAATATTTTGTTCCGGAAGCTTCTTCGTGACCACGCATACGGAATGTAATGCACTCGAGTAATACGGGACGAGGATTCTTGCGGATATCTTCTGCAATGCGTCGTGTAGTATCGTACACTTCGAGAATATTGTTTCCGTCTACCTGAATACCTTCTATTCCGTAACCGATAGCTTTATCAATAAATTGTTTGCAGCGGAATTGTTCATTGGAAGGAGTGGATAATCCCCACTGATTGTTTTCGATCACAAAGATGACCGGAAGATCCCAAACAGCGGCGACATTGATTGACTCGTGAAAATCGCCTTCGCTTGCACCGCCGTCGCCCGAATAAACGAGTGTGCAACGTTCTTCCTTACGCAATTTGTGCGCAAGAGCAATTCCATCTGCAATACCCAATTGCGGACCAAGATGCGAGATCATTCCCACCACCTTGTGTTCTTTCGTTCCAAAGTGAAACGAACGGTCTCGTCCTTTGGTGAATCCCATTTCTTTCCCTTGAAACTGCGCGAACAATTTATGAAGAGGAATACCACGCGAAGTAAAAACACCAAGGTTACGGTGCATGGGAAGAATGTATTCTTCCTTGGCGATAGCCATTGCTGTCCCAACAGAAATTCCTTCCTGACCATATCCTGAAAACCATTTCGAAATACGACCCTGACGTAGCAGGATGAGCATTTTTTCTTCGATCAGTCGCGGTAAGAGAATTGCATTGTAAAGTTCAATCAGCTGATCGTTGCTGTACGTTTTACGATCGAATGGTAACACCGGGTTTGCGGTAGCGGACATGGCAGTAATTTTTCATGGCAAAGGTAAGGCATAATCAGCCACTATCATTAGGGGAAATGGGCAGTTAGGATTAACTTGCATGAAAAGCACCGTATGAAAAAAAGAATCCTACCAGTGATTGCCGTTTTAGCGCTGTATGCCTGTTCCGGTAGTCCCACCACAAACAACGAAACGCAAAAGAAAGCGATGAGCTTTGAGGAATTCGCAGCTCAGTTCCCCGAAACACAGCCGGAAAACACCTTTTTCTGTTCCGACAGCACTTATACTGCAGGCAGCCTGAAAGAGATTGTAGCGGGCGACTCAGCCATTGTTCAGCTGGTTCCGGATATCCTGTTTCAAAACGGCGGTTATGCCTGGGGAAGCATCCATGAAAACGATGATTTTATGATGCTGATCGTTCTGCTGAAAGCCGATAAACTTGGTCCCCTGTTCATCACCTACCAAAAGGGAAAACTGTTGGACTACAAGATCGGTTTTCAAAATCCGGGACTGGATGAAGGTTTCCGCTCTGAAGAATGTTGCAGTTTCGATGCCGATCATTACCTCAACTTCACCGATATTACCCAAAATTGGGATCCTGCTGATTCGGCAAAGACGTTTAAATCGGACACCATTATCAAATCAACAGCACCTTTATTCTTCGGCACCTTCAATGATATTTTTCAATAATCCGAAACTGAAAAACGGATCCTGAAGAAATACCTCCTTCATATTAAAGCATAAAAAAAGCCCCGCATGTGCGGGGCTTTTTTATTTCAAAGCATCGTTATGCTTACTTCACGATAGCCTGGAAAGAGGCATCAGAAGCAAACTTGAGGAATTCGCGGTCTTTAGCAGCCTTAGCCTTAAGAGCACTGTCCTTTTGAATAGCAGATGTAAGGTTGCTTTTCACTTCTTCAATCTTGTTAGCACGAGCAGCAATGATCGCACGCAAGTAGAATGAAAGAGCAGCATCTTTTTCCTGTGAACCGTCAAGGGTTGAAGTAGCTTCAGAACCGTTACCGTTCAGCAATTGTGCAAGAGCCAGGTTAAAGGTCTTGAACTTGCTCATCTGGCTAACAGCTTCTCCGTACTTACCTTTTTGGATGTTCAGAAGTCCCATATTGTAAGACACTTCGTCACCTGCACCGGAAGCTTCGCCAAGAAGTTTCTCAGCTTTTGCACGGTCACCTTTCTGACGAGCACAAGCAGCGAGGTTGTTCTTGATGATACTTTCGCTTGAAGCAAGACCTGCAGCCTTATCGAACAGACTGTTGGCATCGTTCAGTTTACCCTGCATAAAGAGGATAGCACCTGCGTTGTTGAAACCTCTCCAGTCGTTAGGATAGATACGTGATACTTCGTTGTAGATACGGAGCTTCTCGTTAAGATCGTTGCTCAATGTAGCAGCGAAAAGAAGTTCTTCGATAGTAAGTGAATCAGGCTTAGACTTGCTCCACTCAGTAAGTTCCTGGTCGGTCTTACCTGTAAGATCGTAGTTCAATGTTACAGCAGAACGACGAAGCTTAGGAAGTACTTTCTTCTCTAATTCCTGGAACGTTTTTGCCATGTTGCGGATTTCCTGCTCACGCTTGTTAACGTCAGAGTACATGCTCAATACACGGAGGATAAGTTCCTTATCAGCGATATTGGTAGCCTCAAGTTCGGTTTTGAAACCGTCCCAGTCTTCACCTTTACCTTGAAGTACATAGAATGAAGATTTAGCATCCTGTGCTTTTTCCCACTTCATTTTCTTCGCTTCCTTAGCAATAGCTTCAGCAGCTGTACGTGCACGGTCATCAGCAAGTGTGCTGTTGATTGCGATTTCACCTTCGGGTGATGCATATGCAGGAATAGTGATGTTTTTGATGTCGATACGCTCGTTCTTAAGAGCAGCTGCAACCCACTTCATAAAATCTACATAGTCTTTGTCTTTCAACTCAGAACCACGTACTTCATGACGACCTTTTTCGTAGTTGATCACCATTTCTGCAGTGTGCGAAGTAACACGAACGAACTTGTCTTTACCGAAAATCACTTTGTCGTCGCTCATCATGAGGTACGGAGTGATAATAGTTCCGTCAGCGATCTTATCTGTGGTGATAAGCGCCTTTTCTTTTGTTCCTTTTTTAGGAAGGATCTTAACCTTGATCTCAGACACTTCCATGTTTGGAGTGTAAGGAACTTTTGCAGTGTAAGAGAATGAACCACCTTCTTTAGGGATCACTTTACCATTACCGGCAGCTTTTGGTCCCTGGAACGTTTCGGTTTTGAAAGCTCTCTCCTGACCATCAGATCCGATGATTACTGGAGTAACTTCCACAACAGCCTTCTTGTGAAGACCTTTTTCCACGAACTTACCGTTAATGTTCAATGTAACAGTGTCACCGTGCATTTCCACGGGATTAGGGTTTACCTTGTATTCGATGTCTTTAACAAGGGTACAACCCTGAATGAAAAACGCACCTGCGAGAGCAGCAAGCGACATTTTGATCAGTTGGTTCTTTTTCATACGATGCTTTTGAATTCGGGTGCAATAATAACAGTAAATTGATTAAAAAAAAAACCGAGAGGTAATAAATAGGTATAAACTTGTTGATTTCGCAACCCTTGGATTTAAAGGGATTTACGTGTAATACCTACCGGAAAATCAGTGTTTAGTACCTTTTCAATCAACAAAAAATCGTCCTGAGAGCCTGCAAAATCAAGGTTTCCGTAATCCAAAACAAGGATTCGGAAATCCCTCAGGGTAGCCAGATGCTCCATATAGATTTGCTGGATATTACTGAGGTATTCGCCTGTAATGGATTGTTCATAACTCCTGCCTCTTTTTTTAATATTTCGCAGCAATTGTTCTACCGGAAGATGCAGAAAAACAATCAGATCAGGCTTGGCCAGAGAGCGGAACATGATATCGTACAAGCGTTGAAACAACTGGAATTCAGTATCATCCAAATTATTCCGGGCAAAAATGAGTGATTTTTCGAGGTAATAATCACTAACGGTCATTCGGCTGAACAAGTCGGGCTGTATATTCTCACCCGAAAGCTGTCTGAAACGTTCGGCCAGAAAATACATTTCCAAAGGAAAAGCATGGCGACGGGGATCCTCATAAAAGCGGGGTAAAAAAGGGTTATCCTCAAATTCTTCCAGCACAAGACGGGCATTCCAGTGGGTGCTGAGTTTTTTGGCCAGGGTTGTTTTGCCTGAACCAATGTTTCCTTCGATAGCAACAAAACGGTTATTCACCCGGATTCGGATTTAAAGGAAACACCTGCGCGTTATCGGCACAATCTGCAATGAGCTGCTCCACCGATCGACCATCCGGAAAAACATATCCCGGCATTACCTCATGGAGCGGCAATAAAGCAAAACGACGCAAATGCATCCGCGGATGAGGAATCTGCAAATGATCATTGACTACCACTTCAGAGCCAAATACAAGGATATCAATATCAATCGGACGCGAACTGTAGACTCCGCTTTCATTGCGTACGCGACCAAATTTTTGCTCAATGGCCAGCAATTGTTCGAGTAAGGAAGAAGGGTCGAGCGAAGTGCTGATCAGTATAGCCTGGTTATGAAAATCATCACCCTCAAATCCCCAGGCGGGACTACAATACACGGCAGAAAGAGAAAGAATACGAATAGTGGCCCCATCCAACTCCCGGGCAACCTGCCTGAATACGGAAGGCGGATCGCCGAGATTGGCACCCAGTAAAAGCACAGCCTCTTTCATGTCCGCAAAAATAGCTTTTCCCTTTAACACGGACTTTGACCACTGGTGTAATTCCAAGAGCTTCAGGATAATCTGCTATCTATTTTTGAACTGCAAAAAAGCCCTTTTACCATGAAACAATTCTTTAAAATAATGGCCGCATCGGCTCTGGGACAACTGATTACCGGATTGATCCTGGCCTTTATGTTTGCCGTTTTTCTAGTTGGACGCCTCACTGCTGCTTTTGGAGATCAGGAAGAAAGCAACAAGAAAGTGATCGAAGACAATTCCATTCTCCACCTGAAACTGGACCAAGCCATCACCGATCAGCAGTCGAACCCCAGTTTTGATTTTGGTCTGGGCGGACTGAACACCGATTCCAAAACGGGACTCAACCGCATACTCACCAGTTTGGAACGCGCAGCCAAGGATGAAAAAATAAAAGGTGTTTTTCTTGATGTATCGATGATTCCCGCCGGTATGGCCACAGTGGAAGAAATCAGAAACGGTTTGAAAAAATTTAAGGAATCCGGAAAATTCATTCTGGCCTATTCGGAGATCTACACACACAAATCCTATTACCTGGCGAGTGTTGCCGATGAAATTCATTTGTATCCGCAGGGAATTGTACAACATACAGGATTAACAGCAGAGATCATGTTCATGAAAGGACTGATTGAAAAACTGGAACTAGACCTGACCATCATTCGCGGATCGAACAATCAATTTAAGAGTGCAGTAGAACCCTACATGTTGGATAAGATGAGCGATGCCAACCGAAAACAGACCGAAAAATATTTGTTCTCACTTTGGAACCACATGCTCGAAGGTATTTCTCAAGAGCGGAAAATTGAAGTGAGCAAACTCAATCAGCTGGCCGATTCACTTGTATTGCAAACTTCAGACGCAGCATTGGAAGAGCGTTTCATTGATCGTATTTCATACCGTGATGAGATTTATGCAGAATTGCGCAAGCGTTTGAGCATTGAAGAAAAAGATGAACTGAATCTGGTTTCATTGGGAACTTACGCAAAAGACAAACGCCTGAATAAAACACGTTCAGAAAAAAACAGTGAAAAGAACAAAGCGAAAGTTGCAGTGATTTATGCGGTGGGAGACATCATCGATGGTAAAGGCGATGATAATTCGATTGGTTCGGTGAATTTGTCGGAAGACATTCGCGCTGCGCGTTTGGACACAACCGTAAAGGCGATTGTACTACGCGTTAACTCACCCGGAGGATCTGCTCTGGCTTCAGATGTGATCTGGAGAGAAGTGGTATTGGCAGGAAAAGTAAAACCCTTTGTTGTTTCCATGGGCGACGTTGCTGCATCCGGTGGTTATTACATCAGCTGTGCTGCCCATAAGATATTCGCACAACCCAATACCATTACCGGATCGATTGGTGTATTCGGGGTATTGCCCAATACGGAGCGCATGCTCAAATCAAAATTGGGCGTAACCTACGACAGGGTTAAAACCAATCGCTACTCCGATATCGGATCGATGAGCAGAGCCATGGACGAAATGGAGTACCAGATCATCCAAAAAGGGGTTGATGACATCTATGCTGACTTTATTAATAAGGTAGCCGAAGGTCGCCAGTCAGCAGGATTAACACCCGCAAAAGTCGACTCCATTGGCCAGGGAAGAGTCTGGGCCGGGACCGATGCTTTGGCGATTGGGCTGGTGGACGAGCTGGGCGGTTTGGAAACAGCAATTTCCGATGCTGCCAAGCGTGCCAACCTGACAGAAGGAGAGTACATACTCGCTGAATATCCGATAGTTAAGGACCCAATTGAGGAATTGGTTAACCGTTTAAAAAATGAGGCAAAAGTTGAATTAATTAACGCAAATTTTGCCTTAAGCCCCGAAATGATGTTGTATCTTTACAACGTTAAAGAAATTCTCAGGCGCAAGGGTGTGGCAGCCTTGCTACCATACCACTTAGAGATCCACTGAACCTTTGCCATGATGTTTAGAACGGATTTAAGTCCTGAGCTAAAACCCCGACGTTCTCGTCGGGGTTTTTACGTTTAATAAAAGGTTATTTTCACCTATGCACACACACGAAACAGAACTGAGAGTCCGCTACGGAGAAACCGATCAAATGGGCTATTGTTATTACGGCAACTATGCTGAATACTATGAAGTTGGAAGGGTTGAAGCCTTGCGTGATCTGGGATTAAGCTACCGATCGTTGGAAGAATCCGGAGTGATGTTGCCCGTTCTGGAATTCAAGATCAAATACTTTAAACCTGCTTTGTACGATGATCTGTTGAAACTAAAAACGACCATCGCCGAAATATCCGGAGCACGCATTCGCTTTGTGTACGAAATGTACAATGAGAGTGGTCAAAAATTAAACGAAGGCGAAACGACGCTGGTCTTCATCAACAAAAACACGAATAAGCCTTGTCCCCCACCCGAATCGCTAGTGGGCAAACTCAAAAAAGATTGAGCATTTTACTTTTTTTAACAATGAGGCACGGGAATTGCAAGCAACTCTTACGTTAAATCATTGTCTACACTCAAAACAACATACCCATGAAACGCATTGTTCTCTTTTTCTCCCTATTTGCATTTACGGTTAGCCTGCATGCCACAGAAATTAAATGGATGACCTGGACAGAAGCTGTTGCGGCCAACAAGAAAAAACCAAAAATGATTTTTGTTGATGTTTACACAGCCTGGTGCGGATGGTGTAAGGTAATGGACAATAAAACCTTTGCAGTAGAAGAAGTTGCCAAATACATGAGCGAGCATTTTTACTGTGTAAAATTTGATGCAGAACAAAAAGAAGACGTGACCTACCGCAAGCAGGTTTATAAATACAATTCGCAATACCGCTCACATGAGCTTGCTGTGAATTTCCTCGACGGACAAATGTCGTATCCCAGTTTCGTGATTTTCGACAAGAACGAAAAGCGCCTGGAGATTATTAAAGGATACATTGAAGTTGAACCCTGGATGGCAAAACTGAAAACCATTGTAGGCAAATAAACAATGGAACAACCGCACGACAAACGCTGGTGGGATCTGAAGACTTTCGGATTTCTGCCTCCGCGTGAGGAAAACAGGATCATTGTTTATGTTTTACTCGCGCTGATTTTTTTTACCTTGGTTTATATCAGCTCCTTTTATTTCAGGTAAGCCGGCTTAATGTAATTTCCGCTGTTTGATCATTCCTCCTTTTACCCCCGTCATGGCATGCGTTGTCATGAAACAGGAATCGTCAATTTCATCAACAATATTCCTAAGGCGGGTCAGCTCCAGTTTGGTGACGACAGTAAAGAGAATATCACGGTCGTTTAATCCGCTTTCCAATGCTTTTTTTCCGCGCAATCCGCGTTTTCCATTGTAAATGGTAACTCCGCGTCCCAATTGGGAAATAATTTCTTTGCGGATCTTTTCGTGTTCGGGAGAGATGATGATTACACCGGTGTATTCTTCTATCCCGTTTGTGATATAATCGACCGTTTTGGAAGCTGCCATGTAAGTCAGGATCGAATACAAAGCCATTTCAATACCGAAGAGACTTGCTGCTATGAGGAAAATCAAAACATTGATTAGAAGAATGATCTCCCCAACCTGCATGCTCAGTTTGCGGGTCATGTACAAGGCAAGGACTTCTGTTCCATCAATAACACATCCGCCGCGCATTGCAAAGCCGATACCTGCACCGAGAAAAAATCCCCCGAACACTGCAATGAGTAATTTATCGTCGGTAATCCGCGGAACATGCATGGTTTGCAGAACGAGCAACACTGCAGAAAGCACAATAATTGCCACAAAGGTTTTCACCGCAAATATTTTGGATACCTGCCGAAAGCCAAGGAAAATAAAAGGAAGATTGAGTACAAAGATGTAAAAGGGAACATTTAGCGGGGTAAGCTTGGCCATGATCAGCGACACACCTGTTACACCGCCGTCGAGCAGACCATTGGGAACAATAAAACCTTCGAGTCCGAATGCTGCACATGCAATACCCAGGAGAATCCAAAGCGAATCTTTGAAAATATGCTCATACTCCGAGCGGTTTCCAACAAGGTAAACACCAACCTTTCGCAGGTCGATTTCTGATAGTTTACGTGCCATTTCGCAGCAATGTCAGAAAAAAAAACCAATCAGCTTTCACTGTTCGAAAGAGAAACGGAAACCAGGTAGTTTTCAACTGCTTTCAGCATGGAAATATTGGAACTTTCGATTTCCCGGATCATATTCATGAGGGAAGAAAAATTCACAGAAGGATGTTTTTTGGGATTACTGATCAGCTTCATTGCCACTTCCTGCATTTTTGAGGTGATGTCCCTGTTCATCCCACTGAGGTATTCGTTCACTGTATGTTGAAAGGTGCCCGGATCTTTTAGTATGGCATGAACCGCTTTGTAATAGTCGTTTTGCAGGGAACGAATCAAATGAAACATTCTGAATTTCTCATCGTCCGAACTGTTCAAAAGGTCTTCGAGGTTATGCCGGATATCTTTCATCTCCTTGGCACAAAAAGCAAAATCTCTTATGGATGAACTCAGCGCGGTAAGTTGTTTTGAACGCTGCTCCGGCATTTGCGACTGCTGCATGAGCACCACAAATTGATTGATCTCGTTCTCATAGGATTTTAATCGATCGTACTTTTCAAAAAGCACACTCCCCTGAAACGTTTCTGCAACAATACTTTCGTTCAGACGCAAGGTTTCTTTTCCAAATTTTAACGCTTCGTTCTGCAGGGCGACACATGCAGAAAAAGGTTCGGATGCCTGTACTTCATGCAAAAATCCGGTTAGGTGTACTTCACCCGTTTTGATCTTTTTATCAATGAAACGCGTAAACCATCCCAGCAGCGGAATCATAACAATTATCAAAACAATATTTGCAAGCGACTGAAAAGCAACCAGCAAATAGAGGGGATTATGTAATCCCATTACTTCTTGTAAAAACCAGACATACAACGGAAACAATGCAATGGAAAGCAGGGCCTGAAATACATTCATAAAGAACTGTCCCCATCCTGTTTTTCTACGTACTGCATTTGCATTGATGGTTCCCAATAAAGCGGTAACCGTAGTTCCCAGATCGGAACCGATAGCAAGAAAAATAGCCTGCTCGAGTGATACAACACCACTGGCAAGCATCGAAAGATAGATCGCAACAGATGCTGAGCTCGACTGAATAATAGCGGTAAGTCCAAACCCTGCTAAAAAGAAAAATATTTTGGGACTACCTTCCCAGCCACTGAGATCAAACTTGCCTGATAATTCCGCAAATGCATCTTTCAAAAAATCCAGTCCAAGAAACATCAGGCTGAATCCGATCAGAAAATGACCACCTTCTCGGAGCCGGCTCTTGCTGAACATGGACATCAATCCTCCCAATGCAAAAAAGGGAAGAGTAAGCGCTTTTAGATCAAAACTAAATCCAACCGCAGAAACGATCCATCCGGTTACCGTTGTACCCAGATTAGCGCCTAAAATGATTCCCAAACCGCTTTTTAATCCGATGATTCCAGCTCCGGTAAACGACATCACCAAGAGGGTGACCATTGAACTGCTGCGAATAATCGCCGTGGTAATTGTTCCTGCCAAAACCGCTTTTACAGGAGTCCCCGTGTGTCGTTTCAGGAAACGTTTGAATGAACGTCCCACTAACTGAACAAGTGCATCTTCGAGCAGACGGATACCGAACAAAAAAAGTCCGAGTCCACCCAAAAAATACATCCACTTTATGTTCAGGAAAAAATCCATTCTATGATTGCAAATTTACCAGCTGATCGTTATGCGAATATGACACACCTCATTTAAACCAATACCAGATCGTTTTCATCCATTCGTTATTCAGCGCAATCATTCCTTCTTCAGACTCCCACCATTTGAATTCATTGTATTTCGTACTGGGAGCTCCCACAATGATCCATTCGACCGAAGAGGAGCGGAATTCCGAGCGAAAAACTTTCCGCATGCGTGCGGTGTGAAATTTGGAGGAGAGCAACATTACTTTTTTCAAACCGTTCGACTCACAGTATTCACGAATCACCTTTGCCTCTTCGCGGGTGGAAGTCGATTTGTTGATCACCGCCAGCGAAGAATCGGGTATTCCTGCAGAGCGCATATAAAACGCCGTGACTTCAGCCTCTGTCATGGCTTGTCCGAGTGCTTCGAGAATGGATGGAACATTCTCACCGGTACAGATAAATTTATCGGCATATCCCTTTTCGAACATCTTCACAGCAAATAATCCGCGTTCGTAGGAGCTTCCCCCCAATACAAAACAGGCTTCCACTTTCTGCGGCTCATCAACCGAAACGAGTACGCCTGCCATTCCACGCATTATTGAAAAGCGGAAAACAAAAAGCAATAGCAGAATTGCAAAAAATACTGACCACCGAATGATCCGTCGCTTGTGAAAAAAATTTTTGAGTCGTGTTTTTATTTCCATCTACATGTAAGCTCAACGTTTTTTCTCCATCGGATTTCATTTTCAGCAGCATCAAAAAATACTGCCTAACGTTCGGCACAACGAAGATAGGAAACGAATAATTAGAGCGCACAAAGTTTGATTTAGCCTGTTTCGAAACAATTGGGTCCGATTCGTGTTATTTCCTTAAGTCGAAAAACACTACCTTTGCACCTCAATTCCACCCATGGGAACACCCGTAAAGCCTTATAATCAGGACGACAGCAAAAAACAGCAGGTCGCACAGATGTTCAATAACATTTCGCACCGTTATGATTTTCTGAATCATTTCCTGAGTATGGGTATCGACCATATTTGGCGAAGAAAGGCCATTGGAATTTTGCGCAAGGAAAGCCCCAAACATATTCTGGATATTGCCACAGGCACAGGCGATTTTGCAATTGCAGCACTCAAGCTCCATCCTGAAAAAGTTACCGGCATCGATATTTCTGTTGGAATGCTGGAAAAGGGTCGCGAAAAAATGAAAAAGCGCGGTTACGATAATCGTGTTGAAATGCTGGAAGGCGATTCCGAAAACCTTCCTTTTGCAGATGCTTCTTTCGATGCCATTACCGTTGGATTCGGAGTTCGAAACTTCGAAAATCTGGAAAAGGGGCTGGGAGAAATGCTTCGTGTTCTTCGTCCCGGCAAAACTGCTGTCATTCTGGAATTCAGCAAACCACGTCGATTTCCGGTTAAGCAATCGTTCAATTTCTACTCGAGGCGAGTGATTCCCTTCATTGGTAGAACCATCTCAAAAGATAAAGCAGCATACACCTATTTACCTGAGTCGGTGGAGGCCTTTCCGGAAGGGAAGGATTTTCTCCGCATCCTCGAAAAAGTGGGGTATACCGATGTTAAAGCCAAAACCGTCAGCGGAGGAATTGCAACGATTTATACCGGTCACAAAAGCCGTTAAGGCAACAAAACGGAACTACTGCCGTTTTAATGATTATTTTTGGAGGTAATGTCACATCGAATTCACACCATTCTTGCGCTTGTATTGTTTCTCCTGGGAAGTCCATTTCTGCTTGCCCAGAAAGAGCGTGTGGGTAACCTGAAGAATTTCGACAAGAAACCGTATCACTTCGGATTCATTCTTGCTTACAATACATCCAATTTTTACCTCGATACCTACAATGCTTTTCCTACATCCGATTCGCTGATGTGGATTGGTGCAGAAAGACAACCTGGCTTTGATCTTGGTCCGCTGGCCTCGCTCAATCTGAGTAAAAATATTTCCTTGCGATTTATTCCTGCAATTTCGTTTCAGGACCGTCGTTTGCGTTACGGATTTTACAGAACTACCAACGGAGAATTGCAAAACGACGAAGTAATACGACGCGTAGAATCCACCTATATCAATCTTCCATTCAACCTCAAACTCCGTACCGACCGGGTAAACAATTTTGCAGCTTATGCGGTGGTCGGTTACCAATACAGCATTGATATGGCATCGCAAAAAGATGTCGTCAACACCTTCGGCAGAGAAGCCATTGTGCGCATACGCCGACCGGATCATGCCTGGCAGGTTGGTGGTGGACTGGATTTTTTCCTGCCTTATTTTAAGTTTGGACTGGAGTTAAAAGTTTCTTCCGGATTTAAAAATCTGTTGCTTCAGGACAACAACATGTACACTTCACCCATTGATCGTTTACGTTCTAAAGTGGTGTTGTTTTCATTCACCTTCGAAGGATAAATCGTGGCCCGCGAGTTTCAGATTCAGGTCCTGCCCGAAGACACCATCAACGATGCACAACTTCGCAAAGCCATTGCCAAATCCATTGGTGTTAGCGAAACGGATCTGGGGCCCTACCGCATCGACCGCCGATCTATCGATGCACGGGGACGACAGGTAAAATTCACAATGAAAATCACCGTTTTTGATCCCAACGAAAAAATACCGGGAGAAACGTATGTTTTCGAAGCCAAAAATGTAAGTCAGGCAGAAGAAGTCCACATTATCGGTGCCGGTCCCGCAGGATTATTTGCGGCCTTGCGAGTGATTGAGTTAGGTAAAAAACCGGTCATTTTTGAACGCGGAAAAACTGTTCGCGACAGGAGAAGAGATCTTGCCATCCTTACAAAAAACCACATTGTAAATCCTGAATCCAATTACTGTTTCGGAGAAGGCGGAGCAGGAACCTATTCGGATGGAAAATTATATACCCGTTCTACAAAACGCGGTGATGTAAAACAAATTCTCTCGCTATTGGTTGCACACGGAGCAGATGAATCTATTCTGATTGATGCACATCCTCATATCGGAACCAATAAATTACCCGGCATCATTGAAGCCATTCGCGACAGCATCCGCAAATGTGGTGGTGAAGTCCACTTCGAATCCAAACTCACCGATCTCAGCACCGAAAACGGGAATATTCGTTCCATTACAATCAATGGTGATCAAAAAATTCCGGTCAACAATCTGATACTTGCAACTGGACATTCGGCGCGTGATATTTTTTACCTCTTGCACAAAAAGAATATTCTCATCGAGGAAAAAACATTCGCGCTCGGTGTGCGTGCAGAACATCCGCAAAGCATCATCGATCAGGCACAATACCATTGCACCGTTCGCGGACCATATCTCCCACCCGCATCCTATTCGCTGGTAGAGCAGGTAAAAGATACCGGAGTCTATTCGTTTTGTATGTGTCCGGGAGGAATCATTGCCCCTTGCGCCACTTCGCAGGAAGAAATTGTTACCAACGGTTGGTCGCCATCACGCAGAAATAATCCATTTGCCAATTCCGGAATTGTAACCACAGTTACCGAAGAAGAATTAAAAAACTTTCGTCAGTTTGGTCCCTTAAGCGCATTGAAATTTCAGGAAGCCATAGAACGTGCCTGTTGGATTGCCGGAGGCAAAACACAAACTGCACCTGCACAACGCATGATAGATTTCATCGAGGGAAAAACATCTTCCACCCTACCCGATTGTTCCTACCATCCGGGAATAAAAAGTGTTTCCTTGAAAGAAGTATTGCCGGAAACGCTGGCATCGCGACTAAAATTTGGTTTCAAGGCATTTGCGCAAAAAATGAAAGGTTACGGAACCAATGAAGCAGTGCTGGTTGCTCCTGAAAGCCGCACCTCATCACCCGTTCGAATTCCGCGTAATAAAACAAGTCTTCATCACCCTCAAATCAAAGGTCTTATCCCCTGTGGCGAAGGTGGCGGATATGCCGGAGGAATTGTGTCGGCGGCAATTGATGGGCAACGTTGCGCAGAAGCCACTTGTCACTGAAAAGGAAAAAATCAGTTCTTATTTCCGTATGCAAACTGATTTCAGAAAATTACGCGGTAAAATCCACGCCAGTTATTGTATTGCAATTCTTCACAAGAAAATTTTCTTACTCATCTGAATAGTAAGCATGTAAATGGATTTTGGAATTCATGTCCCGAATAATGGTTTCGTGGAATTTTAAACAATCGGATGAATAATTTGTCCTGAACTTAACAAGCGGTTCATCTGATATTTGGATTACACCACCACTTGCCCACCGGGAAAGGAAGGTCCATATTGCCAAAAAATTAAAAAATGAAAAAGGTTTTTCTTTCTGTCACCCTTCTTCTCATCGTTTTGTTTGCCCAGGCGCAATACCAGATCGGGCAACGCACTATTACGTTCAACGATCCTTCGCGCACAGGAGGATTTGGTTCAGGAGGTGGTCCCGGCCGTCAGATTCAGTCGGAGATTTATTATCCTGCTACAAGCAACGGACTTAACACACCATTCGCAAGTGGAACATTTCCGGTGATTGTTTTTGGACATGGCTTTGTGATGAGTTGGGATGCTTACCAAAACATCTGGCAGAATCTTGTTCCCCAGGGTTACATCATGGTATTTCCGCGAACAGAAGGAGGATTTAGTCCAAGTCACCAAAACTTCGCACTCGATCTTCGTGTTTGTGTCGAAAAAATGGCGCTGCTGAATGCCGACAATACCTCACCGTTCTATCAAAAACAAAACGGAAGAAGTGCGATCATGGGACATTCAATGGGAGGAGGAGCCACCATACTTGCAGCAAACGGATATACCGCTATTCAAACAATAGTAGCACTAGCACCAGCAGAAACCAATCCTTCAGCGGTAAGCGCTGCACCCGGGATAACTGTACCTGCGCTTGTTTTTTCAGGAGCACAAGATGGTGTGACACCACCTGTCGATCATCATCTTCCTATTTTTAATGCAATCGGTTCATCGTGTAAAACCTATCTATCCATCCCCGGCGGCGGACACTGTTATTTTGCCAATAGCAATTTCAATTGTGATTTTGGAGAATCCACTTCCTCTACCGGAATTTCTATTACAAGAGCACAACAGCAGGATGTTAGTCAGGATCATTACGGATTATGGCTCAACTATCATTTAAAAAGCAATTGTGCATCCTGGTCGCAATTCCTCGATTCGCTGCAATATTCCACACGCATTATCGACAATCATTTATGTGGCATTACAGTTGTACAGGCACAACCCGGCATTATTTCCCAAGCCAGTTGTGGAATGAATAACGGATCTGCATCCGTAATTGCAAGTGGCGGACAAGCGCCATATTCGTACCTCTGGAGCAATGGTCAAACTACTTCAACAGCAAGCAGCCTTGCGGCAGGATCTTATACCTGCACGGTTACCGACGGGAATTCATGTTCTGTTATTGTCAATGTATCCATATCCTCTTCCGGTGGTCCAACAGCAACCATTACCACTACCCCTGCCAATTGCGCAGGCGGCACAGGATCATTTACTGTGGCACCTTCAGGAAGCGGACCATTTACCATCGACTACAACGGCGTAAATCCGGCAAGTGCTCCCGCAGGAAATTATTCGATTGAAGTAACAGATAACAATGGCTGTACATCTGCATTTCCGGTTACGATCAGCGAACCAGCTGCGATATCAATAACAGGTAATGCCAATTCACCACAAAGTGGAAACGACGGCACCATCGACTTAAATGTAAGCGGAGGAACTGCACCGTATCAATATTCATGGTCGAACGGTTCCACTTCTGAAGATTTATCCGGACTTGCTGCCGGAACATATACAGTAACAGTAACAGATAATTCAGGATGCACCGGAACTCAGAGCTTCACCCTCAATCCTGCAACCGGTACAGGTATTGATGAAGCAGATGCATCATCACTAATTATTGAACAATCCGGCGGTAGTATCAAACTGATCAGCACAAAACCAATTGCACAGTTGCAACTGTTCGATATCAGTGGAAGACTGATCTGGAAGAACGCAACAATCGCTACATCCGTTGAAATTCAAACCGGTAATTTTGCCTTTTCCCTGGGGGTATTACTTGTGGAATTTGAAGATGGTCGGGTTGAACGATACAAAATCGTAGTACAACCCTAATTCATTAATTATCAAAGCATCACATTAGTGGTGCTTTTTTTTTGACCTGATTTAAACAAATGTTTAAATTTGCATTCATGAGCGTATCCTCTCCATCAAAAGACCAAATCATAAAAGCTGCAGGAATCCTGTTTCGGAAAAAAGGATTTAAGGCTACTACCATACGGGAGATTGCACAAAAGAGCAAGACGAATATTGCCTTGGTTTCCTATTATTTTGGTGATAAGGAAAAGTTGTACAATGAAATTCTGAGCAAGGATATTCAGAAATTCAGATTAGGATTGAGCAGTATCATTCATGATCCCAAAAGTTCAATCCGGGAAAAACTAATTGCGTTTGTAAATTATTATTTCGACCAGCTTGAACAGCAACCTGAACTTTCAGCTTTTGTGATGAATGAATTGCAGAAGTCTCCCGGTCGTACGGCGGGTAAAATTCAGAAGAGCACCTCGTTTATGGATTCTGTGTTCTACAAACAAATCAAAAAGGAAATGCGTCCTGCTCCAAACGGAAAAAAGGACCCTATGCAAGTGCTGGTGAACCTATATGCGCTCACTGTATTTCCCTTCAGTACTTCAGAAATGATCAAGCGAATGACAGGCAGCGATGAAGAATCTACATCCTTAATGATCAGCAACCGCCGAGCACAAATCGTGGAGTGGATATTGGCTATTCACTTCTAATTTTTTTTAGTTATAATTTAAACAACTGTTTAAAATGAAAACTTCCTATTTTTTAAATGAGCTACAAGCAAGGGAATTTCTTACGAACTGGAACAACTCCATTATACAACGATGCGGAAGAGCATGGAAATCGGAATTTGTACCTACAAAATGGGGAAAAACGCATGTATTGCATCTTCATGCGGAGCAAGAACATTTACCGGCGCTGATCATTTTTCCCGGAGCACGTACCAGCGGATTGGTTTGGGAATTGGACAATGCCATGGAAAAAATAAAGAATCACCGAATATTCCTGATCGATGTAAACGGTCAGCCGACATTAAGCGATGGAAATTGTCCGGATATGAAAAAAGGAGAATTGGGCGAATGGGCAAGTCAGGTAATGGATGCATTACATCTTGAACAGGCACATATTGCAGGCGCATCATTTGGAGGATTGATCTCTTTGCAACTGGCTGTACATTCAGCGAAAAAAGTTCAAAGTATTGCTTTGCTAAATCCTGCAGGATTGGCATCCTTCTCCATGAAACCAAAAAACATGTTTCAGAATTTACGTCCGCTACTCACAAAAAAAAGACGTCATGTTGAATCGTTTATTCAATCCATCGTCCTCCACGCTCCCGAACACCAACTCGAAAATGAGGCATTTCAAAAACTTGCCGACTACCAGCATTATGTCATTCTTCATCATCGTTTCAAAGGCGATTACCCCGCCCGACAACCGGATCAGTTGTTAAAAGGAATTCAGCAGCCTTGTTTGTTATTGCTGGGAGAAAATGATCCTTTATTTCCCTGGCAAAAAAGCAAAAAGAGGGCTGAAAAGCATTTCACAAAAAAACCGGTGGTGCAAATCCTTCCAGGTATCGCGCATGGAATTGAAACCTTGCCGTTGGCGCTTGAATTGGTCAATGATTGGATCAACAATCCTGAAAAATAGTCAGATAAACAGCGTAAAACCTGAAAAATTTGCAGGCAGAACTTGCAGAATCCTGCTAAAATTTCCGAAAAACACTATCGGCATTTGTCTTGAGGTATCATGCCAAAACATGTATAACCTAAAAAACAATAGCCATGACACTCGTTAAAAAGTACAACCGCTTTCCCTTTTTCCCATCCATGTTCGATGATGAAATGCTAAAATCTATGTCCAACTGGCCCGGAACCATGCACCATAATGCATCCATCCCTGCAGTGAACATCGCCGAAAAAGAAGATGCATTTGTAATTGACGTTGCAGTACCGGGATTGAGTAAGGAAGATTTTAAAGTCGAACTCAGCAACAACATTCTTACTATTTCAAGTGAGAAGGAAAGCAAACAGGAAAACAACGACGAAAAAGGACAATACACACGCAAGGAATTCCATTATGCGTCGTTTACCCGTTCGTTTACCCTTCCTGAAAAACTGATCGATCAGGAAAAAATCAATGGAAGCTATGATAACGGCATCCTTCAATTGGTTCTTCCCAAAAAAGAACAAACCCTTAATAAAGGAAGCCGCAACATTGAAATCCGCTAAGGATAAATTCTAAAAGAGAACGGACTGTTTCGCAATGGAACAGTCCGTTTTTTTTCTACGCATCAATCCGATTTACGCGCTCTTGTCATTTCACGTTTACCCGGAGGTCCCGGCAATCGTTCTACACTGAATCCCGCTGCTTTCATAGTGCGTTTGACTTCGCCTTTTGCACAGTAGGTGACAAGGATTCCACCCGGATGCAATAAGCGATACATCTGTTGAAATACTTCTATCGTCCACAACTCCGGTTGTACCCGTGGAGCAAATGCATCGAAAAAAATGACATCATAAGAGTTGGCCTCAAGATTGGCTTCACGAAAATCTCCTTCGTGTTTGAATAAACTAAAATGCGCATTTAACGGATGCACCTCGTTCCAACTGCAGGTGTGCAATTGCAAAAACAATTCATCGGCCAATAATCGTTTGCCATAATTCAACTGCAAAACCATTTCTTTTTGAAGAGGATATTTTTCTGTGCTTACAAATTCGATTGCAATCTGATTTTTCTCCGCAAACAACAAGGCCAGTAAAGCATTCAATCCGGTACCAAAACCAATTTCCAACACTTTCAATTTTGCTTTATCATTAGCGGCAACTTCAAGACCATTTTTAATAAATACATGCATGGATTCCGTTTCTGCACCATGCACTGAATGATAGGTTTCATCGCGGTCGGGAAGAAAAAGGGTTACCGATCCATCAGCTGTAGTTACCGTACGTAAATTGGAATCCATATTGAGTAAAAGGTCGTCTTTTTTAAGCAATGGAACAAAGATAAGGAAGAACGGTCGTTTGGAATGGTCAAAGGTCCGGAACAGCATTCCACCATCAAAACCCTGCAACATTAGCTGCGTTTTATAAGCAAAACGTGTATTATGGACAAAGGAACAGTTATGGCTCTTTTCGTGGTGGGAATCTTCACGGTTATGGCAATTATCGTGTGTTAAGGCAATATTGTCGAAGAAAAACAGATCCTTAGTGGGAATGGCTCACAGGGGATTTGTTTTTTAGTAATTTTCGGTCCCAATGACAAGGACCGGACTTCTGACAGTGCTACTTTTTTTCTGCAATTCGCTTTTGCATGCGCAGGAACTGCATAGTGTTTCAGCAAAAAAATCTGAACAAATCATAAAGATAGATGGACTTCTTGAGGATGATGCCTGGAAAAATGCCATGATCATTTCCGATTTTCGTCAGTGGTTTCCATTTGATTCCTCCATGGCGAAATCGAAAACGGAAGTGATGGTTGCGTTTGATAAAGATCATCTCCACATTGCTGCCATTTGCTATGATGAATTACCCGGAGAGCATGTTATACAATCGCTCAAACGGGATTACGATCCTCTGCTGAGTGATGGATTCTATGTTTACATCGATCCTTTTTCTGATCTGACCAATGGATTTGTATTTGGCGTAAATCCGCACGGTGCCCAGATGGAAGGACTCATTCAATATGGTGGCAATATGGGCATCTCCACAGTTTGGGATAATAAATGGTTCTCAGAAGTGAAACAATATCATTCCGAAGGAAAATGGATCGTTGAGATGGCGATTCCTTATAAAACATTGCGTTTTCCTGAAAACATCAAAGAATGGCGAATCAATTTTGCGCGCTACGATTTTAAACGCAATGAAATTTCGGTATGGTCAGGAGTACCTCGTAATTTTTCCACTTCTTCACTTGCATTTACCGGAAAACTACTACTAGAAGAAGCACCACACAAAGAAGGTTCAAATGTTTCCTTGATTCCATATGCCATTGGAACAGCAACCGGAAATTACCAAAACCAGACTGCTGAAAAATTTCGTCCCAATGCCGGTTTGGATGCAAAAATCGCGGTGAATTCATCGTTGAACCTGGATCTCACCATCAATCCCGATTTCGCGCAGGTAGAAGTGGATCGTCAGGTAACGAACCTTTCACGTTTCAGTTTATTTTTTCCCGAACGAAGAAATTTCTTTCTTGAAAACAGCGATCTCTTCGAGCGATTCGGATTCCGACAGATTCGTCCCTTTTTTTCACGACGCATCGGTTTGAATAACGGAGAAGCTGTTCCCATTCTTTTTGGTGCCCGTTTGAGTGGAAAAATCAATCGCGACTGGAGAATTGGTGCAATGACCATGCAAACCGAAGGCGGATCGCAAAGTGGACTTGAAGGACAAAACTATTCTGTTGCTGCAGTCACGTACCAGATGAAAGGCCGCTCCAATATTTCGGGAATACTGGTGAACAGACAAGGATTCATTAAGCAAGACATGAATTTCGCGGATTACAATCGCATAGCGGGTATCGACTGGAACATTGCAACAATGGACAATCGTTTAATGGGGAAAATTTTCATGCATCATTCGTTTTCTCCGCACAAAACGGAAAATGCAATGGCACATGCCTCATGGATACATTACGAAACTCCAAAACTTGTTCTCGAATGGAATCACGAATATGTTGGTCACAATTACTCCGCCGATGTTGGCTTTGTTCCCCGTATCGATTTTTTTAATCCCAATAACGGACAGATTGAAAAACGATCCTACCTCCGATTAGAACCATATGCCGCATGGAATTTCTATCCGAAATCAACACTCATCAACAAACATGGTCCATCGGTTTATATGAGTCAGTATTTCGATGGTACCTATCTCGAAAACGAACGCTATTTGAGTGCAAGCTATACTGTACGTTTTCAAAACACGGCATCAACCGGTATAGAGCTCATCAATAATTATGTGCTCCTGTATTTTGATCAGGACATCACCTTTTCAGGAAACAATGCCTTGGATACAGGAGGATATGTTTACAATCATGTACGCGGCTTTTTTAATTCTGATAAACGTAAACTCATCACCTATACGCTTAACCTCGATTACGGCGCCTATTTCTCCGGTAAAAAGACGACAGCAGATGCGTCTGTCAGCTGGCGCAAACAACCCTGGGGAATCTTCTCGCTTTCTGCACGGTACGACAGAATAGATATGCCGGAAGGATTTCAGGATGTTGACCTGTTGCTGATTAGTCCGCGTGTGGATCTTTCATTTACAAAAAGTTTGTTCTTCACTACATTTATTCAATACAACACGCAGATTGAAAACGTAAATATCAATTCCCGACTCCAATGGCGATTCAGGCCGATGTCGGATCTGTTTATTGTTTACACGGAGAATTACAATCCCTACAACGTTGCCATCAAAAACCGTGCGCTTGCAGTGAAGTTGGTTTGGTGGATTAACGTTTAGAAAACAAGAATAAAAAAGATTTTTCTTCGAAAAAAATCAATATGCATTATTATCTTATAGATAGAAAATGCTATATATTTTCTAAATACCAAGTCACAGCTTCTTGTAATCCTGCTTTAAGGCTATGGCTGGGTGTATACCCTAAAACATTCCGTGCTTTCTCAATGCTTGCCAGTGAATGGGGAATTTCGCCCGGACGTTCATTCTCATGAGTCACCGAAATGGTTTTCACATTTGGTGCATGAACAGAGAGTGCATTTTTTATTTCTGTGATTAATTCCAAAAGTGTAGTGCGTTCACCAAAGGCAATATTGAACACTTCTCCAAACGCTTTTTCGTTTGTGGTAAAGGCAGCCTTTTCATTGGCTTGAATAACGTTTTTTATATAGGTGAAGTCGCGGGAATTGGAGCCATCACCGTAAATGACCGGCGATTTTCCTTCGAGAAATAGCTTGATGAATTTAGGAATAGCTGCAGCATACGCACCGTCTGGATCCTGGTGTTTGCCGAATACATTGAAATAACGTAACCCTATTACTTCCATTCCATGCAGTCGATGAAATACACCTGCATACAACTCGTTGATGTATTTGGAAGCTGCATAAGGTGAAAGTGGTTTACCAATAGCATCCTCCACTTTGGGCAAGCCGGAATGATCGCCATAGACGGATGAACTTGTAGCATAAACAAATCGTTTTACTCCTGCCTGATGTGCTGCATGAATGACATTCAGAAATCCGTCAACATTCACCGAATTGGTAGTAAGCGGATCTTTCACTGAACGCGGTACTGAACCTAATGCAGCCTGGTGCAATACGATGGATATCCCCTTCATCGCTTCACCGCATTTTGACTTATCACGAATATCACCCTCCACAAAACAAAAATTCGGGTGCGAATAAAATCCTGCTATGTTGGAAGGTTTTCCGGTGAGGAAATTATCCATCCCTGTAACTGAATATCCCAACTCAAGAAAGTGCTCGCATAAGTTGGAGCCGATGAATCCCGCTGCTCCTGTGATGAGAATATGTTGCGGATGAGAGGGCATTGGGATTGGGAATTGAATTAGGGATTGGGGATTGGATTGGGGATTTTAAAAACCGGGGGCTGAAGCCCCCGGATACGAAATGGTAATGACATTGATAACATCCGGGCTGAAGCCCGGATGTTATTTCGCGTAATTGACAGCGCGCTTTTCGCGGATCACGGTAATTTTTACCTGACCAGGATAAGTCATTTCTGTTTGGATACGTTGCGAAATATCGAATGCAAGTTTATCTACATCAGCATCACTCACCTTCTCCGCTTCACACATCACACGCAGTTCGCGTCCTGCCTGAATAGCGTAGGCCTGACTAACTCCGGTATATGATTGCGCAAGTTCTTCGAGTTCCTTGATTCGTTTGATGTACGATTCAACAATCTCACGACGCGCACCGGGACGTGCTCCTGAAATAGCATCACACACCTGCACGATAGGCGCATAGAGCGTGGTCATTTCAATTTCGTCGTGGTGAGCTCCAATCGCATTGCAGATATCGGCCTTTTCGCCAAATTTTTCTGCAAGCTTCATTCCCAAAATAGCATGTGGCAATTCGGGTTCTTCGTCGGGAACTTTTCCAATATCGTGTAACAATCCTGCACGCTTTGCAATCTTCGGATTCAATCCAAGTTCAGATGCCATTATCGCACAAAGATTGGCTACTTCCCTACTGTGCTGAAGCAGATTTTGTCCGTAAGAAGAACGGTATTTCATCCTTCCAACCATACGAATCAGTTCAGGATGCAATCCGTGAATACCAAGGTCGATGGTAGTACGCTTTCCGATCTCAACAATTTCTTCTTCGAGTTTATGTTTCGTTTTTGAAACGATTTCCTCAATACGCGCAGGGTGAATTCGTCCGTCGCTTACCAGTTGGTGAAGTGCAAGACGTGCAATTTCGCGGCGAACGGGATCAAAGCAGGAAAGAATAATTGCTTCCGGTGTATCATCAACAACAATTTCTACTCCTGTTGCAGCTTCAAGTGCGCGAATATTTCTTCCTTCACGACCAATGATGCGTCCTTTGAGTTCATCATTTTCGATATTGAAAACGGAAACGGCATTCTCAACCGCCTGCTCTGTTGCAACACGCTGAATGGTTTGAATAACGATGCGTTTTGCTTCTTTGTTTGCAGTCAGCTTCGCTTCATCCATAATCTCCTTCACATGCGCCATTGCATCTGTACGGGCTTCTGCTTTGAGTGCTTCTACCAATTGAGCTTTTGCATCTTCTTTGCTGTATCCTGAAATCTTTTCGAGTTCGGCAACCTGTTTCTGGTGAGCCTTATCGAGTTCTTCCTGACGCTTTTGCAATTTTTCACTCTGTGCGTTGAGAGTATCGCGCTGACTTTGTGCTTCACGCTCTGTGCGTGTTACATCTTCCATCTTGCGGGATAGTTCTTTTTCCTTGCTCTTGATGCGATCTTCAGCACTTTGAATTTTGCGATCACGTTCGATCACTGCTTTTTCATGCTCCTCTTTTAGCTGAAGGAATTTTTCTTTCGCTTGAAGGATTTTGTCCTTTTTGATGTTCTCGCCTTCTTTTTCGGCTTCGCGAATGACCTCTTCACGCTTTTTGCGAAGGACCCCGTTCAGAATCACATAAATGATGATCCCTCCGAGAACAAGTCCTGCTGCAGCGCCGATCATTAAACTGATAGGTTCCATTGTGGATGTGTATATAGTGGTTTAACAATGCCGGGCACATTACCGGAATCGCAGACCGAAACAAACCAAGGGGAAGATCAAACGCGCGATAAGTAAGCGTCGAGCATACGTTCAATATCGGCAAGACTCGCAGCATCAGCATCGGACATTCCTCCGGTGGATTTTTGACGAAGTTGGGTTGCCATAGTAAGAGCAGTCATAGCCAGCAGATCCTGGATATCCTTAACAGCGTAATTCTCTTGCAGCGAACGAATGTTTTCATTCACATCGTGGGCAGCTGCACGGATCAATTCTTCCTCTCCCGGCTGAACCGAAAGCGGATAGGAACGAGTTCCAATGTTGACCTTTATGGAGATTTCACTCATGGGACCTATTTGCTCAATAACGTTATGCAGTTATCGATCTCCCGCATCAGTTCATTGATCTTACGTTTCATATCGGCCGATCGTTCGTCCGACTGGTTCAATGCTTCAGCGTTCTTCAGCACTTCCATATTCCGGTTCAAAGTTGCGATTTCGGATTGTCTGCGGTCAATTTCGCCATGCAACTGACTAATGAATTGCTGCAATTGAACCCTCTCAGCCTCAAGAACCTTAACACGTTCCTGCAACTGACCCTCAGACCTTTTCACTTCATCACAATGGTGAATCAAACGTTCAACTTTTGCTTTGAGTGAGGCTGTCATCCTGTTCGTTAATTTGTTACGGTATAGAAGTAACTACGCAAAATTAACAAAATAGAGGGTATATCAACAGGAAATCGGTACGTAATCGAAGCATTTTTAAGGTAAGCGCTGTGGAAATCTAATACGCAATCGTTTCGGCACGGTTTTCATGGCATGTACCTTTAAGGTTCAATTACCTGACCAAATCCCAAAACACGATTTTAAATGATTGAAAAACAAGCCACAAAGAAAATAAAACGGTGTTTTTTGAATCCACTATCCGGATTTTTACTGTTGGCAATGTCGCTTGCAATTAGCCCTAATACAATTGCTCAAACCTACCCACAAAACTATTTCCGCTCTCCAATGGACATCCCACTTTACCTCTCCGGAAGCTTTGGGGAGCTGAGAGCAAACCATTTTCACACCGGACTCGACATCAAAACCCAAGGCGTGGAAGGTCAGCGGATCTATGCTACAGCAGAAGGATACATCTCCCGCATCCGGGTATCGCACTACGGGTACGGACTCGTATTGTACATGAATCACCCCAACGGATACACAACAGTTTATGCTCACCTCTCGCGTTTTCATTCGTCGATCGAAAAATACATCCGTGAAAAACAATACGAGTTGCGCAAAGAAGAGGTTGATCTCGATTCGCTGCCATCCGAATTATTTGTTTTCAAAAAAGGTGATGTCATAGCATGGTCAGGAAACTCAGGAAGTTCGGGCGGACCCCATCTTCATTTTGAAGTGCGGGAAACAGCAACTGAAAAAGCACTTAATCCCATGCTTTTCGGATTCGATGTAAAAGATGATATCAAACCGACCATTCATGATATAAAAATCTATCCGCTTACAGATACCAGCGTAATTGATGGTCAGAGTTCAGAACGAATGATCAAAGCCACCGGCGCAAATGGAAAATATTCCCTGGTAAAGGAAGTCAAAGCAAGAGGTACAGTAGGATTTGCAGTACACACCATCGATATGACCACCGGATCAGGGAATTTATGCGGAGTTTACGAAGTAGAATTGTATATGAAAGACAGTTTGCTGTGGAAGCAACAAATGCAATGCATCGATTTTCGCACAAACAGATACATCAATACGCACATGGATTATCTGGAACATCGCGATAACAAAAACAGTTACCACAAAAGTTATATCAAGGGAAATAATGCACTGGATATTTATCCTGTTAAAGTGAATAACGGATGGGTAACGGTACAACCTGGACAACGAATAAAAATGAAATACCTGGTAAAAGATATCAAAGGGAATGTATCTGAACTTCAATTCACCATTGTAAGTGACAGCACTAAAATTCCACCGGCAAAATCAGATCCTTGTCCGAAAAGCTCAATGGAGGAATACGGATTGTTCCCTGTGCATTGGGATCATCCCAACATCATCCGGTTTATGGATATGGAAGTTTTAATTCCGGCTACTGGAATTTACGACAATCACTGCATCCTTGTTGAACGACACACACGAAGAAAAGACGCAATAGCATACACTTTCCGTGTTGGAAACAGTGATATTCCGGTTCAGGAATACATGGAGATCTCGCTTCCCTGCGACACATTAATGGAACATCTTCGTCCTTATGCCGTTGGAATCTACATCAATGCAAAAGGAAAAATAAGCAGTGAAGGAGGAATTTATTCCAATGGTCATGTCACCTTCCGGACAAGAAGTTTCGGAAGATATTCTGTAATGCTTGATACTATTGCACCAGTAATTACAGCGGTGAATATTTCAGAAGGGAAAAACGTAAGCGCACAAAAAGAACTGCAATTTACAGTCAGTGATAATCTGAGCGGCGTAAAAACCTATGAGGCATTTATTGACGGAGAGTGGAAATTACTTCGATACAAAGTGAAAACCGGTAAACTGATATTGAACATGGAAGAAGAGAAGGTCACAACCGGCACACATTCATTGGAAGTACGTGTAAGGGATGAAAGGGGAAATGAGGCGTTGTTTAAGTGTACGTTTACGAGGTAAACAGGGGATTTAACCTAGAGGGGGTTTACCGCAAAGGATTAGGTTTTAATTCTGAATGATCATTAACTATTTTTTTCCCGAAGTTTGTCTCTGAATAACAATCTTTTTAAGGGGAGCAAAGAATGCCATAGGCATACGCGAAGGTGTCCTAATGAAAATTTATGGAAACACATTGATAATTCTGGGTTTACCGAAATACAAATGTGAGCTAAAATTGATTTGAATATTTCATGGGTCATCATTTCATTTGTATTCTATAATGGTAATTTATGGATGAGAATCAATTATCACATATTGTAATTGGAAAAGCAATTAAAATACATAAGGAATTGGGACCTGGCTTGTTGGAAGGGGTGTATAAAGAATGTTTAGCAATGTCCTTGGAAAAGGAAGGGCTCAAGGTTGAACGGGAAAAAATGCTTCCTGTTTATTTCGAAGATATAAAATTGACATCTGCCTTTAGAGTTGATTTGCTTGTTGATGGCAAACTGCTCATTGAACTGAAAAGTGTAAATGAAATTCATGATATCCACATGGCTCAAACCATCAACTATCTTCGATTAGGCAACTTAAAGCTTGGGCTATTAATTAATTTCAATGTTATCCTCCTGAAAGACGGAATACGAAGGGTGGTAAATAAACTTTGAATGAATCTAAATTTTCCACAAAGGTTAATTTTCACTTACATCCAACAATCTAATTTGCGATTCCAATTTTCACTTTTTCACCTTCGCGATACACCAAAGGTGTATTTTTACGGTCAGCCGCCAGCCCAACCGTCAGCGTCGGGGAGTCGAAGGGGACTTCACTTAAAAAGATAATGATATACAACGCATTTCCTGGCGAACCAAACACAAGGTCTATCCAAGATCAATAATTAATCCTTTGCGGTTAAAACCGGTATATAGCACTTCAAAATTTCTCCTTTAAGTTTTTGCAATATGTATGTTGCATTCTAATTGAAATTGCTCATTTTTGTCTTCCTGTGAAAAAAACACTTATTGTAGTTTTAGGTCCTACTGCTTCCGGAAAGACAGCACTCAGTATTGCCTTGGCAAGAAAGTACAAGACTGAAATTGTTTCGGCTGATTCACGTCAGGTATTCCGCGAAATGACCATTGGCACAGCTCGTCCTACAGAACAGGAATGGGATGGTGTGCAGCATCATTTACTTGGGCACCTTTCCATTCACGATAACTACAATGCTGCACTTTACGAGAGGGATGCCACGAAAATTCTGAATGCAATTTTTGAAAAGCATGACAATGCCATTGTATGCGGAGGAACCGGATTATACATCAAAGCACTACTGGAAGGATTTGACGAGGTACCACCGGCTGACGAAACTATTCGTCAACAACTGGAAACTGATCTCAGTGAAAAAGGAATTGAATACCTGCAGGAAGAATTAAAAAAACGTGATCCTGATTTTTTCGCAATCGCAGAAATTCAAAATCCACAACGATTAATGCGTGCAATTGAAATGGTTATGGTAAGCGGAAAAACCCATACCGAATTAAGAAAAGGGAAAAAGAAAACACTACCCTGGATAGTTCGAAAAATAGGAATCGATCTTCCACGGGAAGAACTTTACATGCGAATAAACCGGAGGGTAGATGAAATGATGCAAAACGGATTACTTGAAGAAGCAAAAACATTATTTCCCTACAAACACCTTAATGCATTGCAAACGGTTGGCTATACTGAGCTCTTTGATCATTTGGAAGGAAAAATCGACCTGGAAAAAGCCGTTGAACTTATCAAACAACACACCCGCAATTACGCCAAGCGACAACTTACCTGGTTCAGGAGAGATGAAGAAATCATTTGGGTAAAACCGGGAGTAGTTCCTGATTTAGGAATTGAGTAAGCAATCTCCAATTATCCAAATAACTCTTGCGAAACGATATCTGAGCGAGGACGGAATTAGTTCAAGTTCATTCTAACAATTTCGAATTGTAATTTTAATCCCGGGGCTTCGACTCACCTAGGCTGCATGCCACTCAGCCTCTTCTGTTTCAGCCGCGAGGTCTGAGCGTAGCCGAAGACCAATCCTCTTTAAAAATACAGTGCCCAAAAAAACTTCTACCTTCGCAAGCACATTCTTCGATTGAAATGCTGCCGGGAAATTTTAAAAACATGGATCGCCACATCGTTCTGCTTATTCTGGCAGAATGTTGCCTGCAGCTGATCAATGCGGCATTTATGATGATCCTGCTGATTTACATGCAGAAAGAAGGTTATGCCGATTATGAAGCGGCTTACTTTACAAAATTTCGTTTTCTAAGTGTATTGCTTTTTTCCATTCCTATTGGCTACTACATCAGGGGAAGAAAAATAAAACCCCTTTTCTATTTTGCTTGTATTGTTGTTCCGCTCTCCTCTCTTGTTCTTTTATACGCAGTTCATGTTCATTACGACACCCTGATCATGCTTTCGCAATTTATTTGGGGAATGGGCTTTGTCGGATTACAAATCGCAGCTGTTCCATTCATCCTGCGTAATTCATCACCGGGAACAATGACAGAAGGGATTTCCCTGAGTCATGCCACATGGAGCATTGCCGGAGTTGTGTCGGGAATTATGATTTACGGTCTCCACCGAATGGATCCGATTGCATTTAATGAACGAAACCTCTTGGTAATGCTCGCACTGGCAGGATTTGCCGGACTGGTTTTTATCCGACTGATTGACATCCGGGAAAATTTAAATGATCCGGAAGACAATTCTATAGATGAAAAAGGTCACGACTGGGATAAAATTGGAATTGCATCCATTCCCATTATCATCATTGCTACCGGTGCAGGTTTAACAATTCCTTTTATTTCTCTTTTCTTTTACAATATTCACGGAATCGATTCACACTCATTTTCACTTATTGCATCACTGGCACTCAGCCTTGTTTTTTTCAGTGCCTTGATGGTGCCTCAAATAAAAAACAAACTCGGATTCCGAATTGCAGTTCCGCTTACACAAAGTCTTGCCATCATTTCGCTTGTTGCACTGGCCTATACAGAAAACTACAAAGGCACCAGCGCAGGACTATTTGCTGCATTGGGTTTTTATGCCTTGCGTCAACCCCTGATGAATATGGCAACACCCATGACAACGGAAGTCACGATGAAATACGTTGGCAAACGCAACCAGGAAATGATGAGTGCATTAACGGCCTCCATTTGGAGTGGAAGTTGGTTCATAAGTGCCTATCTGTTCGAAATCATGCGGGAAATGGAAGTCAGTTACATGAATATTTTCCTCATTACCGCTGCCTTATATTCTGTTGGTGTGATTGCATATATGTTATTGATGCGAAAAATTGAATAAGCATTCCTGCATTAAAAAAGATTTCAACCACCGGTAAGCTTTGGTCCATTTATTGATACCTTTCCATTCAGCAAACAACATTTATGTCCCGACTTCTTTTTCTCTTTTTTCTGATTTCCGGCAATGCATTTGGGCAGTGGAACATCGACAGCGCTAAGCGTGCATTAAAAATTTACAAACTGGGGTCGTATTCCTATCACGAATCGTTCATTGGAAAATCAGATTTTGCTGCTCCCCTGATTCTAACACGAGATGGAGGCGCTGCAAAATTCGGAGATGACGAAACAGAATCCGTAAAAGGTGGTACATTGGTAAAAGTGGATAAGCGCGGTAAAGAGCAATGGAAATACTTTATCAAACCACAATTCAGTGAAATAGAATCCCAAAGCATCATTGAAGATCAAAAGGGAAACATCTATGCTTTTGTATTGAGCTATGATCACAAACGCTACAGAGGAGGAACACAGCGTGTCTTGAAGTTTGATTCGAAAGGAAAAATGATGTGGGATAAAACCTATGGATTGTATTCCGTTATGAAATCTCCTACGTTTTCATCCATCACGATGCAGCCGAGCGGGCAACTGTATATTCGTGGTCAGATGGTAACAGATGTACCTGCATCCGGCAAAGATCCCTTGTACCGCTATTGGGAAGGATGGATCAATGGTGAAGGAACACTGACACAGAAAACGGGAGAAGTCATTGACTGGAAAGCCGGCAAATGGAAAAAATGGATGGATCAACAAGAATAATAGCCTGACCCGTCTCAACCTCTGGATTTATCCTGCTAAAATAAGACTGCAAGTCATTGAATCTCGTAATCAATCATCGGGAAACGCATTGGTAAAAAAGTATATTTGTCGCGCTCTGAAAAGCCGCAATTTCCAACTTTCGATGACACCTCCCCGATTCCTTCTTCTTGCTCTTGCTGCTATTCAGTTCACCAATATCATCGACTTCATGATCATGATGCCATTGGGTAAGCAGATCATGCACATCTTCCGTATCGATCCTTCCCAATTTGGTGTTGTGGTAGCATCCTATACCCTTGCAGCTTGGGTATCCGGAATGGTTGCTGCCTTGTTTCTTGATCGTTTCGACCGGAAAAAGACCTTGTTGTTTACTTATACCGGATTCATCATCGGAACTTTTTTCTGCGCATTTGCACCTTCGTATGAATTATTGGTTGGTTCACGCATCTTAACCGGACTATTCGGAGGTATTCTCGGCGCACAGGTGATGGCGATAGTAGCCGATTTTTATCCCTATGAAAAAAGGGGGAAAGCAATGGGAGTGATAATGGCGTCCTTCTCTGCAGGAGCAGCATTGGGAGTACCCATCGGAATTTATATTGCACGGCACTTTACCTGGCAGGCACCATTTATTGCAGTAGCGATAACAGGAACAGTGATCCTTTTTGCCAGCATATATATTTTACCATCCATGCGATCTCATTTGGTAAAACCCGCTGATCGGTCTGCCATGTTTTCGCTCTACAAAAGTGCTTTTACTGTTTCGTCCCAACGCAACGCATTGCTAATGATGATAGTTTTAATGCTGGGGCATTTTATGGTAGTTCCCAATGTGGCGACCCATCTGCAATTCAATTTGAATTTTTCAGAAAATGAACTTACGCTTGTGTATCTCTTTGGAGGTATCGTATCCTTCTTCTCAAATCCTTTTGTCGGAAAATTATCGGATCAAATCGGAAAAGAAAAAATGTTCACCATCATGGTACTTCTTGCAGCTGTTCCCGTTTTGCTCATCACACAAATCACAAATGCAGGAGTACCCCTGATGCTTTGTATCACCACGCTCTTTTTTGCATTCAGCGGAGGACGTTTCTCTCCTGCCCAGGCATTGGTATCGGAGGCAGTACCTCCAAACCTGAGAGGCAGTTTTATGAGTTTCGTATCAGCCATGCAGCAACTTGGTGCCGGATTAGGCGCGCTTATCGCAGGATACCTCATGTGGACCACCGCCGACGGACGACTTGAGGGAATTGGAACCGTTGGTATTATTGCTGTTCTTACCGGATTCGGCAGCCTTCTCTTTGTGAACCGCATACGTTCAGGGTGTTAAAAAAAAGTCCTTGTTAAGCTACAAACCTATTTCATCATCAGAAAGGTGGGTTTTGACCGTATTTTAAGCGATTCCACCCCTAATTAACACAGCGTTAATAAGTTCATGACATCCCTTTACCTCATTTCTGCGTCTTTCCTGTAACCAATCAGAAAATGGTTCGTTTGAGTACTGTAGCCTAAAACCTATTCTCAATGAGGCAATTAAAAATAACAAAACAGGTCACCAACCGCGAGACATTATCGCTCGACAAGTACTTACAGGAAATCGGCCGCGTAGAGCTGATTACCGCAGAAGAGGAAGTCCAGCTTGCACGTCGTATTCGCGAAGGTGATCAGCGTGCTTTGGAAAAACTAACCAAGGCCAATCTTCGCTTTGTGGTTTCTGTATCGAAACAGTACCAAAATCAGGGATTAACCCTTCCGGATCTTATAAATGAAGGAAATCTCGGTCTGATCAAAGCTGCACAACGTTTCGATGAAACACGTGGATTCAAATTCATCTCGTATGCTGTTTGGTGGATCAGACAATCCATTCTTCAGGCACTCGCTGAACAATCGCGTATTGTTCGTTTACCACTGAACAAGATCGGATCGATCAATAAAATCAACAAGGCATTTGCTCGTCTTGAACAGACCTATGAGCGGATTCCAACCGACGATGAACTTGCTGAAGTTTTGGAGATCACTCCTGAAGAAGTAAAGCAGTCCATCCGCTATTCCGGCAGACATGTGTCGATGGACGCACCACTCAAAGAAGGTGATGACGATTCTTCAAGCATGTATGATGTATTGATCGGAGAAGACAGTCCCTCTCCCGAAGGCGGACTGATCAAAGATTCCTTACGCAGAGAAATTGAACGTTCACTTACCACACTTACTCCGCGTGAAGCAGATGTTGTGCGCTTGTATTTTGGATTGAATGGTGAACATCCGCTAACCCTTGAGGAAATCGGTGAGCGTTTCGATCTTACCCGTGAACGTGTGCGCCAGATCAAAGAAAAAGCGATTCGTCGTTTAAAACATACATCCAGAAGCAAATTGCTAAAAGCCTATCTCGGTCAGTAAGCTGCATTATACAGATATTTCGAAAGAGCCTCCATGAGAGGCTCTTTTTTTTTCCTGAACAAAGAAATCCACATTCAATGATCAGAGAGGTACCTTTTCCATAAATTCGTGCTATGAGAATTTTGACCCTATTGATCCTGCTGCTTCAGGTTTTCACATTACATGCACAAAACACTCAGCAAATCCTGCATCCCGGAGGTAAATATCCTCTGGTTGGACAATGGCAGAAATTAGAGATAGGGATACAGCTTGAAAAAACAATCATGGAAGAAATTCAGTTGTTTCTGCGTAACAAGAATGAAGGTTTAAATCCGTTTGCCGAAGAAGACATCAAAATAGTAAGCACATTCACTTCAGAAAGCGGAAGTACTCGAAAAATGGAAGCTTTCTATTACCAGGAATACAGAGCAGATTACGCACGAAACAAATGGATTCGGGAATCCGCTACTCATCCCTTCAGAGTTCGTTTTGCGCCATACGAAAAGGGAACATGGAAAGTAAAAACAGTGATCTCAATACGCGGTAAACAAGAATCGGAATTAGATGAATTCACATTCAATGTAGTTGCTTCCGAATCGAAAGGACGTTTATTACTACCCGAAAAAAACGCGCCCAACCCATTCATCCTGACAACCGAAGCGGATGGGAAAGGATTTTTTGCCATTGGAGAAAACATTACCCATTCCAATTACATCGACCTGGATGTTATCAGTCATGAACGCCACAAAAAATGGCTCCGACAACTTGCAGATCAGGGTGCAAATTGGGTGCGATTAGAATATGGTGCCCAAAACTTTTTGATCGACTGGATGGATATCAACGATTACAGTTCCCGTCTCGATCGTGCCTGGGCAATGGATGAACTTGTTGAATTATGTATGGAGCGGAATTTATATTTCATTCTGTTCAATCACCATGTGGAATACGACGCACCGGAAGTCGATCCGCATTGGAAGGACCGTCCTACCCAATGGAAAAACAACTCGTTTTGCAAGCAACTAAATCTGAAATCGGTAACAGAAACATTCTCCTCAGAAGATGCTTGGAAATATTTCAAACGACGTTTCAGGTATATGTTCTCCCGCTACGGATATGCACCTCAGTTTGCTGTTTGGGAATTTTCCGAACTCGATAATATTTTTGGCAAGGACAGTGAAGGAAAAAATGTCTACTTCAACAACAGATCCACGAGGGATACTTTCCGGAAATTCTTTATTCAGCTTAAATCCTATATTCAAAATGATCTTGGTTTTAGCGACAAACACATTGCCGTTAGTTTTGCCAACAATCCAAAAACAAACAACAACAACGATCATATTTACAGTGTGTGCGATCTCACCTTTATCCACAAATACGGAGAGCGGAAGGATGAAAATTTCGCGATGCGGTCGCGCTTACATGAAGAAATTCGTCAACGTTTTCGCAAACCCTGCATGATGGAAGAAATGGGTCCGCGTGATGCAAATATTTATTGCTGCAGCAAAGCACAATTTCATCACGACATCTGGAGCAATGCCTTCATGGGAGGATTCGGAACAGGAATGCACTGGTGGTGGGATCGTGGAATCCATGATCTGAGTTACTACGAAGACTACCGGGCCATGGTCATCTTTTTTCAGGAGGAAGACTTGGCCAAAAAAGAGATGTTGCCAAAAAAACTTTCCGACAAAAACGGAAATTCTGCATCAGCAAGGAGCAAACGCAAATGGGAATGTTTTTACTTACGTGATAAAAAAGGCGAGGATGTTTTGGGTTGGATCAACAACGCCACTTCGTTTTGGGGGAATGAAAACACCGATTGCATGAACGAACTTCGTTCAAAGAAATACCTTTCGAATCCCTGCAAAATGGAAGATGGAGCAGCACTAGCCTGTCCTCCTCCCTGCGCTGCTTATATCGATTATGGAGGAAAGGATTTTAAAGACAGTTATAATGAAGTAATCGACCTGAATGATCTCATTCTGGAAATTCCGGATTTAAGTCCGGGAAGATTTTTTGGAAACAAAACAAACTACCGTGTCGAATGGTGGAGCACCGATAAAAAGGGAGGCATGTTGTCGGCCGAAGTGACCAGCACAAATGCAACAGGAACGCTCAAGATCAAAGTTCCGGCGATGTCAAAAACTGCCAAACATCTCGACTACGCATTCAAGATCAAAAAAATATAAACTCCCATTGAAAACCAACAAAAGAAATAGTTTGGAACTACCTCGTTTTGCCTTTTTTGCGGCGATGTTGTTTTGCTTTTCAATAGTTGGAAATTCACAACAGGTTAACTTCAGAAATTATTCTGTGGCAGACGGACTTGCCCAATCGCAGGTTTTTGCCATTACAGAAGATGCAGGCGGTTATTTGTGGTTTGGAACCAAGGGAGGAGGATTATCGCGGTTTGACGGACTTACGTTTAAGAACTACACCATACGCGATGGTCTCATTAATGATTTTGTGAATTGCATTCTGAAACTGCGCAACGGAAATTTGTGCATCGGTACGAATATTGGCATTTCTATTTACGATGGAAAATCATTCAACAACTACCAGGTTGGGCGAGATTCAATTGGTCTGCCCGTTCAGGCCTTGGCAGAAGATGCGGAAGGAAAAATATGGATCGCAACAACAAAAGGAATGTATCTGCTCAAAAATGATCAGATCACCTGTTTTGTTTGCAAACACGATCATCCGCGAGAAATCATTTCCTGCATTTACATCGACAACAAGCAAAAAGTATGGTACGGCGACGATTTTGGTCTAAACCGGATTGACAGTATAGAAGGCAAGATCCGCATTACCCCATTCCGAAGAAAGGAAGGATTTACGAATGTATTGGTAAGAACCATCCGCGAAGAAAAAAACGGAACGCTGATCATTGGAACATACGGAGGAGGATTGCATCAGCTTCGCGGAAAAATGGCTGTTCCTTTCGCATTCAATAAAAATCTGGAGAGCAGAATTATTCACGATCTGCTCATCGACAGTAAAGGCGACTGGTGGTTCAGTACTTACGATGCGGGAATTTATCGTCTTCGTACGAATGATTCATCACTGGTTCATTATGGACTCAGCGAAGGACTGGCAAACGATCATGCAAGCGTTTTATTCGAAGACAGCTGGGGAAATATCTGGGCAGGAACATCCGGAGGAGGGGTATCCCGCTTTTCGGGAGAACGATTTAAACACTACACCGAGCGCAATGGTTTGCCCGGAAACTATGTTTATAGTGTTTGTCCGCAAGGCGATTCGCTGTTATGGCTGGGAACATCTGCGAAGGGAGTTGTACGCATGAATTTAAATTCAGGAATTCACCAACGATTCGGTGTGGAACAAGGATTTGTAGAAGAAAAAATAAAAACGATTCATACCGATTCATCAGGCAACATTTGGCTTGGAACAGAAGGCGAAGGATTGTGGATTTATGACAGCACCGGTTTCAAAAAGATCACTACGAAAAACGGATTAAGCGGAAACTGGATCAAAGACATTCTAATTGCAAAAAGCGGAGACATCTGGATAGCAACTGCTGGTGGAGGAATAAGTGTCATTCAACAAAGAGAACCTCTGCGCATAAAAAAGATCAGCGAAAAAAACGGACTTTCCCGCAACAGGATCAATGCTTTACTCGAAGATCATCAGGGAAGAATATGGTACGCATCAGAAGGAGGAGGCGTTGGCATGATCAGTGAAAACGGGATAAAAAATTTCACAACAGTCAACGGATTATCCGGTAATCTGGTAAGGAGTTTACGCGAAGATCAAAACGGATTTCTGTGGGTTGCAACCGGAGGCGGCGGACTTAGCCGGATTGATATTTACAGAGACATGAGCATTGATCGTATTACAAGAGATAATGGTCTTAGTTCGGATAATTTATACCTGCTTGAAATTGATCAGCAGAACAATCTTTGGGCAGGTTCTGAAAATGGAGTGGATCGGATTCTGTTAAGCGAAAATTCAGAAGTAAGAGAAATAAAACATTATGGGAAAGCAGAAGGATTTATGGGGATTGAAACCTGTCAGAATTCTGTGGCTTTAACTCCCGATGGAAGCATTTGGTTTGGAACCATTGATGGATTAACCCGACATGATCCCCGCAACAGCGACAGAAATCTTCTTCCGCCACGATTGCAATTCACATCTGTAAATCTATTCTATCAGCCTTTACAAAACACACGTTTTAGTGCCCATGTAGAAAATTGGGGAAAATACCGCGATCAGCTTGAATTGAATTACGATGAAAACCACATTGGATTCGAATTCATAGGAATTGACCATCGCAATCCTTCCTCCGTAAAATACCAATGGAAACTGGAAGGAGCCGACACTTCATGGTCGCCACTTTCGTTAAAACATGATGTAACCTACAGCAACCTTTTACCAGGAGATTACACTTTTACAGTGCGGGCGGTGAATGAGGATGGTATAATGACAGCATCGCCGCTCAATTATCATTTCAGGATCAAAGCACCCTGGTGGCAGCAATGGTGGTTCCGGTTTGCAATGATCATTCTTGGTATGGCAATAATTGCAGGAATCATTTTACTGGTTACACGCAGAGCCCGAAAAAGAGTACAAAGCATGCGCGAAAAACTCAAAGTGGAGAAAAAGCTGCTCGAACTCGAACAAAAAGCGTTGCGGCTTCAGATGAATCCTCATTTTATTTTTCATGCGCTTAATTCCATTCAGGGATTGATCGTGAAAAAAGATGAAAAAACGGCCCGACTTTATCTTGCAAAATTCTCAAAGTTGATGCGAGCCATTCTTGAAAATTCAAGGGAACAAGTCATACCGCTTGAAAAGGAAATGGAAACCTTGCAGGATTATCTTACGCTCGAACAATTTACCAGAGACCACTCCTTCGATTTCAGCATCAGCACCGAAGGCGAACCAGATTGCTCCGAAATCATGATCCCTTCCATGTTGCTTCAACCTTTTGTAGAGAATTCAATTATTCATGGATTCAACGGACTCGACAGAAGAGGAAAAATCGAGATCGTATTCCGTATGGTCAACAATACCCTCGAATGCATTGTCCGCGATAACGGAGTTGGAAGAGAGAAGGCTTTACAGAACAGAATGCAGCAGGATAGTCACCATAAATCCATGGCGCTCATAGTAACACAGGAACGATTGGATCTGTTACGCAAACAAAGTGGTGAAAAAACACCTGCGGAACCGATTACCATTACTGACCTTGCAGAAGGAACAGAAGTCCTTGTTCGCATACAGATCTCCTGACATTTACCTACCTGGAAACGGATAATGGTTTAAGCCACACAAATACTCAATGCCATTTCGCTTTTACCCAGGAGCACCTATATTTACCTCATGTTTCGAAGAACACGCCAATTCATCTCCCGCTTCAGATGGTATTTCATTGCCTTCGGAAGTTGGTTTTTGGTGTGGTATTATTTTGCTTTACCCAAACAACTGTTTACCGATCCAACCTGCACTGTCTTATACGACAAAAAAGGAGATATCCTGGGTGCACGCATTGCGGAAGACGGTCAGTGGAGATTTCCGCATAACGAAAATGTACCTGAGAAATTTGCCAAGGCATTGATCTTTTTTGAGGACAAAACGTTTTACCGGCACATTGGAATTAGCGCAAGAGGGATCGGACGAGCATTGAAACAGAATTTCAGTCAGGGAAAAGTAGTAAGCGGCGGAAGTACACTCACCATGCAGATTGTACGACTCATGCGCAAGGGAAGAGGACGAAGCATCTCCGAAAAAATAATTGAAGCAGTGCTTGCTACCCGTATTGAACTTGCATATACCAAAAACGAAATCCTGGCCTACTACGCATCCAATGCACCAATGGGAGGGAATGTAGTTGGACTTGACGCTGCAGCATGGCGGTATTATGGACGCACTCCCGATGAATTATCATGGGCAGAATCTGCAACCTTGGCTGTTCTGCCCAATGCACCAAGTCATATTTTTCCGGGGAAAAATCAGTCGCGACTACTTGAAAAAAGAAACCGTGTTTTGAAAGGATTGTACGAGCAACATGAATTTGACACTACAACACTCATCACTGCTATTGCAGAGCCCTTGCCTTCTGCCCCACCCGATTTGCCGCAAATGGCTCCGCATTTAATGGATCGTCTGATACGATATGGACACAAAGGAAAAGGCATTCATACTCCCATTGATTATCAATTGCAGGATCATGTCAACCGAATTTTGCAGCGCCATCACGAAAAACTACAGGAAAATCAAATTTTCAATGCGGCTTGTATCGTTGTAGATGTTAACGAAGGAAATGTAATTGCCTACACCGGAAATGTAAAAAATGAAGATCCCGAACACGGTAGTGATGTAGATATCATCACCGCACCACGCAGCTCGGGATCGATTTTAAAACCGCTGCTGTATGCAGGAATGCTCAATGACGGATTAATAACTCCGGGAATGTTGTTTCCGGATGTCCCCACTCATATTTCGGGTTATTCTCCAAAAAATTATTACCAGCGTTACGATGGTGTCGTTCCTGCTAACCGTGCGTTGTCACGTTCGCTCAATGTTCCTGCTGTAAGAATGCTTCAACAATATGGAATTGCTAAATTTCATTATTTATTAAAGCGAATCGGGTTTTCTTCATTGGTGTTTCCATCGTCGCACTACGGATTATCACTTGTGCTCGGTGGTGCAGAAGTTAGCCTGTGGGATCTGGCACATGTCTACGCTTCCATGGCGCGAGTACTGAATCAATACCCGGATTTTAATTCCGATTTGTACAAACGTCCGCGTTTAATTTTAGAAGACACCACTGCACAACCATTTTCAGAAAGCATCGAACCGGTACTAAATCCTGCAAGCATTTATTTTACAATGCAGGCAATGGTAGAAGTTGCGCGTCCGGATGAAGATGCCAATTGGCAATACTATTCCGGCTCTTCACGCATCGCCTGGAAAACAGGAACGAGTTTTGGATTCAGAGATGCTTGGGCTGTGGGAGTTAGTCCGGGTTATGTTGTAGCTGTATGGGTCGGAAATGCAGACGGTGAAGGTCGTCCCGGCTTGGTTGGAATAGAAGCAGCAGCTCCTATATTATTTGATGTCTTTTCGCGATTACCAAAAACAGGTTGGTTCAAAAAACCATTCGACGATATGGCAAAAGTCCCCATCTGCCGATTAAGCGGACACCGTGCTTCAACCTTGTGTTCTCCAACCGACACCATTTATATTCCGCAAAGTTCATTGGCAACACAAGCTTGTCCGTATCATCAATTGCTGCATCTCGATCAGGAAGGAAAATTCAGAGTGGATGGAAATTGTGTTGATCCCTCTGAAATGAAAAATGAAGCCTGGTTTGTTCTGCCACCGGTTATGGAGTATTATTACAAATCACGAAACCCATCCTATAAACCGATTCCACCTTATCGCAGCGATTGCATTGCAAAAACGGATGAGCAACAGATGGAAATCATTTATCCAAAAAAGCCAAGCAAAATTTATATTCCCATTGGCATTGACGGCGAACCGGAAAAAACAGTTTTCGAGGCTACACACCGCAATAAAAATGCCGTTATTTATTGGCACCTGGACGAATATTTTCTGGGTGCAACGAGCTCCATTCACCAGATGGAATTAAAACCTTCCAGAGGAATGCACACGCTTACCATCATTGATGAAGAAGGGGCAAAAATCACGCAGACATTTGAAGTCCTTTCCAAATAAAACGAAAAGGAATATTTAATCCTGAGCAATTTTAACTGGAAATAAATAAGTCCCCAACACTAATCCAAGAATTGAAAACGGAAGTGCGATCAGGAATGGTTCGAGTTTAGGATGTAACATATACTCCAAAATCAACCAGGTTCCCATACCGGAAAACATCGACAGCATTGCTCCTGCAGCATTGGCCTTTTTCCAATACAATGCGGCAACCATCGGGACAAGCAGCGATACAATTCCCAAAACCGAACTCACACTTACCAATTCAAAAATATCTGATCCTCCCAAGGCAATTACCGTAGAAATTATTGCCATGATCACAATACTGATCCTTACCAGCCATAAAAACTGTTGATCCGAATATTCTCTTTTTGAAAGCGGTTTGATCAGGTTTTCGGAAAGGATACTGGCAGGAGCCAGCAATGCACCGCTGCAAGTGGAGAGAACCGCACTCAATAATGAACCAAAAAACAATACCTGCACAACCATTGGCGCATGAGCAAGTACCAGTCGCGGTATGACTTCCTGCGTATCTGAAAAATTCTCATTGGGGTAAAGCACTTTTGCTGATAGCGCAATAAAAAGCGGAAACATAGAAATGATCAAATACATCAATGCGCCAATATAAGTTGAACGCACAGCAGCTTTTTCAGAACGCGCTGAATTAACCCGCTGAAAAATATCCTGCGATGCCAACGATCCTAATCCGAGTGTAAGCCATAATGCAATCCAGTTCGACCAACCCAAAGGGTCGCGTTCGGGTAAAAAGGTGAATGTCCCTTCCGGAGCACTGTTAAAAATCACATCTACTCCACCTGCAGCATTAGCCATGTACACCGCAATAATGATCATTCCAATCACAATAAAAATACTTTGCACAAAATCGGTAATGGATACCGCCCACATTCCACCTACGAAGGTATAGCCGGTAACAATTACAGCACAAAGAACGATTCCGTATTCTGTTTCGAGTCCGGTTACCGATTTTAGAATTATCGCAAGGGCGATTAGTTGTGCTGCGATATATCCGAAAAAAGTAATCAGCATAAAAACCGAAGAAACCACTTCCACCCGCTTCCCATACGCGCGTTCGAAAAGGTCGCCGATGGTAAGCATATTTAACCGGTACAACTTGCGAACAAAAAATATAGCGAACAGCAATAAACACAATACACCGCCAAATGGATCTTCCACTACACCGATCAATCCTTCTTCCATAAACCGGGATGATGCACCAAATACAGTTTCAGAACCAAACCACAAAGCGAACAATGCTGTTGCATTAAAAAAGGCAGGTAATCGTCTGCCCGCCTGAACAAAATCGGTACTGCTGCTTATAAAACGAGAGGCAAAAAAACCCATTGCCACCGTAAAAACCATATATAGAATGACAAAGCCAAGTAACATTGCGAACTAATTTAAACTACAAGCATTAACCGAAATGATAATATTGAAAGTAAAATTCACGACCAAAATACAGTTTTATGTTTTCGAATGAATGATAGAACCCAGAAAAACAAATCCGTACCCGATGGTAAGCATTCCATAAAACACCAGACTTAAGGAAAAACCGGTCTTCGCCACTTCAAAACAGGCGATTCCAAACAGAAGAAAAAAGAAACCTTCAAGCAGCACTACGGGACGTAATTTCTGGATGGCATACTTACTTTTTGACCAAGTACCTTTTTTACCGGTAATATTAAATTTCGGTGTACGCACAAAAGCACTTTTTCGACCTGTATACCCCTCGAGAACACCAATAGTATTGTAAAGACTAAGTCCCATCGAAACACATAAAAACACCGGATACAAAACAATAAACGCAAAAAATCCTTTGACTTTGTTTTTTGCATGATGAATTTCGGAAGCAAAATAGTAGATCGAAATAAAAATCATTGAAAGGTAAAACACACTAAAAATGCTATATAAATTGCCGTATTCCGGGAATTTTTCGGCAACCATTATAACAGGAAAGGTTAGTAATCCGATACTAAAAATACAGATGAACAAAAAGCTGTTCAACAAATGAAAAAATGCCTGGATTTTTGTTGCATTTCCAAATACAGGATTTTTCAGGACATTCCCCAGGTTTTTCCGTGCACATTCGGCAGCACCCTTGCTCCATCGATATTGTTGCGCTTTTAAGGCATTCATCTCTGCTGGCAATTCTGCCGGTGAAACAATTTCTTCGAGGTAAATAAATTTCCAGCCCAGCAATTGTGCCCGGTAGCTGAGATCCAAATCTTCGGTAAGCGTATCCGCCGACCAACCTCCGGAATCTTCAATGCAGGATTTGCTCCATACACCGGCAGTTCCGTTAAAATTGATAAAATGTCCTGCACTGTTTCTTCCTCCCTGTTCAATACTAAAATGAGCATCGAGTCCGAAAGCCTGAAGACGGGTTAATAAGGAATAGTTTTTATTTAGATGTCCCCACCGGGTTTGTACCACTCCCACTTTTTCATTGGAGAAAAAAGGAATCGTTCGACGCAGAAAATAAGCCGGGGGAATGAAATCAGCATCAAAAATAGCAATGAATGCACCGGAGGCTAATCTAATTCCATAATCCAGTGCACCCGCTTTAAATCCTGTACGTTCATTTCTCCGAATATGATGAATCGATATTCCATTTTCCTTCCAATACAAAATCCGTTTCGCTGCCAGTTCTGCAGATTCATCGGTTGAATCATCCAAAACCTGGATCTCCAATAAATGCACAGGATAATCGAGTTGCGCCACCGCATCAATCAGGCGTTCTACAACATAAACTTCATTATAGACAGGTAATTGAATTGTTACTTTGGGTAAATCTTCTTCTTTGATCGGAGGCTCGGGATTGAGCGAACGGAATTTTCGGAGTCGAAACAAAAAATTAAAAAGTAATCCAAGTTCTGCAATGCTATAGAGCAAAATAAAACTCAAAAAAAAGATATATAAAGCCACAGGAATCAGTTCCATCAGCGGTATTTAATAATTGTTGTAATAATCTTATATCCTGCAAGAAAAGTACCTTTTACCGTTCCCGAAATTTTGGATACGCCCTTGCGTTTTCTATAGTGAACAGGTATTTCCTTCCAACGTAGATTGTGTTTTATGGCCTTGATCTGCATTTCTACTGTCCACCCGTAATTTGTATCGCGCATTTTCAGTTTTTCAAGCGATTCAAAGCGGATGGCTCTGAATGGTCCCAGATCATAAAACTTCTTTCGGAACAAAACCCTGATTAAAAATGTTGCAAGTCTGTTACCGAATACCTGCTGCGGTAGCATTGCTCCTCTCTCGCGGAGCGCCTTTACACGTGATCCGATTACAAGGTCAGATTCATTGGCGATAATTGGTTCAGTCAGCAAAGGAAGTTCTTCAGGGTGATCGGAATAATCGGCATCCAGAAAAACCAGAATATCAGGTGCGGGCTGACATGCTCGCGAATAAGCAATACCACTCAGGCAGGCAGCTCCATAACCTTGTGTTGTTGCTTTCACTACATGGGCTCCATGTGCGGTTGCTACTTCGGCGGTTCTGTCGGTAGAATTGTTATCCGCCACAATCACCTGCCGAATAAGATCACGGGGAATCGCTCCCAGCACAAGCGGTAAGCTCTGCTCTTCGTTAAAGGCCGGAATGACTACATCAATGATCATGGATACCAACAAAACTAACTTTTTTACGATTGCTAAACCGTTGCATCTTAAATCGTTTGCAAAAACCTGCATTTTTCATTTATTTTTAGACCATGGCAGCTCCCCTAAAAGAAATATTTAACGAAGCGGAAATCCGTCGACTGGCAAAAATTGCCCGACAGGCTGATGGGAAATTCAGTGAATCCCAATTCATCGCTAACCTGATCAACCGCGACTGGAAACATCTCGAGTTAAAACAACGAATGCGCAGGGTTGCTGAGGAATTAGGTCAAAACCTGAAGGGTGATTTCGCAAAACAGTCAGTTGCACTTCGAAAAATTGCACCGCAGTTTTCCGGACTCTTCGGTATGAGCTTTCCGGATTACGTGGAGGTGTATGGAAAACATGATCCGGAATTATCCTTGGAACTGCTCGAATTTCTCACACCCTTTTCATCTTCTGAATTCGCTATTCGTCCTTTTCTTCTCAATGAACCGGATCTCACTATCCGAACAATGATGAAATGGAGCAAATCAAAGAATCATCATGTCCGCCGTCTTGCCAGTGAAGGTTCCCGTCCGCGATTACCCTGGGCGATGGCAATTCCCTTTCTGAAAAAAGATCCGTATCCCATCCTGCCTATTCTTTATAACCTGAGAAGCGATAAAGAAGACTATGTTTATAGAAGTGTTGCGAATAATCTGAATGATATCAGTAAGGATCATCCGGCAATTACACTGCGGATTTGCAAAGAATGGAAAGATGGTCCTGAAGAAACACAATGGGTTATTAAGCATGCATTGCGAACCCTTCTCAAAAAGGGAGATCCTGCTGCATTAAAGTTGCAAGGACATCATCACGCTGCTCCGGCGGAAATTCATCAATTGCGTATCTCGGCAAATGAACTGATCATTGGAACGGAAATTTCCTTTTCCTGTGAACTGAAAAACCCATCTTCAAAACCGCACTTATACAGAGTTGAATACGGAATAGATTATGTTAAATCCAATGGGAAGACTTCGCAAAAAGTGTTTCAATGGAAAAAAATCAATCTTCGTCCCGGAGAGTCGGTCAAACTCAACTCCAAACAATCCCTGGCCGATATGAGTACCCGGAAGCACTACCCCGGCGTACACAAACTTCACGTACTGATCAATGGCAAATCACTGAATAACAAGGTATTTAAACTGATCAACAAGGGGAAATCATGATCTTTATCAAGTTTTGATTTTCTGTATGCATGCATAATAAATTTAGTTATATTTGACCATCATGAAACCTGAAGAAACGATCGATTTTCACATCCGCTGGGCCTGGCACGGGATCTCGCGTTTGTACAATGGTCAGGCTGAAAAAGTCAACCTCACTTTATCCACAGGCTCTGTCCTGCTTAACATCGATCAGCGCAGCGGAACTCCATCCACGAAATTAGGTCCGAAAATGGGAATGGAACCCAGAAGCCTAACCCGCACGCTGAAATCCATGGAAGAAGAAGGATTGATTATGCGAAAGAACGATAAGAATGACGGAAGAATGGTTCGCATTCATCTTACAGAAATGGGCAAGAAAAAGAGAGAAATCTCCAAGCAAGCTGTTATCCGTTTGAATGAATACCTTCAGGAAAGAATTCCCGCAGGTAAACTGAAAACATTTTTTGAAGTGATCGATCAGATCAATCATGTATTGGAAGAAGAAACACCGGATCACCTTTTCGGTAAAAAATAATGTAAACAATCATCACATGTCACACATTCGTAAAGTTGCAGTACTCGGTTCAGGAATTATGGGATCACGTATTGCCTGTCATTTCGCTAACATTGGTTGTCAGGTTTTACTACTTGATATCGTACCAAAGGAACTCACCGAAGAAGAGAAAGCAAAAGGACTTACCGCAGAACATCCTGCTGTTCGAAACCGCATTGTAAATCTTGCTTTGCAAAACACACTTAAGTCGAACCCTTCTGCTATTTACAGCAAGAAATTCATCAGCCGGATTACCACCGGTAATTTCGATGATGACATGAAAAAAATTGCGGACTGCGACTGGATCATAGAAGCTGTTGTTGAGCGTCTCGATATCAAGCATGCCGTTTTTTCCAATGTGGAACAATACCGCAAACCGGGTAGTATTATTTCGACCAACACTTCCGGTATTCCCATCCACATGATGTTGGAAGGACGAAGTGAAGATTTTAAAAAACATTTTTGCGGTACGCACTTTTTTAACCCACCGCGCTATCTCAAATTACTCGAAATCATACCTACTCCATCAACCGATCCGAAGGTGATTGACTTCCTAATGGAATTTGGCAGCAGGAATCTTGGTAAAACAACAGTACTCTGTAAAGACACTCCAGCCTTTATCGCAAACCGAATCGGAGTGTATGGCATTATGGCACTATTTCACCTGGTGGAAGAAATGGGTCTGAGCGTTGAAGAAGTAGATAAGCTGACCGGTCCCGTTCTCGGACGACCAAAATCTGCAACGTTCCGGACATGCGATGTGGTTGGACTCGATACATTGGTGCATGTGGCAAACGGATTACAACAAAATTGCCCGAAGGACGAAGCAAATGCCTTGTTCAAGCTTCCGGCCTATGTTGCAAAAATGAATGAGAACAAATGGCTAGGAGATAAAACGCGACAAGGTTTTTATAAAAAAACCAAAAAAGAGGACGGCAGCAGTGAAATACTTGCGCTTGATCTGAAAACACTGGAATACATTCCCCAGAAAAAAGTAAAATTTGCAACGCTTGAAGGTGCAAAGCAAATTGAGGAATTGAACAAACGTATTCCTTTCTTGTTTGCAGGAAAAGACAATGCAGGAGAGTTTTACAGAAAAAGTTTTGCAGGATTGTTTTCCTATGTCTCCTTCCGTATTCCGGAGATCAGTGATGAGATCTACAAAGTAGACGATGCCATGCGTGCAGGTTTTGGCTGGTCGCAAGGTCCGTTTGAGATTTGGGATTGCATTGGAGTAGACAACGCTGCAAAAGCGATGAAAGCTGCCGGAGTAAAATACGCAGCATGGATCGACGACATGATCGCTGCAGGAATAAAATCGTTCTATGTAATTGAAAACGGAGTTCGTAAATACTACGACATCGCAAGTAAAAGTTACAAGACTATTCCCGGCACAGAACAATTGCTGGTGCTATCCAATATACGCAGCAGCAAAACAATCTGGAAAAACTCGGGTACAACAATTACCGACCTTGGTGATGGCATTATCAATTTGGAATTCCATACCAAGATGAACACCATTGGAGGTGAAGTCATAGAGGGAATCAATAAAGCGATCGATCTCGCAGAAAAAAATTACCGCGGACTGGTCATCTCCAACGAAGGCGACAATTTTTCTGCCGGTGCAAATCTGGGAATGGTATTTATGTTCGCTGTTGAGCAGGAATACGATGAATTGGATTTTGCCATTCGCGCATTTCAAAATGCAATGATGCGGGTTCGTTATTCTTCTATTCCGGTTGTTGTTGCCCCACACAATATGGTGCTTGGCGGCGGATGTGAAATGTGTCTCCATGCTGACAAAGTGGTTGCGCATGCAGAAACCTATATGGGATTGGTTGAATTTGGAGTAGGCGTTATTCCCGGAGGCGGCGGAACAAAAGAATTTGCAGTTCGTCTTTCCGACGAATTAAAAGACGGCGATGTTGAGCTCAATCAATTCCGCAATCGATTCCTTACGATCGGTCAGGCCAAAGTTTCAACTTCAGCGCAGGAAGCTTTTGAGCTCGGATATTTGCGTGCAGGTATCGATGAAGTGATCGTAAGCAGAGCTCACCAGCTCACCTATGCAAAAGAAGTTTGCGTTGCACTTGCAGATAAAGGCTACACACAACCATCACCACGAAATGATATCCGGGTAATGGGTAATCAGGCAATGGGATTGGTTCATGTTGGAGCAAACTCGATGCTGAGTGGAAAATACATAAGTGAACATGATGAAAAAATATCGGTGAAACTTGGTTATGTTCTGGCAGGTGGAGATTTGTCGGTACCAACTGTGGTGAATGAACAATATCTTCTCGACCTGGAAAGAAAAGCATTCCTCGAACTATGCGGCGAACGCAAAACACTTGAACGCATGCAAAGTATTTTAACCGGTGGAAAAATTCTGAGAAACTAAGATGAATTACCTGGATCTGTTCAAGGGATTACAATATAAAAATGTACGCTACCTCATTTGCGGTGGACTGGCCATGAATTTGTATGGTGTTCCGCGAATGACAGCAGATATCGACCTCTTGCTTGACCTTAACAAATCCAACACCGACAACTTTTCATCAGTACTTAAGGAAATGGGATATCTACCTGTTTTACCCATGGAATTATCCTAACTATTAGAGGAGAGCAAACGTGAACAACTGAAAAAGGAAAAAAATATAATCAGCAGATTTCGAAAGGGAGATCTGAACATTGAAAATCATTAACGAACAAAACACCATTTAATCATGACAGAAGCATATATCGTAGCCGCCTACCGAACTGCAGTTGGAAAAGCCAATCGCGGAGGATTCCGCTTCATGCGTCCCGATGATCTTGCAGCACAAGTGATCCGACACATGATGGCGCAGTATCCTCAGGTAGAAAAAGAGCGCATTGATGATGTAATAGTAGGAAACGCCATGCCCGAATCGGAACAGGGATTGAACATGGGACGATTCATTTCTCTTATGGGTCTTGACACCGAAAAAGTACCCGGAATGACAGTTAATCGCTATTGTGCATCCGGATTGGAAACGATAGCAATTGCTACTGCGAAAATCCGTTCAGGAATGGCAGACTGCATTATTGCCGGTGGTTCGGAAAGCATGAGTCTTATTCCAATGGGTGGATGGCGTGTAGTTCCCCACCCCGAAGTATCTGCAGAACATCCTGATTGGTATTGGGGAATGGGTTTAACTGCAGAAGCTGTTGCCAATGAATACAAAATTTCGAGAGAAGATCAGGATGCATTTGCCTTGCATTCACATCAAAAAGCAATTGCAGCTATAACAGCAGGAAAATTTAAAGAAGAAATCGTTCCAGTAAAAGTTAAAGAGAGTTACCTCGATGGTAACATGAAGAAAAAGGTGAAGGAATATGTAGTAGATACCGATGAAGGTCCGCGTGCCGACACCAATCCTGAAGCGCTTGCAAAACTTAAACCTGTGTTTTCGGCAACAGGATCAGTTACAGCAGGAAATTCATCACAAACAAGCGACGGAGCTGCATTTGTAATGGTGATGAGTGAGCGCATGGTAAAAGAGCTTGGATTAAAACCCATTGCACGACTCGTGAATTACGCCGCTGCAGGAGTACCGCCTCGTATTATGGGAATAGGACCTGTAGCAGCAATTCCAAAAGCGCTAAAACTTGCAGGCTTAAAACAAAACGATATCGGACTCTTCGAACTCAACGAAGCATTTGCATCGCAATCGCTGGCAGTTGTTCGTGAGTTGGGTATTGATCCTTCAAGAGTAAATGTGAACGGAGGAGCGATTTCAATGGGACACCCACTCGGTTGTTCCGGAGCGAAACTCAGTGTTCAATTGTTCAGCGAATTAAAACGCAGAAATGAAAAATACGGAATGGTCACCATGTGCGTAGGAACCGGCCAAGGCGCCGCCGGAATTTTTGAAATGCTATAACCAATTATCCAATGACCAATTTCCAATTAAATCCTTTAGCGAAATCGACTGCAAGGAGATTTCTGCTTCAGGAAACCATTCACCGATAACCAATAACTGATAACCAATTACTGATAACTGATAACTGATAACTGATAACTGATAACTGATAACTCATAACCAATAACTCATAACTCACAACCAATAACTTCCACCCCCATGAGCACACCTATCAAAGGAGGAGAATTCCTCATCCGCGAAACAGAAGCAAAAGATATTTTCATTCCAGAAGAATGGAACGAAGAGCAACGAATGATTGCGCAAACCTGTCGTGATTTTCTCGAGCAGGAAGTATTTCCCAAACTCGATCGCATTGATGCTATGGAAGAAGGATTGATGCCTTCGCTTCTTGACAAAGCTGCCGAATTAGGAATGCTGGGCATTACTGTCCCTGAAGAATATGGCGGATTTGGAAAAGATTTCGTTACCGGTATGCTTACAACGGAAGTTACAGGTGCAGGACATTCGTTTGCTGTTGCTCTTGCAGCGCATGTTGGCATCGGAACTTTACCGATTCTCTATTATGGAAATGAAGCACAAAAACAACAATACATTCCCAATCTTGCCAGTGGTTCATGGAAAGCTGCATATTGCCTAACTGAACCCGGAAGCGGATCGGATGCAAATTCGGGAAAGACTATAGCAGTATTGAGTGCTGATGGAAAACACTATGTGTTGAATGGTCAGAAAATGTGGATCACCAATGGTGGTTTTGCAGATGTATTCACCGTTTTTGCAAAAATCGATAACGACGAAAATTTATCGGCTTTCATTGTGGAAAGCAAATGGGAAGGTGTTTCCCTCAATCCCGAAGAAAAGAAAATGGGAATAAAAGGATCGTCGACTCGTCAGGTATTTTTCAATAATGTGAAAGTCCCTGCCGAAAACCTTCTATCAGAACGCCAGAATGGATTTAAGATCGCATTGAACATTCTGAATATCGGTCGCATCAAACTCGCAGGTGCAGCGCTGGGTGGATCAAAAGAAGCAATTACCAAATCGGTTGTTTACGCCAACGAACGTCAGCAATTCGGTCGCCCAATTTCCAAATACGGAGCGATCCGCCATAAACTCGGAGAACAGGCTATCCGCACCTTTGCGGTAGAAAGTGCAACTTATCGTTGTTCGCAGAATGTAGAAGATGCCATTGCATCCTTGATGGCGGGTGGAATGGATAAAGAAAAAGCCTTGCTGAAAGGTGTAGAACAATTCGCTGCAGAAGCTGCAATCCTGAAAATAGCAGGATCTGAAGCACTGGATTATGTTGTTGACGAAGGTGTTCAGATTTACGGCGGAATGGGATATTCAGCAGAAGCCCCAATGGAAAGGGCTTACCGTGATTCACGCATCAACAGGATCTTCGAAGGAACCAATGAGATCAACCGCATGCTTATTGTGGATATGCTGATGCGTAAAGCAATGAAAGGCGAACTCGATCTGATGGGACCAGCAATGAAAGTTGCGCAGGAATTAATGTCCATTCCGGATTTCGGTGCCGGGAAAGAAGGACTTTTTGCAAAAGAAAAGAAATACCTCAGCAATTATAAAAAAGCAGTTTTGATGGTAGCAGGTTCTGCTGCACAAAAATTGATGAATGACCTTGCTAAAGAACAGGAAGTACTTACCAATATTGCAGACATGGTAATCGACACTTATCTGGCAGAAAGCACGCTACTCCGTGTTGAGAAAATTATCTCCATGAAAGGAGAAGCTGAATCTGCCGTTTATATCGACATCGCACAGGTATTGCTTTACGATATTGCCGATCGCATTAACAAGAGCGGTAAAGATGCAATCAACAGCTATGCAGAAGGTGATGAACTACGTATGATGCTAATGGGATTGAAACGATTCACAAAAACAGAACCGCTAAACACCAAGGAAGCACGTCGACGTATTGCTGCAAAACTGATAGAGGCCAACAAATACTGTTTCTGAATACATGTTTGAAAGCCGGAAAAAGCCATTACTTTCAAAAGGCAAATTCTACAACCGCGTTGCGAAAAACATTGCGTTTGCCTTTGCAATAATTGCATTTTCCTTACTGGCCGGCACACTGGGATACCGACACTTCGGATCGCTGGGATGGATTGATGCTTTTTACAATGCATCCATGATTCTTACGGGCATGGGTCCGGTTGATCCTTTACCCGATGAAGGCAAAATCTTTGCAAGTGTTTTTGCCTTGTACGGAGGTTTTGTTGTGCTGTCTGTATTTGCAATTATTGTTGCTCCATTGGTACATCGTTTTATGCATAAATTTCATTTTGATGATGACAACAACTAAAATATCCTCCTTTGTTTACGGAAGTTTAATCTGTTTTGCATTCATTTCCTGCGGAGGAGAATCGACCAATGAAGTTGATCCTATGGATTCACTGATTTCCACAGTTGATTCGATTGCTTTTACAACGGAAAAAATTGAACTAAAAGAAGGTGTTTGTGATAAACCGGATCAATCCTGCATCACCGTTAATTTTGAATACCCTGTTTTTGCAGAAACACATTCAGCCGGAACACCATTGAATACCTGGATACGGGATCAGATCACCACTCCGGATGAAAAAGGAAATGTCAGAAGTCAAAAAGAATTTGCAGAATACCTGATCACCTTGTTTAAAAACGACAAGAATGCAATAGGTGATGATATGATGCCATGGTCGGTTGAAAATATTGCAGGAATAAATTTTGAAAACAAAGGACTCATTTCACTGTACGTTTCCGGCAGCTCCTACACTGGAGGTGCGCACCCCAACAGCTTTACATCCTATGGATCGTTTTATAAGTCGAATGGAAAAAAAATCACGATCAGCGAGATCGTAAAAGATTCGGTTGCCTTCGTAAAAATCTGCGAGAAACATTTTCGATCATTTAATGGAATTAGTCCGGAAACAGATCTCACTGAACAGGGATTCGAATTCGGTGATGAAGGATTTATCATCAACACTAATTTCTACATCAGCGACCGATCCATTACCTTTTTGTACAACAACTATGAAATAGGACCATACATCATGGGAAGCTGGGCGTTTTCGGTTCCTTTTGCGGATATTCAGGAACAACTTACCTCCGATTTTAAAGCATTGATCGAAATTCCTATCAACTAATTTAAAAATCCACGCACTCCAGAAAACGGGTCTTTTGCCGCTTGCGTTTGTTTTTTTCTATTCGGCTAAAGGTTACAATATCATTCAATTCCCAAACCACAGAGAATTCATGTGTACCAAAACTGGAAGTTTTCAATCGTGAAATGGTAAAGTCATAACTGTAACAGAATTTTGCTCTGCGTTGATGCGCCATAAACGAATTCAAGCCCAACACGAAAACAAAGGAATCATAATTCTTGCCCTGCATATTTAAATTTCTGTTCCGAAACCAAAAACCTGCGTATACAGGATTCTTGTACATATTTATTCCTACCTGAAACGTGGTGAAATTCGACTGACGCTCGTAAATAAATCCGGGTGAATAAATTACTCCGTTGTACGACAAAATATTCGAATGGCCGTGTATCACCATTTTTAAAGGCAATCTGTTTCCATCCGAAACAAATGCGTCTTTGGGTCGTGTTAGATGATGAAACCCAGCGCCAATTGTTGTAGTCATCTTTCCTCCTTTTTCCTCCACTTTTCCGCTGTTAAAACGCGCACTGACTCCTGCATTGAAATCAGGATACACAACACGGTCGGTGCCGGGTGGAATAAATGAAGTAGCGCTCACATTTCCGAATACTTCATCGAGCTGATCAGAAAAAACAAAACGACTCCAGTCAATTCGCTTCTGCACAAACGAAGCTCCAAATCCAGCCTGTAACCTGAAATTTTTTGTTTCAACCGGACGATAACTGTACATCAATCCTGCCTGCATGGTGCGTAAACGACCCTCACCTTCGTTATTGCTTAATGCAATAATGCCCAAACCCGTTTTATTGATTCCTGCTGCATCCATCGAAAAACATCCCGTATTGAAACGACCGGGAATAGGTCCCCACTGATTGCGAACATTTCCGCGCACACGTAAACCATTATCCAATGCAACATTCGCAGGATTGTAATAAATGGGATTATGAAAAAACTGCGAAAAATTCGGATCCTGACCGAATACATCGGCATGGATCAATAGTAATGCGAAAAATAGTTTGAAAAATTTCATCATCGTATCACAGTTACAGTTCCTGCAGCACGGTACAGTCCGTTGGGATAGAGTTGTCCCACCCAAAGCGATTCATCGAGGAAAAACGCTTCAATTTTCCACACATAAGCATCTTGCTGCACGGGAGCGCCATTAAAGGTTCCATCCCATGCACAGGCAGGACGTGTATCAACAATATCTGAACACTCCCAAATCAAATTCCCCCAATCATCATAAATGGAAACACGGAACGATTTTAATCCGACTCCTGTTGGAATAAAATGAGCAACTCCAAAATCAGGATGCCCGGGATACATTGCGTTCGGTGCAAATAAACCTTTAAAGAAATCAACCACCACATTCTGGTAGGCTGTATCCATACAACCATATTCATTTGTTGCAACGAGGTAAGCCGACCAATTGCCGTAACGATTGTACCGGTGAACAGGATTTACCTCAATGGAGGTTTGACCATTACCAAAATGCCATTCGTATCCTATTGCTCCTGTTGATGTATTCGTAAACTCAACCGTTCCGCTGAGCGGATCAACATTCTGAACATTGATCCATGTAAATCCTGCTGTTGGAGAAGGAAAAATTGTTAGCGTATTGTTAAGCGTAATAGTATCACCACAACCTCCTGCACCATATACCATCAGCGTAACCGAATACAATCCGGAATCGGCATAATTGTGAACCGGATTTTGCTGAGCGGATGTTGAACCATCACCAAAACTCCATTGGTACGATGTTGCATTTTGCGAAAGATTCGTAAAAGGAACAGGATACAATTCACAGGAAGTATCGGAAGGAATACTGAAATTTGCTACCGGTGTTGGGTACACTACATACACATACGTTGCCGTATCCAGACATCCGAATGGCGTTTCTGCAATGAGAGTGATCGTATAACTTCCGGGTTGCGTATAGGTCACGCTGGGATTGGTCAGCGCGCTTGTTTGTCCGTTACCAAGATTCCAGGAATAACCTACTGCACCCGAAGAAAGGTTAGTGATATTTACAGTAACCGGAGAATAACAGGATGAAGGCGAAGACGTACTGAATGCTGCGATCGGATTCGGATTCACCAATACACTTTGCACTGCGGTATCTGAACATCCGTTCAGGTTGGTTGCGATCAGTGTTATCGTATACGTTCCTGACGTGGCATAGGTATGCGAAGGATTCACCTGCACCGAGCTGTTTCCATCACCAAAATTCCAGGAGAAAAATTGCGCTTGCGTACTTGTATTCTGGAAACTTACCGGCAAAGGCTCACAACCAAAAAGCGGATCAGGAACAAATGATGCAACAGGAGTTGTTCGTACAATTACCGGACGCGTAACGGATGTTGAACAACCAAATACCGTAGAAACTCCACTGAGTGTTACCATGTAAGTACCCGATAAACCATAAGTGTGAATCGGATTCGTCAATACACTCGTATTCCCATCTCCGAAATTCCAGTTGACAGATGCCAGATTCGAACTCAGGTTATTGAACTGGAAAGGCTGACTTGCACAAACGGAATCCGGTGTTGTAGTAAAATCGATTTGAGGTTGCGGATGAACAGTAATACTAATCGTTGCGGTATCAAAACTACAACCATCATTGATGAACAACTGAACCAAATACGTTCCTGCCTGTGTAAATGTATGTGAAGGATTGGGTGCTGTGCTCACATTCCCGTCCCCAAAATCCCAGCTCGAAAATGTGGCTCCGGTGGAGAACTGTGTAAAATTCACAGCAAGAGGAACGCATCCGCTGGTATCGCTCGAATTGAAAAATGCATTCACAGTATTGGGCAATACAGTGATGGTATGATAGGCTGTATCAACACCACACTCGTTGGTGACAACCAGCATGACGGTAAATGTTGTATCTTCTAGTCCGGTGAAAAACGTATGCCCAAACAATGCATCCGCTTGATTCCCTGTTGTACCATCACCGAAATTCCAGAAATAGGTATCGGGTAATCCCACACTGTTGTTTGCGATTTCAGGTGTGAAAGGTGAACATCCCACATTGACATTCGTTCCAAAAATCGCTTTGGGTTCGGGCATTACTATGACTTGCTCCGTATGAGTTACTGTTGCGCAAAAATTGGAAACACTCAATACAATCGTGTAAGTAGTATCTGCTAAATACCCTGCAGGATAAGTCACCGCACCCGGAGCAGCCAGTGCAGAAGTCGTTCCGTTTCCAAAATCCCAGTTGTAGGAAATCGATTGTCCGGAAGAAATATTATTAAAGTTCACCACCAATGGACCGCAAGCCGAATCGGGCGCAAGGGTGAAATTGGCAACCGGTGGTTCGAATACATCAATACTTCCTGTTATGCTGTTCACACAACCGAACAAGGACGTTGCAGTAAGCGAAATAGTGTATGTTCCAACAGCAGCATAAGCATTTTGCGGATTGGTTTGTGTTGATGTATTTCCGTCACCAAAATTCCAGGCATAGGAAATAGCACCTGTTGTTGTATTTGTAAATGGTTCGGCGATCCCAACACAGGCAATCGGATTATTACTGAAGCCCATTACCGGAAGTGGTTGTACATTCATTACCATCACATCCGAATTCAAACAACCTGTAACAGGATGCGTAAATGTATACGTGATGTTATGGGCACCAACTCCGGCAACAAAAGGATCAAAAGTCCCGAGGGCTGCATTGGTAATTCCAATTCCCGACCATGAACCGCCAACAGGTGTTCCGGTTAATATAGTTACTGCTGCATCAATGCAAATGTTCTGATCTACCCCGGCATTTACAACCGGAAGAGGATGCACAATAATCTGCATCACATCAGTAGTCTGGCAATTTCCAACACCGAATGTATAGGTGAGATTATATGTACCCGGAGTGGAAGGAGTAAACAATCCTCCTGCTGTTACAAAACTTCCGCTCCATGTTCCACCGGCTGGTAAACCGTTAATGGTAATGGCAGCGGCATTGTGACAAATTTCCTGATCGGGACCGGCATTGGCTTGTTGTGGTGCAATAACATTCACCACGCGATCATCGGAGGCTGTACAACCTGTTCCTAAAGTGAAAGTATAGGTAACGGTAAATGCGCCTGTTCCGTTGGGAGTAAAAACTCCTCCGGCAGTAATATTGGCACCACTCCATGTACCACCTACAGGAGTTCCGGTAAGCGTAACGGGTATTGGTAAATCACACACGGTCGTATCGGCTCCTGCATTTACAACAGGAAGTGCATTGATAGTGGCATCGAGTTGATCAGTATTTGTACATCCGTTTCCGTCAGTGAAAGAATACGTCAACACATGCGCGCCTACTCCGGAAACTGATGCAGAAAATACTCCGGAGGGATTGGTTATTCCCGTTCCACTCCATGTTCCTCCTGCGGGAATTCCGTTTAAATTTAGAGGAGCAGCGTCAACACACAGTTGAAAATCGACTCCTGCATTTACAATTGGTAATGCATTTACTGTCACCTGCACATCATCGGTAGTTGCACAGGTTCCTGTTCCGAATGAATAGGTAAGAGTAAATACACCGACCGTTGAAGGAGTAAAAATTCCTCCGGCTGTGATATTCGTTCCGCTCCATGTTCCTCCGGCGGGAATTCCGTTAAGCGTTATCGCTGCTGCATTGTGACAAACCGATTGTGGCAATCCTGCATCGGCCGGTGTGGGTGCAACAACAGTTACATTCATCTGATCATTGCTGCTGCATCCATTACCATCGGTAAACGAATAAGTCAGTGCAAATACACCTGTTCCATTAGGTGTGAAAGATCCTCCTGCAGTTACATTTGGTCCCGTCCATGTTCCTCCTGCGGGTGTTCCGCTTAGTACAACAGGAATGGGTTGATCGCAAACAATCTGATCTGCTCCTGCATTTACAATGGGCAGTGCATTTACAGTTGTCGATAAATTTCCGGTATTCGAACAACCGTTTCCATCCGTAAATGAATAGGTGAGGTTATGAACTCCCACACCCGCAAGCGCAGGATCGAAGGTGAGACCGCTAACTCCACTACCCGACCACGTCCCTCCTGGCGGTGTTGCATTCAGATTTTGAACAGCTGCATCAAAACAAACATTGATTGGTGCTCCGGGATTGATCACAGGAAGGGGATTCACCGTGACATCCAATGTTCCGCTGGTAGCACAAGTTCCGGTTCCCAACGTATAGGTTAAAGTGAATGTACCAATTGCTGAAGGAGTAAATATTCCTGCAGCACTTACACCGGTACCCAACCACACTCCTCCTGCAGGATTTGCTGTTACATTGATGGGTGCCGCATTCAAACACACCGACTGATTCGATCCCATCACTACAGGAACAGGATCATTGACGGTAATACTGGCATTATCGGTGGATGTACATCCGTTTCCATCGGTAAAGGAATAGGTCATCACAAAAACTCCTACCGTCGATGGCGTAAACAATCCGCCGGGAGTAATTCCTGTTCCGCTCCATGTTCCGCCCGCCGGTGTTCCGTTCAGTTGTTCTCCGATGGGTTGATTGCAAAGCGTTAAATCAGGACCTGCATTTACAATCGGCACAGGATTCACCGTTACGGTTGTCGTTACCTGTGCACTGCATCCTGCTGTTGTTCCTGTGAGTGTATACGTTGTTGTTGCTGCAGGTGAAACGTTCAATGTTGCATTCGTTCCTACATTTCCTGTTCCGTCGTTCCAAACATAGCTTGATGCACCACTGCCTGTAAGCAGAACCGATTGTCCTGCACAGATAGACGGATTTACGGGAACTATAGTAACTACCGGTGCTGGGTTGATCACAACATTGGTGGATGCTGAAGGTCCTGCACAACCGTTTACCGTTGCAAATACCGAATACGATCCGGCATTGGCTACTGTAACATTGGTGATCGATGGATTTTGTGTTGTCGCGGTAAATCCGTTAGGACCACTCCATTGGTAATTGGCATTGGCAATGTTCGAAGCAGTGAGATCAAGTGTTGCTCCTTCACACAAGGGAGAATTGCTACCTGCAACCGGAGCAGGAGGTGCTGCTGTTATCGTTACTGACTGAGTGGCATTTGTTGTTCCGCAGATGTTCGTTGCAGAAACGGTAATGGTCGGATTTCCCGCTGCTGCAAAACTAACCGATCCCGGAATCTGCAAATTGGATGTTGCAGGAACTCCTCCGGGGAATATCCAGTTGTAGGTGGTAATCGGTGCTGTGCAATCGAGAAATGTTGCCGTTGGTGTGATGCTTTGTCCGGCGCAGATATTGGGCAAAGCAGGAAATGTAATTTCAGGAACTTTGTGTACTGTAACCGTCTGGCTAATCGGAAATGTCCCGCACGAATTGATGAGTTGCAGTGTTACAGTATACGTACCCTGTGAATTAAATGTGATCTGCGGTTGCCAGCTGTTGGCGTTGGTTCCATTGGTAAAACTGAATGCTCCACTTGCAGGCACACAAGGTGAACCATTAAATGTTACTACCCAGTTCCAGTTCACATCGCAAGAAAGTGAGGTGTCCGACAAATTGGTAATGTTGCTTATCAAAGGCACACATCCCGAAGTAGGCGACAAGGTAAAATTGGGAACAGGAGGTGCTTCAATGCAAACAGTACGCGTCATGGTTGTTGTTCCGCAACCGTTACTAGTGCTCAACACTACGGTGTAGTTTCCTGGTGCAGTATAGGTATGCGTTTGAGGTGCGTTGGTAAAAACTGTTGTATTGGGTGTTCCATCGCCCCATTGCCACACATGTACTGTACTCTGGCTACAGGATGCATTAAACCCTGCAACTGAAGAATTGATAAATGTCACCGCTGAATTGACGCAGGCAGGATTCGGACTTTCTGTAAAATTTGCCTGAGGAGCGGTATACACACGAATAGGCGTTACCGTTGCCGTTGAACTATCGCAACTGTTTCGTGCCGTAATGGAAAAAGTATACGCACCACCAGCAGAAGAACAGGAAGATTGCGTATAGGTATGACAAACTGTTGCCGGTGGTGGATGCGTAAAAATATCTTCCGGCGATCCGTCACCATAATTTACACGGTAAGTAGTTGAAGAGTGATTACCGGCGAAACTTGATAATGGAAAACACAAGGTAATAGGTCCGCAACCATTCGTATTACCTGGATTGGAAACCCCGATGGCCGGATTGGTGATATTGGAAACAAATTGGGTAAATGTATTCGCACAACCATTGGTACCGGTTACGGTGTAGGTTAGCGTATAAATACCCATAGTAGAATATATATGTGTTACCGAGCCTGAAGGAAATGGTCCTGGACCGGCAACAAAATCCGGAGTACCATCACCCCAGTTGATCACATAGGAATTATTGGTAGTTGGATTCGTATTATCGAACACCTCCATATTGAAAATGGAACCATCGCAATTGCGAAACGAAGTAAAGGGATCGATCAGTTCAGGAGCAGGAGATTGATTGACGGTGACGTTTTGTGTGGTGGTGTGTGTACAACCGGTTGAACTCGTAACGGTGAGAGAAACGGTAAACGTTTGTGTCCCGTTACCCGGTGCAACGAATGTATGGGTGGGATTCATCTGCGTTGACGTATTCGCCGAACCACTTGCAGGATCGCCAAAATTCCATTGGAAGCTTGAACCCGCCAAAGGAGTGGATGTGTTTGCAAATACAACCGGAATACTTGAACAGGAATTATTCGGGGAAAAGGTAAAAGATGCAGTTGCTCCCTGCGTTACATTTACGTTTACGTTGTCATTGTCGGTGTTGTTTCCGTCATCAACAGTTAAGGTATAGGTGGTGCTGGTGGTTGCAGTACAAACAGGATTTGGACAGTTCGTACAGGACAATCCTGTTGCAGGCGACCAAGAATAGGTATACGAACCCGTTCCACCTGTAGCAGCAGGAGTTGCACCAAGTGTGGTTGAAGCACCGGAGCAAATATTTTTATTCGGACCGGCATTCGCGTTTAAGGGTTGAGCGAAGGATTCCGGAATCGAAAACAGAAAGAAAATGGCTATAGCAAGGCAGCGCAACATAATAGAGGTTCCATGGCAAACATAGTACAATTGACTATGATCCAAACTACGGTATTCACCCTAATTTGCCATCCAATATCATGATTCTAAGCAGATTTAATTCAGAAAACGCATATGCCAGGAATCGGCAATTCGTTTTTTCCAGCCGCGTTCAAATTCAGCTTTTGTGTTCACCAGATTATCAAACACAAGTGTGGTATCACTAATTTTTCCCTCCGATTTTAGTCGTGGAAAATCATTTAATGCAACGAGTTCAGGACCATCATTTGTAGCGATTGCCGTTTTCATACGATCCATAAACGAAAGACCAAGCTCTTTTTCGATTGCCTTAACAAAAGCAACACTTTTATCGATGGAACAGCCTGATGCAGCTGCCTGATCTTCGTTCACAAATACAACAAGAAACAATTGATCAAACAACTCAACCGAAGCCTCCAGTTTAGCCCCGTGCGAGCTCCAGTTGCTTACAAATGCAATAGCCTGTTCTTTCACCCATGATGCTTCTGTTGCTGAAAGCAAACGATCGGCCTGGTAAATCCATACCCGCGAATGTTCAGGGAGTGAGGTCCATTCAGCCATACCTTAAAGATCTGCAGCGTTGGCAATAAGCTCAGCTACATCCAACACCTTCACATCATTCTCCTTATTGAAATTCTTTACGCCATCTGTCATCATGGTATTGCAAAAGGGACAACCCGTTGCAATCACCTGAGGTTGCAATGCAAGGGCTTCTTCAGTGCGCTCCACATTCACTTCCTTGTTTCCTGGTTCCGCTTCTTTGAACATCTGTGCACCACCGGCACCGCAGCAAAAACCTTTTTGTTTGCAGCGCTTCATTTCCACCAATTCAACATCAAGCTTCTGGATCAGTTCGCGCGGAGCTTCATAAACATCGTTTGCTCTGCCCAGGTAACAGGGATCATGAAACGTAATGCGTTTGCCTTTGAATTCGCCTCCTTCTTTCAGCTTAAGTTTTCCTTCGGAAATCAGCGACTGAATGAATTGCGTATGGTGCATCACCTCGTAATTACCACCCAGTTCAGGGTATTCGTTTTTTATGGTGTTAAAGCAATGCGGGCAAGCAGTAACGATCTTTTTCACCTCATAGGCATTCAATACCTGAATGTTCTGCATGGCCTGCATTTGGAAAAGAAATTCATTTCCTGCACGTTTTGCCGGATCACCGGTACAGGTTTCTTCAGTACCCAAAACTGCGAATTTCACATTGGCAGCATTCAGAATTTTTACCAAAGCACGTGTAATTTTTCGCGCGCGATCGTCGAAAGAACCGGAGCATCCTACCCAAAACAAAACTTCCGGAACTTCTCCGGATGCCAGGCATTCTGCCATTGTGCGAACATTCAATGCATTACTCATCGGTGTGTTTTTATTTTTCGAAAACCTGAATCGTGACTTCTTTCACAACCAGATCCGTAAATTTTCCTTCGTATCGAGTGGCTCTAACCATGTGGTTGTCGATCCAATGGTAATTTCCACCACGTGGCTTTCCCATCAGCAATCCCTGGTACTTGAATCCATGTTTTTTCAACCATTCCTCGGTAACCTCGCGGTGATCTTCGGTACGCGAAGTGAAAAAGGTGATGATATGACCTTCATCAAACCATTTATTCAGCGTGATCAATGCATCCGGATAAACCTCAGCAGTGACCATTCTCCACGGCTCTTCATTTGGAATATCGTCGCAGATCGTACCGTCGATATCGATCAGGTAATTTTTAATATGAGAAGGGAGAACAGGACTAAGATGTTGCCCGTTCTCCTCAATTGGAATCAAAGAAATTGAATCACTCATTATTGCATCCTGTTAAGCAGTTGCGGAGTACTGGCCACAAACTTCACTTTTTTGCGAACCAATACTTTGTTAACGCCATTCACTGAAGAAGAAACAATGATCTCAGCTTCTTGTCCGGCAAGGTTTGCAGGTGCAAGTACATTAAACACATTGCTTCCATCGCCGGGACGAACTGAACAACCATTAAGTACAACCTGTACTGCAGCAGAACCGGCATTAACGATACGAACCTCGTTGGCATAACCTACGATAATGGTATCTTTAAAATATTTGAATTCAATTCCGGCAGGCGTTGTTTTCTGAATGGTTTGAGCGGAGGCCGCAAAAGGCATCATAAAGCCTAAAAACAAAAGGAGGAGGATATTCTTTTTCATAGTCTATAGTTTAGTTTAATTCTGCATTCTGGAAATTAATTCGGGAGTTGCTGCAACTACCAATACGCTGCGTCGGATAATCTCTACAGTACCCGAAGATGTGGTTTTTGTTACAACGATATCAACTCGTTGACCATTTAAGGCTCTCGGCGCTTTCACAATAAACGTTTTTCCTCCATCGGTACGGGTAACAGTGCACGATTGTGCAGCCATTGTAACAGTGAGATTGGCAGCGTTGGTAACCGTTACTTCCATATTATGATCTACCACCAGCGTATCTTTAAAATACTTGAACGAAAGCGAGGGTGCAACCGTCTTGGTTATTTGAGCGCCGGAACTTAAGCTTGTTCCGATAAAAAGTAACAGAAAAAAAACTTTAAACGTTTTCATGGCACTTGATTTAAGATTAATTGGTTTCGTTAGCCCAGTTAATGCGATCGGCAGGCGAGAATTGCCATGGTGCTCCGTTGTTCTCAATATTCGTGAACATACCGGCAAGTTCCGTGGGTGCCTTCGATTCTTCCATAACCAGGTACCTGCGTAAATCAATAATGATGCCAAGAGGATCGATATTCACCGGACATTCCTGTACACATGCATTACAGGAAGTACAAGCCCAGATTTCCTCTGCTGTGATATAGTCGCCAAGCAATGATTTGCCATCGTTATGATCCTGTCCGTGCTTCTTAATATTCGTGCGAATCTCCTCCATTCTGTCGCGGGTATCCATCATGATCTTACGCGGCGAAAGCAATTTGCCGGTCTGGTTGGCAGGACAAGAAGACGAACAACGTCCACACTCAGTACATGTATAGGCATCCAGCAATTGTTTCCAGGTAAGATCCGGAACATCTTTCGCACCAAAACGCTGTACGGCACCGTTGGTATCAGCTGGTGCAGCATAAGGATCAGCAGTAGGATCGAACATCAATTTCACCTCGCGGGTAACCGATTCGGGATTGGTAAGACGGCCTTTGGCACTGAGGTTGGAAAAATAGGTGTTCGGAAAAGCAAGTACAATGTGGAAATGCTTGGAGTAAGGAAGGTAATTGAGCAATGCAAAAATACCGATGATGTGAAACCACCAACAGGCACGCTCCAATAACACCAATGCACCTTCCGACATTCCGTCCATCATCGGCACCAGAAATTGAGAAATGGGGAATGCACCGGCAACCGTAAAATGCTCAACTCCCCTGCCCTGCAGTATGAGATCTGAAGCGTTCATGATAAGAAATGCGCTCATCATTAAAACCTCAGCAATGAGAATAAGGTTTGCATCGCTCTTTGGAAAGGAGGTCATTTCACGGTAATGAAAACGGGCCACCTTTACAATGTTTCTTCGGGCAAGAAAAATTACACAGGCAACAATCACCAAAAAGGCAAGAACCTCAAATGAGGCGATGAGTAAATTGTAAAATCCACCCAAAAACGAAAGCGCACGGTGCGATCCGGTAGCACCATCAATAATGATTTCCAATAACTCGATATTGATGATCACAAAACCAACATACACGGCAAGGTGAAGTACAGCGGGTAAGGGTCGCGAAAACATTTTCTTCTGACCAAATGCAACCAGCAACATGGTCTTCCACCGTTCGGATGCATTTCCGGAACGATCAATCGCCTGACCCATTCGGATATTGGCTATGATCTCACGAATTTTTAGGGTAAAAAGCGTAACCGCAGTTACAAAAAGAGCAATGAATGCAATGTTCTCGATCGACATAATTATTGCTGCAGGATTTGTTTCAATTTTTTTTCTTCACGTGCATCCAGTTTCAGCCCTTTTTCCTTTCGGCCAAAAACTGAAAAATGCAAGTAACGGTTGGGATGTTCTTTTATGTTTTCAACCAAACGGTTCAACTGATCATTGGTTTGAACCAATGTCAAATAAAGACTATCGCTATTGATGAGCGCACCAAGTGTTCCTTCTCCGGTATTCACTTTGGTGAGAATCGAATTAAGTTCTGTTACAGTTGTACTGAGTTGCTTCACAGTGCTGGCAAGACCCGCATTTTTTAAACTATCGGTAATGGCAGCAACGTTATCCAGCGATTTATCGATCGACTCATTGTTACGCTGAATATTTCCGGAAATCGATTCGAACTTGGTGAGTATACTGGAAACTTTTCCTGTTTCTGATTCAAGCAATCCATTCACCTTATCGGTAATTTGTTTCAAATTACGAATGGTAAGCTTCATGCTTTCGATGGTCTGACCAAGATCCTCAGCATTTTCACCAACCACGTGCGAAACGGCGGTAACCATGGTGTCCAATGAACCCATCAAACTTTCCGCTTTTTTCTTGATCGGTGCGATCTGTGCATCAACTCTCGAAATCATCGACTCTTCTGTTTCCGATGAAAGCTTTAAACCTTCCTGTGCCATGGTTCCGGATAATCCGGGAATAATATCGATAGCACGGGTACCAAAAAGATCCGAAGAGAACAAGCGAGCCTTGCTGTCGTCAGGAAACTGAAGATCGTTATTGTCAATCACAAAAGTGACTTCGTAATAATACTCTCCGGTTTCACGGCGGTGAAGGTCGATACTGGTCACCTGCCCAACTTTCATTCCCTGAAAGGATACCGGACCGGCGGTTACAAGTCCGTTAAGGTCGGTGTATTCAACCTTGAATTCACGCCCTTTTTTAAACAGGTCAATCCCCTTCAGGTAATTGATTCCGTAAATGAGGAATGCAGCTGCAACAACAACTACTGCTCCGATTTTTGCTTCTCTACTGATTTTCAAAACGAGGTCATTTATTGGCCATTCCCCTGGCTACATTGATATCGATGCGTTCTCCGTTGAGGAAGGCGACTACAAAAGCCTCCTTAAACCCCTTCTCGCGCGCTTCGCTCTCCCACTTCTTGGCCTCGTCAAAATTATTACTTTTTCCGTAAGTATACTTGTAAAGATTGTCCGCTTTGTAATATTCAACTCCCTGTAAACCATAAAAGTTAGCAGGATCCTTGCCGATTTCTTTGGAACTGGTTCGGATTTGTACCTTAAAAACCACCTTTTCTTCGCTGTAAGGCAAAGCAGAAACCGGTGCCTGAGAAGAGCCCATAAACGGGGACTTTATCTCCGGGGTTTTATCAAGGGAATTATCAGGTGGGTTATTGGTCTTATTGTCCTTGATCACAACACTGTCGGTCTTTAGGATCTGACCATTCTTCTTTCCGGTTATCACCTCATCCGGATTTCCTCTGTCTTTCTGAGGTAATCCGTTGCGCAAATCCACCTCCGATTTATAATCCACAAAGGCCTTAAAAATAGCTTTTGCGATATTGAACTGATCCTGTTCGTTGTTCAGAATTTTTTCTTCTTCGGGATTGGTCAAAAAACCTGTTTCAACCAATACGCTGGGCATGTTTACCTGATGCAATACCAGAAATCCCGCTTGCTTTACACCGCGGTCGGTAACATTTGGTGTGCCGGCAACATACTTTTGGATGTGTTCCGCAAACCGGTTGCTCTGCGTTCGAAAAGCACTGGCTACCATTGTGAGGTAGATGTAGGAATCCGGATCCTTGGGATTAAAATTCTGGTACTTGGTTTCGTAATTGTCCTCCACAAGAATTACGTTGTTCTCGCGCTCGGCTACTTTCAACTGGGCATCCGCCTTGTGCAGTCCCAACACATAGGTTTCTGTCCCTTTGGAACCGGTATTGGCTGAGGCGTTGGCATGAATACAAATGAAAAGATCGGCATTGACCTTATTGGCAATACGCGCCCGTTCTGCCAGTTCCACAAATTTATCTTCGGTACGGGTGTAGATCACCTTTACATCATCGCCATAATAGGTTTTGATCATTTTACCCAGCTTCAGCGATATCGCCAGCGCTACATCTGCCTCGTGCGAAAATTTCCCCAAACAACCGGGATCCTTGCCGCCGTGACCGGGATCGATAACTACCGTACGAATGCCCAGCGTGTCTTTCGCAGCAAAAAGCGATGCAGACTGAAAAAACACAAGCAACAGCACAAGAAATACTTTCCTCTTGCGTTCATTCAACCTCATGGACAATAGCCTTTTCATTCAACAGAGCTTTTTAATGTGTAGTTTTGACCACCCTTACCAACAAAATTAGTACCACACCTTTTGCTGAACAGGAGTCCTGCCATAGTATTATCCCCAATTTACCTGTTCATAACCCTGTTTTTGGGTTACACAACTGCCTTTGCGCAACCCGACACCCTGAAAGTGCCCCAATCGCAACTCGATCAGGAAGTCAATTACAGCGCACGCGATTCCATGCGTTTCGATATCGCCAAACAGCGTGTTTACCTCTACGGTAATGCCCATGTGAGCTATGGAAACACGAACCTGACTGCCGGTTATATCGAATTCAGTATGACCGACAATCACGTTTATGCAACGGGAATAACCGACAGCACCGGTAAGACCACAGAAAAACCTCATTTTACCGATGGAGGCGAAGAACTCACTGCTGCTGAGATCGAATATAATTTCGAAACCAAGAAAGGAGTGATACGGGAAGTACGCAGCAGACAGGGAGAGGGTTACGTCCACATGGAAGTTTCGAAAAAACATGTCAACGACGAAATACACCTTGAACACGGCAAATACACCACCTGCGAACTCGATCATCCGCATTACTATTTTAACCTTAGCAAAGCCATTATCATTCCCGACGACAAGATCGTTTCCGGTCCGGTAAATCTGGTGGTGATGGATATTCCAACACCGCTTGCATTGCCCTTCGGATTTTTCCCCAATCAGAAAAGGGAATCGAAAGGCATTTTAATTCCACAATACGGAGAATCGCCTGTACTCGGATTCTTTTTGCTCAATGGTGGTTATTACATGCCGCTTGGAAAAAAAGGCAAAGCCGATTTGCAATTGCTGGGCGACATTTATTCGCGCGGAAGCTGGGGAGCGAAAACGATTTTGAGGTACAATACCAAATACAAACACAACGGTAATTTCAACCTCTCCTTTACCGACCTCAAACGCAGCGATCCCGAATTCCCGGATTTTTCGCGTAACAAAGAATTCTTTATCCGCTGGCAACACAATCAGGATGCAAAAGCACATCCCTACCGACGATTCAGTGCAAATGTAAATGCAGGAACACGAAATAATTTTCGCAACAACTTCAATACCGTATCGCAGGATTACCTGAGTAATACCTTTCAGTCAAATATTTCCTGGACCTATTCCATTCCAAATAAACCCATTAATCTATCCGCCAATTTACGTCATAACCAAAACTCGCTAACGGGACTGGTAAATCTTACCTTACCCGAACTGGCGATGAACGTAAATCGTTTTTTTCCTTTTCAGGGCATACGTAAAACAGGAAGTGCAACAAAAAAATGGTACGAGAATATTGGAATGACTTATGCAAGCAATATGCGTAACGACCTCACTGTTCAGGACACCTTATTGAGAAGCGAATACCTACCCGGTGTAACTTCACGAATGCGGAACGGCATGCGTCATAGCGGAACTATTTCCACATCGTTTAAACTATTCAAACAAAAATTCACCTTGAATCCTGCAGCATCTTTTACCGAACGCTGGTATTTGCAGAGTATTCAAAAAGAATGGGACAATATAACGCAACAACCACGAACCGATACCTTGCGCGGATTCAAACGGGCCGGCGATTACTCACTTTCTGCATCACTTACTACGAAGATTTACGGAATGTATTCCTTCAAAGGAAAACGAAACGCAAAACTTCGTCATGTGATTACTCCCTCCATTAACCTATCCTACCATCCCGATTTCAGCACACAGCAAAGCGGATATTTTGGTCCGAACGGAACGCTTGCTACCTATTCCCCTTTCGATATTGGTATTTACGGCAAACCACCGGCAGGAGAAGCGGGACTGATTTCGCTCAATCTGGTGAACAATATTGAAATGAAATTTAAATCGGCACGCGACACCGTTACCGGATACAAAAAACTTGTGCTGATTGAGAATTTCACGTTAACAGGATCCTACAATGTATTTGCAGATTCCATCAATTACTCCAACATTAATCTGAGCGGGCGTATCACCTTATGGAGAAATCTTGGTTTGGTGTACGCAGGAACCATTGATCCCTATCGCTATGTAAATGGAAGAAAGACCGGTGATCTGCTTTGGGACAATGGCAGTATCGGAAATTTTCTGGGTAACAATCTCGCTTTATCGTGGGCCTTGCGCAGCAAAACAAAAACCGCGGCAAAGGGAAGCCTGAACACATTGAACGAAGAGGACCGAAACGAAATTTCCAGAAATCAGGATGCTTACATCGACTTCACCATACCCTGGTCGCTTAGTATTAATTACAATATCCGCAAAGACAAACTATTTAGCAGTCTGGGCACGGAAAACAGAATTACCCAATCGCTCATGCTTCGTGGAGATCTTTCACTCACCCAAAACTGGAAGATCGGATTTACCTCAGGTTACGATTTCACCAATAAAGGATTAACGTATACCGAAGTAAACATCTTCCGCGACCTGCATTGCTGGGAGATGCGTTTCAATTGGATTCCCTTTGGAATACGCAAAAGCTACATGATCCAGATCAATATCAAATCATCGATGTTGCAGGATCTCCGACTGATGCGCAGACGCAGTTGGTTTGATGCGTTTTGATTGCAGGTTCCACAGATGGACACTTCGAAAGGCTCAGTGCGAGCGGAAGAATAATTATATAATTATCTTCTAATACTCGTTAGAGAAAACGAACCGTTTTTACGCTTCGGTAATTCGACTTATCGCTTTTCTGAACTTTCACCGTTTTGTTTTTCGGATACTTTACAGAGAAAGAAACAATAAATTCTTTGGTCTCACCTGATTTGATGTCGAGATTCCATGTTAGCTTGCCCGAATAATCCTCGCGTTCGGCGTTCGAAACCTCATGTATATCCACGGTAATTTCACTATGCTGCGAAACAGGAATCTGATCGCTTAACTGAATGTTAATGGGATTGGTATTGGTATTGCGCACTGAAATTTTGTACGTGTAAGTTTCCTTTTTATTTGAACCAATCACTTTTATGGCGTCTTTATCCTCCACTTTTACGCGATTTACAATTACCTTATTATCTCTTCCTAATGAGATATCAAGGGTATCATCAAAAGTTACAGGATCTATCATCGCTTTTCCGATATAGGTTCCGCGGAAATAGATATTACTCGGACCCTGAATCAGATTAAGCTTTTCCCATCCTGTTAAACGTGCGACCAAAAATGCATTACGTTCAATTTTCGGAATTGCGATATAACGAAATGAAGCAGAAAGATCGTGGCGCGCAACTTCCAGTTGGTAAAGGCGGCTATTGGAAGGAATCGAAAAATTACCGGTAATTGGAAAATCAACCGAAATATTGGATACAATCATTTCCTCGTACTGAACATTATCAAGAATTTTAATATCGCCGTAACTGGCCTGTGCTTCTTCCTTACTAACTTTTCTGTTCTGCGACTGTTGTTCTGACCCACCTCCGTAATTCAAATACCAGGGAGCCATACCCGGCAACTTATGCGATTGAAGCGGATCGGTGGTACTCAGGGTAATTTTTACATCCTTCCAGTCTTCTCCTGATTGATTCATCACATTGGCATTATACTCCAAACGAATTCCCTTATCTGAACCTTCGGAAATAATATCATACGTTGGTGCCCATGCAGCTCCACCGGTCAGGTACTTCAAACTCAGTTGTGCAGTTACCGGTCCGGGAGCGTGAACCGTAATTCTTATCTGAGGATCGTACTCCACTTTAACTACGCTTTTCAGTTTTTGCGTTTCATCATTGTATCTTACAATTACACGTTCAATATCCATCAGGTTCTCCTGATTCAGGTGAATCAATCGGAAAATTTCGCTCATTCTCGTTTTGTACAACTCCGATAAGCGCTGAAGCTCTGCAACGGAAACATTGTTTTGTCCGTGCACAAGATTAGAATTGGAAATGATGGTTTGTTTCTCCGCTTCAAGTGCCGATTGCATCGCATTTATCCTGCGCTTCTCCCGATCCATAATACGTATGGTATCTGAAATTCGTGTAAGACGGACCGAATCCTGTTTGCCTTTGGTGATTCGGTCTTGCTCAAATCCTACTGCCAATACTTTAACCCCGTTCGAAAACTGGGCACGAATACTTTCTTTCACCACTTTTGGCGACAATCCCTTTACCAATAAAACGCTTGTACCTTCACTAAGACTCACAGAACCCTGGTGAGCAATCTCAGCCCCATTGAGGTAAACGGTAACTTTTTCAATTTTTGTTTTGAGGGCTTTTCCTTCTTCCTGTGAAAATGCGGAATAAGGTAAAATCAAAAGCAGTACTAAAAGCAATCTGTTCATAAGCAGGGTTTATGTTGTGGTTGAAGCTCTGTACACCTAAAGCGATAAAAGGTTGAACAGAGCTGAAAAGATAAAAAAAATGCGTGTTTATTCATTGAAATGAAGCGAAATAGGCACACAATAGCAAAGTAAATCATAAAAAACCATCGAAACGGAATGCATCCCAGGCATTATCCCAGAATATCACCGCTCGATTTTAGCGCTTCACGGAAAGAAGAAAGTACCTTCATCCGCGAAATAAAACCAATGAATTTTCCTTTGTTCAATACAGGAAGGTAGTGTACATCATAAGTGTCGAATTTATGTACTACCATATCCATACTATCCTTTAAATCGATATAAGTAGCAGGAAGAGCCATGATATCACCAAGTTTTATCGATGATAGGCTGACATCGCGACCTAATAATTTTCGCAACTGGTGTTCTGTTACAATACCAACCAGTTCATCACCCGAACGAACGGCTATCGTTACCGAATCGTTTCCAGCAAACACATCACCAAACTCACTTAAACGTGTTTCGGGAGTACCGGATTGAAATTTCCGCTCTACCAGGTCTGCAACACGAATATTATTCAGCGAAATGAATTCATGTTTGGTACTATCCATTTCGGCAGCCGATTTAGATCCTTTAAAATGAATGGGCACCTTATCAAAATAAATTTTGGTGAAAAATGAAATCGCCGACACCAACATCAATCCAATGAACATGTCGTAACTCTCGGTGACTTCCGCAACAAGAAAAATCCCGGTCAGCGGTGCGTGCATCACCCCGGCGAGCACAGCCGACATTCCCAGCAAAATATAATTGGTTGGATGTAAAACTTCTCCTGCAGGCAAAAAGTTAGATGCGATCAAAAAGAAAAAGAAACCTGTAAATCCACCGGTAACAAACGAAGGAGCGAACTGACCGCCTTCTCCTCCCGAATGCACAGTAACAGATGCTGCAATTGGCTTCAGCAGAATCAGCAATCCAAAAACCAGTAAGGGCGTGTAATAATTTTCTTCACCATAATTACCGAATACACTCTCCTGCCAGATCTTGCCGAATTCTCCGGAAATAATTTGACGAATGCCGATGTATCCTTCGCCAAATAATACTGGAAACAAAAAGATAAGCGATCCCAAAAGCAAACCACCAATAAACGCCTTGCGCCATTTTGCTTTTACCTTGCCAAGTGCCGATTTTAACAACGCAAAAACCTGCGTGTAATACACCGATACAAATCCGGCAAAAATTCCCAGCACAATGATCAGCGGAATTTCCTTAAGTGTAAATGGTACTACACCTTCAACCCGGAACAGTACATTATTCCCCAGAAACAACTCCGAAAAAAACGCACCCGTCGCCGAAGCGATCAGAATGGGAATAAAAATAGTGGCAGAAAACTGCGGAAGAATAACTTCTGTTGCAAAAATTACTCCTGCAATGGGCGCATTAAAGATAGCCGCAATGGTAGCTGCAGTACCACAACCAATAAACAGTGTTCTGTATTTGTAATTCAACCTGAAAAACCGCGATGAGTTCGATCCGATCGCAGAGCCCGTAACCACCGTTGGTGACTCCAATCCGCTGCTTCCTCCAAAACCAATGGTAATGGCGGCAGTGATCATTTGGGCGTACATCAGCGAATAATGCAGGATCGAGGACTTGCGTCGAACGGCCTCCAGCACCCCTCCTATTCCATGAAATCCGGCAGCATTTTTAAATACACGGCCATACAATCCCAACACAATGAAAATCCCGATCATTGGGAAAAAGAAGAAAAAATAGGGAGGCAACCATTCAATTCCCTCTTCTTCAATAAAGTGAATCAGGGTCTTCAGAAACATTGCCGCCAGTGCAGCCATGAGTCCTACCAGAATGGCAAGCAACACAGTAAAGGCCCGGTTACCAATGTATTCTTGTCGCCGGGTAACGATGGTCAGATATAATCGCTGAAAGCGTCGCACGTTGCTCAAACTTACTATTTATAAGGCTAGCGATTGCTATTTTGAGGGCTGATGATTTTTTTTTCACCGATTTCTTGCACGTATTGCCGAAGCCGCTATATTTGCACTCCCAATTCAGGGAGTTTAGCTCAGTCCAGACGCTTCCCCGACGCTAACGGTCGGGACAGGCCGGTCTGGATCTCTTTTCAAGAGACTGGTTTATCCGGATGAGTGTTTGAAATATTGGGAGTTTAGCTCAGTCCTGACGCTTCGGTCAGGATCCCTTTTCAAGGGACTGGTTTATCCGGATGAGTGTTTGAAATATTGGGAGTTTAGCTCAGCTGGTTCAGAGCATCTGCCTTACAAGCAGAGGGTCGGGGGTTCGAATCCCTCAACTCCCACA
>ERZ761602.413-NODE-413-length-94448-cov-13.498670_pt1 | contig 94448 bp, 77 predicted proteins | sample MGYA00512165_ERZ761602 | MGnify/ENA primary metagenome ERZ761602 (study PRJEB28899, sample SAMN02445085) | bioreactor sludge metagenome | biome: EBPR sludge; isolation source: Thorneside wastewater treatment plant | place: Australia: Brisbane, Thorneside...
CTTTTCATTTGTTTCATTCCATGAATTCACTTTGTTATCCAATTCATAAACCGAATCTAAAGTATGTGCAATAATATCAATAGCAGCCACTAATTCTTCCTTAGTATGGTTTCTTAATTCATGAAGTGCCTTATCTCCGATAAATTTGTGATACAAAAGGCTTTTAGCATGTTTAAGTGTGAGATACCCTTTTTCACACAACCCCATAATCTTTCCCCGAAGGTTTTTGTCTAAATTATTATCAACTGTAGCACCTTCAATTCCTTTATCATTACAAATTGCTTCAATAATCGCCCTGATTCCGGCAGAACAAAGAATAACCATTTCCTTTACCGCCGCATCAATGATTTCTCTATATAACGAAATAATATGAGACGGCACATGCTGAAAACGATCTGGCGTTTTCAAAACTGATATATTTCTTTCAGGAAGAACAATTACATCTTTTTCAGGAAAGTCCGGACCATCTTCACACCAAATCCGATATTTTTTAAACAGAAATTCTCCACAACCACCACACCTATAAATTACAGCTGTTACATCCTCCCAAAACTCATAATTACGATAATCAATAATTTCATGAATATTTCGGCGTTCTGAATGTGCGACAAAAATTTTATGAATAGTATCTGTCCCACATTTATTACAATGTATTTTAAATATTTCTTCCATTTAGAACAAATTACTATTCTCTTCTTTACTTAATTCCATCATTTACTTCATAAATGGGGAATTGCAGTATCTTTTAGATAATTTTATATAGATCGAAAACCTCCAGATTATGGCGGCTAATTTGAGCATAATATCTTTAAGTATTGTCGTTAACGTGAGATAATGCATGAATACGATTTCGTTTTGCATACCTCGAAAGCCCATCAAGTGAATCACTTTGCTGCCAACATCAGTGAGGTAATTATCGCCACGGAGGTTTAAAGTGATCATACCCTGCGCGAGTTTGTTATTAATTAAATCGTCCAAAATCATTGAGGTAAGGAACTTGCTTTCTTTTTAATTATAATCATAGTGTAGGATTTGAAGGTTAATTATTCGGTTGGTAAAGGTTGCTGTAATTGCAGATTGTGATAGATGTCGCGGGCCAGCTTTTTCATTGCTTTATTATCCTCGCTGTTGTCAACGAACTCGGCTCGCTTTTTCAAATCATCGTAGTATTGAAACAGGAATTCACCCTGCTCGCCTTCAAAACCCATAAGCTCAATAATGTGGTCGCTCAGGTAGAGGTAGTAATTTTCAGGCTTAAGGCCCAGTTGCTCCAAGCCGCCAATGAGTTTGGCGTGAATAAGGTCGCTTGCTATCAACGAAACGACCAGTTTTTTGTTCTTTTTTGCCTTCATAGTCCAAATATTTTTGCATTTAAACAATAGTTTCTTGTCACAAAAGAACAAATAATAATATTTTGATGCGAATATTTTGGCACAAAAACATTATTAATGCGCATTTGATGCTGATTTTCAAGTGTTTGAAAACTTATGATATTTGCATTTGAAGCCAATAAATTTGCATCATGCCTAAATTACAGTTAAACCGGATCAAAGCTGTTCTAGCCGAAAAGAATAAGAGCAGTAAGGATTTGGCCGCACATCTGAAAAAGACGGAATCAACAGTTTCGAGATGGAGTACTAACGAGGTCCAACCTTCAATTGAAACTCTTTACGAAATATCGAAGTTTTTGAAAGTTGATATAAGGGAATTGTTGGTTTCCACAAAAGAGTGAATTGTAAGGAAAATGTTAAAATTTTTAGCCACGATCCAAGCAATTAGTATGTATTTTGGAGCCCATAAGTTACACCGTTTTCGGTTTAACATCTCCAACAAAAAGACTATGATTTAATGGGCAAACCTTTTGAAAAAGAACTAGAAAATGTATCCTCAACTTTTGAATGGGCTTTAAACCAAGACACTTCAAAGTTTGAAGAAAGAATTAAAACAAGCTTACATAAGCCGTTGATAGCAATTGGCTCAGGCGGCTCGTTGAGTGCCTGCTCATATGCAGTATTATTACACCAGCAATTTGGTGGTATAGCAAAAGCGCTTACACCGCTTGAATTGAATTATTCTAAATCTGTAATTAAAGATATTAATTTACTTTTTATAAGCGCCAGTGGCAAGAACACGGATATATTGTTTGGGTTTAAAAAATCAATAGAACAGGAACCAGCGAACATCATAAATGTATGTATGAGGCATAAAACTCCTCTTGCTAAGTTATCGGAACAATATACCATAAGCAGAACTTTTGAGTATGATATTCCTGTGGGAAAAGACGGCTTTTTAGCTACAAACTCTTTGGTTGCTTTTTTTGCAGTTTTATTTAAAGCATATACGAATCAGGAAGTAAATAAGAAGTTTTCTATTGGCCCGGATAAAACATTTTTAAAGGAGTTAAAAGACTTTATAAATAAGGTGTCGCCAATACACACGTTTATTACCTTATACGGTGGATGGGGACAACCAATAGCTGTTGATATTGAATCAAAATTTGCAGAAGCTGCATTGGCTGATGTTTTTATTTCAGATTATCGAAATTTTGGGCACGGACGACATCATTGGTTTGCGAAACGTGGAAAACAGTCGGCTATCATTGCTATTGTTACGCCAGAAGAAGAAGCGATTGCCAGCAAAACGCTTGCTATTCTGCCGGCGTATATTCCAAAGCTTATAATAAGAAGCAATGCATCAGGCGCATTAGCAAGTATTGAATTGCTTGTGAAGTCGTTTTATTTAGCGAATAGTATTGGCAAACTTCAACAGATAGATCCCGGTAAACCTGGAGTACCTGCTTTTGGAAGCAAATTGTACAACTTGCAATATGCAAGTATGTTTAAAGATGAAGGCGGGAAACTAACTGCAACGGAAAGGCTTGCTATTGTTAGGAAAACTGGGGTTAGGTCATTAACGGAATTGAGCAAAGAGGATATTGACAAATGGCTTAAATCATATAAGCAATTCCTCAAAAATATAACGTCTTCAAAATTTGGTGCATTAGTGTTTGATTATGACGGTACGCTTTGCGCTCATGACGACAGATTCAAAAAGGAACTTACTAAAGAAATTAATGATGCTGTTATAACAGCTTTGAAAAAAGGTTTTGTTGTAGGAATTGTAACGGGTAGAGGGAAATCCGTAAAGGAAGTGTTTCAAAATTCTATCGAGAAAAAATATTGGAAAAACGTCATTGTCGGTTACTATAATGGATCAGATATAGGAACATTAGCAGACAACTCACTGCCTAATATAGAGCTAGGTAGTTCGGAATCGCTACAATTGATCGAAAGTAGTCTGAACAAATATTTTACTGATCAAAAAAGAGTAACAATTGAAGGAAGGCCTGCACAAATTACGATAAAGGTAAAGAATACTAACGACTGGTCGTTAACAAGGAAAATTATACTTCAGGTTATTCATTCGCTAGATGCTAAAGACGTTAATGTTCTTGAGTCTAGCCATTCGATGGATATTATTGATAAAGCTAAAGCGTCTAAACTAAATATATTGAAGCACTGTGTAGCACGAACCAAAGAATTAGGGATTGCGGAAAACTGCTTGTGTATTGGTGATAAAGGACAATGGCCCGGAAACGATTATTTGCTTTTATCAACACCTTTCTCATTAAGCGTAGATGATGTTTCAGCCCTTCCTGATAATTGCTGGAATATTGCCAGCGCAGGAGTAAAAAACGCTCAAGCAACTTTAGAATATTTGGATAAAATAGTGTTTCAAAAGGACCACATGAAATTCAACTATAAATGAGAACAGCATTAGCCGAAAAGTTATTGGTTAAAATAATGGGATGGAGTTCCGAGGAGGTTTCCGTTCAAAGGCCATTGCTTCAAGCTTTAGCAAGTTTTAAGTACGATGAATACCAGCAATTTTCACCTGGAATGAGATTTATTGAAAGTTTGGTGAAGTGGCTGGAACAGTTTAATACGCCAGAAGAAAAAAAGATTGCTTATAATTTTTTTATCAGCAAATTAATTTTCATTTCTAACGATCAGATTGCTCATTTAGTTAATATAACCTTTTCTGAAAAGGTTAATCCTATCCTTATAGCAAAGTCTGCAACTAAATTGAACGTTAAACCTTATTTGGTTGCACAAATAACAGGAAGCAAAGAATATTCTGAGATGTTGCGCAGAAGCTTATTTATTGGAGTTAGCGATGGATCAAGAATAGATTTGTTTAGAAGAAGCAAAAGAGAAATAAGCAACGAACAGGTTTTTCCTTCATATTATATTGAAGCTGGAAAAGCAGCTGATATGATAAAGGAACTTAATGAAGCTGGGCATGAGGGAAAATTTAATTCGGTTTTCTTAATTGATGACTTTACTGCAAGCGGAAAAAGCTATTTCAGGCAGGAATATGGCAAATACACAGGGAAGATTTATAAATTTCTAACGTGGTTATTTGAAGAAAAGGAAAATCCTTACAAAACGCTTGTCGATACGGAAGGAGATTTAAACATCCAAGTAATATTTTATATAGCGACAAGGAATGCATTAACTACAATTTCAGAAGCAATAAATGCTTTTATTACAGAGAAAAAGTTAGCAATAACCTGCGAGGTAGATGCTGTGCAGATAATAGAAAATGAGATTAGTGAAGACGTATGCAACGAAATTGATTTCATCAACCTCATTTCAAAACCTGAACATTTTGATCAAACCATAGTAGATAGTCACTATAAGAAAGGGAAACATGACAATCCTTATTTAGGATTTAATGAATGTGCCTTGCCGATCATTCTTAATCATAATACACCGAACAATTCACTTCCGATTTTATGGTTTCCAGAAGATTCTAAGAACAATTGCGTAGGCTTGTTTCCACGGGTAACACGACATAAAGATGAGCAATAGATTAAGAAATCCTTTTGTTATGCGCGCATCTGAGAAAATCGAATCAGTTGCCAACTTCTTGCGCCTATATAGCCCAATTGTTATAGATACATTAATTGAAAAAAATACACAAGGTGTACTTTGGAAAAACGTAGTGTTCATTCATAGTTCACCGGGCGCGGGCAAAACATCGCTGTTACGTGTTTTTGAACCTGTGTCATTGAGAACATTATTTAATAGCAAGTCATCGCCTGATTATAAGGAGTTATTTGGGCAATTGAAGAAGTTAGAGGTGATTAATGAGGATAAAATAGAGCTGTTGGGCGTCACTCTACATTGCACAAGGAATTATGAAACCCTTGAAGAGTTAGATGTATCTGCGGGTCAAAAAACACGATTCTTCTTTTCTTTGCTAAATTCAAGAATCATTCTATCCACTCTTCGCTCTATTTTACAATTGCATAATAAATCTTTCCCAGAAGGGCTAAAGGAAATAAAGTTCGATTATGTAAATGAGACAAATCATTTCATTAATCTCAAACTGCCTTGTACTGGTCAAGAACTTTATGATTGGGCTTCGGAAGTAGAGAAAAAAATCTATATAGCGATTGATAGTTTTTTGCCTGTTGAAGATATAAAACCTGACGGACACGATGAGTTATTTGCGTTCTCTGCACTAACACCGGAATCATTAAAAGTTAATGATCAGCCAGCATGTAGTAAAATCCTTTTCATGCTTGATGATACTCATAAGCTTTCAAGCAACCAGAGAACACGATTGCAAAAATATGTTCTAGAAAAAAGGGGGAATTTCAACATCTGGATCTCTGAACGGTTAGAAGCTTTGGAGCCAAAAGAAAATCTGGGGTCTTTTCAAAATCGGGATTATGAAGAAATAAACTTAGAACGTTTTTGGGATGACAGAAAATCTAAACTGGAAAAAATACTGGTTAATATAGCGAATAAACGTGCCAGTCTTTCAACAGAAGATGTAACCTCTTTTCAGGAATACATAGAATCGGATTTAAATGAAGAAACTTATAAGAATGAGTTTTTTGATATTATAAATTCCACAAATTCCAACATCGCCCAACTGACATCGCATACTGATAAATTTAATGAGTGGCTTAACTACGTTAGTTCATTTGATGGTAACCCTCTTGAAAAGGCAGTGTTGTTAAAGAAAATGGAAATCCTTATTGTAAGACATTTAAAGAAAGATCAACTTTCATTGGATTTTCCGCATACACAAGAGGAATTACGTGAAAAGTTAAAGTCCGACATTGAGGCAACAGCAAAGCTATTTATGTCAAAGGATAGCAAAATCCCTTACTATCACGGACTAAACGCATTATTTAATTTATCGTCAAATAATATAGATCAGTTTTTAACTTTCTCTTCTGACCTATTCGAAGAAATGCTTTCCAATAAAATATCCGGGAAAGAAGTTACTATTGATTCAGGGAGTCAGGAAAGGATCATACGTAGAATAGCTGACAAAAAGTGGAAGGAATTATCTAAGCTGATCCCGCATGCCAACGATGTGATTCAATTCTTGAATGAATTGGGTGATTTTTCGCAAAAGCAAACTTATCAAGCCAATGCACCATATGCGCCAGGCGTTAATGGTTTTTCAATTAAAGAAAAGAAAGACCCTAAATTATTTAAAGAAGGAAGCTGGATAAATAATGAGATATTCAATCCTTTAATTAATGTAATATCAACTTGCGTTGCATATAATCTACTCGAAATTAAAAAAACCAAACAAGGGGAAAAGGGACAGATTTGTGAAGTGTATTATCTTAATAGATGGCTTTGCGTAAAGTTTGATTTACCATTATCATATGGAGGATTTCGACATAAAAGCCCGGATGAACTAATGAGATGGATAAAAAAATGAGCCCAAATAAGTGGAATCCATATGTTTTGATGCGTAATGAAGAAACGGCAAGTTTTTTCAAGGACCATTTTACTCAAGAAGGAAGAAAACCCCTGTTTATTCTTGCAAAAGGGTTTGATGTACGCATGAATATTGTAATTTCAAAGCTGATTGAATGTTGCCCAGATGTTGATTTAGAATGTTTGCTAATCGAATTTGATGAAGGCCCTAATTCTAGTTCTCATAAGTATAAATCTTTAGTTGATGAAAACATTCAAGAGTTGACTACTCTGTTGAGTAATAAAACTCTTGTTAGAAGAAGTGTTGCCTTATTGGGAGGAACTGGGAAAAATCAAAAAAGAGTTGGTGACAGAAACGCTGCCGGAATTATTCATAGCTACGATGAAATCTCTAAGTACACTGATATTGTAGTAGACATAAGTGCTTTACCTCGGGGAATTTATTTTTCCTTGATTGGGAAGATTTTGTCATTGGTAGAAACAAAGGAAAGTCCAATTAATTTATTTGTGTCTGTTGCCGAAAATGCTGCGATTGATATAAAAACAAAAGAGTTTGGTGCTGATGATGATTTGAACTATTTACATGGATTTGGCGGACGCATTGAACTTTCATCAGAGATCGAAGAACCCGTAATTTGGTTTCCGATTCTTGGTGAGGGGAAAGTAGAGCATTTTAGAAAGGCGTATAATCATATCATGTCGCAAAATAGACCGTATGAAATATGTCCAATATTGCCTTTTCCCGCAAAAAATCCACGAAGAGTAGATGCCTTAATTGTGGAGTATCATAGCCTGCTATTCGATGAACTGGGAATCGAGGCAAAAAGTATAATGTATGTACCCGAGCAAAATCCTTTTGAAGCTTATATTAGACTAAATAACGCCATCAAGAACTATAACCTTTCATTAAAACCCTTAAAAGGGTGTAAGGCTGTGGCCTCAACGTTTTCAAGCAAACTCCTATCTATAGGGACGTTGTTAACAGCTTATGAACTTCGCGAAGAAATCGGAGTTGGTGTTTTAAATGTTGATTCCGAGGGATATATAATTGATGACATTGAGGGGGTAAAAAACCTGAAAAACCAAAGCGAACTTTTCCTATCTTGGCTCACTGGACAACCATACCAAAAACCGGATCAAAAAAGTGAATAAAGATATCTGCATAGGAACTGGATTAGTAGCCCTTGATGTAATACTCAACGGCAAGCCAGAAACACCACCGAAGTTTCATGCGGGGGGGTCGTGTGGTAATGTTTTATCAATACTCTCCTATTTAGGTTGGTCTTCATATCCAGTTGCTCGTTTAGCAAAAAATGCTGCGACAAAAGAAATAGAAAAAGATTTTAAAAAATGGGAAGTTCAAACTTCACTTATCTCAAAAACTGAAGAAGGTAGTACGCCCATCATTATTCATAGAATACTAAGAGATAAAAACGGCAATCCTAAACACAGGTTTGAGTTTAAGGATCCCGATACGGCTGCCTGGCTTCCACAATATAAGCCTGTGTTAAGTAAAGAGGTTGATTCTATCGTTGATAAGCAACCTAATGCCAAGGTGTTTTATTTCGACAGGATTAATCGTAGTTCTATTGACTTGGCTAAAGCAAATAAGGCTAATGGTGCTGTGATTTTCTTTGAGCCATCCTCTATCGGAACTAATGAAAAAGCATTTAACGAATGCTTGCAAGTAGCAGATATTATTAAGTTTTCGATTGATAGAATTTCTAATTATGCCAAATTGTTTCCAAAGCAACAAGTGTGTTTGGAAATAGAAACTGTAGGTAAAGAAGGGATTCGATACAGGTATAGTAAAGAAAAGAAAGCCAGTAATTGGAGCAATGTAAAGCCCTATATCATTAAAGATGCAATTGATTCTGCAGGTGCTGGAGATTGGTGTTCTGCAGGGATTATTGATAAACTTTGCAAGCAAGGTCAAAAATCATTTGATTCTTCAAGTGCGGAAAGTGTTAAGTCAGCATTACAATACGGGCAATTATTAGGTGCATTAAATTGTTGTTTTGATGGTGCTCGTGGCATCATGTATAATATTGCTAAGAATGATTTTAGCAAACTGGTTAAGAAAATCCAAACTACAAACAGTCTTGATTTAACCAAAGTAGAATTTCCTAAAGCAATTTCAATTGTAAAAAGAAAACCTATACAAATTTCATCTCTTTACACTTCTTAAGTTTATAATTATTTGTCTTTGCTCTTTTGCGTACGAGGAAACGCAGTACGCAAATGTGCAAAGCGGGTATAGGTTTTCATCAACCTTTGGCACAGTATTAAAAAGCCCCGTTGTTGCGGGGCCTTTGAATGTGCAGGGTGGTAAACACTTTACTGCTTGGTAGTCTCGACAGGAATCGAACCTGTATCTAAAGTTTAGGAAACTTCTATTCTATCCATTGAACTACGAGACCAATGAGTGACAAAGGTACAATTTCCCACATTATGTAAAATTTGGATAATTTTGTTTTGGTAAGGGCTGTTAGCTCAGCTGGTTTAGAGCACTGCCTCGACAAGGCAGGGGTCATTGGTTCGAATCCGATACAGCCCACAAAAAAAATGCCCAACCAATGGTTGGGCATTTTTTAATGAAGTATTATTTTTCAAGCAGCCAGGCTGTATTAATTCCCTCGCTTCTTATTTTGCTCAGAGCGGAAGTTGCTTCCGATTTGCTTTGGAAACTATTGATAGCAACGCGATGCAAACCACCTTTTTCATCGAGGATATAAGCATCATGCCCCTTTGCTTTCAGATCGCTAACAAGTTTTTCTGCATTGCCCAATTCACGGAAACATCCACCGATAATATGATGATGGTATTCGCTGCGCTTAGACGCATTCCGTTTACTTACAAATGTACTTTCAGCTTCAGGGTTGTCGATCGTGACAGAAATATTCAGATAGCTGCCATGATCATTTAAAGGAAGACGAGCAATGGGCCCACCTGCATTTGCAATGATCTCTGCCCATTCATCGACCGGTTTTTCAATAGAGAAAACGGGTTGGTTGTTGCGTGCCTGATATACAATTTCATTGGTACGGAAAGGATTAAGGTCTGCAAATTCAATTCTTCCTGTTGCCAGAAATTCAGTTTTTGTGGGTATCCAGATCGAATAAAAAATAAGCGGAATCATTGCTGCTGCAACCGGCCAGTAACGGCGCATAGCAGAACGTTCGCGAACATGAATTTCTTCTGCTTTTTCAATCGGAATGACAATTGCTTCTTTGAACTGATCATTCTCCGATGTGGTTTTTTCCTTCACAATTTCACGCGCAACTACCGGATGAAGTCCAAATGCCTCCACCAAAAAATTGCGGGAGTAATCAGGTTGAAACTGTATACTGTTTTCTTCATCCAAAAAAAGAAGACCCAAACCTTCAAACGGAATGCGTTCTCCTTTATTCATTCGATCACGAAGTTCTAAAGTGAAAATTCGAATGGCTTCAGACGCATCGCTAAACGAAAGTTCCTCTTCTCTGGCTATTGTCTCAGCAAGAAGTCCGTCGTTGGTGAGTAAATGTTTATTGAAAATAATGACTTTGGAAGGCGGAAAAACCAACTCAAGATCATCTTGCACACGCGAAGGATGATGATTGGCAACAAAGCCACCAAGTCCGGGGACGATAACGCAATCGTGCCGGAAAAGCAATGTGGTAATGTGTTGCCGAATGTTCATGGATTGGTAAAGATACGCTCAGGAACCTTTTTTCCCAAAAGTAATTAACAATGACTTGAGATCTTCCGGACTATCAACTCCATAGCTGCTATGTTTAGTCTCAGCAATCTTGATCTTGTATCCGTTTTCCAGCCAGCGTAATTGCTCCAGCGATTCCGATTTTTCGAGCGGGCTAACCGGTAGTTGGCTGATTTCGTGGAGTATGTGTGAGCGATACCCGTACAAACCAACATGCAGGAAGTAGGATTGGTGCTTCAGCCAGTCGGATTCGGGAATGTTTTTTTGGAAGGGAATACATTGCCTGGAAAAGTACAAGGCAAAGTCTTTATTGCTCTTCACTGCTTTAACTTTGTTAGGATCATTCAGCATGTTCGGGTCTTCAATACGTCGGGTAAGCGTTGCAATTTCCGCTGCAGCATCATCGAAACAGTGGATGAGTTCTTCAATTTGTTCCGGAGCAATGAAAGGCTCATCGCCTTGTATGTTGACCACAATGTCAAATGATTTGCCTGTTTTTTGCAATGCTTCAAGGCAACGATCTGTTCCGCTATGATGATCCACGCTTGTCATTATTGCTTTACCACCATGCTGCAGCACATGGTCAAAAATTCGCTTATCGTCGGTGGCAACTATTACTTCGTTAAGAAGCGATGTTTTAGATGCTTGTTGGTAGACACGCATAATCATGGATGTCCCTTCAATATCTACAAGCGGTTTACCGGGGAATCGGGTTGAGGCGTATCGTGCAGGAATGATTCCGATTACTTTCATGCTCAATGCTCTCTTACCATTAAACTTTCTGCAAGTTTTTCAAGTGGTGCTTTCTTCGAAGCATCAAGTGAAATGGCATTTAGATGGTGGATGGATTTTGCATAATATTCATCCATGGCCATTCGGGTTTTTTCAGGAATAGACAGAGCATTGAAAAGCTCCAGTACTTGTCGGATTTTCGTTTCTTCCGGTATCGTTCCGGATTGAATCAATTGCTGCAATTCCTTATTTTGATTTGCATCAGCATCTTTTAATGCTTTTAAAACGAGATAAGTTTTTTTATTGGCAACAATATCTCCGCCGACTTTCTTTCCGAATTTATCAGGATCCCCATAAGCATCCAGCAGATCATCCTGTAATTGAAATGCGATACCCAAATTTTTTCCAAATTCATTCAAATGCTCAGCATCTTTTTTATTGGCATTGGCAAGGATGGCGCCAATTTCAAGCGCTCCACCAAGAAGCACGGAAGTTTTTAAAGCGATCATGTTGATGTATTCCTCAATACTCACATCATCACGTGTTTCAAATTCCATGTCGTATTGTTGTCCTTCGCAGACTTCAATAGCCGTACGATTGAATACGCGAACTACTTCGGGAAGTTTGTCAGCTGCACATTTCGACATTTGCTGGTAGGCGATTACCAGCATTGCATCTCCCGATAGAATTCCCACGTTGCTGTTCCATTTTTCATGAACGGTTTTTTTTCCTCTTCGCAACGGAGCATTGTCCATAATGTCGTCGTGAATTAAGGAAAAATTATGAAATAATTCAATGGCGATTGCTTGTGGTAATGCATTTTCAGCTTTTCCCCCGAATAATTCATGGGCCATTAGCAATAATACGGGTCGCATTCTTTTTCCGCCCAATGTAAGGATGTAGCGAAGTGGATCATACAGCTCTTTGGGTCGATCAGGAAAATGGAGATCAGCAAGACCTTTCTCCACTATTACCATGTATTCTGGAATATTTCGCATTTATTTAATCAGATTCAGCAAATACGTTCCATAACCGCTTTTTGTAAGTGGGTCTGCCAGTTTCGCCAGTTGTTCTTTGTTAATGTAACCCATTGTATAGGCAACTTCTTCGATGCAACCAATACGCATACCTTGTCGCTCCTCAATAACCTGCACAAACTGCCCGGCTTGCATTAGTGAAGCGAAGGTTCCGGTATCCAGCCAGGCTGTTCCACGATCAAGAATGGAAACCTGCAACTCTCCTCGACCCAGATATTCTTTATTTACATCAGTAATTTCATATTCACCTCGTGCACTTGGCTTCAGGTTTTTGGCAATATCAATTACCTGATTGTCGTAAAAATACAAACCGGGTACCGCATAATTCGATTTGGGTTGTTTTGGTTTTTCCTCAATGCTGATTGCTTTCATATCAGCATCAAACTCAACCACACCATATCGTTCGGGATCACTAACATGATATGCGAAAATGACTGCTCCTTTAGGATCGTAATGCGATCGTAAATTTCTTCCCAGACCTGTACCGTAAAAAATATTATCGCCAAGAATAAGCGCAACACTATCCTTACCAACAAAACTAGCTCCAATTACAAATGCTTGTGCAAGTCCATTGGGAACAGTTTGTTCTTCGTAGGTGAAATTGCACCCAAGGTCTTTTCCATCACCCAATAGTTTTTTAAAATGCGGAAGATCATGTGGAGTAGAAATTATCAGGATATCGCGGATACCTGAACTCATTAATGTAGACAAAGGATAATAAATCATCGGCTTATCGTACACCGGCATCAATTGCTTACTTACCGCAAGTGTTAATGGGTGAAGACGCGTTCCGGATCCACCGGCCAGAATAATACCTTTCATGATAATTCAATTAACATTTAGTCAGAGAAATTGTTCCTCCTGATCATCTTTTCTTTCGATTCGCAAACTGCTGAGATCCTCGTCAATTTCTTCATCAAAAATTTCCAGATAAGGTTCACGGAAAGCTTGTGTTGTTACCCATTTGTCGAGGCTCATTAATAGCGATGGTAAAATCACAAGATTACATAACATCGCAACCATGAGCGTAATGGAGATCAATAAGCCCAATGCTTTTGTTCCCCCGAATTCAGAAAAGGTGAAAATGAGAAATCCGCAGAACAACACAATCGAGGTATACATCATGCTGACTCCTGCTTCAGAGATGGAATGAATGGCAGATTCCTTGATCGATTTTCCGGTTTTTAATTCCTGCCGGTATTTAGCAAGAAAGTGAATGGCATCGTCCACAGAAATTCCAAGAGCAATAGAAAAAACAAGAACCGTAGAAACTTTTAACGGGATATCAAAGAGCCCCATAATTGCTCCCGTAATCAGCAGAGGAACCAGATTGGGAAGCATCGAAATCATAACCATCCGCAGCGATCGGAATAACAGTGCCATTAATGCCGAAATAGAAACAATCGCAAAAACAAGACTAGATAATAAATTTCCGATTAGATATTTTGTTCCTTTCGCAAACGCAACTGCAGTGCCTGTAAAAATCACATCTGCTCTTGAATTATTTATGGCGCGCTGAAGTTTTTCCTTGTAATCGACGTCGGAGTGACGCGCATAAACTTTATCAGGATTTTCTTCTAATTGTGCAAGAATAACACTGTCTCCATCTGCCAGTTCTTCAACAAGCAAATTGTAAATTCTGGGGTAGTTTTCATAAAACAATTTCAGACTGCTGTCGCGTTCAATTTCTTTTGTCGCAAAGGCTGCATTGAAGGATGAGTCAACTTCTCTTCGATCCGGATTGAGGATGCCGTCGATCTTTTTTTCAAGGCGGTATTCAATCGCTACAAGTTGTTTCGCTCCAAGATCTTTCACTTGCATTGTAATTCGGCTTTGTGTTTCTGTGCTGTCAATGAAACCTTTTAAGCCTGGTCCGTTTTTATTTTCTTTTAGTCGTTCAAAATAGGGTTTCAGGTAAATGAAATCACGCTTTCCTGGCAGGCGATACGATTCCATTTCTCCACCGTTAAAGGCCTGATTAACGAATTTTAATGCATCCGTAACCGCCAGTGATTTTGAAAAATAGTCCTCATTATCTAATACACGCTGAATGGAATCTACTTTTTGCAAATTGCGGATGGCATGGTTTGGATTTTTTAACTGCCCCTTACTCTTGAAATCAATAATGATTTCGAATGGAACCATTCCACCGAAATTTTCCTCAATAAAAACCAAATCCTTCTTTACACGTGAACTGTCAGGAAGATCTTCAGTGATCGCTCCTGTTGTGCGCACAAGCGAAACACCAATTATACCAACAATGATTACAGCAATGGTACTGAGATATACCAGCCAACGGCGACGGGAAACAAGATTGACCAGGAAATCGATAGAGTGTTCTACCCATCTTTTCTCAAGGTGTTTGGTCTGTTTCACTGATGGGTTCCGCATATAGCTGAACACAATCGGAATGATGATGATGGATAGGAAAAACAATGAAATAACATTGATTGCAGAAACCATTCCGAACTCCCTTAGCTTGTCGTTTTCCGTAATAATGAAAGTGGAAAACCCAAGTGCTGTGGTTGCATTGGTCATTAATGTTGCGCCGCCAATTTTACGAATGACCATATTCAATGCGCGGTATTTATTTCCGGCACGCATGAATTCCTGATGGTATTTTGTAATCAGATAAATACAATTGGGTATTGCAATAACAATCATCAGCGGCGGAATGAGCGCCATGAGTTGTGATATCTCATAACCCAACAGTCCCATTGTTCCAAATGCCCATATAACACCAACAATTATTACGATCATACAGGCAATAATTACCCGTATGGAACGGAAAAACAGGAAGAGAATCAAGCAGGTTACTGCAGCAGAAAACCCAATGAAGAAACGCAATTCGGATTTTAGTGTGTTAAATAATGTTTCCCGAATAAAAGGCAATCCCGAAAAATGAATACTGCCAAATACCGATTCGTATTTCTCTCCAATTGCAACAACTTCAGGTATGGTGGTTCCACGTTCTTTGGAATTGAACTTATTTGGATTAATGAACACCATCATCAGGTGCGCGCCGGTTACATCGTTGTAAAGGATTCCGTTGTAAAAGGGAAAAGAGTGAATGAGTTTGCGGGTACTGTCTAGTTCTTCAGGAGTATCCGGGATCTCCCTGCAAAGCGGTAAAATTTCGAATTTTTTAAGGGAGTCGTTTTTGTATAAACCATACATATCTGCTTCCGAAAAAACAGAATCAACGCCATCAATGGTACGTAAATCAGCGCCAAGTTTTTTCCAGTTTCTGAATTTCTCTGGAGTGTAAAGATCTTTGTCGTTAATACCAATCACCATCACCATGCCGTCTTCACCAAATCGTTTTTTCATATCCTGAAAAACAATATTGGCCGTGTCCTTTTCAGGAAGCATAGTTTGAAACTTATGATTGATGCGGATTCCTGTTATTGCCATATACAGCCAAAACGCAGTAATCAAGGCAAGTACAGAAAGCATCTGTATGCGGTATCGAAGAATTTTAGATGCTATCCAGGCCCACATATGGTAGAGTTGTTGTCAAAAGTAGGAAAATGATGCGAACCAAATGGTTACATAACAAAGGAGAAACTGAACTTAATGGCCATATTGTCTATTGTCGACTCAAAAGCATGATTGCCATAGCGGTAGAAAAACCCAATACCTATGCCCGAAATACCTGAACGGATAATACTATTCACCAATAAACCGGATTCGGAGTATATTCCGGTTGGAACTTTTACATCGGGCAAAAGCAACTTTTGCTGATTCAGGCTTCCGCTAAAATGGTTACTGGCAAGAATAAATTGCGGCTTGAATTTACCCTTAAAAAACAAACTTCCCATTTCATAACGGAAATGCAATGCGGCATATTTGTCTGCCAGGAATTCATTGGTCCGCATGACTTCAAAGCCATATCCTGAAACAACGTTTAATTCCCGAATGGGTCTCCATGTGCCCCGAGGATTGTATAAAATTCCGAGGGGCGGTTGCTGCCCATCCATCATTCCCGCCTGTAAACGGTACGAAATATGTCCCATTCGTCGGATGCGATGGCGCTTTTCAATGCGGAGATCTACTTTGTTGTAATTCAGTTCTCCACTTGCCAGCTGGTCTGTACCGTGACTGATTTTAATCCAAACGAGAGGGAAATCGGAACCTTCGGAAATGATTCTGTTCCCGCTCCTGATCAAACGTTCCCGTAACTGAATACGAAGCCCTAAGCCTGTTTCTGCAAGAATATATTCGTCACGAAAAAGATCGATACCATTGCTCATGGAGATTTGCTGACCATAACCCGGGAAACTCGTTCTGTATTGAACATTACCATAGGGGAACACTTTGATGTGTTTGTTCAAACGGCAGCCAAAAACAGCTTCGTATTTATCCGAAAAATCAAAACGATTACGATAGAGTTCGCTGAGGTCCTGACTTAAGTTCATACCCCTTCTTTCGAAAAACGTCACTCCCCCGGTTTCTTCCAGGTCGTGTTGCCAGTTTAGATTGAGATGCACATCCTTCCCCGGTATTTTCAGTAACAGATCTGCACCGTATTTCCAGTCTTTGTCTTTAAATCCATAAGCGAAGTAGCCTCCTATCGAAAAATAATTTGAAATCCGGTCGTTTGTCCGCAATCCCAATCCTGCACGAAAACCTTCAAAGTCATTAAAGCTGATAAGTCGTGTAAGATCAAGGTTGATTTTTTTTATGGGAACCTGACCATCCAGTAAATACATCATCGCATTGAACCGCCGCTCTAGCTTTTGCGCTTTTCCTAACGAATCAATTACATGATAAGTGGTCCGCTCTTTTTCAGTCAAACTGTCTGTTCGATGACCATTCCAGAAATTTTCTTCCCTTTTACCTGCATCTGGATCAGTTTCCAGAGCGATATAGGCCGGACTATTTTTCTTTTTCTGTTCTGGATCAATTTTGATGTTAGTTAAATAGGCATTGGCATAACCAACCAATTCCATGTTTTCTATTTCCACATTCGGGAAAAACAATGTTGTATTAAGTTGCACGGGAAACCATTGGCGCGAAGCAGCAAACTCATATTGCTGCATGATTTTTATACCCAGATCCTGACTTTTTTTATTGGCTGGTTCTGCAATTACCTGAACAAGGGCAAACCCATTGGAACTGATAAGCAAAACACCTTTCATTCCGTTAAAGGATTTTCCTTTTTTTGGACGAAAAGAAATACGCCACAGAGTATCCTTTTCAGTAAACAGAGTGTCTTCTATAAGAAAAAAGTAGCGTTTACTTGCGTTTGGTGCAACAGGACCCTCATATTGAATTCCTCCGAGGGAAATGTATTCTCTGTAAAAGGTAAAACTTTGCAATTCCGTTGCCAGCAGATTGAACACCGGGTTTTGAAATCCGGAAATGCGCGATGCAATCACGGTTTCTTTATTGTTGTCGGGCAAACGGAATTGTCGCTCAGTTACCGATTCTGCCATAAATAAATGTTGTTTCTCAAAAAGCTCAATAACTTGCTTTTTATTGGTATCAAGCTGTGCGATTTTCTCCGGATGTAGAAAGAGTGCGGAATCAATGGCAAGGGTTACAATCAATTTGTTGTAGGAGGTATAAGAAAAATGAACTGATTTTTCAGGATCGTTCCTTTTACGGTTCGCATAAACAAGTTCCATCAAGGTATCTGCAGGATTTATTCCCGGCAAAACCTCAACGGTTTCCAGCTCGGTATTTCCTTTTTCCAGATAAATGACTTGTCTGGTGAGAGAATGATCTACAAGGTATTCTCTCGAATAATAGCCAATATAAGAAACACGTAAAAGCTCAATTTTTTCAGAAGATTGAATGGTAAACCGGCCTTCGATATCGGTTGAAGCACCAAATTTCCCATCAGCGCTGATGATATTAACAAAAGCAAGAGGCTCGCGGGTGGCCATATCAAGTACTGTACCGCTAATCCTGTATTGAGCATACAGCGGCAAAACCAGAATAAGTTGGCAAAGAATGAAAACTGTGCGCATGGTTCAAATATACATTAAGTGCGATTGCCTATTTTTGGAGAGGTGATTTTTTATTCGGATACGGCACGGCTTTTCAAAACTTTTTCATTCCGCAAGGCTTGGAACTTACTTCGTTTGTACCGATCGTTCCGGGCATCACGCAGATCTAAAAGTGCAGTCCATAAGGGAATGCCTGTTGCAATTTCTATAGAGCCTACAACAGCATGCAATCTTGGTTGTCCTGAATGCCCAAGCGGACTAAAAGTATTTTCACGACCAACAGGAAATCTTCGTTTGGATTTAAACAAACGAATTCTCGATGAACTTGCTCCATGGCTATGGTATGTCAACTTTTATTTCCAGGGAGAGCCCTATATCCATCCTCAGTTTCTCGACCTGGTGCACTATGCCAAAAGCAAAGGAATTTACACATCTACCTCTACCAATGCACACTTTTTATCGGACGAAAAAGCAAAGTCAACGGTGGAAAGCGGTCTCGATCGTTTGATCATTTCTATAGACGGCACATCGCAGGATACATACGAACAATACCGGGTAAACGGATCTCTCGACAAAGTGATAGAGGGCACAAAAAATATTATTCGCTGGAAAAAGGAATTAAGATCGTCTACTCCACATATCATCTTTCAGTTTTTGGTTGTACGCCCTAATGAACATCAGGTTGATGAGGTCTTTCAATTGGCAAAGGAGCTGGGAGTGAATGAAGTTCGGTTGAAAACAGCGCAAGTTTATAATTTCGAAAATGGAAATCCTCTTATTCCTGAAAACGAAAAATACTCCAGGTACAAGAAGAAAAAGGACGGATCTTGGTCGGTAAAAAATAAAATGGAAGATCATTGCTGGAGGATGTGGAGTTCATCTGTGATTACCTGGGACGGCAAACTTGTTCCCTGTTGCTTTGATAAAGATGCTGAGTATCGACTTGGTGATCTAAAACAGGAAAGTTTCAGATCGAATTGGACTTCGCCTGCCTACAATCAGTTCAGAAATGCGGTATTATCCGGCCGGGATCAAATAGATATTTGTAAAAATTGTTCCGAAGGCACCAAGGTATGGGCCTGATCAGAATACCTCTTTGGCAACGCGTCGGGTTGAGTCGCTAAGCCCCATTGTGTAGAAATGTAAACAGGGAACGCCTTTCGCGATCAGTTCTTTTGATTGACGAATACACCAGTCAATTCCAACTTCCTTCGCCTCTTTATCGTCTTTCGCCTTTTCAACGTTTTCGTAAAGTTCTTCAGGCAAATCAATATGGAAAATTTTAGGAAGACCGGTAAGTTGTTTTTTCCCCGTCAAGATTTTTAATCCCGGTATGATCGGAACATTGATTCCGTTTTTACGACACAGATCAACAAATTCAAAGTATTTTTTATTGTCAAAAAACATCTGTGTCACAATATATTCAGCACCGGCATCCACTTTCATTTTCAGAAATTTGATATCGCTTGCCATATTGGGAGCTTCCATGTGCTTTTCCGGATATCCTGCAATACCGATACAAAAGTTGGTGGGTGCCATGTCTTTAACATCATCCTCAAGGTAAATCCCATTGTTCATTTTGTCGATGTGCTGCACCAGATCAAGCGCATAATGGTGTCCATCCGGATCAGGCACGAAACCGGGTTCAGTTTTGATGGAATCGCCACGTAAGGCCAAAACATTATCGATACCGAGAAACTGAAGATCGATCAGCGCATTTTCTGTTTCTTCTTTTGAAAATCCTCCGCAAATGATGTGCGGAACAGCATCAATTTTATACCTGTTCATAATTGCTGCACAGATACCAACGGTGCCCGGACGCTTTCGGATACTTACTTTTTCAAGGTAACCGCCTTCACGTTTTTTGTAAACGTATTCTTCACGGTGATAGGTAACATCAATAAAAGATGGCTGAAATTCCAAAAGAGGATCGATACCGTCAAAAATTGACTGAATACTCTTCCCTTTTAATGGAGGAAGGATCTCGATAGAGAATAGTGTGCGCTTGGCATCTTTGAGGTGGTCAATGACTTTCATACTGTGAATGAGGCCGCAAATATAGGCGGGCAGGACCTAAAAAAGAAAAGGAGATTTGATGTTTGCCCTGTTTATTGCGTAATCTGATGGCCCTAATTGCTTAATTTTGCAGCCTTATGGAAATGAAAAAGATCCGAAACTTCTGCATCATCGCGCATATCGATCATGGTAAATCTACTCTGGCCGATCGTTTGTTGCAGGTGACGGGCACCTTGAGTGATCGTGAATTGACAGAGCAGACGCTCGACGATATGGACCTGGAACGTGAACGTGGTATAACCATCAAGAGCCACGCTATCCAGATGGAATACAATTACAAGGGCGAAAAATTCATACTCAACCTCATTGATACTCCGGGTCACGTCGATTTCTCTTATGAAGTATCCCGTGCAATTGCTGCCTGTGAAGGCGCTTTATTGTTGGTGGATGCAGCGCAAGGTGTTCAGGCTCAGACGATTTCGAATATGTATTTGGCCCTGGAGCATGATCTGGAGATTATTCCTGTGCTGAATAAAATCGATCTTCCTGGCGCTATGCCGGAAGAGGTTAAAGACCAGATAGTAGACCTTTTGGGTTGCCGTCGCGAAGATATTTTGTCTGCTTCGGGTAAAACTGGAATTGGTGTGGATGCTGTGCTTGAAGCTGTGGTAGAACGGATTCCTGCCCCGGTGGGTGATCCTAATGCACCACTGCAAGCCTTGATTTTCGATTCTGAGTTTAATATTTTCAGAGGTATTATTGCGCTGGTAAAAATCGTGAATGGTACCCTGCGCAAGGGCGATAAAGTAAAATTCTTTAACACAGGTAAGGAATATGATGCTGATGAGATCGGCACGCTCAAACTCGACATGGTGGCCAAAAAGGACATCAATTGCGGAGATGTAGGCTACGTGATTTCAGGAATTAAAAATGCCAAAGATGTTAAGGTGGGCGATACCATTACTCACCGTGAACGCCCTTGTTCTGAGGCTATTCAGGGATTTGAAGATGTGAAGCCAATGGTTTTCGCAGGAATATATCCGGTAGATACCGATGAGTTTGATGAATTGCGTGATGCAATGGAAAAACTTCAGCTCAATGACGCTTCTCTTGTTTTTGAACCTGAATCTTCTGCCGCGCTTGGATTCGGATTTCGTTGCGGATTCCTTGGCTTGCTCCATATGGAAATTATTCAGGAACGATTGGAACGCGAGTTCAATATGTCTGTAATTACCACGGTGCCTAACGTATCCTACAAAGCTTACGACTTAAAAGGGGAACTCACCGAAGTGCATAATCCTTCGCAATTACCCGAACCAAGTAAAGTGTCAAAGGTAGAGGAGCCCTACATTAAGGCACAGATCATTACGAAATCAGAATACTTAGGCAATATCATGACACTCTGTATAGGGAAAAGGGGAATTCTCATCAACCAGAATTTCTTAACTACCGATAGAGTTGAACTTTCCTTCGAGCTACCTCTTGGTGAAGTGGTATTCGACTTTTACGATAAGTTGAAATCACTATCAAGAGGATATGCTTCTTTCGATTATTATCCGATCGGGTACAAAGAGTCCGACCTTGTTAAAATGGATATCCTGCTTAACAATGAACAGGTAGATGCTTTGTCTGCATTGATCCACCGATCACACGCCTTTGAGTTAGGAAAAAAGATGTGCGAAAAGCTTAAAGAGTTAATCCCGCGTCAGCAATTTGAAATACCCATTCAAGCTGCCATCGGAGCAAAAATTATTGCGCGTGAAACTATTAAAGCGTTGAGAAAAGATGTTACCGCCAAATGTTATGGTGGTGATATCAGTCGTAAACGTAAACTTTTGGAGAAACAAAAAGAAGGTAAAAAACGGATGCGCCAGGTTGGTAGAGTAGAGGTGCCCCAACAGGCATTTATGGCCGTTCTAAAACTGGATTGATGCGCGTTGTTCTCTTTCTTTGTTCTCTTTTATTGTTCAGCCTTTACGGTTTTGGTCAGGAACCACTTAGCAATCTCGATCAGAAGAAAACTACGAATAATCGTATTTACGGTGGCTTGCGTATTGGGAACAAGGCTTTGCTTCCATGGATAGGATATCAGCACCATTTAAAAAAGAACAGCTTTCTTGTTTTCGGAGCAGGATTCGGAAACGCAGGATCAGTTAACGAAGAAGTTTTTTATCGCCGCAACCCGGATGGATCATATTCTCCAACACAGGAGCTGGAATGGATGACTGACCCAGACGATTCTATTGCCGCACCGTTTGGTACACCTGATAATGTTCAGCTAGCTTTAAAATTCAAGGCGATTACAGCATCTTTACAATACCAGGTTTTGTTGATAGGATATGTAAAGAAAAAGCACAGACTGATGTGTTACTTTGGGGCAGGACCATCATTTTCATTTGTAAACCAGAGTGGATTCGCAGATTATTTTTATTCCGGAATCGCTCAGCGCATTGAGTATCCGGTAAAATTTGCAAGCCTGTCAATCGACATGGAACCCGTGTTGCTTTACGAATACAAACAGATTGGAATTAGAGCCGGCTACCGACTAAAATTTGGATTTCCTTTCTATGAAGGAAAAGTAGTTTACGGTACCAGTTCAGGAAACTTGTTCAGCGGTTTTGGAACCGATCTATTCCTAGGAATCGGATATCGTTTCTGATTCAGTTTACAATCGGGGCAAATCAATATCATCCATTACGATTACCGCATCAGGAAATATTGCTTTGATTTTGTCGAGATAAGCATGTGCATCCAGCTTGCTTCTGAAATCTCCTATGCGCAAACGAAAATTAGGCGCTAAAAAATCAATGTAAGCCGGCTGCTCTGAGAATCGCGAGAGATATTCTGCACGCAATTGGTTGATTCGGTTTTTGTCCCGGTCAAGTGATGCCTGAATTCGGTAACCTTTAATTTTTACGGTGGAATTTCCATTTTGCGGAGTTCCCACAAATGTGCTCAATGCATCTATCCGCGAATCCTTGCTAACTTTTACATCACCCTGTTTCCCCTGTTGGCTGAACTGAAAAAACGAACCTCGCTGTTGAATACTTGTTCCGTTGGACTGACGCTTAACAGTGTCTTTAATAGCGCCAACCGGACGGAAAAGCTTCCAGTCCGACTCAACTTCCTGAGAGTGGATAAGTGATAATGAGGCTAAACTTAGAAATAGGATCAGAAACATGCGCATGCTGCAAAAATAGCAAAAGCCTTGCCACATGACGAATTGCCAAGCCTTGTATTTTATGGGCAATTTTTCAAGATTGAACGATGCGATGACCGACTTAAGCGATTGATAGTAAAGACGGTCGTTCCAAGGCCTTATTTAGAATAATTATAAATTAATAGCCCCCCTGACAATTTTGTGACAATTTTAGATGCTGATACTTTTTCTCTGATAAATTTGCCCTCGGTTAAGCATTTTTTAACCTTAGTCGACTGCGATCTATGAACAATCCATTCCGATTCACTTTCAGGAGTTTTGCCGTCATCACGGCATGCCTGTATTTTCTACTCGGTTTTTCCACTGTCAATTCCGTTCAGGCGGCTGACGGTCAGGCTCTTTTCCAGGCTTGTGGTGCTTGTCACCACCCCGAAAAGCGCATGGTCGGTCCTGCTTTGAAAGGTGCACGTGAGCGCTGGAAGAAAAACTCATCAGAAGAGAACTTTTACAAATGGATCAAGAATTCCAATGAAGTTCTTTCTTCAGGTGATGCATATGCAAATCAGCTCTTCAAGGATTTTAATAAAAGTCCAATGCCTGCACAGGCAGTAACCAATGAAGATATCGATGCAATTTTCGAATATGTAGAATCCTATACAGAGCCGGTGGCTGCTGTATCTGTAAACGCAACTGAAACTGCCGGAGCCCAAAGCAAAGAAGGGGGCTGGATGTGGATCGTTATTCTGGGTGTCATTTTTACGGTTATCGCCATTTCTGCCGGATCAGTTCGTCGTCAATTGGTGAATGCCAATCTTGAAAAAGAAGGCAAAGATGAACTTCCTGACCTTACCTATTGGCAAACCTGGTGTGCATGGGCTTGGCGCCATAAGGTGCTGGTTTCCATGTTCGCGCTCTTCTTCATTTTTGGTGGATTGTCCGATGGTTGGTACCGCCTTAAGGATGTTGGTGTTTTTGAAAACTACAAACCCGAACAACCCATTGCTTTCTCACACAAAATTCACGCTGGCGACAATGAGATTGCTTGTCAGTATTGCCACTCGACTACCGAGAAATCCAAGCATGCAATGATTCCTTCTCCTATGGTGTGTATGAACTGCCACAAGGCAATTCAAAAGGGAGCCATTACAGGTGAAGAGGAAATCGCAAAAATTTACAAGGCTGTTGGTTTTGATCCTGCTACCATGAGTTATACTGGTAAAACAGAGCCAATTCGCTGGGTGAAAGTTCACAACCTGCCCGATCACGTTTATTTCTCACACCAGCAGCACGTTGTAGCCGGCCAGTTGGATTGCAAACAGTGTCACGGTGAAATGAAAAATGAAACTGTTGCACGTGTTATGCCTCATGAAGAGTTGAATGCAATTGAGGGTAATGTTAAGGTAGATCGCGCAACACTAACTATGGGTTGGTGTATCGAATGCCATAACAAGGCAGAAGTGAAGATGGATGGAAATGGTTATTACACGGAGCTGAAACAGCGCCTGATGAACAATAAGGCACTTTATCAAAAGCACCTTGCAGACGAAAAGATCACCGTAGAAGAACTCGGTGGCTGGGAGTGTGCTAAGTGTCACTATTAATCAACTTTTCGGAGCACATTATGAGCATGAACAAGCAATATTGGAAAGGAATCGAAGAACTCGAAAACGCACCCGAGTTCATCAGAAACCGCGACAATGAATTCCCTGAGGAATTGCCCATGGATGCATTCCTGGGAGATGATAAACTCAAGGAGTCATCCACGTCGCGCCGCGATTTCCTCAAATTTCTCGGATTCTCGGTAACAGCGGCAACACTTGCTGCCTGTGAAGCGCCGGTGATTAAGTCCATTCCTTATGTAACCAAACCGGAGGATATTACTCCGGGTGAGGCTACATGGTATGCTTCTACCTATTATGATGGAAACGACTTTGCCAACATTCTGGTAAAAACGCGTGAGGGTCGCCCTATCTTTATTAAGCCTAACCGCAAACACGGAATTACAAAGGGTGCAGCCAATGCTCGCGTAACGGCTTCTGTTCTTTCTTTATACGATTCTGCTCGTCTTACCGGTCCCATGGCCGCAGGTGCTCCTGCCGATTGGGTTCAGGTGGATGGAGAAATCTCTAAAAAATTAACAGATATCGCATCTAAAGGTGGACAAATCCGCATCCTTACCGGAACAGTGATTTCTCCTTCTACTTCTACTGTTGTTGCTGATGTTATTGCAAAACTTGGCGGTACCGCACAGGGAACCGAAGCCGCTGCAAACATTGTTCATGTACAGTACGATCCAATCTCTTATTCTGCTATCAGAGATGCTCACCAGGCTTCATTTGGGCAGAATGTAATACCTGATCTTGACTTTACAAAAGCTAAAACCATTGTAAGTATTTCTGCCGATTTCCTTGCAAACTGGCTGCTTCACAATGAATATGTAACACAATACGCACAAAACCGTCGTCCCGAAAACGATTGGATGTCTCGTCACTTCCAATTCGAATCGATCATGTCTGTTACCGGTTCAAATGCTGATGTTCGTGTCCCCATCAAGCCTTCTCAGGAAGGATTGGTTGCTGCTGCACTGTATAAGCATGTAACAGGATCTTCAATTGGGAATGTGCCTGCTGAAATCCTTGAATTAACTGCTGCTGCCGGTGCCGAACTTAAGAAATCAGCCGGCGCTTCTTTGGTTGTTTCTGGTTCGAATGATGTTAATGTTCAAACCATTGTGGCTGCTATTAACCACAAGCTTGGTAATTACGAAACCACCATCAACATCAATAATCCGGTTAATCTTTTCGCAGCTAACGATCGTCAGGTTGAAGAGTTGGTGAAAGATGTAACTGCAGGAAAGATCAAAGCAATCCTTATTGATGGCAACATTAATCCTGTTTATTCACTTCGTGATGGCAATGCATTTGCTGAGGCTATTGCTAAGATGGATCTTTCAGTTTCCTTCTCTTTAGTAGCAGATGAAACTGCATCGAAGTGTGCCTATGTTTGTCCTGATCATCATTTCCTCGAAAGTTGGAATGATCTCAATCCTAAGGCTAATCATTACGCAATTGCACAGCCTGCAATTCGTCCGCTTTACGAAACACGCAACATGCAGGAAAGCATGCTGGTGTTTGCCGGTTTAGCTACACGTGGTGATAAGGATAATGACACGTATTACAATGTGATCCGTAAAAACTGGGAAGCTTATGGATTCCCAACTCAAACGGAGATTGCCACATTCGAAGAATATTGGAACTGGAACGTTCATAACGGTTCAGGAAATATGGCAGCAAAACCTGCATCGGCTGTAGAATTTGCTGCTGATGTAAACAAAGCCGCCGCTGACCTCAGCAAAATTTCCGGCGGTGAATTCGAAGTTGTATTCTATCAGAATACCGGAATGGGTAATGGTTCTCATGCAACCAACCCATGGCTTCAGGAATTACCAGACCCTATCACCAAGGTGACCTGGGATAATTACATTACAATGGCTCCTTCCGATATGGAAGGAAAATACAATACCAAACTAGGCCAGGAATGGCCTGCTGATGTTGCTACAGTAACAATCGAAGGTTTAGGTGAAGTTACGCTTCCGGTTTGTCCATCACCCGGTCAGGCTAAAGGAACAATTGGTATTGCTTTAGGTTACGGACGTGGTGCCAACGGAGAGAATATTGGTAAGGCTGCTTATCAATATGAGCAATACGGAGAACCTACAATGTCCGACGGAAAGCATGTTTCTGTTGGTAAGAACGTATATCCCTTTGTTGTTGTAAGCGGAGGTAACCTTTCCTACCGTGCTTATAAAGCTTCTGTTTCAGGAACCGGAAATACTTACGCACTTGCTTCAACGCAAACGCATCAAACAGTAATGGGACGTACTTCCGTTGTGAAGGAAACCACCTGGGGTGTGTTTAAGGCAGGTGATAGAAACGCCTACAACAAGCCGCTTACCATTGCGTACCACGAAGGTGGAAAGCAAGTAGATAAGCCAATTGGCGAATTAGATCTCTGGAACGAACATCCGGTTGAACATATTGGCCACCGTTGGGGAATGAGCATTGATCTCAATACCTGTATCGGTTGCGGAAACTGTGTGGTTGCGTGTAATGCAGAGAATAATGTACCTGTAGTAGGTAAAGACGAAGTTCGTCGTGGTCGCGAAATGCATTGGATGCGTATCGACCGCTACTATTCTTCTGACATGACCAAACAACGTGCAAAAGAAGAAGGTGTTGGCGCTATCAGCATGTACAGTCAAATGGAAAATCCAGCCGATAGTCCGGAAGTGGTTTACATGCCGATGATGTGTCACCACTGTAACCATGCTCCTTGCGAAACGGTTTGTCCTGTTGCTGCAACAACTCACAGTAACGAGGGTCTGAACCAGATGGCTTATAACCGTTGTATCGGTACCCGCTACTGTGCAAACAACTGTCCTTATAAGGTTCGTCGTTTCAACTGGTTCAATTATCCTTCTTATAAGAAATTTACTTCTTTCAATCCTGCGCAAAGCGATATGGGTCGTCTTGTTCTTAACCCTGATGTGGTCGTTCGTACCCGAGGTGTTATGGAGAAGTGCTCAATGTGCGTGCAGCGTATTCAGGCCGGTAAGCTTACCGCGAAGAAAGAAAGCCGCAAACTGGTGGATGGCGATGCCTCAACAGCTTGTGCAGAGGCTTGTCCTACACATGCAATTACTTTCGGTGACTGGAACGATACCGATTCCATGATCCGCAAGGAAAGCTCTTCAGAACGTGCTTATCAGGCATTGGAAGATGTGGGAGTTAAGCCTAATATTTGGTACCAGGTTAAAGTCCGCAATATTGAAGGAGCACCTGTTGCTGCTAAGTCAGAGAATCACGAAGAACACAGTCACTAATCGCAAAACATCCGCATAATGCAAAAGGAAGCTGCAATACGGACACCGCTCATTCTTGGAGACAAGACCTACCATGACATCACGGAGGATATTTGTCGGCCTATCGAGAGCAAAGCACCCAAAGCCTGGTATGTATTACTAGCCATTGCCGGTGTAGTAGCACTCTGGGGAGTTGGTTGTATCCTTTATCTGTTAGGTACAGGTATCGGAACATGGGGTCTGAACAAAACCGTTGGTTGGGCATGGGATATCACCAACTTCGTATGGTGGGTAGGTATCGGTCACGCTGGTACGCTTATCTCGGCTGTACTTCTACTGTTCCGTCAGCGTTGGAGAATGGCGATCAACCGCTCTGCTGAAGCAATGACCATTTTCGCTGTAATCATGGCAGCCACATTCCCGGGGATTCACATGGGACGTATTTGGGTTGCTTATTGGGTGTTCCCTTTACCAAATCAGTTCGGATCGTTGTGGGTGAACTTTAACTCACCGCTTCTTTGGGACGTATTCGCGATCTCCACGTACTTTACAGTTTCGCTTGTATTCTGGTACATCGGACTTATTCCTGATTTTGCTACTATCCGCGACCGTATGACAAAGCCTCTGGCGAAAAAGGTCTATGGCATTCTCGCTTTTGGGTGGACAGGAAATGCAAAAGCATGGAATCGTTTTGAGATCGTTTCGCTTGTTCTTGCAGGATTAGCCACACCACTCGTATTCTCTGTACACTCAATTGTATCCACCGACTTTGCTACTTCGGTTATTCCCGGATGGCATACTACGATCTTCCCTCCTTACTTCGTATCAGGTGCGGTATTTTCCGGTTTTGCGATGGTACTCACCCTTTTGCTGATTATGCGTAAGGTAATGCACCTCGAAAACTATATTACCAATAAGCACATCGAATACATGAACATTGTAATTATCGTTACTGGTTCTATTGTTGGTGTTGCATACCTCACAGAGCTTTTTGTGTCATGGTACTCAGGTGTTGAGTATGAAAGTTATGCCTTCATCAACCGTTTCTCCGGCCCTTATGCATGGGCATACTGGAGTATGATGACTTGTAACGTAATCTCTCCGCAGCTGTTCTGGTTTAAAAAGCTACGTACTAATCTGACCTTCACTTTTGTGATGTCGATTGTAGTAAACATCGGTATGTGGTTTGAGCGATTTGTAATTATTGTAACATCACTTCACCGCGACTACATCCCTTCTTCGTGGAGCATGTTCTACCCAACGTTTGTAGATATCGGGATTTTCATCGGTACCATCGGAATTTTCTTCGTTCTCTTCTTGTTGTTCGCACGTTTCTTCCCGGTACTTGCGCTCAATGAGGTGAAATCGATCCTGAGGGTTTCAGGTGAGAAATACCGTAACACAGAAAACCATCATTAACATCAATAAAAAGCTGAGATGGCCAACAAGGTAATTTACGCAATGTACGACGACGATATGGTCCTCCTGGAGGGCGCAAAGAAGCTCGTCGCAAAAGGTGTACACGTTAACGATGTTTATTCACCGTTTCCTATTCACGGAATTGATCCTGTTATCGGGGTGCAGCATACACGTTTGGGTATCGCCGCTTTCCTTTATGGATTAACCGGAACCCTGCTCGCAATTGTGGGTATTCGTTACTTCATGATTGTTGACTGGCCGATGAACATTGGTGGTAAACCAAGTTTTTCGTTGATTGAAAACCTTCCTGCATTTGTACCGGTAACGTTTGAGTTTACGGTATTTTGTGCTGCTCACGGGATGGCTATTACCTACCTCCTGCGTAACAAAACCCTTCCCGGTATGCCGGCCCGTAACCCGGATCCGCGTACTACGGATGATAAGTTTGTAATGGAACTGCATACCACTGAAAACGGGAAGTTTTCTGCTGAGGAATTGCAATCTATGCTTAAAGAAACCGGAGTCATTGAACTTGAAGTAAGAGAAGCCTAATGCGTATGAATCGCTCAACCACCATTGTAAAGTTCGGACTATCGTTGATGGTCCTGGGACTGGTTGCCTGTTCCAAAGACCCTAACAGCCCGGGTTACGAATACATGCCTGACATGTACCGTTCTCCATCTGTTGAGGCCTACGTGGATTACAGTCACCCTGATGTACAGTCTGCACGCATTCCGGCAAAAGGTACTATACCTTTTTCTGAAGATGCCAGCAAAGCAGCACTGAATTTCCCTTACCCATTTCATCCACGTTCGGTTGAAGAAGAGGCTGATATGTATGAAAAGTCAGCAGTACTCAGCAACCCGATTGCAATCAATAGCGAAAATAAAGATGTTATCCTGAAAAAAGGTGAACGTATTTACACACAGTTTTGTACGCATTGCCACGGTGAAAAAGGTGATGGTAAAGGATCTATAGTTAATAACGGCAAGATCTCAGGTGTTCCTGATTATAAGTCAGCTAACCTTACTGCTCTGCCTGACGGTAAAATGTTCCATTCAATTACCTACGGAAAGGGAATTATGGGCTCACATGCCGGTCAGATAAATAAAGAAGAACGTTGGACTGTAATCCATTATATCCGCTCATTGCAGAATGATGGAAATTATCCTGCGATCGTCGCCGATTCAACAACAATTAAGTAATTCACGCAAACAACAATACGCTAAGCATGGAATTCACGATCTCGAAACGGGCAAAGAACTTCTCCTATGCGCTCATAGGAATCGGGTTGGCCGGAACTCTAATCGGGTTCTTTATGGACCATTCTGGAAATAGCCAACAAAAGCTATGGTCTAACCTACTGGTGAATGGATTCTTCTTTTTTGGAGTTTCCTTAATTGGTCTGTTTATGGTCGCTCTTCAATATGCTACTGAATCCGGGTGGGCAGTTGTAACCAAGCGTGTTTACGAAGCAGTAATGGCGTACATTCCGATTGGCGCACTAGTGCTGCTGATTGTGTTTGCTGCTTCTTCCTTGCACTTGAATCACCTTTATCACTGGATGGATCCTGAAGCAGTTGCCCATGATGAAATTATTGCAAATAAAACAGCATACCTTAACATTCCTTTCTTTTGGGTTCGCACACTTGTATACTTAGCAACATTTATTCTTTTTGCGCGTGCATTCCGTAAGCGCTCACTCCTCGAAGATCAGGTAGGCGGAACAGATATTCACTTTAAGAACTACCGTCAGGGAGCCTTGTTCCTCGTATTTTTCGCTGTATTCTCCTCTACCATGTCATGGGATTGGCTGATGTCAATCGACACCCACTGGTTCTCTACACTTTATGGATGGTATGTCTTCTCCGGAATGTGGATCAGTGGAATTATCATGGTTCTGATGCTGGTATTCTATCTTCAGGGACAAGGTCATTTGAAAGCAGTAAACGAAAGCCATATTCATGATTTGGGTAAATGGGTTTTTGCAATCTCTTTCCTATGGAGTTACCTCTGGTTCTTCCAGTTTATGTTGATTTGGTATTCCAACATACCTGAAGAAGTCACTTATTTCCAGTTCCGTATTGAACATTACAAAACGGAATTCTTCCTGATGTTTGCGATCAACTTTATTTTGCCAATGCTTCTTTTGATGAGCCGCGAATCAAAGCGTCACCGCAAACTGCTTACCATCATCGCCATGATTATTTTCTTCGGTCACTGGTACGATACTTATCTCTTGGTAATGCCGGGCACCATGTTCGATCACCAGCATTATGGTCTTCTCGAATTGGGAATGTTCTTAGCTTTTCTTGGAGTTTTCATAATGGTAGTTTTAAGAGCATTGACCAAAGCGCCTTTGATGCCTGTAAATCACCCTTACCTCGAAGAAAGTATTCATCACCACATCTGATCCAAACCGTTCTCTAATACATAAGTCGACATGACCAAGCTTATCATCGTTCTGATCATTTTACTGGGGATCATCGCCATCGCTCAGTTAATGAGGGTTCTTGAGCTTTCCGCACAGCTGCGGAACAAGCGTGAAGAAGATATTTCAGCAGGAGACACCAAGCTCAACGCAAACCTGATGATTTTATTCATAGTGAGCCTCTACGTCTCCTTCATTTACCTTCTTGCAAAATATGGTAACGGTGGATTACCGGTTGCCGCTTCTGCACAGGGAGCAGAAACTGACTGGCTGCTGAACATCAACTTTTACTTAATTATCGTTGTGTTCTTCATCACCAACACGCTTCTTTTTGTTTTTGCAAGCAAGTATGCCTACAACAAGGAGCGCAAAGCGTTTTTCTATCCCCACAACAACAAACTTGAATTACTTTGGACAGTAGTTCCTGCAGCTGTTCTTGCAGTAATCATTATTCTTGGGTTAAAGACCTGGAACAACATTACCACCTTTGATGACAGTGAAGGAGAGCGCGTAAAGATTGAATTGTATTCTAAGCAGTTCGAGTGGATCGCACGTTATTCCGGTGAGGATAATTTACTTGGGCGCAGCGATTTTCGTCTTGTTACCGGAGAAAATCCATTAGGCGTTCAAACCACTGCAAGCATCGATGCAACGATTGCAGGAATGGAGAAAATGATTGTTGATCTGGATTCGCTTTATGCAAAGTCCGGCCGACCATCCAACCCTTCTGAGGTGATGACTGAAGCCGCAAGAGCGAAAACGAAAGCGAAAAAGGAAAGAATGCAGCGTCACCTCAAAAAAGTAATTGCACTTCGTTCTACAATGTCGCCTGAAATTGATCAACAAGCAGCCGACGATCGCGTAATCAAATTGAAAGAGATTCACCTTGTTGTGAATAAGGATTATGAATTCCTTTTCCGTTCACAGGACGTAATTCACTCTGCTTATATGCCGCATTTCCGTTCGCAAATGAATACCGTTCCCGGAATGGTTACACGTCTGAAACTTCGTCCTACTATAACCACTGATAGTATGCGTACCATCACCGGTGATGACAAGTTCGATTACATTCTCCTTTGTAACAAAATTTGCGGAGCGGCACATAATAACATGTGGATGAAAATTGTGGTTGAGAAGGAAGAAGAGTATAAGAAATGGTACAATGAACAACTTCCGTTTGCAGGAGTTGCAGCAAAACCTGAAGATACAATTGTTCCAACCAACGACAGCACAAGTACCGACACAACTGCTACACCAAGTGTAGTGGCACAGAATTAAAAAACGATTCCATTCAATACTGATAGAAATGGCAGCAACACAAGCACACGCTCTTCACGATGATGCACACGCGCATCACCACCACAAGGAGCATTTTATTACGAAGTACATTTTTAGCCAGGATCACAAAATGATCTCCAAGCAGTTTTTGTTGACTGCTGTTTTCATGGGGGTTATGGCAATGATCATGTCTATCCTTTTTCGTTTGCAAATTGGTTGGCCCGGACAGTCTTTTGATTCATTGACATTCTTCCTGGGCGAGCAATGGGCTCCAGGTGGAATTCTTGACCGTAACATGTACCTCGGGCTTGTTACCATTCACGGAACCATCATGGTGTTCTTCCTGCTTACCGGTGGTTTGAGCGGAACGTTCAGTAACCTTCTGATTCCCTTGCAAATTGGTGCACGTGATATGGCGTCAGGATTCCTTAACATGCTTTCATATTGGATGTTTCTTATTTCAAGTGTTATCATGGTTTACTCGTTTTATGTTGAAACAGGACCTGCTTCCGGTGGTTGGACGATCTATCCTCCCTTGAGCGCGCACGAAGACTTTATGCCCGGCTCAGGCCTTGGTATGACGCTTTGGCTGGTTTCAATGGCGATCTTCATTGCATCTTCATTACTTGGTTCACTGAATTACATTGTTACTGTTTTCAACTTACGTACTAAAGGAATGAAGATGACAAGGATGCCTCTTACAATTTGGGCATTCCTTATTACTGCAATCTTAGGTGTGTTATCATTCCCGGTTCTTCTTTCTGCAGCCTTGTTGCTTATCATGGATCGTACTTTCGGAACAAGCTTCTATTTATCTGATATTATTACAGCGAACGAAGGAATGCTGGATGCTACAGGTGGAAGTCCGATTCTTTTCCAGCACTTATTCTGGTTTCTGGGGCACCCTGAAGTATATATCGTACTTCTTCCTGCACTCGGTCTTACATCTGAAGTAATTGCAACCAATGCACGTAAACCGATCTTCGGATACCGTGCGATGATTGGTTCCATTATGGCAATCGGTTTCCTTTCGTTCATCGTTTGGGGTCACCATATGTATGTTACCGGGATGAATCCATTCCTTGGTGGTGTGTTCGTATTTACAACCTTACTAATTGCTATTCCTTCTGCTGTAAAAGTATTTAACTATATCACCACACTGTGGAAAGGAAATATCGTTTACACTCCTGCCATGTTGTTCTCCATTGGCCTGGTTTCAACGTTCATTACCGGTGGATTAACAGGTATAATTCTTGCCGACTCTGCATTGGATATCCATGTGCATGATACCTATTTCGTTGTGGCTCACTTCCACATTGTGATGGGTATGTCTGCGGTATTCGGAATGTTTGCAGGAGTGTACCATTGGTTCCCGAAAATGTATGGTAAAATGATGAACACTAAAATGGGTTATGCGCATTTTTGGCTGACCATCATTTGCGCTTACGGTGTGTTTTTCCCAATGCACTTTGTAGGACTCGCAGGCGCACCTCGTCGTTATTATGATTACACATCTTATCCAATGTTTGATGGAATTCTGGATTTGAATGTATTGATTTCTGTTTTCGCCATCATCGGAGCATTTGCTCAGGGTATCTTCCTTTTCAATTTCTTCTACAGCATTTTCCGCGGTCAGAAAGCGAGCCAAAACCCTTGGAAATCGAATACACTTGAATGGACTACTCCTGTTGAACATGTTCACGGTAACTGGCCTGGCGCTATTCCTGAAGTTCACCGTTGGCCTTACGATTACAGTAAGCCCGGTAAATCGGAAGATTATTGTCCGCAGGTTGTTCCCTTGGAAGACGGTGAAGAAGACGGACATTAATCCGTCTTTACAACGATATGAAATGTCCGTACCTTGGTGCGGACATTTTTTTATGTGGCTGCCTCGTATTTCTTTGGTTTTACTTTTCTTTTTGCCAATTAGGGCAGACGCACAAATGTTTGATACCATCTCAAAAGCATTTGATCAGAAACCAGGCTTATATTTTAATTGGGGATCGCAGTATTGTTTCATTTCAAACCGTCTTGCAACAATGTCCAATATCCGTGTGGGAATTGATTACGGTGGCTCCTTTAAATTGGGCATTGGGTTTAACTGGCTTAACAAGAAGTTTCCTGAGCAGGATCGTTTTATTCAGGGAATGGAAAGGTCCAGTCAGTTGAAGTATTACTATTTCAGCGTGTATGGGGAATATAGTTTCTTTCGGAATTATCACTGGGAGGCAACAATCCCGGCACAAATTGGAGCCGGTTGGGCCAGGTACGAGTTTGTTGGGGGTAGAAGCACCAATAAGGCATTTGTGGTTTATGAGCCTATGATGACCATTCAGTACCGATTTTGGCGATATTTTGGGGTTGGCTGCGGGATTGGCTATCGCATTGGGATAATCAATCGCACTGCAATTCCGGAACAGTTTTTTTCACCGACATTGATCCTGAAAAGTAAGTTGTTTGTTGGTGACTTATGGCGGGATATTACAAAGAAGGGCAAATAAAAAAGGCCCTGTATGCAGGGCCTTTTTTGTTTTATGAATGCAGATTATTGCAGCTTGAAATTGATTGGTAAAGTAAATCGCGAGCTAACCGCGCGACCTCTTTGCTTACCGGGGTTCCATTTTGGCATGGATTTAACAACGCGTACTGCTTCTTCGTCGCAACCTGAACCAATTCCGCGAAGTACTTTAATGTCTCCAACAGAACCATCTTTAAATACAACGAATTGTACATAGACTTTTCCCTGTACTCCGGATTCTTTTGCCATAGGGGGAAACTTCAGATTAGCGGAGAGGAAATCTCTTAATTTTTCCATTCCACCTGGGAATTCTGCCTGTTCTTCTACTACGTCAAAGATTTCTTCTACTACCGGTGCTTCTTCAACCTTAACATCAACGATGTCGATCTTGTCATTCACGTCTGTTTCCTGAAATGTTTGAACGTTATCAACTTTTTTATCGTCTTCAACCGTTTTGATTTCAGTAACAATCATTGGCGGCGGCGGTGGTGCCGGTGGCGGTGGCGGCGGTGGGATGTCAACAATTTGCTCATCGAGGAGGTCATCGTTGGTTGTGTCATAATTGAGCGCCAATTCTTCTTTTTCGAATACTGTGTATTCGAACGCAGTAAGCGTAAAGGCGAGAGCCACCAACAATCCCATCATCTTGAGTGAAGGGAGCTTTTTGTTGATGTCTACATCAGGATTTTTCTTGATCTCCATAAGGAAAGTATTGGTTGCTAATTTACGTTTTTATTCTGTACACTGCAAATTTCAAAAGGTTCATCTGGCGAGCTCCTTGCCGTAAATAATCCGGAAAAGCGTGATTCCCAACAGGGAACCAATAACATCTGCTACCACGTCCATCCATTCAAAATGTCTTCCGGAATTCATAACCTGCTGAATAAACTCAATAATAACCCCATAAACACTTGCAGCTAGAAACGCCACTCGCTTGGCATGATAACGTAAAGCCGAATAGGAATATTGCCTTCGTAATCCAACAATAATCAGTAAGCTGAATACTGAAAAAATGAAGAGATGCGCGACTTTATCAAAAGAGATAAAATCCCAGATACTTGTGTCCGGAAGCTGGTCGCTTGGTGCAATACAGAGAAGAAAAATCAGCAGCGCCCAGCAAATCGCCGGAAACAAAAAACGCAATAGCATGTATTAACCTACCAACTCCTTGTATTGCGTATCACTTAGCAATGCATCCAATTCAGATGGATTACTAAGTTTTACCTTAATCATCCAGCCTTCTCCGTAAGGGTCTTTGTTTACCGATTCGGGGTTGCCTTCCAATGCAGGATTAACCTCAGTGATTTCACCGCTAACCGGCATAAATAGATCGCTTACTGTTTTTACGGCCTCAACTGTGCCGAAAACCTCTTCTTTTGAAAGTGTTTCGCCTGAAGTTTCAATTTCAACGTAAACGATATCGCCAAGTTCACCTTGTGCGAAATCTGTAATACCAACAATTGCAAAATCGCCTTCAATGCGAATCCATTCGTGGTCTTTGGTGTACTTGAGGTTTGCAGGAATATTCATGATAGTTCTATTTGCCCCAAAAGTAGAATTTTTTTCACTAGAGCGTAAAGCGAATTGCAATACCCGAATTAGTATTCGAAGTGGGGAATGAAGTTGAGATAACCGGACGGTTTAATACTTTGTCGTAGAAGAAACGAATGGTTAGCTTACTGCTGATAGCGTAATCTGCGGAGGATTTAATAGATACAATGCGCTGACCTGCTGTTGCCTGGTTTTGATTTTCCACGACTTTGCGGGTGTACGTGACATTGTTTCTTACTGAAAGGTCGATTCTGCAATTCAGATCGCTCTCTGTTGGTTTTCCGCCAATGTTAAACGGAAGCTTAAGGTTGTTAAAGCGATACCCTGAACCAATTACAAACTCTGCTCCACGTACTTCAGTTACCTGGTTGTTTACGAGACTTAAGGACAGATTTCTATCGCGCTTAAGCTCAACTTTGGTGATTAATCCACCGGGTTTGCCGCGGTTTTTTAAGTTCCAGGTCATGTCGATATTGATCAGCGGACTGAATTGCTCGCTGATGGTAATCATGCTGATCTGGCGTGGGTTTATGAAATTTCCGGAGATGTCGGTTGCATCCATATTCCCTTGCGTGTCTCGTGTTCCCAATAAATTGGTTGTATAGTTACTGATGGTCATTGTAGATCTGTAACCATGCGAAATGGAGAATGATTTAAACCATTTTTTCAAAAACTTAATTTTTGATTTCGCCATTGGGTCGAAAGTGACTCGCCAGTTGGGTGCCGGACGAAGTGCGAATGGGTTGGAGCCAATCTGATCCACTTTTTTCCCTGAATAGGCAGCAATAAACGAAGTGATCATCACATCCTGTTGGGTGCTTCCATAGCCACCTGCATAACCGGTCTCGCTACTCGAAAGAAGGGAGGAGTTTGGATTTCCAGATGCAAAGAGTTGTGATGCTTCTGAGCGGATATCCCTGAAGTTGGAAAAAACCGGAGAACTGTTGTTTTCTCCATTGCCAATAAATGCAGTTTTCCATGTGTTCATCGACATGCTCAGCATTCCCTGTGTCATTGGGTTCTGCGCTGTGTAATCGAAGAAAGGTGCGCCATTTAAAGTATCGAACCAACGGAAGAATGTGTTATAATTTTCGGTTTGGTTTTTATCTGCATTCAATTCTATTCGCAACCCGGTTAACGGTTCAAGTGATGTTCTGGCGGAAAGATTTTTTGTATGATTTGCAGTGTATTGAGCATTCAGGAATTGATTTTTAACCAGCCAACCCTGATCTGCTGCATACATAGCATAATCGTTATATCCATTGCCCCAGTCGGATTCGCGTCCAAACAGATCTTTGTTTTGTTTTCCGGCAACAAACCCCAATCCGGGCGAATTCCATTGGTTATCCATGCCAAGAACGGAATTAGTTTGACCAAATCCTGGCATCATAATACCATCAGTTGTTGAGTAGGTGAGCGAGAGTGTTTTTACACTCATTACAACCCGGGCAATATTTTCACCAACTGTAAATAGAGGTTCTTTCTTCTCTTTTTTTGTTGAGTCCGAACTTGTTTTACCGTCTTTACCTTCTTTAGGTGTCTCTTTGCTATTGGTAGATGGTTTTCCACCTGGCTTCGCACCGCCGCTGCCCTGTAGTTTTTGATTTACTTTTTTGAAATAAGGCACCTTGTTGTACAGCGTGTTGAAGTTCAATTGAGCATTCCAATTAACGTTGCGCGAGTTCTGAACAGTATTTCCTAAAGTATCTTGTCCGAATGGTGCGCGTTGCCATTCATAGGAGGCTGAATAACGCGTAGTGAGTGTGATCCAATCAAGAGCAGGAATCTTATTGATGGGCCAGGTAATATTTACATTTCCTGTATGATTGTACATTTTATTAATTCCAAACGAACGCAAACTTTGCATCACACTGTCTTTGAATACCTGGTATTCATCGCGGTATTGGCGATCAACTCGTCCCAGTGGTTCTCCTACAACTGCATTGTTATTGGCACCAAAATCGAACTTGATGTTTTTACTTAGGTCGTATTTGAAATCGTATGCGCGAACCCAAATGAAATTTTTATTATAAGTGGGGAATACAATTCCGTCAAAATTATTTCTGATCTGATATGCGTTGTATGTTCTGTTTAAATCATTACGGAAGGCTACCAGCTTTGGTCCCTTACTGATGTTAATGTCTTTGATGATGGTAAACCATTTTGATTTACCAATTAGTTTGTTCGACTTAAATGGTTCCCACGATTTTGGCGTGGCATTGAAATTATAATTCAGCCCGCCTCTGATTGATTTACTGATATTGTATTCGGTATTAATATCACGTTTATAGGTTTCGCTGAAGGAATAGGTTGCTGACCAATTCTCAATATCATAAAAGTGTGCTTTTTTCCCTCCTGTTCGTTCCTTTCTTACGTTGGAGAAGTTGATGCTTTTTCGCTGGGTATAATCAATTACTTTTTGTTTGGAAATGGCTTGCTGGTCCGATGGAAGATCATTAAAGGGAATGTCAGGATTAAGCGGATCGAATTGCGGCTTGATGATCGTTTGTGAATACCCGAGGAACATCGGAATTCGGATTCCCCATTTTTCCGGGAAGAATTTACCTAACTCAAAAGAGGATGATCCATCCCAACCGTATCTTGTTTCGCGTTGACGCTCACTAACTTTCTTTTCGATGCTTCCCCAATACGGAGTACTGTAATTTCCGGATAATGCTACTTGTGCGAAGTCAGCAAAATTAGCATTTACCCTTCCCATCGCAGCCCATCCACCTTGTTGGTCAAAATCAGTTAATCGCAATTCGTTGATCCAAACTTCAAAACACTTAGCAGTGCCGTTATCAGAAGCATCCCATGGATTGGTGTTTTTATTTGGATTGCGAACTCCTATCATTACCACTTTTAATCCCTGAAGGTTGGGGTTACCGATGATCTTAATCAATCGATCCGGGTAACCGGGATCATTACGAATAAAAAGTTGATTGTTTGCCGCCAATCCTGCAAGCACACGACTGTTTCTTTCCAATTTAAGATTACGCAGGACTTCAAAATCAATATCCAATTCGTTTGCCGATGGCCAGATGTCGGTATCTACTGTTGCACCCCATGGAGTCATGATCAGCGGAAGTTCTACTTCATAAAAGTTCTCCGTAAAGTCAGTTCCCAATCGCACGAAAAGGGTAACATCCTTGTTGTTGGTGACTTGCTCAGTTAAACTTGTTGTCTCAGCATGAACGAACATTTTTAAACGCTTATAGGAGCGAACATCGAATGCTACGTTTCTGTAACACGCCCTTCCGTCGCCATCTTCCAATCCACAAACTTCAAACGCCAGCGATTGCTCATTGAGGTTACGAAGATTTGCTGTGGCCACATCTACCTGACGATTAATCCCGGGAGGAAGTACATAATTTGTTGGGACACGGTTACCGTTCTCTTCGATATTTACTGCAAACAGGTTAAAGGTTGTGCTGTTGGGGTCTCCCTGAATATATTCTCCCGGATCAAGAAGAGAAGGAATGTAAGTTCTCCATTCACCACGAATTAATTCCAAGCGTGCAAATCGTAAAATGAGAGGATTTTGAGCGTTTTTTACAAACATCCGGATAAATCGAATCGAGCGAAAGTCTGAAATTCCGTTAACAGCTTTTTCATATTTGCGAATGGGAACCTTGAATTGATACCAGGTAATTTGTTTGGTGCTTCCATCAGGAAGTGTAACTGTTTTGGTGAGTTTGTCCGTAATGAAATTCTGACCAATCACCATGTCTTGAGGACGCAAACTAATTTTGTATTGGAAGTAAGACTCTGCCTCACTTAAATTGTTGTCCTGATTGATGTCCTCTACGTTGGGAATAGTAGAGGCACTGGTAGGATAGCCGTCGGAGTTTAGAGTTTGTGAGAACTCGTTGGTTGGTGAGTTTCCTTCTTGACCGTTATAGCGCTTATAACGCTGCAAAATATTCAGCTGACTTGCATCATAACGATCATCGCGGTAATAGTTGTAATCATCATTCGATGGATCGTTTTGAATTTGAGTGCGAGCATTAAAGTCAGTTACATTGGCTCCAATCCAATTGTAAAACGACTGGAAAAATGCTTGCTCTGTTTGCGAGTTTAAACCATCCAGACCGATATCCTGTCGTAAGCGAATACTGGGGTCGCTGCTGTTCTCAAAAGCGTTTACGATGGGTTGTGTAGTTGCCACCAGTCCCCATACCGTTGTGTCGAGTGTGTTCGGATCGAAGTTGGTTGAAATTGGCAAACCATTTTCAAAGCTTTTGCGTGAATCTGAAAGGATGTCTTCTGATACATTCCCGAGATTGAAATACAAATCACCACCTGTTACACCAAGATCAGTTGTTGCATCGATATTGAACGGATCCATGAGCCAAAACTGAATGAATTCAATGTTCGCTAACTCGAAGTCGGTGGTTTGTAGCTGACGCATAATTCCACCCCATCTTGAATCTGGAGCGTTAAGTAATCCGGTGCCGCTTAAACCTGCAGAATAGGCTGATGGAGATGTGTCGTAATTATAAGGACCTCTTTCACTAGGCCAGAATGCAATATCGAACATTGCGATATTTGTTGGCTGTCCTTGTGCCAATTGTTTGTTTGGGAATACCTCCTGTTCAAAAATTTGCCGCATCGTGTGGTTCGATTGCATTGGCGAATTTTTAATGTGTTGTGGTGTCAGATTGTTATTGTTGTAGAAAAGCGGATCTACAACGTGCCAGTTAAACAGTGCGCGATTTTTTCCATAGTCAAGATTGTTGATCAAACTACCTTCCGGAAACAGATCGGGTTGGCCCTTTGGTACACTGGCAAGTTGCCATTGGGAAAAAGAGCGGATATCAATTGCTGACTGACTTCCTTCAAAATCGTCGATATAGGAGATGCCGTTGATCGCTCTGGCTGTACCGGGGATGATGGTTGCATATTCTGCAGATGCAGACAACATCGATTTTTCCTTTGTAGAAATCAGCGGGAGTTTATCTACAAGTCGGGTGAGGTAGGGGACTTCCTTTTTGAAACTTCCGTCGAAACCAAGCATTGTATTGCTCACTGGCTCATCTCCAATATTTATTTTTTGAGTAAGCGGACGCTCTGTCATATTTAGAACGGTTGCTCCGAGACTTGCGTCCTTGCTTAACCTGTAATCAAACCGTGTTCCGAGCATTGTCTTCGTTAGCATGCTAAACAATGTGTTGCTTTCTACTGAAATGCGAATTGGCGTTTGCGATTCAAGTAATCCGGTATTAATAATTCTTACACGACCAAGATTATAGTCAACCGTATAATCACTGTTCTCAACTAAAGTTCTACCACCCGCAGTAACGGTAACCGCACCTTGCGGAATATTTAATGCGTTAAGTGAAATTTCACTACTGGTTGATGATTGGTACCTTCCTTTTATTTTGAAACGATTCAACTGTGGAATCTGCTGTGCCGCAGTTTTTGTAGAATCATAAAGTGGTTGGTAGACAATCGTATTTACAACAGTGGGGTCAACACCGGCAACGAGAAGTTTATTTCTAAGTGTTCCGCCAAAAGGCTCAACAGTGGTAAATATAACTCTACCATTTGTTGCATTTATTGTCCCCCCTCCATTGGCTTTGTTTCCCGAGAAAGTTAGCGGCATAAAATCGAAAACACCATCGGGGAAGGGATTGTTATTGGGATCGAATTTATCGAGGTTGAGTAATTGAATGATGGGGATATTATCTACTCCTGGCTGTGGAATGAAATTGATGTCAACGCTGGTTGCAGGATTGTTGTACCAGATGTCTAACCTAAAATTATCGCGGTTCACCTGGTATGCACCGAGAGAATAAATGTTTTTCATCATCAAATCCCACCTTTTGTAGATCGGATTGGTAACGGTTCCTTTCAAAAGTTTCAATACAAGTGCATCCTGACCTGCAACCCCATCGGTTGAAAATTCGCCTACCTGGTATGTTTGTCCCTGATAGGTATATTGAAATGCAACAGCCAGCACTTCATCATTGTTGAGCGGCTGATTGAGTGTTACAAATCCCAACATGGGATTGAATTGGAATTCCTGATCGGTAAGTTTACGTGCGTTCTGTACTTTTTCGTAATGCACAGCTTGTTGAAAAGGTCCGGGTGATGTTACTACGGCATTTAATGCTGCGGTAGCATTGTTAAATCCGCGAATATTGGGGTTAGCAGAAGCAAATGCATAAATGCCGTTGGCTTCATTTCTGGGCAAGGTGCCGTTGATTGCATTGGGAGCACCTTCAAAAATGGACGTTTCTCCAAGGTCGGCAAAAGCGATAATGTTTCGGGTATTATCAACAGTGTTGTTGGTGTTGGTTACCCAAACTTCCATACGGGTAATGTTAACCTGAGAGGCAACCTGAGGTAAGGCTGCCATCGCATTATCAAAAGTATTTCTGAAGAAGTGAGAGGTGAAATAGTGCTTATTGGCTTCGTAATTATCTGCTGTTAATTCGAAATTACTGACTTGTGCGCCTCCTGAAACTTCTACTTCAGTACGTTTACCTTTCTGCTGCGAGAAAACAGTTGTTGCCGTAAGTTTTCCAAATTTTAATTGTGTTTTAATTCCAAAAAGCGATCGGCTTCCTGTGATAAGGGAACCGGTTAATGGAAGTTGAACGTTACCTGCTTCAATACTTTGAATGATCTCATCTTCATCGCCTTTGTATTCAAGCTTCATTTGATTTTCAAAATCAAAAGTTGCCTGTGTGTTATAAGAGGTGTTTAGTTTTAGTTTATTACCAATTGTTCCAACAACATTTAACTGAATACGCTGATCAAAATCGAATACAGTGATCTTCCGTTGCTTTTCCGGTATTTGCGGATTTTCGGTTTTGGATGTGTTGATTCCAAATCGCAGCTCTGCAGTTCCGGATGGTTTAATGTCAATAAAATCGCTACCGAACATTCCTCCTTCAGCTTTTGGTTTGAGAAAGGGTATGTCGGCACCACCAGGTTTTTTGCCATATTCTTCTGAAAGATCCTGCCATCCTTTTTGCAGGGCTTTTTCCATATCGTAGTCAAGGTATTCTTCCAGTGTCATACTGCTTGATGGCTGATAGGGTATGGAATTTCCTACCTGATAGTTAAAGTTGTATGTTCCGTTAGTTGGATCGTAAACTACACTGTCCGAAAAATTAAGCGGATTTTGAAGGTTAACATTACTTGAGTTGCCGGAATTGCTGCTATTGGGTGGGTAAATAGGGTAGGGAAGATTAACGGTTGGAGAGTCAGCCACAGGTGGCCCAACAAATCGGCTTACGATATTCCCTTTAAAAACGGTATTAGCGAACGCAATAAGAAATAGTCCTATAAGTGAAGAACCTATAGTTAGAACCGTTTTTCTTATGGTTGTTGTTGCGCTCAAGTCCGTTAAAAAGTGTTAAAGGTTTTTTAAAGCCAGCTTAATTAACTGCTCTACGGGGAGATTATTATCAGTGGCCAAAACTTTATCTACTGCCTTTTCGGCTTGTGCCTTATCAAAGCCAAGGGTTACCATAGCCCCCAAGGCCTCTTGTCGAAGCACTCCTCCAGGTTGATTGCCAGCAAGTTCTATCTTTTCGATTTTGCCTGAAAGATCAACAATAATGCGCTGGGCTGTTTTGGCTCCGATACCTTTAATTTTCTGGAAAGCAGATACATTGCTCATCGCAATGGCTTGTTGTACTTCATCCGGACCAAGTGATGAAAGAACCATTCGGGCAGTGCTTGCCCCAACTCCGGATACGCTTAATAGGGATCTGAATACGGAACGTTCTTCTTTTGTGCTGAAGCCAAACAGGAGGTGTGCATCTTCACGGATAACCTGATGGGTGTACAAGGATACATTTTCATCTTTTCCAATCTGACTGAAAGTGTTGAGAGAAATATGCAGAAGGTAACCTATTCCGTTTGCTTCTATAACTACATAAGCAGGGTTTTTTTCAGTGAGCCTGCCTTTGATGAATTCGATCATTTACTTTTTACTTTTTGTTTGTGCATCCACCACTGCAATTTTCACCATGTTTACAATTTCTCTTACCGAGCAACCAATCTGTAATACATGAAACGACTTGCGCATACCCAGGAGGATGGGTCCAATAACTTCTGCATTGGTCATTTCCTGAATCATTTTATAGGCAATGTTTCCAGATGCCAGATTCGGGAAAATGAATGTATTGGGCTTTGAACCATTCAGATCGGAGAATGGAAAAAACTCCTGCAGCAAATCCTGATTTAAGGCAAAATTAGCCTGCATTTCTCCGTCAACAATAAGGTTCGGATGTTCCTTGTGCAGAATCGAAACGGCTTTGCGCATTTTATCAGGGTCGTCGCCATTTGCTGATCCGAAATTGGAATAGCTCAACATAGCAATTCTTGGGGTGATGCGGAAATTGCGAACAGCCTTTGCTACCATCAATGTAATGTCAACAATCTCTTCGGCATTCGGACTGTGATTAACAGTGGTATCAGCAAAAAATACTGGTCCGTCTTTTGTAAAAATCACATACATACCTGCTACCCGCTCTACATCGTCTGCTGTTCCGATGATTTGAAGTGAGGGGCGAATAACTTCCTTGTAACTTCTGCTTATACCGCTAATCAAGGCGTCTGCTTCACCAACTTCAACCATCATTGCGCCGAAATGATTGCGTTCACGCATTGCCTTTTGCGCTTCGAACAAGGTCATTCCTTTTCGCTGACGTTTTTTGAATAGAAGCTCTCCGTATTTTACTCTGCGTTCGTACTCAGAAGCATCTTTTGGGTCAATAATCTCTGCATCTTCAAGATCCAACGAATACTCTTCGATGAGTCCGCGAATTTTCTTTGCATCTCCCAATAAAATTGGAGTGGCAATTCCTTCGTCGGAAGCGATTTGAGCAGCTTTAAGAATCTTATAATTATCGCCTTCTGCAAATACAATACGCTTCGGGTTTTTACTTGCTTTTTCAGAAATGCTTCGAAGCAATTTATTGGCATGCCCGGTCTTTTTCTGGAGCTCTTCGATGTAGGCATCAATGTCCTTCATTGGTTCTTTAGCGACACCCGAATCAACAGCTGCTTTAGCAACTGCAGGAGCAACGGTCCACAATAAGCGTGGATCCAGCGGTTTTGGAATTATGTTTTCTCTGCCAAAGCTGATGTTTTTCTCACCATAAGCTTCATTTACTTCTTCCGGAACGGGTTCTTTTGCCAGCTCAGCAATTGCCCTGACAGCAGCAAGCTTCATTTCCTCGTTGATCTTGGTCGCTCTTACGTCAAGCGCGCCTCTGAATATATAAGGAAACCCTAATACATTGTTTACCTGATTAGGTTGGTCAGAACGTCCTGTTGCAACGATTACATCTTCACGGGCAGTTTTAGCTTCTTTATAGGAAATTTCAGGGTCTGGATTTGCAAGGGCAAAAACAATTGGATTTTTCGCCATCGACTTTACCATTTCCTTTGAAAGAATATTTCCCTTGGAAAGCCCAAGAAAAACATCTGCGTCTTCCATCGCTTCTTCAAGTGAATTCACTTTTCGGGCACTTGCAAAAAATGATTTATGCTCGTCAAGGTCCTTTCTGTTTTTGGTTATCGGCCCTTTAGAATCGACCATTAAAATGTTTTCTTTTTTTGCTCCTAATGAAACATAGAGCTTTGCACAGGAAATCGCTGCAGCTCCTGCTCCGTTGACAACAATTTTTACTTTACTGATCTTTTTCCCGGCCAACTCCAATGCATTTAATAGCGCTGCTCCGGAAATAATAGCTGTACCGTGCTGATCGTCGTGCATGATTGGAATGTCGAGTTCTTCCTTTAAGCGTCGTTCTATTTCAAAACATTCAGGTGCTTTAATGTCTTCAAGGTTAATACCCCCAAAAGTTGGAGCAATTGCCTTAACTACTTTTACAAAAGCATCAACATCTGTCTCATCAATTTCAATGTCAAAAACATCAATGTCTGCATAGATTTTAAAGAGCATGCCTTTACCTTCCATTACAGGCTTCGATGCTTCAGGACCAATATCACCTAGTCCAAGTACGGCAGTGCCATTACTGATAACGGCCACTAAATTTCCTTTTGCGGTGTATTTGTAGACATCGTCCTTGCGTTTGTTGATAGCCAGGCAAGGCTCGGCAACGCCCGGAGAATAGGCCAGGGAAAGATCCCGCTGAGAGGCATAAGGCTTTGTGGGTATGACTTCAATTTTTCCCTTCCTTCCGGATGAGTGATAATCAAGCGCGTCTTGCTTTTTGAATTTTATTTGAGTCATGTAGGGTCAGAATAAGAAAGGTAAAAGTAAAAAAAGGACTGAATTGAGACCCTCATTTGGTTGCGGACCTGTGGGAAAAAATGTAAATTGAGCCTCATTTCTATGAAGAAGAAAAAACTTGTTGTTTTTTCAGGCGCCGGGATCAGCGCTGAAAGCGGTTTACGAACGTTCAGGGATTCTGATGGTTTGTGGGAGGAGTACAACGTGATGGACGTTGCTACACCTGAAGCATGGGTTAAGGATCAGGAGCTTGTGCTTGAGTTTTACAACAAAAGGAGGGCTCAAATTCTGGAGGCAAAACCTAATCTTGCCCATATCTCTTTGGTTGAATTGGAAAAGGCTTATGATGTTACCGTAATTACACAAAATATAGACGACCTTCATGAACGTGCAGGGTCAAGACATGTGGTTCATTTACACGGTAATATCCGTTATGCAAGAAGTACAAACCCAAAGGACCAGCATTTGTACCCCATATCAGGCGATAATCTGAATTTTGGAGATAAATGTCCTGCAGGATTCCAATTGCGTCCGCACGTAGTTTGGTTTGGCGAAGAAGTTCCTTTGTTACCTGTTGCTCAAAAAATTGTTGAAGGTGCCGATGTGCTAATTATTACCGGTACATCACTTACAGTTTATCCTGCTGCAAACCTTGTTCGTTATGCCGGATTCAGGTGTAAAAAATTTCTGGTAGATCCGCATACCATTCATCTTAATGATATTGATGGTTTGGAGATCATAAAAGAAAAAGCCAGTTCGGGAATCCCCAAACTGGCTCAGCAATTATTATTAGAACCGGTAGGCTAGTGCGTTACTACTAATCTTTTGGTTGATACCGCTTCACCATTTCGCATTACGGTTACAAAGTAAATACCCGAAGCATATTCATTGAGATCCAGACGAACGGTACCTTCTGTACCAATAAGCTGCATCACTTTACGACGGTTTCCAATCATATCGCTAACTACCAATTGTTGTTCGCCTGCAGCATTATTAAACTGGTACTGGATATTGGCAACCTGGTTAGCAGGATTTGGAAACAAATTCAGTGATTTTACAGCGAAAAGTTCATTTACGCTATTTGCAGCAGAAATATTTACGGCAACAAAAACCTCAACAGAGTCGTTCGGGTTTGCACCATCAAAAGCTACATAGCGGTAGAGCGAATTTCCAGCGTTTCCATTGGGCTTGTGATAAACAATCAACTGATAAGGAGCATAAGCACTCCCTGAAGCAGTTACGTAATCATTCCATGCAAGATGTCCTACGTAGGGAAACTGTGGATACGCACCGGCTGTCATTGGAGCGTAACAAACAGTCCAGCAAAAATAATTAGTGGTAGCTGGAGTGACAGAAACCTCGTAACGCTTAATTTTTATGTTTTTACTGGTTCCGCTATTGTTCATTAGCTTGATGTAGTCGGTAAGCTCATATTCAGAATCATCACCGGTAAGTGTTACTGTTTGACCGGATAAATTATTTCCGCTTTGGTCGTGAAACTGAAATGACTGTGCATTCACAGCTAAAAAGCCGAAAGCAAATAAAAGAGCGAGTAATTGTCTTTTCATAGGATGAGATATTAATGATGTTCAAATTTAAGGACTTCCGGCTCAAATCCCACTATGTTTTAAAAATAGCCTAAATGGAATTAGAACAAGAATGATGACAAATCCCGATTGGTTTGAATCCGCACTATTCTACGGATAATCAGGGGTAAAGGTTTTATATCTCTGAGGTTTCGGTTGCAAAAATGCGGCATACGGTGTCTTTGGTTGACAAATCATTAACTTAGGATTCAAAGAATAAATCTAAAAAACACCAGGACTAACTTGTTTTCCAGTTCAGGATGATAGATTTTTGGAATGCAAATAATGAATACAACCATCAAAAAAACAAACCTTATGAAGAAACTCTTACTTTCCGTAGCAGCGGTAATTGGAGCATTCCCAGTAATGGCACAAACTGTCATTTTCTCGGAAAATTTCCAATCCGTAACTACTCCTGCAATGCCTGCAGGATGGATCATGACCAATGTTGATGGTCTTACCCCCGCCACGAATGTTAACTGGTGTACCAACGCTTGGGTTACCCGTGCAGATTTCGCCAGTGCCAGCAATACAGTTGCTGCTTCTATTTCATGGTATACTCCAGCCGGCGTTTCCAACGACTGGATGGCGACACCACAAATCACACTCCCTTCAGGTACCGGCCTAACACTCCGCTGGAGATCTATGGCTCAGGATCCAAGTTATCCTGATGGTTACCGTGTATATGTTACTACCGCCTCAGGTGGAGCTCCTGCTGATTTCACAGGTGGAAGTGGTGCACAGCTTTTAAATATTCCTGCTGATGCAACTACATGGACATGGCGTCAGATTAACCTTGATGCATATGCCGGTCAAACCATTCGTTTGGGATTCCAGAACTACTCAAACGATATGTTTGTATTGATGCTTGATGATATTCAGGTTCTGCAATTGAATCCTAATGATGCATCAGTTACTTCAATTACAACTAATCCTTTCGTTGTAGGTCCCGCAAACGTTAACATCACCGGTGCTATTTATAATGCCGGCGCTACCCCAATTACTGCTGTAACTCTTAAGTGGTCTGATGGAACAACTACGCATAACCAGAACTTAACTGGTTTAAATATCGCATCAGGAGCGTCCTATAATTACTCACATTCTGCGAGCCTGGCTGTTGCAGCAGGAACAAATTATAACATCAAAGTTTGGACTGAACTTGCTGGAGATCCAAATACAGCAAATGATACAGCATATGCAACAATCTACGGATTAAATTTCTTACCTACCAAGCGTGTTCTTGGTGAAGAAGGAACCGGTACATGGTGCGGATGGTGTCCACGCGGTCACGTTTTCATGGCGCAAATGGAGCAAAACTATCCTAATACTTGGGTTGGAGTTGCAGTACATAACAGCGATCCAATGACAGTAACTGCTTACGATGCCGCAATTGGTGGTTTAATTGGTGGATATCCTTCCGGTGTTGTTGATCGTGATGCACTTGATATTGATCCTAGCCAATTCCCTGCTACTTACAATCAAATGATCACTAAAGTTCCACCAGCTAATATTTCGGTATCCAATACCTGGAATGCCGGATCACGTGCAATGACGGTAACTGTAAATGCAAACTGGGCAGGTTCATTCAATAACCTTAACTTCCGTTTAGGTGCAATTTTGATTGAGAACAATGTAACAGGAACAACATCCGGTTACAATCAGACAAACTATTACAGCTCAACCTCCCAAAACATTGCTCTTACCGGGGCTGGACACAACTGGCAGACTTCCCCTAATCCTATTCCTGCTGCTCAAATGGAATACGATCATGTTGGTCGTGCTTTGTTAGGTGGATTTGCAGGTCAAACTGGTTCAGTGCCAACGTCTGTAACAGCAGGAAGCAACACAAACTATACCTTTAACCATACTCTTCCTGCAGGTCAGGATGAAAATGATATTGAGATTATTGGCGTGTTGATTGATAATGCAACAGGTAAAATCCTTAACGCTGCTAAAGCACACATGACTGTTGGAATTGAAGAAGACGGAGTTGATAATTTCGACTTTTCAATCTTCCCGAACCCTGCAAACGACATGACTACTGTTAAGTTGAACATTCAGGAAGCCGGAGAGGTGAGTATTTCCATCATCAGCATCACAGGTGCAATTGTTTCAAGCTTTAACTATGGAACATTGGTTGGAGAAAACAATTTTGTAATCGATGCGAACCGTCTTGAGTCAGGGATCTATTTCGTCAACGTAAACGTTGGTGGAAACATGATCACACGCAAAGTGGTTGTTACACACTAATTACACTATGAGTTGAATATAATAGTCCCTGGCAGAAATGTCAGGGACTATTTTTTTGTAACTTTATCTCATGCGTATTTCCCTGACAATTTTTGGTTGTTTGTTTATTCCCTTATTCGGAATTACTCAGGTATTTTCAGTTGATACAACCTATAAACCTATAGTAAAAACCACAGCATCAATTACTCCTCCTCATGAGCATTTTCAATTATTCAACCATACAGGCGATTCTCTGAATATGCGTTGGAGGATTGATCCGGCGGATACTTATTATCCATCGCAATGGTCAATAGCAATTCAGGACAACATAACGTATCATAATCCTGCGCCCGACAGCTCTGATTTTATCCTTCCTCCAATTGCGGGAACTATGGATAAGATCATCATCAATATTTTTCATAATGCCTATCCCGGTTTTGGAGAAGTCCATATTGATTTGTTTACTACAGACTATCCGGCCGACACCATCAGGATTATCTTTGATATCCGTATCATGCAAGCTTTAGGAACAGATGAAAGCTATTTAGTAATGCTGAAAACATGGCCTAACCCTTCAGCAGGGAGTTTTGAAGTTAGTTTCCCTAGTCTATTAGATGCAGAAGCAGAATATTCAATTATCGGTGTTGATGGCAGGCAAGTGGTTAGAGGGGTTATTCTACCTGGAATACAGAGTCAGGATTTTAATCTTACCGGGCTGGCAAAGGGTTCTTATTATTTGAAGATAAGCACGAAGGATGTTGTTTATCAGTCTGTTTGTTTAGTAGTGGAGTGAGGGGATCCCTTGAGAGCCGTTTAAATGAAGTCTTAGCAATCCCACAATTATTTACGCAATTGCTTTATTAAGACATGGATTGTAATTACTTTTATTGTGTTGTGGTCTGAATTTTGATTCCACTATGAAAAACAAGAATCATGAAAAGAATTATCCTTTTTTCTTCTGCAATTTTGATGTTTGCTTTCAGCGCGACAAAAATTGATCCTTCCTCGGTTGATGGAAATAAAAGAAAAGTACCGGCTGTAAAAGTGAAGACGCTTGATGGCGGCACATTTAACATGGCTGATGTTGCCAATGGTGGAAAACCCATCGTAATCAGTTTTTGGGCTACCTGGTGTTCTCCTTGTAAAAAGGAATTGGAAAACATGGCTGAGGTTTACGAAGATTGGCAGAAAGAAACCGGAGTAAAAATCATTGCTATTTCGATTGACGACGCGCGAAACGCATCAAAGGTAAAACCGTATATCGTTTCAAAAGGATTACCTTACGATGTTTACATTGATGAAAACCAGGATTTCAAACGCGCAATGAACGTAAACAACGTTCCCCATACCTTTCTTGTAGATGGGGAGGGACATATCATTTGGGATCATAACAACTATTCTGAAGGGGATGAGGAACATCTTTATGAAGAAATCAAAAAAATAGCTGGTAAATAATTCCTCTTTTCTGACATCACTCCAAATGAAGCAAATATATTCCTTACTGATTCTGTCTTTTTGTTATTTACAGGCATTTTCTCAAGAACCGAATTATGGTCAGGTAAGTGGAAACTTTGCGTTGGACGCTCAATATTATATTGCGGATTCTACAATCAATGCCCAGAATGTTCCTGAGAAAACCAGGATGAACACGTTTGCAAACATTAATTATACCTTAGGAAAATTCAGTACAGGTTTTCGGTACGAAGCCTACATGAAACCATTGTTAGGTTTTTTACCCGGATGGGAAGGTCAAGGTATTATGTATCGTTATGCTCAGTTTACCGATGATAAGTTTGATGTAACAATTGGTTCTTTTTATGAGCAGTTTGGAAGTGGAATGATTCTTCGTGCCTATGAAGAAAGAGCATTGGGCTATGACAATATGTTTGATGGTGCCCGTGTAAAATTTAATCCCTATAAGGGAGTTTATTTGAAAGGACTCTACGGAAAGCAACGTTTATTCTGGAGGCTTGCAGATGGTGTTGTTCGTGGTGCTGATGCAGAGGTAAATCTGAATGAAATGCTCGACTCAGTAATGGGAAGAATGAAAACCAAATTTATTCTGGGGGCAAGTTTTGTCAGCAGGTATCAAAACCCTGCAGATGTAAATTACGTTATGCCTGCCAATGTCGGATCGTTTGCCACACGATTAAATATCATTCGGGATAAGTGGAATGTTTCGGGAGAATATGTTTACAAAATAAACGACCCATCTGCCGATAACAAATTCATTTACAAAAACGGGCAGGGCTTATTGTTGCAGTTTAATTACGCAACCAAAGGGTTTGGACTTTCTCTTTCCGGTAAATACATCGACAACATGAGTTTCCGCTCTGATCGTTATGAGGGTTTTACTAATGTATTTATCAATTTTAATCCTGCACTTACCCGCCCCCACACATATAATCTTGCAGCAACTCTGTACCCCTATGCATGCCAGCCAACCGGAGAAATTGCATTTCAGGGCGAGTTGAATTATAAGTTTCAGAAAGGAACATTACTTGGAGGTAAATATGGCGCAAACCTGGCGGTGAATTATTCTTATGCCAACGGCTTGGACACAACGACATTTAGTCCGGAAAAAGATTCTGCGCGCATGGGGTATAGCTCACGGTTTTTCGGGCCCGGATCCAACAAGTATTTCAGAGACTTCAATATTGAGTTCAGAAAAAAAGTGAGCGACAAATTCAAATTTGTACTCATGTACATCTATCTCGAATACGATATGGAGATTGTACAGAATCTTATAGGAAAGGGAACAATCTATTCGCACATTGGAGTTGCTGATCTCAACTATAAGATTGATAAAAAGAACAACATCAGAGTTGAGGTTCAACATTTATACACGCAGCAGGATAAAGGAAGCTGGGCCACTGTTCTGGTAGAATATACCCGTTCACCTCATTGGTTTATAGGAGCTTTATCGCAATACAATTATGGCAATGAGGTTGAAGCACAAAGGGTAAATTATCCGTATCTTACCGTTGGATATATTCAGAATTCGACCAGGATAACAATGGGATATGGAAAACAACGAGAAGGACTATTTTGTGTAGGAGGTGTTTGTCGTGCTGTGCCTGCATCGAACGGATTTACATTATCAATCACCAGTAGTTTTTGATCTATGAAGAAGTTTCGCTTACTATTTGCAGCTTTGGTAATATCAACAGGATTGTTTTTTCAGTCGTGCGATAAAGTTGATCAACCTTATTATGACACGCCTGTTTGTCCTGCTGTTACGTTTCCGGATACAAACGGAACCACAAGAAATATTCTTTTTGAAGAGTTTACAGGTCATACATGTGGTAATTGTCCGAGCGGTGCCTATGACTTAAGAACCATATGGAAGCCAATGTATGACGATCGTTTAATAATTGTTTCTGTGCATGCAGGTGTGTTTGCAACCCCTGATATTCCGGCGGGTTATTATGCAGATTATCGTACAGAAGCATCGGTCGAATACGATGCGTTTTTTGGCGTAACCGGTTATCCTTCGGGAATGGTAAATCGTGTGCCATATGCCAGTCAGTATGTGGTAGGTAAAGTAAACTGGGGTAACGCATTCGCTGTTGAAGCGGCTAAACCTCTTGAAATCGACCTTCAGATGTATGTTGAGCATGATGAATTAACGGATCCGTATTCTGTTTGTCTGCACATGCATTCAAAGTTCTTGACTTCAAAGAATGGCAGGTTTAATGTTGTTGGATATTTTGTTGAGGACAGCATTATCTCCAAGCAAAAAAATTATCCCGGAGCTCAGGGTGATCCTGATTATCTGGTGCCGCAGGATCCTAATTATGTTCACCGCCATATGCTTCGTGATAATATTGGGGGTACATGGGGTGTAAATATGTGGAGCGGAAATGCTCCTGCAGGAAAAGACACAACAGTAAGTCTGAAATATAATTTTCAGCCTCGTGACACAGTTGATTTTTCACATCGGAAACATCATTACTATTTTGTAGGATATGTGTACGATTTCGATACTAAAGAAATTCACCAGGTCATTGAGAAAAAACTCACACCTCATTAATAAATTCGCAGTCCTTTCATTTGCGTTTTTGTTTATTACTGATGCAAAGGCTCAGTTGAAGTTTCAGGCAGGACCAATAATTGGAATTCAGGGAAGCCAAATTTCAGGCGACACTTATGGTGGATACAATATGCCGGGCATATATGCCGGATTGTTCACGAACATTCGAAATACAGATAAAATCTCTTTTCAAATCGAAGTTGCCTATTCACAAAAAGGGGCGCGAAAAATCCCTGACCCAAGGAATGGCGATCTTACCAGCTATGATCTTCGATTGAATTATATCGAAATACCTCTTTTTTTAAGACCTCAGTTTAGAGACTTTTCATTCGACATTGGACTTTCCTACGGACAATTATTAGGGTATTATGAAAACGATCAATTCGGACCACGTTTACCTGTTCGACCATTTCGAAAATTTGAATTAGGTGGATTAATTGGCGCCGGATACAATTGGGGAGATCACCTTCTGTTTTCTGTTCGTGTAATTCGGTCGCTCATTCCGGTTAGGGAACACCAGTCGACAATTGCATTTTGGTGGAATCCCGGTCAAATGAATAACGCACTGTGTTTCAGTTTAGCATATCGGTTAGGAACGAGTAGAGAAGCGGAGAAGCCGGAAAATTCGGATTATTAACACCGTGAATATCTTCTTGTTAAATTGGTCGTGGTAAGATTTGGTTTTGTCGCCATTATTCCTATTTTCATCATCAATAAAACCGTTGTTCATGCTTGAGTTCAGCAAACAAGTCTTGCAGAAAGTCAGCTTCGACCGCCGACTATTTGAAAAGGAATTGCGTAAGGCTATTAAATGGATCAAAAAAGAGGATGTCCTCGTTTTGAAAACCTGGTGTGTAGCTACATTTGGTCACCAATATCTGGATGTGATTCTATCTGCCTTTGATTGATCAATCATTCAAAAAATCCAGATTCCTTTTTAGTCCGGAAAACTTTGAACGCTTCACTGCCGATCTTTTGAAGAGTTCCTGATATATTTCTTCCGACATATCTTTCCACTCACTTCGGGTCATTTCAAGTAGTTTGTTGTTTGGAAGAAATGCAGGTTCATTGTGTTTTTTTGAGAATCTGTTCCAGGGACAAACATCCTGACAAATATCGCAGCCAAAGACCCAATCATCGAATCGCCCTTTCATTTCTTTGGGAATAACAGCATCTTTTAATTCTATAGTGAAGTAAGAAATGCATTTACTTCCGTCAACCAAATAAGGCTGACTAATTGCGTCAGTCGGACAATGATCAATACATGCAGTGCAAGTGCCACAATAATCTTTAATGGGGCCATCATAAACGAGTTCAAGATCACAGATAATTTCTGCCAGGAAAAAAAAAGATCCTTGCTCTTTTGTTATGAGGTTGCTGTTTTTTCCAACCCACCCTAATCCTGATTTTTTTGCCCATGCCTTTTCCAGAATAGGAGCTGAATCAACAAACACGCGCGCACTAAAATCGCCGATTTCATCTTTGCATATTTGAAGAACATTGCTGAGTTTTTCTTTAATGACTACATGGTAATCATCGCCGTATGCATATTTGGAGATCTTTGGTGCAGAAGAATCAGTTTGCGTTTTTTCCGGATAGTAATTGTACAATAATGACACAACACTTTTTGAACCTTCAACAAGTAATCGTGGGTCGAGTCGTTTGTCGAAGTGGTTTTCCATGTAATGCATTTGCCCATGCATTCCGGTTTTCAGCCACGAATCAAGTCTTGGTGCTTCCTCTTCAAGAAATTCTGCTTTCGAAAATCCAACGAAAGAAAAACCCTCCGCCAAAGCTGTTTTACGGAACAGATCGGTATGTATTGATTTGTTCAATTCGGTGATTTAGTCGAAAAGCCCACCTCTAAAAAATGGAACATTCATCCCAAGATGTTTGTATGCCATTTCAGTTGCCTTGCGACCTCTGGGTGTGCGAATAAGGTATCCCTCTTGGATTAAGTAGGGTTCGTATACTTCTTCAATCGTTCCTGCTTGTTCGCCCACGGCAGTAGCAATGGTTGTTAGTCCAACCGGTCCGCCTTTGAATTTTTCAATTATTGCGCGAAGAATTTTATTATCCATTTCATCTAAACCATGACGATCTACATTCAACGCATCGAGTGAGTGTTGGACGATATCAAAAGTTATTGTTCCGTCACCTTTAATCTGCGCAAAATCACGTACGCGACGAAGCAATGCGTTTGCAATTCGAGGTGTGCCACGGCTCCTGAAAGCTATTTCATAGGCAGCTTGTTCCTCAATGGGGATTTGCAGTATTTGTGCAGATCGTTCAACAATTATTGTAAGCGTTTTTGCGTCGTAGTATTCAAGTCGGGAATTGATTCCAAATCTTGCACGCAATGGAGCGGTTAACAGTCCTGACCGTGTTGTTGCCCCAATAAGAGTGAAAGGATTGAGTGTGATTTGAACTGTACGCGCATTTGGTCCGGTATCGATCATGATATCGATCGTGTAATCCTCCATTGCTGAATAAAGATATTCTTCAATGACTGGGCTTAAACGATGTATTTCGTCAATGAACAACACATCACCTTTTTCAAGATTGGTAAGTAATCCCGCGAGATCACCGGGTTTGTCAAGGACTGGTCCGGATGTGATCTTTATTCCAACGCCAAGTTCATTTGCGATGATATTGGCAAGTGTGGTTTTACCTAAACCTGGAGGGCCATGGAGCAACACATGATCCAAGGCTTCTTCTCGCTGTAATGCGGCCTCTACAAAAACAGAGAGATTATCGATGACCTTTTGCTGTCCGGTAAAATCATCGAACATTTTGGGACGCAAGACGCGATCCAAATCTTTATCGACCGGCAGATCTTCTTCTCTAATATCGAATTCTTCACTCATGGGTACAAACAAAGATAGGATAATCACTTCCCTTAATAGCGAAACGCGATAGAAAAATATTCGATATATTTTTTACCCTAAGTTAAAAAATGCCGGAGCAAGAGCCTCTATTTTTACAGTATGTCGCACAAGAGCTCTTCTGATCTTTACCAGTTAATCAAGAGCATGTCTCGAAATGAGAAAAGGCATTTCAGGCAGCAGGCTGATATTTACAACCGCGAGGGCGAGAAGGCCTACATGTTGGTATTTAATGCTTTTGATAAGTCGGAGGATTTTAACGAAGACAAAATCATAAAGTCACTCTCCTTACCAGCTTATCCTGTTGTAAAGGCTCGGTTAACCCAGCTATTGTTGCGTTTTTTGACCAATTTGCATTTGGAGAAGGATTCAGAAAATTTACTTCGGGAGCAGTTTTTGGAGGCAAAAATTCTTTGGAGCAGAGGCATGTCATCACATGCAATTAAGCATTTGGAAAGATTGAGGGCAAAAGCGCTATCAGCAGAACAGTATTTTATTGCATTAGAGGCAAATCAGTTGCTTTCAAGGTTTTTACCTCCCGGAAAGAACCGCGAATTTGTGATTTCATTTGAAAAAGAAATTGAAAAAAGGAAGCTGTTAGGTGAAAAGTTAAGAGGGTATGCTCTTGAGCTGGAGGATTGCTATTTTCATAATGGTGTTTTTCGAAGTAGCACTGCCCAGGATGCCTTGCAACATGTTTTCCATGATCCGGAATTTCGAAAGTTTCATTCCGGAACGGCAGGGCAACATTATTGGCACACTATAGCGAAAGGATACTTTGCATTACTGTTTGGGAAACCTCAAAAAGCGCTGGAATTGTTGCAGAATGAATGGGATCGCTTCAAAGAATACCAGATACCGGAACGGTCTGTTTTTTCCGAAACGATGATGACAAAATTGGGTTTGTTATACCTGCGTTGTGCAATTGCCGCTTCTAAATCTTCAATTGCTTCCGAAGCAATCATGGTATTGCGTTTGAGCAAGCATGATGTGAATTCTACACTTGAATTCAAGGCCCTCGAAATGGAATACCATATGAATTCCGGTAACTTGGATCAGGCATGTCGTATGGAGCCGGAGGCGGTTGAAATGCTTTGGAAAGATGAATCGGGAACTACAAATCTCCTTGAGAACAATCTGGCATTTCAATGTCTCAGGACCTGTTTTTTTTCCGGCCGTACCAAGGAGTTCAATGCAATGGCTAATAGATTGGTTGCAGGGAAAGATGCTTGCAAAGACAGCTTGTTTTTTAAAGTCTATCCTCTACTCATTCTTTCAGCACTGGATCAGGGCGAAGCAATGCTCGTTCGATCGTATACTGCAACTTATTCAAGAAAACTTTCCCAATGTAATTGTTTAAATACACCGGAAATTACCTTTTTGGAAATGGTGAGAAAGCTAAATGGAAAAACACCTTTCGACAGAGCTTCAACAATGAACAGATATTTTAATGCTTTTTCTCTTCTATGTTCAGACCCCGTTGAAGCTGCAATTGTGCAGTCTTTGGATGTTTTTAAATGGATGGAATCGATTCACAATATTGCAGATGGAAAGCAACTGAGTCCGGTTAAAATTGCTGTTTAATCTATTGATTCCGGATTAAATTCTTCTTCAAAACCATTTACGTTCACTAAAATAATCGCATCACAATTCCCATCCCCAAATAGGGCAACTCGCTTATTAAGGTTTTCAGGCAAAACATCAATGCTACCGCTTACGATTTCACCACAACTCAGTTGATAGGAAATAGGTTGTGAAATATTTCCCGTATACAAATTTCCCTTGGAGCTTTTTCCGGAAAAAGTGCCTGAAACAAGAAATGAATCATCTGAAATAGCAACGGTAGTCTCTCCGGAATTTAGCAATAAGGTTAGTGATGATGACCAAATCGAAGTTCTATTTGAAGCTGAAAATTGAATCGTTGATTGTTGAACACTAACAGCAAATTTTCTCCGTGATTGTGTGTCCCTGCCGTTATTGGTTATTGTCATTTGCCCCTGAATGTTTTGTCCGTTGAATCGATAATTTTGTAATTGAACCTGAACAATAGTAGCTGAATCATTGTATCCGGAAGATAAACTTGCAAAAATTTTCCCGCTTCTTGTTCGGCCATCATTACCGGTGCAATCGGTTGGTCCAAAATCTATTAGTATGCTCATGGGTGACGACAAGGTGTCGATCATTACATTGCCGCATTCGAGCATACGCAGACCGGGCTCAAATGAACACGCTTCACTAACACGCGAAAAAACATCAAGCCACACATAGGTTCCGAAAACCTGATCCTTTGTTTCACTGATATCACGGTCCAAATCCCTATCGGCTCTACGACAAGAGTGGATAGAAAGAAATCCAAACAAAAGAAGAAGGGATGATTTCCGCATCCCTTAAAAGTATGAAAAAATAAAATTCATTAAATAATCATTCCGGCTCCGACTGTTTCATTTGTTCCTTCATCGATAAGGATAAAACTCCCGGTAAACCTATTCCGATGGTATTTATCTGTAAATAAAGGCGCTGTAGTGCGTAACACCACGCGGGCAATATCATTCATTTTAATGTTTTTATCCTCTTCATTTCGGTGCAGCGTATTGATATCCATTTTGTATCGGATGTCCTTTATCATGCAACGAACATCTTTACTTGTGTGCTTGATGGCGTATTTACCTCCTGTTTGCAAGGGTCTTTCTGTGAACCAACACACCATAGCCTCCACGTCCTGACTTTGTTCCGGCAGGTTGTTCCGGCGGACAATCATATCTCCTCTTGAAATATCAATTTCATCTTCAAGTGTTAAACAAACGGACATTGGTGCAAATGCTTCTTCAAGCATCCCGGTGCTTGTATCTATTGATTTGATTTTCGATTCGAAGCCAGAAGGAAGTACAGTAATGTCATCACCAACACGAAGTACACCACTTGCAACCCGCCCGGCATAGCCTCGGTAATCATGGTGTTCAGTCGTCATGGGGCGAACTACATATTGAACAGGAAATCGCGCATCAATGTGGTTGTAATCGCCTGCAATGTGAACATTCTCCAATAGGTACATTAGGGTTTGGCCATCGTACCAGTTCATTTTAGTTGATCTGTCTACTACATTGTCGCCATTAAGAGCCGAAATGGGGATAAAATTAATATCACGAACATCAAGCTTTGCGCTAAAATCCTCCAATTCCTTTTTTATTCTGAAAAAGGTGTCCTTGTCATAGTCAACGAGATCCATTTTATTGATACAATACACAATATGGGGGATCTGTAAAAGTGAAGCAATGAATGAGTGACGACACGTTTGTTCAACAATGCCTTTTCTGGCATCCACCAGAATAATTGCAAGATTGGCCGTAGACGCTCCTGTAACCATGTTTCTGGTGTACTGAATATGTCCCGGAGTATCTGCAATAATGAATTTGCGTTTTGGTGTGGCAAAATAGCGGTAGGCGACGTCAATGGTAATTCCCTGCTCTCTCTCTGCACGTAAACCATCAGTGAGTAAAGCAAGATTTACATGTTCTTCTCCTTTTTTCTGACTGGCACGCTCTATTGCTTCCATCTGATCTTCAAAAATGGATTTAGAATCATAGAGCAATCTGCCGATCAAGGTGCTTTTTCCATCGTCAACACTGCCTGCTGTTGTAAAGCGAAGGAGGTCCATATCGAGGTATCCACTTAAATTATCTGTAGGTAAATTATTCATGATGATCGGTTAAAAATATCCTGCTTTTTTGCGGTCTTCCATTGCGGCTTCAGATCTTTTGTCGTCAATTCTTGATCCGCGTTCGGTAACTCTTGTCGAGGCAACTTCTTCAATGATTTGTGAAAGGGTGGATGCTTCTGATACAACTGCTCCTGTACAAGTCATATCGCCAATAGTCCGAAAACGAACAGTTCTCCGTTCAACTTTTTCGGTTGGCTTTAACTGCATGAACGATGAATGCGCGTAAATAACTCCATCGCGAACAAAACAATCGCGTTCATGAGTAAAGTAGATGGATGGAATTTCTATGTTTTCCTGCAAGATATATTGCCAAACATCCATTTCTGTCCAATTGGAAATTGGAAACACGCGAAAATGTTCTCCGATATTTTTTTTGCCATTGAACAGATTCCAAAGTTCTGGTCGCTGATTTTTTGGATCCCATTGTCCAAATTCATCACGATGTGAGAAAAAGCGTTCTTTGGCTCTGGCTTTTTCTTCGTCGCGACGAGCCCCCCCAATGGCAGCATCGAATTTATATTTTTCAATGGTATCGAGCAGAGTAACTGTTTGAAGCGCATTTCTGCTGGCATTAATACCTTTTTCCTCTGTTGCTTTCCCTGCGTCGATCGATTCCTGAACACTGCCAACAATAAGATTCACGTTGTTTTTCTTCACCAGCTCATCCCTGAAATCAAGGGTTTCCTGGAAATTGTGCCCGGTATCAATGTGTACAAGCGTAAACGGAATTTTCGCCGGCCAAAATGCTTTTTGTGCAAGATGAAAACAGACAATGCTGTCTTTGCCTCCGGAAAATAATAAGGCAGGGTTTTCAAATTGCGCGGCAACTTCACGAAGCACATAAATGCTTTCAGCTTCTAATTCTCTCAGGTGAGTTAAATGGTAGCCTGCCATAGTCAGGATTTGATTTTTTTAATAATGAATTGATACAGTTCTTCAACAGATTTTTCAACGGGTTTTCCCTTGGTTTGGATTTCGATGTCTGCTATTACTGGCGGTTCAAAAGGAGAACTTATACCTGTAAAATCCGCAATCTCTCCGGCACGTGCTTTTTTGTAAAGTCCTTTTACATCTCTTTGTTCGCAAATTTCAAGAGGGGTATTTATAAAAACTTCATAAAAGTCAGTGCCGCCAATAATATCTTTTGCCTGTTGTCGTATTTCTTTGGTTGGGCTAACAAAACAATTGATGCAGACAATTCCACAATCAACAAACAGTTTTGATACTTCAGCAATTCTTCGAATGTTCTCTTTTCGGTCGGATTCGGAAAAACCAAGATTATTATTGATACCGGTCCTGACATTATCGCCGTCAAGAACTTTTACAAGAATTCCATCTTGATGCAGGCGCTTTTCTAAACCAATGGCAATGGTCGATTTGCCAGACCCGGATAATCCTGTCATCCAAACCACAAGGCCCTTTTGATTCAGTAACGACTCTTTATCCGATCGTTGAAGCAGCCGGTCTGAAACCGGGAAAATATGGTTGCCTTTTCCTGACACAATCACAAATTTACACTAATAAACAACTGGTAGCGCAAGGAAAGTGCTGAATTGTCCTATTCGATTTTTAAGTCCGATTTTATGGTAATCGCTTAGTGAATTATTAATTCTATATTTGATTTCAGTACATTTTGCTGCCTATGACACAACGAAAAATTTCAGGCATTCCGGCAACTTCACCCCGCATCGATCAGGTGGGAGTCGAGGAAAGGTGTGCACGTTTTACTTCCAGAAGTATTAAATCGACAACAAAGATGCAAGGGCTACACATGGTGCTGAGCATGATTGATTTAACCACTTTGGAAGGTGCTGATACTGAAGGGAAAATCCGCCAGATGTGTTACAAGGCCTCACATCCTCACGAAAGCATAAAGGGCTTGCCTGCCACTGCTGCAGTTTGTGTGTACCCTACAATGGTTGGAGTGGCAAAAAAGGCGCTGCAGGGAACAGGTGTTAATGTTGCTTCTGTATCTACAGCTTTTCCTTCCGGTCAAGGGCCCACAGAAGTTAAATTGGCAGACACCAAGCTTGCGTTGGATTTTGGTGCGGATGAAATAGACATGGTAATTTCCAGGGGTCGTTTTTTGCAGGGAGAAGAGCAGTTTGTATATGATGAAATTGCTATGATAAAGGAATTGTGCGGAAAGAAAGCCCGATTAAAAGTGATTTTGGAAACAGGCGAGTTGGGCACACTTGATCGTGTTCGCAGGGCAAGTGACATTGCGATTGCCGCTGGGGCTGATTTTATTAAAACATCAACAGGAAAAATATCACCCGCTGCAACCATGCCGGTAACTTTGGTAATGCTGGAAGCCATTCGCGATCATTATTTCAGTACTGGTGAAATGGTTGGCATGAAGCCTGCCGGAGGAATTTCAAGCGCAAAATCTGCTTTACACTATTTGGTGATGGTAAAAGAAACGCTAGGCGAAGAATGGTTGAATAAAGATTGGTTTAGGTTTGGTGCCAGTCGCCTTGCAAATGATGTGATCATGCAAATCGCAAAACAAACCACAGGAAATTATCAATCCGGAGATTATTTTTCAAAAGACTGAAAATGGCAGGAAAAGAAAAAAAAGAATCAGGTTTGTGGGAGTATTCCCCTGCACCCGAAAGTGCTTCTATTGGAAAAATTGCACCAAAGTATGGCCTGTTCATTGACGGAAAGTTTATAGCACCGGCAAAGGGACGATACTTCCCAAGTATTAACCCGGCAACTGAAGCAAAGCTGAGCATGATTGCCGAGGCAGATGCTGCAGATGTTGACAAAGCGGTGAAGGCTGCACGAAAGGCATTTGGATCCTGGTCGCGACTTTCTGCATCGGAGCGTGGAAAATATTTGTACCGCATCGCCCGCATGATTCAGGAGCGTGCCCGTGAATTTGCAGTGATAGAAACATTGGATGGCGGGAAACCCATTCGTGAAAGTCGTGATATTGACATTCCTCTGGCTGCCGCGCACTTTTTCTATTATGCAGGTTGGGCAGACAAACTGGAGTATGCTTTTCCCAACAGAAAACCAAAACCAATTGGTGTAGCCGGTCAGATCATTCCCTGGAATTTTCCTTTGTTAATGGCTGCCTGGAAAATTGCTCCGGCATTGGCAGCAGGAAACACAGTGGTTTTAAAGCCAGCGGAAACAACATCACTTACAGCCTTGAAATTGGCAGAATTGTTTTCTGACTGCGGCCTTCCTCCCGGTGTAGTTAACATTGTTACAGGCGCAGGCGCTACAGGTGCGGCATTGGTGAATCATAAAGGCATTGATAAAATCGCATTTACCGGCTCTACTGATGTGGGCAAAATCATCCAGAAAGCTATTGCTGGAACAACAAAAAAATCAACTCTTGAGCTTGGAGGAAAAGCTGCAAACATCATTTTTGAAGACGCAACTATCGATCAGGCTGTTGAAGGTATAGTAAATGGAATATATTTCAACCAGGGCCATGTTTGTTGTGCCGGTTCACGTTTGTTTGTTCAGGAGAGTATACATGAAGAGGTAGTTCGAAAGTTAAAACATCGCATTAAGTCCCTTCGTGTTGGTGATCCAATGGATAAAAACACAGACGTAGGAGCCATAAATTCGAAAGCGCAATTGGAAACCATTCAAAAATATGTCCGCCTTGGAAAAGAAGAAGGCGCCGAAATTTTTCAGCCTTCCTGCAACCTCCCTGACAAAGGTTTCTGGTGTCCGCCAACCTTATTTACAAACGTTTCTCAATCACACACAATTGCCCGGGAAGAAATATTTGGACCTGTGCTGGCAATACAGACATTCAGAACAGAGGCTGAGGTTATTGCAAAAGCGAATAACACACCATTCGGATTGTCTGCGGGTGTATGGACAGATAAAGGCTCGAAAATATTTAATCTCACTTCAAAGCTTCGTGCTGGAGTAGTTTGGGCAAATACGTATAACAAATTTGACCCTGTTTCACCGTTTGGCGGGTATAAGGAAAGTGGATTTGGTAGAGAGGGAGGTTTACATGGTATTCTCCCATATGTTCAATTTTGATTTCTAAACAATGGCTCGATTGGAAGTTCTAAAGACGTATAAGATTTTTATAGGAGGGAAGTTTCCGCGTACGGAAAGTGGAAGATATTATTCTCCGCGGGATAAGAAAGGAAATCTTCTGGCAAACGTTTGCCTGTGTTCGCGAAAGGATCTGCGTGAATCTGTTGTCGCGGCGCGATCTGCATTTGGGGGCTGGTCAACGCGATCTGCATTCAATCGGTCTCAGATCCTGTACCGAATTGCAGAAATGATGGAAGGCCGGCGAACTCAATTCATAGATGAACTCATTAAACAGGGAGCCACAGCATCTGCAGCTAAAAAGGAGGTTGATCTGGCTGTAGATCGTTTGGTTTATTATTCGGGCTGGTGTGATAAATTCCAACAGGTCTTCAGTTCGGTAAATCCTGTGAATAGTTCTCATTTTAATTTTTCTGTTCCTGAACCAACCGGTGTTGTTGGATTGTTAGCGGATGAAAAAACATCACTTGCCGGACTTGTATCCGGGATTGCCGCATTAGTTGCTGGCGGAAATACTGTGATTGCTCTTGCTTCAGAGTCGAAACCTTTGTGCGCAGTTACTTTTTCTGAAGTGATTGCAACTTCTGACGTTCCGGGCGGAGTAATAAATATTTTAACAGGAAGTAAAAAGGAACTGCTTGAGCATTTTGGCTCTCATATGGATATCAATGCTGTAGTTTATCAGGGAAACAGCAATGAGGAACTTTCTCAGCTTCGTTCATTAGCGAGTAATAATGTGAAGCGTATTTCCTCGTATGATAAAGACTGGATGGACACTGCTCAGCAAGATCCTTACTTTATAATGGACGCTCAGGAGATAAAAACGACATGGCATCCAATTGAGAATATTGGTTCTGAAGGCAGTGGATATTAACGCATGGTAATATGGGCTGGGAGGGTTTAGTTGTTATCAGTGTAATCGGTTTTTTAATCGTTTCGTTGTATTATGATCTGATACGACCCGTTATTGTTTTCTTTTTGTCGGCAATCCTATTTATGACAACCGGAATTATTTCCAGTCATGATTTTATGACGGGTTTTGCCAATGAACAAATTGTTGTTGTTGTTTTGTTGCTTATGCTCTCTGAAATAATTCAAAAGACAGCTGTGATGGATGTTGTTTTTCGAAATGTATTTTCACCAGGGTTAAGCTATAGAGGATTTTTGGCAAAAATGACCACGTTCGTAGCACCAATTTCCGGTTTTGTAAATAACACGCCTCTGGTTGCTATCCTTATGCCTTATGTCTACAATTGGGCCCGTAAAAAGGAAATCTCACCTTCTAAAGTGCTTATTCCATTGTCTTATGCTACTATAATAGGTGGGACAATTACATTGGTAGGTACTTCAACTAATCTTGTAGTTAATGGATTTGTTACAGAAGCGGGCTTCCCCTCATTGTGCATGTTTGATTTTACGATAGTAGGAATACCTTTGTTTATTGTAGGTGTTTTTTATATCACTTTTATTGCATCACGGCTTCTTCCGGATAGAAAAGATGCTTTGAAAAGCTTTAAGGATGCGTCGAGAGAGTATGTTGTTGAGACTTTAATTGGAAAAGATTCACAACTTATAGGGAAGACGGTTGAAGATGCCGGCCTTAGAAAATTGGAGGGATTGTTTTTGGTTGAAATTCTGAGGGAAGAGGAACGAATTTCGCCTGTTAGTCCAAAACAGACTCTTCAATGTGACGATATTTTGATTTTTGCGGGAATGACCTCCACCATAATTGATCTTGTAAAAACAAACAATGGTCTTACGCTCCCCAAACATTCCCAGCTCCCGGGGCAAGATCAAATGCAAGTGGTGGAAGTCGTACTTTCTTCAAATTCTGATCTCGTCGGCAAGAAGGTTAAGTCGACCAATTTCAGAGGCAAATACGATGCTGCAATTGTAGCTGTGAATAGAAATGGTGAACGAATAACAGGTAAAATCGGAGAAACAGAATTACGTACCGGTGATTTACTATTATTGGTTGCCGGAAAAGATTTTGATAACAGGGCTCAGGATGAACAGGATTTTTATGTGATTTCCAGAGTAAAGGAAATTCAGAATGTGACGTCGAAACAACTTATCGTTCTTTTTGGAGGAGCAATTGCTGTTTTCGTCGCTTCTGCAATTGGGTGGGTAACCTTGTTTCAGGGTTTATTGCTTTTGTTTTGTGTTATAGCGGCTGTTAAATTGGTTCGTTTTAATGAGGTCAAAAAATCATTTGATGTCGACTTGTATTTAATATTGGTCTTTGCCTTGAGCTTCGGTAAAGCGATTGCCAACAGCGGAATCGATCAAACAATTGGCGGATATATCACTCAGATTTCCGGCAATTCCCAAAATATGGTAGTAATTCTTGCATTGGTCTATCTGGTGACAAATATTCTTGCAATGCTGGTAACGAATAAAGCAGCGGTAGCAATAATGTTTCCGGTTACTGTAGCTATAACTAAGAATTTAGGTGTTGATCCAACTCCATTTTTTCTAGCAATTGCTTTTGCAGGTTCAGCTGAGTTTGTTACTCCTTATGGTTATCAAACCAATTTGATGGTTTATGGTCCAGGTGGTTATAAGTTTAAGGATTATGTAAAAGTAGGCTGGGGTTTATCCGTTATTTACATGATTGTCTGTGTTTCAATTTTGAGTTACTGGTATAAATTGGTTTAGTGTATGAAAGCATTGGTTGAACTGGCTGTTAGGGCTGCATTATGTGGCGGAAAGGAAATTCTGGAGGTTTATGAAAAAGATTTTTCAGTAGAATACAAAGACGATAATTCGCCATTAACAGAGGCTGACCAACGAGCGAATTTGATAATTGAAGAATCCCTTCGTATTGCAGGTAAACCTATTTTAAGTGAAGAAGGCCGATCAATACCGTATGACGAAAGGAAAGGATGGAATGAACTCTGGATTGTTGACCCACTTGATGGAACCAAAGAATTTATAAAAAAGAATGGTGAGTTTACGGTCAATATTGCGCTTATAAAAAATCATTTTCCCGTCCTGGGAGTGATTTATGTTCCTGTTACAGGTGTTTTATACTTTGGAGCAAATGACATTGGCGCATGGAAGGCAGTAGTTCCTGTCAAAAGAGGAGTTTCAATCCCCTCCATGAACGAGATTGAACAGTCTGCTGAACGAATCCCTATAACACGGGGAGAAAGCTCGCCTTTCAGAATTGTCGCAAGCCGGTCTCATATGAGTCCTGAAACAGAGGTGTTTATCAGGGAGCAGGAGAAAATTAACGGAAAGGCCGAGCTCGTTTCGATGGGGAGTTCACTAAAAATCTGTCTCGTTGCTGAAGGAAGTGCCGATCTCTATCCCCGCTTTGCCCCAACTATGGAATGGGATACTGCAGCCGGCCAGGCAATTGCTGAGGCAGCAGGAAAGAAATTCATTGATTTCGGCACAAAAGAGCGCATGCGTTACAACAGGGAAGATCTGTTGAATGGTTGGTTCCTCGTTGGCTGAGGCGCTTTATTAACGGCATTCATCCCCATACGGGTTGATTTTGTTACTTTTGCTGTAAATCTGAAGAATGGCAAAAGTTGCATTGATTACAGGGGTCACAGGTCAAGATGGCGCCTACCTTTCCGAATTGCTTTTGAGCAAAGGTTATATTGTTCATGGTATCAAGAGAAGGAGCTCGTTGTTTAACACCGATCGTGTTGATCATCTTTACAAGGATCAGCATGAGTCTAATGTGAACTTCGTATTGCATTACGGTGATCTTACCGACAGTACAAACCTCATACGCATTATTCAGGAAGTTCAGCCTGATGAAATCTATAACCTAGGGGCTCAGTCGCATGTGCAGGTTTCGTTTGAAACTCCGGAATACACGGCCAATTCGGATGCTATGGGGACTTTGCGAATTTTGGAAGCTATTCGTATTCTCAAACTCGAGAAAAAAACTAAGTTTTACCAGGCATCTACTTCCGAATTGTATGGAAAAGTTCAGGAAGTGCCTCAAAAGGAAACTACACCTTTTTATCCCCGGAGTCCTTATGCAGTTGCCAAACTGTATGCTTTCTGGATAGCAAAAAATTACCGGGAAGCTTATGGCATTTTTGCATGCAACGGAATTTTATTTAATCACGAGAGTCCTTTGCGTGGAGAGACTTTTGTTACTCGTAAAATAACACGTGCAGTAGCTAAAATAAAACTCGGCTTACAGAAAAAAGTATATCTCGGAAACCTCGATGCGCAGCGTGACTGGGGTCATGCTAAGGATTATGTTGAAGGAATGTGGCGTATGCTGCAACAGGATACTCCTGATGACTTTGTTTTGGCAACAGGAAAAACCTACAGCGTACGTCATTTTGCCACACTTGCATTTAAAGAAGCAGGAATTGAGGTTGAATGGAAAGGCGAGGCTGTTAATGAAAAGGGATACCGTGCCGGAACAAATGAAGTTCTTGTGGAAATCGATCCGAAATATTTTCGTCCTACCGAAGTAGAACTTCTTATTGGCGATCCTTCCAAAGCACAAAACATTTTGGGTTGGAAACATAATTATGAATTAGATGGATTGGTGCATGAAATGGTAAAGGCCGACCTCGAGTTGTTTTCGAGAGATAAATACCTGATGGAAGGTGGTCATAAAGTGATGAATTACCACGAATAATTTTTCCATGGAGAAGAACGCAAAGATTTTTGTTGCAGGTCATCGGGGTATGGTGGGTAGCGCAATAGTGCGCCGATTGAAATCAATGGGTTATGACGGGATTATCACCCGTACATCCAAAGAACTTGATCTTCGTAGCCAGTCTGCTGTGGATGATTTTTTTCATTCTGAAAAACCTGAATATGTTTTTCTGGCAGCAGCAAAAGTTGGAGGTATACACGCCAACAATGTTTACAGGGCAGAATTTTTGTATGATAATTTGATGATTGAGTCGAATATTATTCATTGTGCATATCTGCATGGAGTGGAAAAATTACTGTTTTTGGGTTCTTCTTGTATTTATCCTAAACTCGCCCCTCAACCACTTAAGGAAGAGTCATTACTTACCGGTTTACTTGAGCCGACCAATGAACCTTATGCTATCGCCAAAATTGCAGGAATAAAATTATGTGAAGCTTATCGGTCGCAATACGGATGTAATTTCATTTCGGCTATGCCAACAAATTTGTACGGACCAAATGACAATTACGATCTTAATAATTCACATGTATTACCTGCGCTAATCCGTAAGTTTCATTCTGCCAAAATTGGAAATGAAAGCAAAGTTGAAATCTGGGGCTCAGGAACACCTAAACGAGAGTTTTTGCATGTTGATGATCTGGCTGAAGCATGTTTGTTTTTGATGGGAAATTACAATGGCGAATTATTTGTAAATGTAGGAACCGGACTTGATCTCAGTATTCGGGAGCTTGCAGAGGTAATTGCAGAAGTAATCGGATTTAATGGTGAATTGGTTTTTAACACCGATAAACCGGATGGAACTCCGCGAAAATTGATGGATGTTTCTCGTATTCATGCAATGGGTTGGAAACATAAAATTGATTTAAAGGATGGAATAGCCGCTGTGTATTCCGATGTAAAAAACATGGAATGGGCCCTTCAGGCTTGAAATATGGTTGTATAATAGCAGCGCTATTTTGTGCTCTGATCTCAAATGCACAGCAGCTGAATATACCGCTGAATCATACTATGAATATCGGTTGGGAAAGGGTGATTGCTGATTCCGACTCTCTTTCTTTTCACTCAGGATTTAAGCCGCTGATAGAGAACTCAATAATCGATTATGGTAAATTTCAGGAATACCATAAAACGCAGGTGAAAAAGCATTTTGCCTGGTTCTTTAAAGATTCTAATTGGCTGAAGAGAAAGTTCAAATGGGAAAATCTATTTGAAAAAAGGGGAGAGGACTTTTATTTTGATGTAAATCCTTTGTTTTATCTCGAATACGGCAGAGATCTTGCCAATGACAACTCCATGAAGTTTTTTAAAAACGGTCGTGGGGTAATTGTTAATGGACATCTTACTGAAAAAGTTTCCTTTTCCACTTCTTTCATGGAAAATCAGATGTATTTGCCAACCTATCTGAGAAACTATTCGGATGCGATAAGTTCGCAGTATTTTAACGGAGCAGTTCTTCGTCCTGAGAGCCCTATTGTTCCGGGACAGGGCAGGGTAAAACGATACGGCACATTAAACAGACAATACGATTTCGCCTATGCTCAGGGCTATGTGTCGTATTCACCAACTTCAACTATGAATTTTCAATTCGGAAACGGAAAATTATTTATTGGCGATGGCTATCGTTCTGTATTGCTTTCCGATAATTCTTTTTCGTTTCCGCACTTACGTTTTACCGGTTCCTTCCTGAAGGGAAGAATGCAATATACTGTTGTGCATGCAGCACTGCAAAACATGATACGGATGCGGGAATTCTCCTCACCGGAGGGCTTGTTTGAAAAGAAGGCAGCGAGTTTTATGTATTTGAGTTTTCAGGTCAACAAGAAACTTCAGCTTGGTCTATTTGAAGGAGCAATGCATCGAAGGCATTCCGACGATCAAAAACTATTACCGGTTGATGTTTTCAATCTACAACCTCTTATTGGACTGAATTTTATTCGAAGAGGTTTTATAAATCAAAATGGCAATGTCTTATTAGGGGCAAATTTCAAGTATAAGCCATTTAGGAAAAGTTATTTCTACGGACAGTTGGCCACTGATGATCCATCAAATGGAAGATGGGCTTATCAATTAGGCGCAAAATGGTTTGATGCGTTCAAAACTAAAAACCTGTTTTTTCAATTGGAAATAGATCATACCGCGAAAGCTTTTTATACAGGCTTATCCGGTCGAGTAAATTATGCCCATTTCAATCAACCTCTTGCACTAACAGGAGGTGGCGGAACTTTTGAAACCATTTTTAGAGGGTATTACAGAACCGACGATTATTTTTATGAGGTTCGGTTCCATTATCAAACCTATCGTTCCTATTCCGGTTCAAATCAGGTTGGCAAAGATGTATTCCTTCCTTCAGACGCTTATTCTGATCCATCCATTCCCTCAGCGATGGCGCACTTGTTTTATCGCGATATCAGTTTCGGGTATATTTTAAATCCGCTTTACAATATGCATTTGTTAATAGGCTGGTTCCATCGCGACCTTCGAAGCGTGGAGGCGCCCTATAAAACAAGTTATTTATATATTGGATTCAGGACTTCATTATCAAACTTTTATTACGATATCTGACATGACAAGTTCCGCACATATTGTTCTTGGTGCACTAACTGCATTTTTAGTTGTTCTGTTAGCTACGCCATCGCTTATTAAAGTTGCAAAGTTAAAGCACCTGGTAGACGAACCCGGTGAAGCCCGCAAATTGCATTTGAGAAGTGTACCTACAATTGGAGGAATCATCATTTTTAGTTCAATTATTTTTTCCTACTCATTGTGGTTTCCGGATATAGGAAACGACCTCCATCAATCGATCAGAGAATTTAAATACATCATCGCCTCCCTAATTATTTTGTTTTTTATCGGTGTTAAAGATGACATCATTGGAACAGCCCCTGTAAAAAAGCTTCTTGCACACATTGTTGTTGCTTTTATTTTGGTATTGATGGGCGAAACACAGATAAAAAGTATGCATGGTATTTTTGGGATTTACGAAATACCGGAATGGGCCAGAATTTTTCTTTCTGTTTTTGTTTATATCGTCATAGTAAACGCCTTCAATCTTATTGATGGAGTGGATGGACTTGCTGCCGGTATAGGTGTGATATGTTCAGTTTTCTTTGGAGTATGGTTTATTACCGTTTCCAATGATACGATGGCGCTTTTATCTTTTATTCTCGCAGGATCTTTGCTTGGCTTTTTATTGTTCAACTTTTCGCCGGCCCGAATTTTCATGGGGGATAGTGGGTCGTTAACCATAGGTTGTATTATTTCGGTGTTGGTTATTCACATGATCGAAACGCCAATGAAAAATATTCCGGATGAATTATCGAATCATTCCGTGCCCATATTAGCAATGGCTATTTTGGTATACCCACTAATTGACACCCTGCGTATTTTTTTCGTAAGGGCTACAAAAGGACAATCGCCTTTCCATGCGGATAAAAACCATCTGCACCATCGGTTAATCGCAGCCGGACTTTCCCATTCTGCTACAGTATTAACATTGTATGCATACAATATTACAGTTGTCGCAGCTGCATTTTTCTTTGGCTATTTGGATCCAACCCTTGCCTTTTTCCTTTCATTGGCTGTTGCTGTTATGTTGGCAGGATCATTCTTTCTGCTTAAAACCAAAAAGTGAAAATCAGAATCACCATAGCATTTAATTTGCTTGTCTTTATTCAATTGTTTGGACAAGAAAATATTCCTCTTGCAAATGAAATTGGAAATTCCTGGATGGAACATTTGAATAAATTGGATGTGGGATTTCATACTTCAGTTCGACCTTACCTTGCAACTGAGTTTAATACAACTCGTCCTTTTTCTTGTTTTTCCGGAACGAAAAACCATTACTGGAATGCAGGTTTACAATGGAAACCAAATGATTCGGATTCAACTTTTCCCACACATGGTTTTTATGTTCAGCCTCATTTCAGGGCAATACTTCAAAGCGATATTGCCAATGACACATCCTATTTTGGAAGAGGTTTAGGAGCCGGAATAACCTATACAAACCGAAATAAATTTGCTGCAAACTTTTCTTTTGTTACTGATAATTCACCCTATCCTGAGTATTTAAGGCCATCTATTTCAGCAGGCAATGCAATTCCCGGAATGGGATACGCTCATCCAACAAATGAAGGATATGCCTTCACTGCTTTTTCAGGCTATGCATCGTGGTCGCCGCATAAAATTTTCAATTTCCAGGCAGGATCAGGAAAACATTTTTTTGGGGATGGTTACCGTTCTTTGTTGATAAGCGACAATGCCTACAACTACCCTTATCTGCGGATGTCGGCCACTTTTTGGCAAATAAAATACGTGGTACTGTATTCCATGATGAATGATTTGGGAGCTTCACAGGGCGATCCAAAACAATTCAGACGAAAATATGCAACCACGCATTTTCTTAATTGGAATATTTCCCGACGATTTTCATTGGGAATATTTGAAACCGTAGTATGGCAGGCAAAGGATAGCTTGCTCAACAGGCAATTTGATGTGAATTATCTGAATCCTTTTGTTTTTTTCAGGCCGGTGGAATACGCTCAAGGATCTGCGGATAATGTGTTGATGGGCTTGAATGCCAAATTAAAAATAACAGATCATTACCAGATTTATGGTCAGTTTATTTTGGATGAGTTTTTATTGAATGAAATGCGTGCTGATAGCGGCTGGTGGGCAAATAAATATGGATACCAGTTAGGGGCTAAATCATTTTCTCCGTTTGGTTTGAAGAATCTATACTTGCAGACTGAATACAATTTTGTAAGACCATTTACCTATTCGCATCGATCGGTAGTGCAGAATTGGGGACATATGGGTTCTCCATTGGCACATCCGTATGGTGCAAACTTCAGGGAATGGATCAACATTGGGCGATTTACCTATAAGCGGTTTCAGTTTGAAGAAACATTCCTGTGGACCATTTATGGTTTAGATACAGGTTCTGTGAGTTGGGGTGGCGATCCGTTTAAATCGTATTCACAACGAGCAAGAAATTATCACAATCACGTTGGGCAGGGACAGCGTAATGAGGTTTTGTTTCATCAGTTTCGAATTTCCTGGATTGTATCACCTACCTGGAATGCCCGTGTTTTTATTGGACACCAATACCGTAAACAGCAAACGGATCTGGGAATACACGAAACTCATATGCTGGTTTTTGGTCTAAGTTCCTGGTTATGGAACCAATACATTGATCGATAGAATCATTCCAATCTTTATTTTTTTCGATTCACTTTATTCAATAATCCTACCTTTGCGCAAGTTTATTCCAACCTTGATTGCGCAGCAGACATATACCACACCGGATCGGCTAACCTTTATGCTCAGGTTACGTGAGTATGCGGTTTTGACAAAACTTCGTCTTTCTTTTTTGGTCGTTGTTTCTGCAATTACAGGTTATCTGATGGCCGATACATTTGCGGGTGTAGACTTCTCGCTGTTGATCTTTGGTGGATTTTTGGTAACCGGTTCCTCAAATGGATTTAATCAGGTTATCGAGCGTGAATATGATAAGTTAATGACACGAACCCAGAATCGTCCATTGGTAAAAGGTTCAATTAGCATTACCGAAGCCCTTATTGTATCATCATTATTTGGATTGGTCGGCCTGGTATTATTGTACCTGATAAATCCCTTAAGCGCAATACTTGGGTTTTTGGCATTGTTCTCCTATGTTGCCATTTACACACCCATGAAACGTATTTCACCCTGGGCTGTTTTTGTTGGCGCATTTCCGGGAGCTATTCCACCAATGCTTGGCTTTGTGGCGGCAACCGGTCATTTTGGTTTGCTACCCGGACTATTATTTTTTGTTCAATTTATGTGGCAATTCCCGCATTTTTGGGCAATCGCCTGGGTGCTTGATGACGATTACCGAAAGGCCGGCTATCGCCTTTTACCATCCAAATTCGGAAGGAATCATTCCTCTAGTTTTCAGATTTTGCTGTATACCTGCGCAATGATAATTGCAAGCGCATCGCCTTATGTAATGGAGCTTACAGGAACACTTTCATTGATCGTTTGCATGGTGGCAGGATTGTTTTTTTACCGTTACGCGCTAAATCTGCACCATTCTCAGGAAAACTCAGATGCGCGAAAAGTGATGTTTGCCTCTTTTGTTTATTTACCCATTGTTCAATTCATTTACGTTTTTGATAAGCTATGAATACGGAAGCAACAGTTGCTGAGGACGATAGGTATTCGCCCGAAAAGTTAAAAGCACGCGGGGCAAAAGGAATGCTTTACATTGGAATCGCCAGTATTGTGATGTTGTTCTCCGCCTTCTGCAGCGCTTTTATTGTTTCGAAAGGAGGAAACTTTTGGGTAAACCTCATTCTTCCACAGGCCTTTTGGATATCTACCGCAATAATTTTGCTTAGTTCCCTCACCGTAAATATGGCATTAAACTATGTGAAGCGTAATAATCAGAAAATGACTTCACTTTTTCTGTCACTAACATTAGTGTTAGGGATTTTGTTTTCTATATATCAATGGCTTGGATGGGGGCAGTTAATTGAGCGCGGGAATTATTTTGTGGGGAATATAATGGATCCTGATGAGAGCGGTTTTTTTGTGAAAGGGGAGTATGGTAAGGATTTCACATTAACCTTTGATAATAAAGAGTTGGATTACAAGGAAGGACGTTTTTTCTATCCTGATGGAAAAGAACTCTCGGCTGTTCAGTATGAAAACCTTAAAAGACAGCGGAATACCGCAAGTTCATACATTTATATTTTCACCGCTCTGCATTTATTGCACCTGATAGGGGGACTCATTTACCTGATTTTTGTCACTCTGGCATCCTATCGCGGTAAATACACCGCAGAGAATCATTTGAGAATTAGTCTGATTGCTATTTACTGGCATTTTTTGGATCTGCTTTGGATTCTTTTGTTCGTCTTTTTACAATTTATTCATTAAACTTGCGCCAAACTCGTACAACCTATGTCTGCACACGCTTCACATCCTGTTGACGCATCTTCTCTTTGGGGAGGAAAAGAGTCTCCATTCTCCGTCAGCTATGGTAAACTGATGATGTGGTTTTTCCTTGTATCGGATGCCCTAACTTTTGGTGGTCTCCTTACGGCTTACGGCTTTGCCCGTCATGCCTATACAGGAGAATGGCCAGCATCAGACCATGTGTTTACCCACTTGCCGTTTACACATGCTCATGCACCACTTATTTATGTTGCGTTGATGACGTTTATTCTGATCGTCTCCTCGGTAACTATGGTTCTTGCGGTAGAAGCAGGGCACAGAATGGATAAAAAAGGTGTTATCAAGTGGTTAGGACTTACAGTTGTTGGAGGGGCAATTTTCGTTGGCTCACAAGCTTGGGAGTGGTATACATTCCTTGCCGGTCCTGACGGTGATTTCTGGAACTTTGGTCCTGCAGGTGATAATTCCACACTTTGGTATAACTCTCTTGCTACATTGCGTGATGCAGATGGTGTTGCAATTCTTAATGAACATGGTCACGAACAAGTTGGGGCAGATGGCCCGCAGCAATATGCAATGTTCTTCTTCTTTATTACCGGATTCCACGGATTTCACGTTTTTTCCGGTGTAATTATCAATATCGTGGTGCTCATCCAGGTAATTCAAGGAATTTACCATAAGCGTGGTCATTACGAAATGGTAGAGAAGGCAGGTCTTTACTGGCACTTTGTAGATCTTGTTTGGGTATTCGTATTTACCTTCTTCTATCTCCTTTGATTCCTCACTCATTTTAATAAGAACCAGTCATGGAAAGAGACGACATTATTGAGTATTCACTCAACACCCATCATTCAGAAGAAGACGGACGTAAAATCCGTAAAAAGATCTGGCAGGTTACAGCATTGCTTACACTTATCACTGCAGTAGAGATTTTTGTAGGAGTTAAATTCCCACGCTATGCTGTAAGCGATACAACATGGTTGATGATTAAGTTCTTTTACACCATTCTAACCATCATTAAGGCCGGGTACATCGTTTTGGTGTTTATGCACCTTGGTGATGAGCGTAAAAACTTACGATGGGCCATCCTTGCTCCCTACGGACTTTTTATACTTTACCTCATTTTTATTTGTCTTACAGAGGGAACATTTGTGAATTTCTCCTGGACCAACTTCCTGTAAAAAATGGAAAGGCTGAACAAAAAGATCATCTTCTTTTTGATCATGATGTTCGTGCCCTTTACATTTTTTTATCTTTTTTCAAGAGGCAGTCAACATTTTAAGCGACTGCCTTTTTTTGGCACCTATTCTGCCGATAGTGTTCCTTTTAGCTATCCTGATTTTTCATTTACAAGTTCAACAGGTGTCATATCCAAAGAGAATCTGAAAGGAAAGATCATTATTATGACGGCAATGGGAAGTGATTGTCCTGATAATTGCGATTTCCTTGTTAAACCATTTCGTCTGGATGTGTACAACGGCATTCTGAAAAAGAACAAAGAGTTCAAGGATGTAATTATTCTTTCAGAGATGGTTGACACTATACATACAAGGCTCGAAGATATGCCTGAAAAATTAAAAGTGGATGCACAGCAATGGAACTTTTTTGTTTCGGAAAACAAATTGTTTTGGGATGTGGAGCTAAATGGCAATTCAATATTGAGAACAGACGACAAAGACCGGCCAGGCAAAATGATGTGGACAAGGTCTATTTTGCTTATCGATCCGGATTTTAGATTAAGAGGGTGGTACGATGGTGTTCACGGCGTTGAGCTGAGAAGATTGATTGACGAATTGCGCCTGTTGAAAAAGGAATTGAATGATGAAGAATAGTTTTTTATATATGCTTTTGGTTTTTTTATTTGCATGTACAGCAAGTGAAAAGCAAAAGAACGGCAGTGGGCTTCCTTTTCTGGGGCACCACGATATTGATCCGGTTAACTCAGACACTGTTTATCACATAGTACCGCCTTTTGCATTCGAAAATCAGGATGGAGCAATAATCACTAATGACAATGTCAAGGAAAAAATCCATGTTGTAAATTTCTTCTTTACATCATGCCCATCGATTTGTCCAAAAATGATGTCTCAACTTAAGCGATTACAAAAACTGTCAGACGGAATGGATATCGTCATTCTTTCTTATTCGGTTGATCCAAAAAGAGACAGCGTGCCCCGATTGAAGCGATACGCTGATGAGAATGGATTTTCAACTGTCAACTGGCACTTAATGACAGGTGATGCAGACGAGATTTACGAACTCGGAATGACAGGTTACAATTTGAGCGCAATGGAAGATGAGTCGGCTGATGGAGGGTTTTTGCATTCAGAAATGGTGGTACTGGTTGACAAAAAAGGACGATTGCGCGGGATGTACGAAGGCACGCAAACAAAGGCAATGGATCAGTTGTTGAACGATATAAAGAAACTGCAGAAGGAAGATGAGTGATACAATTGATCTTGAAAAAAAATATAAGCCGCTAATAGTATCGGTTTCAATTGCAGTACCATTAGTTGTTGCGCTATTGTTTCGGGTGCGAATTGAGGGTTGGGATACTGCAGGTTTACCTCCGGTTTATGCAACAATAAACGCACTAACAGCAGTTCTTTTAATTGCAGCTGTTGCATCAATAAAAGCAGGGAAACGATCCTTGCATGAGCGATTGATTAAACTTTGCATTCTGTTATCGGCTGCTTTTTTAGTAATGTATGTTTTACGCCACATGACAAGTGATCCAACGCCATATGGAGGAACAGGGATAAACAGGTATTTTTATTATTTTGTTTTGGTAACCCATATTGCGCTTTCTGTTATTATTATTCCGCTTGTACTCTTTACCTACGTAAAAGCATGGTCAGGAAAATTTGATCAGCATAAGAAGTGGGCAAGAATTACTTTTCCTGTTTGGTTATATGTAGCTGTTACCGGAGTAGTGGTTTATTTGATGATTTTCCCGTACTATCAATAATTTTTTGATTTATGCGTATTGGATTAGTTTTTTTGTTTCTCTTTTTAGGAGCTTTATTGTTTAATTCCGATGTGGAAGCGCAATGCGCCATGTGCAAGGCTGTTGCTGAAACAGGTTCTCAAGGTCAAGACCAATCCTCAATTGGGGAGCAGCTAAATATCGGTATCATCTTTTTGATGGCTATTCCTTATTTGTTCATCCTGATCATTCCAATGATCCTGTTTCGTCGTCACATTAAAGGCTTTTTTCGGGAGCTTCGTGATGTCCATAAATAAAACTATTCCTTATCTTTACACCAGTTCTTTCGGTACACTTATCCAGAAAGGCGGAGGGACAGAGCCCTTTGATGCCTTGGCAACCCTGATTATTAGGCAGCTGTAAAAGTTGTTTTTTGCACAGAAGGTGCCAATTCCTGCCTCGTGAAAACGAGGAAAGATAAGTCGGATGGTTGATTCTTCAGATGAATTCTCATATGTGATCCCGCCGGCTACCGGAGGGATTTTTTATTTAATGATGTTTGAAAATGAAGATTGAACAATTACTTGAAGACCGTGTGCTTGTTATTGACGGCGCAATGGGGACAATGATTCAACGTTATCAATTGTCTGAAGAAGATTTCCGTGGCGATCGTTTTAAAGGGCATAGTCATCCTCTAAAGGGCAATAACGACTTGCTGGCAATAACCCGGCCTGATGTTTTATTGGCCATTCATAAACAGTATCTGGAAGCCGGTGCGGATATACTGGAAACAAACACTTTTTCAGGCACATGGATCGCCCAGGCGGACTACAAACTGGAATCGGCAGTTTACGATATCAATTTTTTATCTGCCCAAATTGCTAAAAAGGCAGTTGAGGAGTTTTACAGAGAGAATCCGGAAGCGGAGAAGACCACACCTCGTTTTGTTGCAGGAGCAATGGGACCAACCAATCGAACAGCATCACTTTCACCGGATGTAAATGATCCCGGTTTTCGTGCAGTTAGTTTTGACGAATTGGTTCAGGCTTATGCTGAGCAAACAAGAGCGCTTATAGAAGGTGGAGTAGATCTTCTATTGGTCGAAACGGTATTTGACACGCTTAATGCAAAGGCAGCGTTATATGCTATTCAACTTGTTTTTGAAGAGAAGAAAATGGAGCTTCCTGTAATGGTTTCCGGCACAATTACAGATGCCAGCGGAAGAACATTATCCGGTCAAACCGTCGAGGCATTTTTAAATTCGATTTCGCATGTTAAATTATTAAGTGTGGGATTGAATTGTGCACTTGGTGCAAAGGATATGCGCCCCTACCTCGAAGAACTTTCTGCAAAAGCACCGTTTTTTGTGAGTTCCTATCCTAATGCCGGTTTACCCAATCAGTTTGGCGAATACGATGAGAGTCCTCATGAAATGGCGTGTACCATTCATGATTTTCTGGAGAGTGGTTTTGTAAATATTGTTGGAGGATGTTGTGGCACTACACCCGATCATATTGCACACATCGCAGAACATGCACGCAAGTCAAAGCCACGAAAACGGCCACAAATAGAACCGTATTTGCGCTTGAGTGGATTGGAATCGCTGACTCTTCGTCCGGAAAGTAATTTCATGAATGTCGGTGAGCGCACCAATGTAACGGGGTCGCGAAAATTTGCAAAACTGATTATTGAAGGCAATTATGACGAGGCGTTGTCTATTGCAAGAGAACAGGTAGAGGGTGGAGCGCAGGTAATCGATATCAATATGGACGAAGGAATGCTCGATGCTGTTGAGGCGATGACGCGCTTTCTGAATTTGATTGCTGCGGAACCTGATATTGCACGGGTTCCAGTGATGATTGACTCATCGAAATTCCACGTAATAGAAGCCGGGCTTAAATGCACACAAGGGAAAGGAATTGTGAATTCAATTTCATTAAAAGAAGGTGAAAGTGCATTCATCGAACACGCGAAAACGGTTAAACGTTATGGAGCGGCGGTTATTGTAATGGCATTTGATGAAAAGGGACAGGCTGACACATTGCCACGACGAATAGAAATTTGTGAGCGAGCCTACGGAATATTGGTTGACAAAGTCAACTTTCCTCCTCAGGATATCATTTTCGATCCAAATATTTTCCCGGTTGCTACAGGAATGGAGGAGCACCGTCGAAATGCGATTGATTTTTTCGAAGCAACAAAATGGATCAAAACAAATTTGCCGCATGCAAAAATAAGTGGTGGAGTTAGTAATGTTTCGTTTTCATTCAGAGGTAATGATGTTGTAAGGGAAGCCATACATTCTGCGTTTTTGTATCATGGGATAAAAGCCGGTATGGATATGGGTATTGTAAATCCATCCCAGTTGCAGGTTTATGATGAAATTCCAAAAGAGCTGTTAAGCTTAGTTGAAGATGTACTTCTTGATCGAAATGATGATGCTACTGAGCGTTTGATCAATTATGCTGAACAATTGAAGGGCTCAAAGAATAGTGTAAAAGAAAAAGATGAAGAGTGGCGCAAAGAAACTGTTGAAAGCAGACTGTCACATGCCTTGGTTAAGGGAATAGTAGAGTATATTGAATTGGATGTGGAAGAGGCCAGGCTGAAATATGGTGAGCCAATAAAGGTGATTGAAGGTCCTTTAATGGATGGAATGAACGTGGTTGGTGATTTATTTGGAGAGGGAAAAATGTTTTTACCGCAAGTGGTTAAAAGCGCCCGTGTGATGAAAAAAGCTGTGGCATATCTTCAGCCCTTTATTGAAGCAGGAAAATCTGCAGGATCAAGAGCACAGGGAAAGGTCTTACTTGCCACAGTAAAAGGCGATGTTCACGATATTGGGAAGAACATAGTTGGTGTTGTGTTAGGGTGCAATAATTATGAAGTTATTGACATGGGTGTTATGGTGCCTGCAGAGAAAATTCTGGAAACAGCAAAAAGAGAGAAGGTCGATATTATTGGTTTGTCAGGGTTGATCACTCCATCTTTGGATGAAATGGTACATATGGCCAAAGAAATGCAAAGAGAGAATCTGGATATACCTCTTTTGATAGGTGGTGCAACAACCTCAAAAGTGCATACCGCAGTTAAAATTGAACCCAATTTTTCCAATGATATTACTGTTCACGTATTAGATGCTTCACGGTCTGTTCCTGTTGTTGGACAATTACTGGGCGAAAATAAATCTGTTTTTGTAGCTGATATCAGGAGTGAGTATGACAAAATGAGAGAGCATCATGCGCGTCACCGTAGTGAAAAGAATTTTATTTCTCTTACCGAAGCACGTTCCAATAAGTTTCCCGTTGAATGGAATGCAGACGACATTCATTCGCCAAAAAAACCTGGTGTTCAGGTATTGAATGATTTTCCACTTGAAAAATTGGTTCCATATATCGACTGGACACCTTTTTTCCAAACATGGGAACTTGCAGGTCGTTTTCCAAAAATCCTTACAGATGAAGTTGTTGGTGCAGAAGCGACGAAGTTATTCAATGATGCAACTGCACTTCTTGATCGAATTGTTACCGAAAAGTGGATTTCTGCAAACGCGGTTTATGGAATCTTCCCTGCAAATTCAAACGGAAAAGAAGATATTGAGATTTATTCCGACGAAAGCAGGAAACAGATTAGCGCAATTAGTCATCAGTTACGACAACAAACCAAAAAAACCCAGGGAGCATACAATATGTGCCTTGCAGATTTTGTTGCACCAAAGTCTACCGGCCTACAGGATCATATCGGTGCGTTTGTGGTAACTGCAGGAATTGGAATGGAGAAGTGGATTCAGAAGTTCGAAAAGGATCATGATGATTACAACAGCATAATGCTTAAAGCTCTTGCAGATCGTCTTGCAGAGGCCTTTGCAGAATATCTTCATGAATATGTACGCAAAGATGCCTGGGCCTATGCAGCAAGTGAAAAGCTATCTAATGAAGAGCTGATCAGCGAAAAATACAGAGGAATCAGACCGGCTCCCGGTTATCCTGCATGTCCGGATCATACTGAAAAGTTGACTATTTTTCAATTATTGGATGCAGAAAGACGATCGGGTGTAAGTTTGACAGAAAGCCTGGCTATGTACCCTGCAGCTTCGGTAAGTGGCTGGTATTTTGCACATCCGCAAAGCAAATATTTCGGATTGGGTCAAATACAGAAGGATCAGGTTGAAGATCTGGCAAAGCGAAAACAAGAGGATTACTCAATGGTGGAAAAATGGCTTAGTCCTGTATTGGCTTATTGAATTTCGCTATTCTTGGTATTCTTTTTGAATAATTCAATTTCAATTACGAAATTGACACAATGGTTTATTCATTCCTCAAATATTTGTTTCGGATTGCAGTAAAAGCATTCTTCAGAAATAAGAAAGTTTTGGGTATTGAAAACATTCCAAATAGCGGCCCTTTACTTATTGTTGCTAATCATCCCAGCACGTTTATGGATCCCATCGTCATTGCTACTGTGATTCCGGGAGAAGTTAATTTTATTGCCAAAGCGGAGGCTTTCAAATCGAAATTTGCCCAATGGTTGCTACCACGCTTCAATATGATACCGGTTTACCGCAAGCAATACGATCCTTCATTAATGCATAAAAACAAGGACACCTTTCGAAAGGTGTTTGACCTGCTGCAGTCGGGAGGAAATGTGCTGATCTTTCCTGAGGGAATTTCAATAACCGACAGAAAGCTAAAAGAGATAAAAACCGGAGCTGCACGCATGGCTCTTGGGGCTGAAGAGGAAAGGGATTTCCGTCTCAATTGCCGCATTGTACCGGTTGGATTAACGTATTCCGATCCACACAAATTTCAGTCGGATCTGGTGATTCGTATAGGCGAACCCATTGAAGTCAGGAATTACCACGACATGTACCTCAGTGATGAAGTACAAGCCTCAAAGGCCTTAACAGAAGAGATCAGACTGTGTATAGAATCATTGGTTGTTGACATTCAGGATGAAGCGGTGGATGTGTTTGTTTCGCGTGTGGAAACCATTTACAAAGCGAAACTGCTGCATGAGATGGGTTGCAGTGACAGAATGATCGATAAGGGGCTTGAAGTGTCGAAGATGATCACAGAGAGGATTCATTATTTCATGGAACAGCAACCTCAACGTGTGGAGGAAACAAAACAAAAGATCGATCACTATTTTCAGATGATGGAGCGATTGAATCTGGAAGACAGAATTATTCGAGGTACTGATCGTAAATTACCTGTCATGCTGCAGGCTTTGTTTTGGGTGTTCTATTTTGTAATAGGATTTCCATTATTTGTATTTGGCGCCATCAACAACTATCTCCCTTACAAGATTCCTTACCAAATTGCCCGTTTGATGAAAGCAGAACCACAATTTGTTGGAGCGATCATGATGGTGAGCGGAACGTTTATTTTTCTATTGTTTTATTTAGTTCAGATCATTTTGATGCAACATTATTTTCAAGATGGTATGCTAACTATCGCATACGCGGTCCTTCTTCCGATCAGTGGCTTATTTGCATTCCGCTACTGGCGCAGGTTTATTCATATCCGTAAAAGGTGGTATTATTTTTCATTATTCTTGCGACGCTCTCGCCTGATTGCCAGTATGTTGGTTTTGCGTGAGCAAATTCTTGAGGACCTCGAGCGAGGCCGAAATGAATACGATAAACTGAAGGGGAATATCCGTTAATCCGTTTGAGAGCGACCGTTTCTTCATTCCAGTATAAATAGTTCTATTAACTAGGATTTTAGTTATAATTTTATTTCCATGAAGAAAAAGAAAGAACTTACTCGTGCCGAAGAAGAGATAATGCAAATCTTATGGAAAATAGAATCCGGATTTGTAAAAGACATTCTTGCCGAATTTTCTGCTCCTCGCCCTGCCTATAATACGGTGTCAACTATTGTGCGCATCCTTGAAACTAAGGGATTTGTTAAGCACAAAGCACATGGAAAAACACATGAATATTTTCCGGCGGTGGAAAAGGAGGAATACCTGAAATCAACTGTAAAATCTATGATGAAAGGTTATTTTGGTAACTCTTTCAAAAACTTGTTATCCTTTTTTGTGGAACAAGGACAGGTTTCTCTTGGCGATATCGATGACCTTGTGAAGGATATCCGTAAAGGCAAGAAGTCGGAAAAGAAAAAGAAGAAAAAGAAGAAATAATCCGAGTATGATTTATACAATCGAATGGCTGACAAAGGTGTTGCTTTGTCAGGGTGTTATTTTATTGGCTTATTTATTCATTAAATCAGAACCTCTTTTTTCATTGAGGAGAGTTTGGATGATAGGTGCATTATTGGTACCCTTTTTACTTCCGTTTGTAGAGGGAATTTTCCTGACAAATGAATCGGATGGGCATTTTTTCTTTTATGAATTTGAACCTGTAACTGTTTATGCCGGAAGTAAATTGGAAAGTATATCCTGGACTGCTATTATGTTCTGGAGTGTCGCGATTGTGATTGGATTAAAACTAGCAGGTTTTTTAAGGACGGTTTTCTTTGTTTTATTTCGAACTAAGAAAATTGCACATGGATTAAGAGTTTGGAATGGGTCATTTAGTTTTTCCTTTTTTCGAATAATAATATTGGCAGAAAAGGATCAAAACGATGAAATGGTTCTTGCGCATGAATCGGCCCATGTTCAAATGCACCATTATTTTGATTTGATTGTTAGTGAAGTAGTAACAGGATTATTTTGGTTTAGTCCGTTTGTGTGGGTTTTTAATCGCGAATTAAAAAAAATCCATGAGTTCCAGGCAGATCAATATGTATTAAAGGTATTTGGAGTTATAGAATATAAAGAATGTTTATTTGAAAAAGCAACAGGATTCCGACCATTAACAGGGTCGCATTCATTTGGAAGTTTAACCTTAAAAAATCGTTTTATGATGATGACAAAAAAAAGTTCCGCTTTGGCCGGGACAAGAATTGCGTTTGCAACTATCATGCTTTTTTCATGGGTTGGTATGGTAGGATTTGCTGCTCCGGAGCAACCACTGGGTTCGAAATCAGAATCTCAGGTTCCGATAGTTGATTTGGAGAATCAACCCGATGTTTATCCTGTTTTTCCCGGAGGTCAGGATGCAATGATTAAATATCTTTCAGGAAACATCAACTACCCGGAATCTGCAAGAATTGCCGGAAAGGAAGGAAAAGTGATTGTTAAGTTTGTAGTGGATAAGACAGGAAAGATAAAAGATGTAAAAATTGCATCAGGCGTCGAAGCAAGTTTGGATGCTGAAGCTATGCGCGTTGTGAAAGAAATGCCTGACTGGACTCCTGGTGAAAAGGGAGGAAAAAAGGTGAATGTTGAGATGGTATTGCCAATTCAGTTCAAGCTTTGATTTCAACCTGAAATTTGACCGGGCGATTCATTCCGGATTAATAAGCAGGAATGAATCGCCCGTTTGTTTATTAATTTGTTGTTATACAGGTTATTGAGTCCGGTCCTGAAGATTATCTTCCTGTGTTTTTATATAGGGGAAAAGCGTAAATTTGTCGTCCAAACACAGTGAAATGGACAACTATTCGTACCTGAGCAATGCACACCCGGATGCTATTGAGGAGATGTATTCACGTTACCTTTCCAATCCAGATTCTTTGGAACACGGATGGAAAAAGTTTTTTGAAGGTTTTGAGTTTGCGCGTACAAATTTTGAAGACAGTGGTGTATTACCTGAGAACGTAACGGCAGAGATCAAGGTCATGAACCTGATTCATGCTTATCGGCAGCGTGGACATTTGTTTACAAAAACTAACCCGGTTCGCGATAGAAGAAAGTATACACCTACGCTAGATATTGAGAATTTTGGTTTGGCCCAATCGGATCTTGAAAAAGTATTTCAAGCCGGTGCTCAGATTGGAATCGGAGCAGCGAAGTTGAAAGATATTGTTGCGCATTTGGATCAAACCTATTGCCAGAGTATAGGCGTTGAGTATTTATATATGCGCCAACCGGAAGTAATAGATTGGTTGCGCGAAAAAATGGAGGGAAGTAAAAACACACCTTCATTTTCTGTTGATGAAAAGAAGACAATTCTTAACAAGCTAAATCAGGCAGTAGTTTTTGAAAATTTTCTTGCTACTAAATTTGTTGGTCAGAAACGATTTTCACTCGAAGGTGGAGAATCTCTAATCCCCGCAATGGATATGTTGATGGAAACCGGAGCGGATCTTGGTATTAAAGATTACGTGGTAGGAATGGCGCATCGTGGCAGGTTAAATGTTCTCGCAAATATTCTGAATAAAACATACCGCGATATTTTCACAGAATTTGAAGGGCGTTTATCAGAGGATTCACTTTTTGACGGAGATGTAAAATATCACCTGGGTTATTCAAGTGACCAAACTTCCAATAATGGAAAAAAGGTACATATTTCACTTACTCCCAATCCATCGCACCTGGAAACAGTTGATGCCATTGTAGAGGGGATCACACGTGCAAAAATGGATAATCTTCATAATGGAGATGAAAATTCAGTTTGTCCGGTCTTGATTCATGGTGACGCAGCTGTTGCTGGTCAGGGAATCGTGTATGAGGTAATTCAGATGTCGCAATTGGACGGATACCGCGTAGGCGGTACAGTACACCTTGTAGTCAATAATCAGGTTGGATTTACGACAAACTATCTCGATGCTCGTTCATCAACTTATTGTACGGATGTTGCAAAAGTTACTTTATCGCCTGTTTTTCACGTAAACGGTGACGATGTTGAGGCAGTGGTTTTTGTTGCAAAACTGGCAATGGAATTCCGTCAGAAATTTCATCGCGATGTTTTCATTGATATTCTCTGTTATAGAAAGTACGGACATAATGAAGGGGATGAGCCACGCTTTACCCAGCCAGTTCTTTATAAAGCCATTCAGCGCCATCCGAATCCACGTGAGATTTACGTGAAAAAACTTGTTGAACAAGGTTCGATCGAAGCCGGTATGGCGAAAGACATGGAGCGAAGCTTTAAAGATCTGCTGGAGGGAATGCTCAATGAAGCAAAACAAACTGAAAAGGCGAAAATCACCTCGTTTCTCGAAGGACAATGGGCGGGTGTTAAAATGGCTGCACCCGATGCGTTTGATAAATCACCAGATACAGCTATTGACAAAAAAGTATTTCTTGATATAGCCGGTAAAATAGTTTCATTACCCGATGGTATGAATTTCTTCAATAAGATCCAGAAACTTTTTGAAGACAGAAAAACCATGATTGCCAATGATCAGTACGATTGGGCAATGGGTGAACTAATGGCCTATGCAACTTTAATGCACGAAGGGCATCATGTTCGCTTCTCTGGTCAGGATGTAGAGCGCGGCACATTTTCACATCGTCACGCTGTGGTAAAAGTTGAAGATTCAGAAGAAGAATATACTCCTTTGAACAATTTTGGTGCGAAAGGCCAATTGCGCATATTTAATTCCCATTTGAGCGAATATGGCGTGCTTGGTTTTGAGTATGGATATGCAATGGCTGCTCCGAACGCACTGACAATATGGGAAGCGCAATTTGGAGATTTCTTTAACGGAGCTCAAATTATTATTGATCAATATATTTCATCGGCCGAATACAAGTGGAGAAGGATGAATGGTCTTGTGGTTTTGCTACCGCATGGTTACGAAGGACAAGGACCTGAACACTCTTCTGCACGGATGGAACGATTCCTGCAAATGTGTGCCGAGAACAATATGCAAATTGTAAATGCAACTACTCCTGCAAATCAGTTCCATGTTTTACGCCGACAAATAAAACGCGAATTTCGTAAACCATTAATTTGTTTTACACCTAAAAAACTGCTTCGTTTTCCGGCTTGCGTTTCTTCAGTGAAGGATTTTACCAGCGGTGGATTTCAGGAGGTAATTGATGATGTTTCCGTTAAAGCTGCTGATGTAAAGAAACTCGTATTGTGTTCAGGTAAAATCTATTACGAAATGATGGAACGCAAAGCACAATTAGGCAGTAAAGATGTTGCGTTTGTTCGAATCGAGCAGCTTTATCCATGGCCTGCAAAACAAATTGCGGCTATTCTTTCCAAATATTCCAATGCCAAGGAGATTTGCTGGTTGCAGGAAGAGGCTGAGAATATGGGCGCTTATACTTTTGTAATGAAAAAAATGAAAGATGTAGATCTTACATACATCGGTAGAAAAGAAAGCGCGAGCCCGGCTACAGGTTATGCTAAACTCCATAATGCACAAAGCGAAGAGATTTTTGCCAAGGTATTCGGAGCAGTAAATCCGGTTGTGGAAAGCAAATCCAAAAAGAAAGAATCAGTAAAATAATTTTTTAATCAAGTACATACACCCTAACCAATGGCAATCATTGAACATAAAGTACCGAGTCCCGGCGAATCAATCACTGAAGTAGTAATTGCACGCTGGATAAAATCAGACGGCGAATTCGTTGATAAAGATGATGAGCTTTGCGAAATTGACTCCGATAAAGCAACGCTAACCGTAAATGCTGAAGAATCCGGTCAGCTTAAAATTATGGCCGCCGAAGGTGATACTGTCAAAGTTGGACAGATCATTTGTTCAGTTGATAGTTCTGTGAAAGGTGAAGCTAAACCAAAAACAGATGCACCAAAAGCAGAAACTAAAAAGGAGGAAAAGAAATCGGAACCGGTTCCGAATCCTATGCCGGTTGCGCAGGAGAAATCCTATGCAACAGGTCACCCTTCGCCTGCAGCAAAAAAATTAATGGATGAAAAAGGTATTTCTTCTTCACAGGTTCAAGGATCAGGTCCTGGAGGAAGAGTAACAAAGCAAGATGTGCAAAATGCGCTTACACTTGGTTTCTCTTATGACAAACCTGCATTTGGTGGCACTCGGGAGCAGGAGCGTAAAAAAATGACAACGCTTCGAAAAAAGATTGCTGAGCGGTTGGTGAGTGTGAAGAATGAAACAGCTATGCTGACCACTTTTAATGAGGTGGATATGAAACCGATAATGGATCTTCGCAAGAAGTACAAAGACAAATTTGAAAAGACGCATGGTATCGGTGTAGGATTCATGTCGTTTTTCACAAAGGCTTGTACTGTTGCATTGCAACAATTCCCCGCGGTAAATGCATATATCGACGGTGAAGAAATGGTGTTCAACAACTATTGCGATGTAGGTATCGCTGTAAGTACACCAAAGGGATTGATGGTTCCTGTATTGCGAAATGCAGAGACATTGAGTCTTGCCGGTATTGAAAATGGCATTAAGGAAATGGCAATTAAAGCGCGCGATGGAAAATTATCTATTGATGATATGACCGGTGGGACTTTTACCATTACCAATGGAGGAGTGTTTGGTTCAATGCTTTCAACTCCAATTATTAATCCTCCTCAATCTGCAATTTTGGGAATGCACAACATTGTTGAGCGTCCTGTTGCAATTGATGGCCGTGTTGAAATTCGTCCGATTATGTATGTGGCGCTTTCTTACGATCACCGTATCATTGACGGTAAGGAATCGGTTTCTTTCCTGGTGAAAGTAAAAGAGATGTTGGAGAATCCATCACGCATGTTGTTTGATGGCCGCGACCCGTTGGAAGTGGTTTTAGGAATATAAGTATAAAAAAAGAGCCTCAATCGAGGCTCTTTTTTTTTGGCTTATGTAGTTTTTCCCCTTAATGCATCGGTAAGATTTGAAGCGCTTACATTGATGCTTTTTCTTCTGGAAACCAGATAAATTAAGGCAGCTGGCCAAAAAACAAAAACCAAAATCACAAACACAACCCAATTAACTTCCTTTTGAGGAGGATGAACAACAGGTCTGTTTAAGAGAATGTCTTTTCGATGTTGGTTGAGGTTTTCAGGTGTAGAAACAACAGTGCCGCAGTAACTGCATTTAGGAGTTGAGGATTCGGAAAGTGAAACTTTTGCATTGATGGTGTGGCCGCATCCCGGACAATCCTGCACCAACATGAACTCAGTGCGCAATCGCCCATCAATGATTTTATCGCTTTTCTCATCCCAAACGTAATACGCGCCGGGCTGCATATTGATTGTGCGCAAATGTTTGAGAACGAAATCTCTGCTTAATCCAAGTGAAACGGCAAGCTCGTTTACCCTTGCCTCACCGGTCGTGTCGAGCGCATCCCAGATGCGTATGATCTTTTTTTCCTGCTTACGAAACACAATACCTACTGTAAGTAAAATTATTCCATTTACTGCGAAAAAGAGTTTTACTGAAGGAAAAGAAGGGGCCGGGAAGCCGGGAATGTACTCGCCGGAAATCTGAAAAAAGAACCAGGCACTAAAAATAATGGAGAGCACAGAAATGAGGGTTACGATGGTTCCAATCGTTATGAATAATGAATCAATCCGATAAATATTCTTTGAACTTGCCATATTTTGTTTTTTTGAGCTGGAGCAATTTAGCAAAGTTCATTCAATAAAAGTTCTATTTGCCTGATTTTGGCATTCCTAACACTATCTGATTGGAACATGAAACCGTTTCGTTGTAGCAGCCTTATCAATCACGGTAGAAATATTTTAAAAATAGTACCGCCCCGCCCCTGACCCGAATCGATGGATACGATAAGAGTAGAGACGAGGCGGATTTAGTGATGCCACTTCACCCGGAACCGGACTTCAATGAGTTCTTCGATCCCTTCAGGATTTAACTTATCCGTACAAAGTGATTGTGCATTGAATTATTTTCTTGCATTGAAACCAAAGGACACTCCAAAACGCATCCCGTTTTTCTGAGGTACTACATAGGCGTTAAACGGTATGTTTAATTTTCCGCTTTTGAACGAACGTCCAAATGCAAATACGAAGCCGGAACTTAATGCAAAATCACCACGACTATCCATTCTGCTAATAATTGGATACGGGTTTTGGTTCAGAGTGTCTGTCCATGATGAAGCAAGTTGCCATCCTGTATCAGGATCAATGTATCCATTTGCTTTTCGCATCAGGCCTACAGTGGGGCCAAATGCAAATTCCCATCCTTTTTTATTACCTCGCAAACCATGCAACACCGTCATGCTTGGAATGAACAGTCCTTGGTCAAGTCCAGTAATCATCGGTATGAATTCGAAGAGTGCCTGAAAGTTCCCTTCATTGAGGTATTGTTTTTCGAACTGATACCCGAATTGAAACATTAACGGGAATCCATCAAATCCACCTTGGCTTTGTGCTGATTTAAAAATTTCAGCATTTGTACCTGTAAGAAGTGTGCATCCCATGCGTGGGCCGTCTAGGGCAAGCCTGCTTTTATTGGGTTGATTAATTGAATTTGCAAAAGCATTTTTTACTGTAAGACTTTCAATCAGTTGTTTTTCGTTTTCAATACCAAACATTTCGCGAATGGTTATTCCTACCATGGTTTTTACCTCTTTCGGGAGATTTAGGAATTCTTTTACAGCGGTACGTTCAACACTTGCTGATTTTACATCTATCAAACGAAGCGTTATTACAATGATGTCGCTGTACATTTCAATGCTTCCGGAGAGCATTTTATCAGACTGAATTGTTTTTCCAATTTCCACCAGGCATAATTTTCCATAGCAGTTGGCCACTTTGAGTTGGTTTTTTTCAAGCAACCATGTTACATCATAGCGATCGGTTACACTGAATAAATCAAGTTTTTCAACCTCACGTCGCAGCATATTTCCTGCTGATTCGGGATCGAGTCCGACACCTTTAACATCTACATGTAATACGGTGAGAGATGGTTTTTGCTTTTCTTGTCCAAAGCAAATTGGACTAATAAAAAACAGTAGAAGGGCGAGAATTTTTGAAATTGCTTTCATTTTTTTTCGGGTTTTGATTACGTGGACAAACCTCGAAACTTTGGTCAACCCATCAATCCTGAGTTTTTTAAAAAAGGTTGTTAAAAAATGTATATTTTTGTACTTTAGTTATTG